>Ga0222419_100408_pt1 | contig 45568 bp, 47 predicted proteins | sample 1B20Ametagenome_FD_182474 | JGI IMG/M metagenome (GOLD analysis project Ga0222419, IMG submission 182474) | Enriched microbial communities from leaf-cutter ant dump, University of Wisconsin, Madison, United States - 1B20A (version 2) | ecosystem: Environmental > Terrestrial > Nest > Insects nest...
CAACCGCAACGTGTTTTATCTCGGGGTAGCCGTCCTGCTTGGTATCGCCGCAAGTTTTCTGGCGGTGCGCTACGTGAACAGTCAGGTTGCCGAACGCATCAGCGTGACGCCGCCGGAAACCCGCCAAGTGGTGGTGCCGGTACGCGATCTGGAGAAGGGTGCCAGCCTGTCGCAGGACGACATCGCCATGCGCGAAGTTCCGGTCGAGTTCGTGCCAGCTGATGCACTGACGCCGGAGAACTACCGGCAGTACGTGGGCCAGGTTCTGCGCTCGCCGTTGACGCATGGTTCGCCGATCGGCAGCAGCGCGATTGATCTGGTGACCGACCATTTCTCCAACATCATCGATCCGGGCCATGTTGCCTACTCGATCCAGGTCGACCAGACCAACTCGGTGTCGGGCCTGATCGTGCCGGGTGACCGCATCGACATCCTGTTGCTGACTTCCGATGGTGACAAGCGCGAACTGATTCGCCCTTTGCTGGGCAACGTGCTGGTGCTGGCGACGGGCCAGCAGGCCAAGGGCATGCGCTCCGTCGACGGCGGCAATGCCAGCTATTCCAACATCACGCTGGAGCTCGCCCCGCGCGATGCGCAACGCATGGGCATCGCGCTGAAGCTGGGCGAACTGCGCGTGATGCTGCGCAACGCAGACAGCCAGGAGCCGTTTGACCTGAAAGCACTGAGCCGGGCCGACCTGCTTCGGCTTGGCCGGGCGGCGCGGGGAACTGGCGGCATTCAATTCATCATTGGCGGGAAAAGCTGATTCATGGACGTGACGACATTTCTGAAACGCGCCGTGGCCGGCGTGTCCCGGCTGCTGCTGGTCGCCGCGGTGACGTTCCAGTCCGGCGAAGCCCACGCCGCAGCGCCAGTGATTCCTGACACGGTCAGCATGTACGCCGGCCAGGCCCTGGTACAAAGCGCGCCGGGGCCGGTCAAACGGGTTGCCGTGGGTGACGGCAAGCTGGTCGAGGTAAGAGTGCTGGGCAGCAGCGAGCTGGTGCTCATTGCCAGCGAGTCTGGTGACACCTCGATCGAACTGTGGATGACTGACGGCACGCGTCGCAGCGTCAGCGTGCACATCGTTGAGGGCAACAACCAGCAGACCGCCACGATGGTGCGCAAGCTGCTCGAGGACAGCCCAAGTGTTGCCGTCAACGAAGTCGGGGCCAATGTCGTGTTGACCGGCGGCGATCTCTCGCAAGGCGATCTGGCACGCATCGCGGCAATCCGCAAGCTCTACCCGCAGGTACTCGACTTCACCAGTGCCAATGCGGTCGAGATGAAGCCGATGGTGATGATGCAGGTGCGCATCATGGAGTTCGACAAGAAGGCGATCAACCAGATCGGCATCAAGTGGGACAGCATGATCTCCGGCCCCGGTGGCGGCCTGGTGCACGACTGGGTCACTAACCCGATTCATCGCGGTGCCTATTCCGGCTTCAACGGCGTGGGTGCCAATGGCTCCGGCGCCAAACTGCCGCTGCGCGTGGCAGGTACTGCCTCGTATTTCGGCATCGCTACCTCGATCGCCTCGCAGATCGATCTGATGATGCAGACCGGCGAAGCCTGGGAGCTGGCTGCACCGCAACTGGCGGCACGCAGTGGTGGTGTCGCCGACTTTCTGGTCGGAGGGGAGGTGCCGATCCCGATCAGCCAGGGGCTGGGTGAGACCACGGTGCAATACAAGCCGTACGGCATCAAGCTGCACATTGCGCCAATCATCAACAGTGCCGGCGACATCTCCACTGATATCGAGACCGAAGTCAGCCACATCGATCCCAGCGTCAACGTCAATGGCTACCCCGGTTTTCTCACCCGCCGTGCTAGCGCACAGCTGAACGTGCATGAGGGCGACACCATCGTGATCTCCGGATTGGTGGATGCCACCGTCTCGAAGACCTTCGACAAGGTGCCTGGGTTGGGGCAGATCCCGATTCTCGGCGCGCTGTTCCGTTCGCGTGGCTTCAGGAGCGAACGCACCGACCTGGTGATCTTCGTGACGCCGGTGGTGATCGACGCCAACTCCACCCACAACCGCGAGATGGTCGAGAAGAGCGACCGCCTGCGCGACGACTTCCGCAAGACGGTCGGCAACGACATCGTCGACTGAGGACTGCCGCATGTTCGAAGTGCTGATCGAAACCGCCAATCGCGATCCCCGCCAGGTGCGTTGCCTCAACTCAGTCTGTGGCATCGGTCGTGGCGAAGACAATCTGGTGATCCTGCAGGGCTGGAACATTGCCCGCGAGCACGCCACGTTGAGCAACCGCAAGGGCGGTGTGTTCATCGAGGTATTGAGTGGTCGTGCGCCGATTACCGTCAATGGCACGCGGGTGCAGAGCGAGCACGGGCCGCTGCATCGTGACGATGTCGTGCACATCGGCGCCTATCGCCTGCGCGTGCTGGCCGAGCAGATGGAGGAAAAGCCGGCGGTGGATGTCTCGGTACGGGCAGCGAATGCCGGGACACGACTGGACAGCGTGTCGGAGCCGGGAGTTCCTGTCGCGGAAATTGGCGGCCTGCCGTCCACCGTGATGGCACCGCCGGACATGTTGGAGTGGCGCACTCGCGTCCATCAGTCGTTGGTACGGCAGATGGACCTGCGCCGGGTCGATGTGCGCGGCATGAGCGACATCGACTTGCGCGAGAAGACCTCGGCGCTGATCGAGGAAATCATCGGGCGCGAATTCACTGACGATTTGCCGAAGACGATCAACCGGCGCCGGCTGGCCAAGGAAGTGTTGGACGAGGCAATCGGACTGGGGCCGCTGGAAGACCTGCTCGACGATCCGGGCGTGACTGAAATCATGGTCAATTCGTCCAGCGAAATCTTCATCGAGCGCGCCGGCCGCATCGAGAAATCCTCGGTGATCTTCACCAGCGACAAGGCCGTGCTGGCGGCGATCGAGCGTATCGTCGCACCGCTGGGGCGGCGCATCGACGAAAGCTCGCCGATGGTCGACGCGCGCCTTGCCGACGGTTCGCGCGTGAATGCGGTGATTCCGCCGGTGGCTCTGCGCGGTCCCAGCATCTCCATCCGCAAATTCAGCAAGCGCAAGCTGCTCGGCACCGATCTTCTGCAGTTCGGCTCGCTCAACCAGGCCATGCTGGAGTTCCTGGAAATGGCGGTGCGCGAGCGCCGCAACATCGTGGTCACCGGCGGCACCGGTTCAGGCAAGACCACACTGCTCAACATTCTTTCCAACTTCATCCCCGACGAGGAGCGCATCGTCACCATCGAGGATGCGGCTGAACTCAAGCTCAGCCAGCCCAACCTGGTGGCGATGGAATCGCGCCCGGCCAATCTCGAAGGCCGCGGCCAGATCACCATCCGCGATCTGGTGCGCAACTCGCTGCGCATGCGTCCGGACCGCATCGTGGTCGGTGAATGCCGCGGCGGTGAGGCGCTGGACATGCTGCAGGCGATGAATACCGGCCACGAAGGCTCGCTGACCACTGCCCACGCCAACTCGCCGCGCGACGCGCTGTCACGACTGGAAGTGATGGTGATGATGTCCAGCATGGAGCTGCCGATGGTGGTGGTGCGCGAGCAGATCTCCTCGGCGCTGGATCTGATCATCCACCAGCGCCGCTTCCCCTGTGGCTCGCGCAAGGTCACCCACATTTCCGAGATCACCGGCATCGAGAGCGGCACGATCCAGACCCAGGATCTGTTCGTTTTCCGCGCCCGTGACCAGGGCGGGCCGAATGGCAAGGTCCGCGGTGAGTTCACCGCCACCGGCTCGGTACCCGAGTTCTACGAGGAGCTGGCCAATCGCGGCGTACCGGTCGATCTGTCGATCTTCCAGCCATTCGAGGGGAGTGGCACATGAGCGTGTGGCCGGTCGCGATAGCGGTGTTCCTGTGTGTGGCCTTCGGTGGCTACCTGCTGGCGCGCAGTTCGACCCGGTTCTGGGGCCGCTATCAGGAAACTTTCACCGAGCAGGCGCGCTTCAACCTCACCGACATGTTCATGTTCATGGATGCGGGCACGCTGTTTCGGCTCAACGCGGTGGCACTGGCGGTGATTCCTGCCCTGATCTTGCTGGTGACCGGCAACCCCCTGCTGGCGGGCGTGGCACTGCTGTTGATCACGGTACTGCCCAAGAAGACCTATCGCTGGCTGCGGCAGCGTCGCATCGACAAGATCCAGCAGCAGCTCCCCGATGGCCTGATGATGGTGGCCGGCAGCATGCGTGCCGGCCTGGGTTTCGCACCTGCGCTGGAAAGTCTGGCGCGTGACGTCGAGCCGCCGCTGGCGCAGGAGTTCGCGCTGGTGCTGCGCGAGCAGCGCATGGGCGTGAAGATGGAAGAGGCGCTGACCCACTTCAACGACCGGGTGCCGGTGCCCGATGTGACGCTGTTCGTTTCGGCGGTGAATATTTCCCGCGAAGTGGGCGGCAACCTGGCCGACAGCATGGCCTCGCTGGGTGAGACCCTGCGGCGACGCCTGATTATGGAAGGCAAGGTGAAGTCACTCACCGCGCAAGGTCGTCTGCAGGGCATCGTGATGGCCTTGATGCCGGTAGGCATCATCACCTTCCTCAGCTTCGCCTACCCCGGCACCATGCATGCGATGTACCACACGCCGCTGGGTTGGGCGGTGATCGCGGTGGCAGCCGTGATGGAATATCTCGGCTATTGCATGTGCCGCAAGATCACGAGCATCGACATATGAGCCCGACCGTCATTCTGCTCGGGCTCGTCGTAGGCGCCTGCGTTGGCCTCGCGTTCTGGGCCGTCTACAGCGTGATGCGCGACGTGCCCAAGGCTGATCGCCACTTCCAGGATCCGCTGCCGCTGGGTTTGCGTCTGATGTGGCCACTGGTGAATGCCGCCACCTTCGCGGTCGGCCCGCGGCTGGGCCCGGACAGGTTGGAGAAAGCTCACCGCGAACTGCAGACGGCGGGCCAGGATTTCGTGCTCAGTCCGGAACAGCTCTACGGCTTGCGCGTGGTGTCGTCCGGATGCGTGGCGGCATTCTTCTGGCTGCTGCTGGGCATGCTGGACAAGCACGGTTGGGTGCCCTACATCGGCAGCATGGCTTTCGGTGCGTTGCTGGGCTGGTTCTACCCCAGCCTGTGGCTGGGTGAACGTCGCAACAAGCGCCGACGGCTGGTGATCAAGGATCTGCCGACCTACCTGGATTTCATCACCATGTCGGTTGAAGCCGGTACCAACATTACCGGTGGCATGGAGCAGGCCACCCACAAAGGCCCGCCCGGTCCGCTGCAGCAGGAGTTTGCCCGCTTGCTGCGTGACATCCGCTCCGGCCTGCCTCGCGCCGAGGCGCTCAAGCGCATGGCCGAGCGCATGGACATGTCGCAGATATCCAGCTTCACCGGCACCCTGATCCAGGCCGACCGCGTCGGTGCCAGTCTTGGCGCGACGCTGCGTGCGCAGGCGATCCAGCGGCGCGAGGAACGCTTTCTGCGTGCGGAGAAGCTGGCCCTGGAGGCGCCGGTGAAGATGATGCTGCCGCTGGTGATGTTCTTCTTCCCGCTGATCTTCCTGGTACTGGGCTACTTCATCTTCCTGCGCATGCGACAGGAGGGCGTCCTGTGATGGTTGGTGTGATCCATCGCGATGGCGAACCACTGGTGCCGCAGGTCTGGCTTGCCAATCGTTTCTGGAGCCGGTTGCGTGGATTGCTGCTGCGTCCGCCGTTGCGCGGGGAAGCCCTGCAGGCGTTGTGGCTGCGCCCCTGCGCCAGCGTGCACACGTTCGGCATGTGTTATCCGCTGGACATCGTTTTCCTCGATCGCGCAGGCCGGGTACTGGACTGGTGCGAGAACCTGCACCCCTGGCGTGCACGCGGTTGTCGTGGCGCCTTCCAAGCCGTCGAACTGGCACCGGGCGGCATTGCCGCGCTGGCGCCGAACCGTGGAGAGATCTGGCAATGGCAAACGGCATGAAAGGCATGTTTTCCCTGGTTGCGATGCTTGCGCTGGCCGGTTGTGCCACGACACGCCCGCCGTCGCTGGAAAGTGCACTCGCGCGACAGCAGCAGGCCGAGCAGGCCTACGAGGCTGGCGATCTGGCCCGGGCCAGCGCTGAATACGAGGCGCTGACCCGGGCACTGCCACTGAATGCCGACTACTGGTTCCGTCTGGGCAATGTCTACGTGCGAATGAACCAGCCCGATGCGGCGGCCGACGCCTATGGCCATGCGCTGAAGCGCGAACCGAAACATGCCAAGGCCTGGCACAACCTCGCCATCGTGCGTCTGCGCCAGGCGGCGGCAGCCTTCACCCAAAGCGCGGACAGCGCCGAAGGAGTCGACAGCGCCCTGCGCGAGCAGAGCGCTGCCATGGCCCACGGCATTGCCCGGCTCGATGTGCCGCCTTCGACGGAAGTGGATGTGAGCGGTGATGCGGCTGCTTCAGCAACTGCTGCCACTCCCGTGCAGGAGTCGGCGCCATGAGACTGGCAGGGGGCCTGCGGGGGCAGCACGGACAATCGTTGGTCGAGACCTGCGTGGTGATCACCGTCTTCGGTGTCTTTCTGCTGGGCATCTTCCAGGCGATTCTGTTCTACCGCGCCAAGGCCGTGGTGGACTATGCCGCCCTGCAGGCGGCGCGCAGCGGTGCCAACAACTTCGCCAGGAAAAACGCGATGGAAGATGGGCTGGCTCGAGGCCTGATTCCCCTGTATGCCCATGGCACGGGCAACGCCGCACTGGCCGAGGCTTATGCCAGTGCCGTGGTTGCCGCACACAACCCGTTGTCCAGCCACATCGAGGTCATCGGCCCGACACGGCAGCTGTTCGATGCGTTCAAGACTATCCAGTTCGATGGCAGCGAGGGCATCCCCAACGACAGCCTGCCATTCCGTTCAACCACGCCCGGACCCGACGGCCTCACCGTGCAGGGCGCCAACATCCTCAAGATCCGCGTCGTCTACGGCTACAAGATGATCGTGCCGGTGATCGACCGCATCGTCACCAGCATCTTCCGCATGGCCCTGTACAAGGGGCTCGGTGCCCGGGAAGTGGCCATGCTGGAAAGCGGTCGCCTGCCGATCGTCGCTCATGCCGTGGTGCGCATGCAGACACCGATTCTTGACCGGGGTCTGTTGGCGGATGCCAGCGGTGATGGTGGTGGCGCCGATCCGTCGCCGGTGTCAGATGATCCCGACCAGAGTGATCCGGGTGATGGCGGTGACACGGGAGGCGGCACCGTACCACCGCCGGACGGTGAAGATCCGGGTGGTGGGGACTCCGGTGGCGAAGATCCTGGCGCGAGCGACCCACCGACGTGTTCCGGTGATGGCGGGGTGGGACCATGAGGGTGCCAGTGACTCGCCTGCTGGCTCTCGCATTCGTGAGCCTTGCCTTGCCGGTGTTGGCCGGTGCGCAGGAAGCAACCCTGAAGCCGCTGCCCTCATCCGCATGGCAGGTGCTGGAGCAAGCGCGTGGCATCGACATGGGGCCGGATACGGACAGGGAGCCAGCCGTCCAGGTGATTTTCGACGTCAATTGCCCGTATTGCGCCAGGCTCCATGAGCTTTTTCGCCGCGACTATCCGGGTGTGGTCACGCGCTGGGTACCCGTTGCCTATTTCAAGCCCGACAGCGCCAGTCTCGCCGCGGCGATCCTGAATTCGCCGGATCCGCAGGCGAGCCTGGAGGTCAATTTCGGGAATTACGACTTCAAGAGCCATCACGGTGGTTACGTGCCGCTCGCCGGACACACGACATCCAACATGGGGAAAGCCCAAGAGGTACTCCGGATGCACTGGAAGGAGTGGGGTGGGTACACGCCGATGTACGTCGTTCGCGACCGCAAGGGGCGCGTTTTCCTGACTGGTGGTGCTTCCGTATCGGTCGTCCGCAAGGTGCTTGAGACCGGTGGGGTGCTGCCCACGCCTGGCAGGCCGGGTAAATCCGCAGGGAAGTGGCCATGACTTTGGCGTCGATCAAACATCGTGGCATGGCATTGATGCAGCTTGCCCGGCTATCCTGGCAGCGACTTCGCCTGCCCCTGTTGCTTGCCTCGACGTTGCTGATGGTCGGTCTGCACGCGCAGGACGCGGGAGCTCCCGCCGCTGGTGGCACGGCTTTGCCGCAGTGTGCGGATCCGGGCATATGTTTCCTGTCCCAGCAGGCAAAAGACCAGTGGGCTGCCGACAATGGGTGCCAGTTTGCGCCCGAGGCGATGACCTTCAGTAGCGAAGGCATCCGCTTGCTGAAGGATATCGAGAGGCTGCGCTTGAACCCTTATGACGATCAGACGGGACTCGACATTACCGAGTGGGTCGAGGGGGCGACCATCGGTTATGGGCATCTCATCTTGCAGCGCCAGTGGGATATGTTCAAGGACGGCATCACGGAAGAACAGGCAAGCCAGTTGTTCCAAGAGGAACTGGCGCCGGTCGTGAACACCGTGAATGATGCTGTTACCGTCGATGTCACCCAGCAGCAGTTCGACGCGATGGTCATGCTGGGCTACAACATCGGCGAGAGGAGCTTCGCTGGGTCATCGGTGGTGAAGCTGGTGAACGACCCGGATGCCCAGACTTTCTACGCCAGCCTGGAGGCTGCATGGAAAGCCTGGAACAAATCGCAAGGTCAGATCAATCAGGGTCTCATCAACCGGCGAAACGCGGAGTGGAACATCTATACCGATGGTATCTACGAGCGCTGGTGAACTAGTCGCAGAGGCAGATAGCAGATGAAAACAGTTTTGTATCGGATCCTGCTGGTCGTGACGTTGTCGGCGCAGGCCTTGGGATGTTCGTCGTCTGACGGTGTGGCCGAGGTTCTCCCGGCGAAGGCATCGACCACGATGGGTGTGGCGGACAAGGGGAGGGCGCCGGTGGCCGGTTGTTCGTCCAGCTACTCCGTTGCTCAGCTTCTGGGTACCTACAAAGTGGTAGCGGCTACCAAATATGGCGGCGGTCTGACCCGTGAGGTTGAGGCCAAAGGCAACATCGGCAAGGCCGTCGTGATCTCGCGGGACAGGGTGTCATTGAGAGATACCGTGATTTCCGGGCCACGCTACGAGATTTCCTGCCATCCCCAGTTGCCGGAAGGCGAGGTAGCGACACCGGCGGAGCGCTGGAGCAGCTTCTATGGTTTTGGCATGGACCGTCCCGAGATCGTCGCACTGGATGTCTACGATCTTTCCAAGAACAAGGATTACCCCTATATCCGCTTCGAGATCGTGGATGGGGAACATGGCCGTGAGCTATGGGAGATGTTCGACGGCTGGTTGTACCGGATGAAGAAAGTGACTGACTGAGTGGTTCGGGCTATCGATGGATGGCCGAGGCATCCTGAGCCGCTGCGGGTGGGTAAGCACGAAGTCGGGTTGGTGGATCGGGCCCTGCTTTGCAGGGAGCGGTGGTGACTCTTTTCCGTAAATCGTGGTGTCGGGTTGCCACTCTTTTTGGTCTTGTGCTGACGGTTTCGGTCGCACGTGCAGGCGATCGATATCCCGTGACTTGGGACAGCTCGCTGGTTGTTGGAGGAGCATCCGCCGGGAGTCAGGTCGGGCTGCGTGATTTGCTGACACGCAGGTGGCAGGTCGGGGACGAGGCCATTGTCTTCGATGTCCGCAACAGTGAAGGCCTGACGATGGTCGTGGACGACTGTGATGCCTTGTTCAAGGCGGATGCCGAAGGCATGCAGCCTGTGGCCTATCCGGATTTCAAGCAATATCGGGCGTGGGCAGTCAGATGCTATTCGGTTCGTGCAGTCAGTCAGGCATCTGATGCCGCCAAGTCGTTCGTCGACAGTTTTGCCATGGATGAGGCACACATCAGGCAATTGCCCGTGGAGTTGGCTGTCGTTATTTCGAGGGATGACGAGCGTGAGGTTCAGCGTATTGCGAGGGCGGGTGGACGCCTGGGCGACTACTTGGGCAATGCTTCGATCCAGATTGAAAGCCCAGGGCCCTTGCGTGGCGCGATGATCAAGGATGTATCGGGTGGGACAGAGGGCCTGCGATGGCTCGCGAGTGGCGACTTCGACCACGATGGTACTGGGGATTTGCTGATCTCCACTTACAGCACCGTCGCTGGTGGGAGCTATGAGTCTCAAGGGTTGTACGTGGTAGGGCGTGAGAGTGAGGGTGCTCCGATGAAGGTGCTCGCGGTGTATCCGGTGATGGGGAGCATGTGAGCTTCGGGATATGTCGTCAGCACACATCTGGAACGTGTGCGCATCGATGGCAGCGGCCATCGAGCGATTGGGAAACTCCATGGAGTCCCTGGGAAGCGCAGGGTGTCACGACAGGCAAGCCAACAGCTGGTAATGGTTGAGCTTCCCGAGGCCCATCGAGATGGGAGGTTTTTGTGAGAAGAACACGTGGGCTGGATGCCTTCCTGCTGCTCCTGCTGTCTGGTGGGGTGTGGCTGGCATGGGCGCACGAAGTGCGAGCCGAACCCTTGAAAGAGACGCCGAGCGCAGCGTGCCAAAAACACGGGAGCGGCGCCGTCGCCGGGCAGGGCATGGATGCTGCACAGCTGATGGGGCGCTGGCGTGTGGTGTCGGCGAGGAGACATCGCGGTGGCCTGACCAGCGAGGCTGAGGCCGAAGGCAACATCGGCAAGGCTGTCGTGATCTCGCGGGACAGGCTGTCGTTGAGAGATACCGTGATTTCCAGGCCACGCTACGAGATTTCCTGCCACCCCAGGTTGCCGGAGGGCGAGGTACCGACACCGTCAGAGCGCTGGAGTAACTTTTACGGTTTTGGCATGGGCCGTCCCGAGATCGTCGCACTGGATGTCTACGATCTTTCCTGGAAAAAGGATTACCCCTACATCCGTTTCGAGATCGTGGATGGGGAACATGGCCAGGAGCTCTGGGAGATGTTCGATGGCTGGTTGTACCGGATGGAAAGGGTCGCGGATTGACCGGGTCGGATCTGGTTGATCTGCCGGGGCGGGCAATGAGGAGTGCGGGAATGCGTGGTTTTCTTCCGGGTATCTGTCTAGCGCTGGTTCTGGTGGTGTCGGCTCATGCGTCTTCCGGGTCCGGGCAGGACAGCGGGAACTCCGGTGAGTCGGATGGCGCGGCGTTGCAGGCGTGGCGCGATGTTCTGGTGCAGCCGTGGCAGGTCGGTGGTGAGCCGGTGTTGCTGGAAATGACCGACGGAACACGCCGCGTGGAGGTGGACCGTTGCAGCCGGCTTTTCGAGGCGCAGGCCGATGGCATGGAGGGTATCGGGCCGGATCGGCCGATTCTTGATGGCCGGAGGATCCAGTGCGAGGCGGCGCGTCTGGTGGTGGGCGGTGCGGTGGCGCGGAAGGATTTCGTGGCGGGCTTCACGCTGGATGAGAAGACAGTGCGCGCCTTGCCGGTGGATCTGGCTCCCGTGATATCACGTGATGACGAGCGCAAGGTGGCCGGGATCCGCTCCCGAGGGGGAGCGCTGGGTGATTTCCTTGGTGCGGCGACGGTCGAGGTGCTGGGTCGGCCGGAGGATCGCAAGGTGGTCGTGCGCGATGGTGATGGGGGCAATCAGATCCTGTCCGTGCTTGCCGAGGGCGACTTTGATCACGATGGTTTCAACGACCTGCTGATGTCGTCCATGAAGTCTCTTGATGGCGGCAGTTACCACGCTGCGGATCTCCACGTGGTGAGCCGGCTGGGCGAGGGTGAGCCGCTGGTGGTTCGTGTGCCAGGCAAGGCGCGGCTTCAGTAATTGACGTAGACAGTCACGGTATCGGCGTAGCTGTCCGGCACGTGGTTGGTGTCGGGTACGGTGGCGTAGACGGTGACTGACTGCGAGCTGCCGTTGCCTGTGCCGCTGACGCCATTGCCGACAGCCGTGGCAGTGGCGGTGTTGCCCCAGATGGTGCCGGCAGGGCCGGGGGTGGAGCGCAGCTGGTAGGCGATCTGGTCGGTATTGCTGCCGGTTCCGCGCATGCTGCCTGCACCGGTGTTGCTGCCGTTGGAGGGTGACAGGCCGATGTTGTAGGTGGTGCCTTGCGGGCATTTGACGTTGAGCGTTCCGGTCTGCGCCAGGTTGCTGGTGCCGGGGGTGATGGCGCCGAAGTCGATGTCGGTGGCGGATACCGTGCAGGCGTTGATGACTGTCGCATTGAGCGTGATGGTGATGCCGGGAGTGCCTTCGTAGTTGTGCGAGCCGTCGTTGAGGTTCGCGTGGCAGACCGTGCTGTTGGCGCTGGTCGCGAAACCGAAGGTGTTGTTGTAGAGGCTGCCGCTGTAGTTGCCGGGTGGCGAGGTCTGGTTGCCAGGGAAGTAGGCGTAGATGGGGATCGAGCCGCTGACGACGGATTGTCCCGAGTTTCTGCTGCTGATGTGAAGTTGCTTCAGGATGGTGTTGCCCGGGGGCAGCGGAATGGTTCCTGCGGCATCGGTGTAGACGTTGTAACGCAGGGGCGGCGTGCCACCGGACATCATCGGCTGGGCCACGGTGCCGGGGTTGACGCTGTTGCCGCCCTGCAGGCAGATGTATGTATTGACTGCGCTGTTGTCGTAATTGGTGCAGGTGTAGTTCACCGTGCCGGTAGCCATGGCGCCGCCGCTGCCGTTGACCGTGACATTGCCGAAACTGATCATGGTGGAGCCCGACGCGTTGCAGACGACGTTGGCCTGCGCCTTCGTCGGCCACAGCAGGCTGGCTGCAAGCAGCAGGATCAGCAGGAACAAAAGGCGCAAGAGGTTTGTGGGTGCACTGGAGGGCTGGTTGGCCGGGAGCGACGTCTGGGCGCGGAACGGCAGGATGTTCATGAAGGAGCGTCCGGGTCGGTCAATGAATGGGGTGGTCACGGCGTTGCTTCCGGCTGGCAGGTGAGCGGGCCTATCTGTGGAATGCCCGTGCTCTTCCCGTCATCCTCGAAGCTTGCCTGGCAGTGTCCGGCGGGCGTATCCACTTCCAGCGTGTTGCGGGCATCGAGGGTGTCCAGGTAGACCTCACCGTCGAAGCCGATGACGGCGTCGCGGTTGGTCTGTCCGGCGATCCGCACGTGGCTGCCCAGTGGCAGCGGCTTGCCGGCGGCATCGACCAGAGTGACCGTGGCAGCGCGGATCGGGGTGATGTCGAACTTCACCAGGGTGCCGGCGCGGTTGGCGGGTGTGGCGATGGTGTCGACGCGATCGATGCGGGTATCGGCAGGCAGGCTCATCGGGTCGATCGCCAGCCGGTTCTTCTGCCAGGCGTTGAGCTGGTTGACCAGCAGCATGCCGTTGGCGCCGGTATGGCCGATCGGGCGGTTTTCCAACAGCACCGGCACGTCGGCCACGCCGTTGGTGGAGACCACGGCGAAGCCGTCGTTGATCGAGCGTGCGGCAAACGCGTGGCCGCCCATCAGCACCAGTGCGCCGCGTGCGTCGGCATAGGCGTTGTGGCTGTCGCCCCAGCTGTTGATGCCGGCGTCGAATTCCCCGAAGTTGCTGCGGTAGCTGCCTTCGGCCAGGCCGCCGTGCTGTTCGCCACCGCGCAACTGCGTGCGCCAGCCGAAGCCGGTGTCGCTGGGTACGGAGCGGTTGGCATCCAGTACCAGACTGTCGCGATCGCCGTTGCGCTGCAGCGAGGCGCCCATTTGGGTGCGGTCGTCCAGGATCAGGGTGAAGCCGAGGAAGATGCTGCGGTCGCGGCGTTCGTCCAGATTCTGGTTCAGGCTGAGGCTGACCGTCATGCGGCGATCAAAGGCACGGAACCACGAGGCGCTGGCATAGCGCGTGTCCTGGCTGACCCGTGGTGCGGAGTCGTCGGTGTGGACCGGGAGAATGGCGTAGCGCAGGCGCAGGTAGCTGAGGTTGATGCTGCCCAGTAGCGGCGCGTTGTAGCCGACCAATGCGTGCTCGGTGATGCTGGGCGGCGGCGTGCCGTACAACGAAGCGACGTCGAGGAAGTGGCCGCGGGTACGCGTGCTGTCCAGCGCCACGTTGAAGCGGCCGTCATTCCATTGGTAGCCGATATTGTAGAGATTGCCGCTGTTGCCGCGTGCCTGGCTGTGTGCGGTAGCCAGGTTGATCACGCCGCCACGATCACCCAGCAACAGGTTGCCGCCCAGGCCAGCCATGGCCAAGCCGTCGGTGGCTTCGAGATGGCCGTGGGCGGTCAGGCGGTCGCTGATGCCGTAGCGCAGGGTGCCGCTGGCGGCGGGGTCATGGCCGTAGTCGAACGAGGTGATGCCGTAGTTCTCGCGCACCACGCCCAATTCGGCGGACCAGTCCGACAGGCCTTTCTGCAGCAGTTGCTCGGTGCCGTAGAACGGGAAGTCGATCGTGCTGCTGCGGCCCATCGTGTCGGTCAGTACCACCTGGGCGATGCCGCTGCCGCTGATCGTTGGTGCACTGCTGACCTGGAACGGGCCGGGTGCGACCTTGCCGCTGTATTGGCGGATGCCGTTGATGTACAGATCCACCGCCGAGGGTGTGGTCGCTTCGCCGAGAAAGGCCGGCAGTGGCGTGGTGATGCGATAGGGCTGCAGCGCGAAGTTGCGCGACAGCTGCAGGCCGGCGATGCGGGTGGAGCGTGACCAGGCCGTGGCGCTGGTCAGCGTGTCGCCGGCGCGCAGGCTCAGCATCCGCTCGGGGAACGAGGTTTCCCAGTTGCTGTCCAGGCGCGCGGAATGGCCGCGCCAGCCTTCATCCGGCAGACGCGTGGCCTGGGACAGTGCGGTGCTGCTGAAAACACCGGCGCGGGCGAACGCGCGCAGCTCGGTATAGGCGCTGAGGCTGCTGCTGCCGTGGTTGCCGTGGGTGCCGTAGAGGTCGTAGTTGAGCAGCACGCCGGGTGAACTGGAGGCATGCGGCACGGTATCGGTGTCGTGGCTGTTGAGCATGGCCAGCTGGCGGTCAAGCAGGGCCAGCGGCGCGGCCAGGCTGACGCTCTGGCGAGCCGCGTCGTAATCCACCACGAGGCCATCCAGACTGGACAGTGGTAGCGGGTCGGGGCCGTCCGGCGGGGCCTGAATGCCCAGCTGACGCAGGGTCGAGCGACTGGCCCACAGCTGGCCATCGCGTGCACCGAAGTGCGCGAGCTGTCCGGTGGGCTGCTGGTTGATGGTGACGTCGAGGTACAGGTCCTCGCCTTCGCCCAGGCTGCTGCCGTCGAAGCTCGGCAGGTATCCGGCGTCGCTTCCGGCGGGGTTGTCGGCGGCGATGGCGGCGTTGCCGACCGTCATCCCGATCGACAGCAGCGCGCTAGTGAGCGGCAGGGTCCATCGAAACTGGCTGCGTGACCGCTTCACCGTTGATCCTTGCGTGGAAGGTGCCGCCGCCGGCAAAGGCTTTGGCGGAAGGTTCGAGAACCCAGCGCATGTGCGCACCGGGAAGGACGTAGCCGAGCAGGCCGTCGGTGATGGAAATTTTCTTGCCCCGGCTATCGGTGAAGTCGATCTGGCTGAGCTGGGCGTGGCCGGTACCGTTGTTGGCCACTTCCAGCACGGCCTGATCGCCTTCCTGGTGCATGGACCAGTCGAGTCGTGGTGCAGGGGCCGGGCTGCCCGCCGGTTCCACGAACACCGGCAGCGAGTAATGCAGTACGAAGTTCAGGCCCTTGCCGCCGCCGTCAGTGACCGGCAATTCGTCGACACTGATGCGGTAGGCCTGTTCCACGGCGCCGGCGCCGCTGGGCGGAGCGCCGACACGAATCACCCGCACCAGTTGGCGACCGCCGGCGGCGATCTCCAGCATTGGCGGGCTGAGCAGCAAATCGCGGGAGGGCGTGAGTTGTTCCTCGCCGCCCTCCTGCGTCCAGCGGTACACCCGCACCTGGGCGTGCAGCACCTTGTCGCCGGTATTGCTCAGCCACAGGCCGTCGGCGTTCTGCCGTGCCTGCAGGTTCAGCATCACCGGGGAAACCTGCAGGCCACTGGCGGCGGCCGTGCCTGAAAGCAGGGCCAGGCCAAGTGCGCAGGCGATGGATCGCACGATGTTCATGGACGGGTGCCGGTTCGATCAGAAGCTGACGCTGACGGTGACGACGTCGCTGTAGTCGCCGGGGGTGAAGTTGGCGTCGGGGGCGACGGCGAAGACGTCGATATCTTGTGATTCGCCGGTGCCGGTCCCGCCCACGGTGTTGCTTTTGCCGCCGGACGAGCCGCCCCAGATGGCGCCGCTGGGGCTGTCCTGGTGCAACTGGTACGGAACGAGGTCAGACGTCGACAGGCTGCTCATCGTGCCCGCGCCGTTCGGATTGCTGTTGGAGGGGGTCATGGCAACGTGATACGAGGTGGTTTTCGAGCACACCACGTGGACCGTGCCTTGGCCGTAGTTGCTGCCCGAATCCGCAGTCACGCCGGTGGCGGCACCGATCTGGATGTCCGACGCACTGCCGGCGGTGATGCTGCAGGAAGGCAGGATCGTCATGTTGACGTGGAAGGTGTCAGTGGTCGCCGCCTGGGCGGTGATTGCTGCGCCGCCGAAGGCGAGCATGGCGGCGGCAAGCAGGGTTTTCTTGAACATTTCGGGCTCTCCAGTAGTTGGTTGGGTATTGCGGAGAGACCAAAAGCAATGCTCGTGCCAAATATTCAATGGGCGGGTGGTCTGAATGAGCTTTTGAGCTGCATCAAGCCTTCGTTGCCCGGTTACATGGGAACCATTTGCGTCTCTGTCGGCGGCAGTGACGAGATTTGGCATGCCAAATATGCGAACTACGTCACTTTATGACTGGGCTATCCGGTGAGCTTGTAAAGTTTGCTTGACACGACTCCATGGCTTTGCGTAATCTCACCTTGTCAAGGTTGCTTTACATTTTGGGAGGGCAAGATCATGCGAAAGGTTCATGGGTGGGTTTCGTCGGTGCTGGTGTTGGCCTGGTTGTTCGGCGCGGCTGTCATGGCTGCGCCGACGGAAAACGTCGGCACCCTCAAGGTCGAGCGTCATGGCGATCACGGGCGGGCGGTGATCCTGATTCCGGGGCTGCAGGGTGGGCCGTGGGTGTGGCAGGCGACGATCGAGCGGTTGCAGCGCGATTATGTGGTGTATGCGCTGACTCTGGCCGGGTTTGATGGCATGCCGCCGGCGTCGGGTGATGGCAGTCTGCTCGATCGCGCCAATGCTTCGTTGCTGCAGTTGATCGAGCAGGAAAAGATCGACAAGCCGGTGCTGGTCGGCCACAGCCTGGGCGGTACGCTGGCGCTGCGTTTTGCCAGCGAGCATGCGGCATTGCTGTCGGGCGTGGTGGCGGTGGACGGCTTGCCGATCTATCCCGGCATGGAGCGGCTGTCGCCCGATCAGCGCAAGGAGATGGCAACGCGGATGCGTGATCACCAGGCGGCGCAGACCCCTGGGGAGTTCGCGGCGCAGGCGCTGGGCTACATGCAATTGGTCGGGGTGATCGATCCGAAGCTGGCCGAGCGCTATGCACCGATGAATGCACGCAGCGACATCCGCGCCAGTGCGCAGTACATGTATGAGGGTTCGCTGGCCGACTACCGATCGGGGATGAAGAACGCCGATGTGCCGATCCTCGAAATCTCGCCGTACAACGAGCCGGACTTCAAACAGCCGCCGCTGGTGATGAGCGAGGCGCAGAAGACCGCGTATTACGAAAGTCTGCTGGCCGGTGCGCCGAAGGCGAAGGTGGTGTCGATCTCACCGTCGCGGCATTTCGTGATGCTGGACCAGCCGCAGAAGTTCCAGCAGGTGCTGGATGACTTCCTTGGCACTCTGTGACGACCTGCCACTGCCGGCAGCAGAGCCTGCTGGCAGTGGTGTTCCGCCGCCGGTGGCGCGGTCATGGCCGCCACTGGCGAGCGCCGGAGGCGTGGGCTGGATATTTCGAAAGCGTGGAGGGAAAGAACATGGCCATGCGTGAAGTGCACAAGCGCTATCTGCGCGAATTCCTGCCGGCGATGGCGGCGTATGTGGTGTTGATCCTGGTGTTCGGCGCGTTCGCACGAGGCATCGAGAGCGTGGCCTGGCGGGTGGTGCTGGCCTTGTTGCCGCTGCTGCCGATCCTGGCGGCGATCCGTGCGATGGTGCGGATGCTGCGCGATCAGGACGAGCTGGAGCGGCGGATCGACCTGGAGGCCTGGGCGATTGCGGCGATGGTCACGGGCTTCGGCTTTTTCAGCTTCGGCCTGCTGATGCTGGCAGGGGTCGGCTGGGAGGTGCGCGGCGGGACGGCGGCAATCTGGGTGATGCCCTGCCTGTTTGGCACCTTCGGTATCGCCAAGTTGCTGGTCGTGTGGCGCTATCGCGGCCATGAATAACCGTGTGCGTGAACTGCGTGCGGAGCAGGGCTGGTCGCAGGCGGATCTGGCCGGGCGGCTGGATGTGTCGCGGCAGACCGTCAATGCGATCGAGACCGGCAAGTATGATCCCAGCCTTCCATTGGCCTTTCGCATCGCCCGGTTGTTCGGGCAGCCGATCGAATCCATTTTTGAACCCGGGGAGTAATGCGTGAGCAAGAAAAAAACCGCAAGCATGGGGGCGTTGGTGGCGATCGCGGTGGCGGTCTTTGTCGCGAACCATGCGCGGCACCGGAACGATGACACCGCGTCCGTGACGGCACCTGCGGCGGCGGCTTCGTCCGCCGGGGTATCGCCGGCTGCTCCCGCCACCTGGAAACTGGGCTCGCTGCAGTTGACGGCCTGCGAACTGGCGCAGCCGAACTCGGGCCTGAGCACGGCAGCCTGGTGCGCGGACTTCCCGGTGCCTGAAAACCGTGCCGATCCGGACAGCCGCACGATCAAGCTGAAGCTGGCGGTGCTGCGTTCCAGCGCCCAGGTCGAAAGCGGCGACATGTTGGTGTTTCTTGCTGGCGGCCCGGGCCAGGCGGCTACCGATTCGGCCAGCATGGTGTCGATGATGCTGGAGCCGCTGCGGGCGCATCGTTCCGTGCTGCTGCTGGACCAGCGCGGTACCGGTGGCTCGAACGCACTCACCTGCGAGGACACCGATGAGGATGCCGATGATGCCGACAGCCGCTTCGATGCGGAACAGGTCCGTACTGCTGCCAGCGATTGCCTGCGCCAGCTCGAAGATCGTGCCGATCCGCGTTACTACACCACCACCATCGCGGCGCAGGATCTGGAGGATGTGCGCAAGGCGATCGGTTCGCCGCAGTTCGATCTGGTCGGCGTGTCGTACGGCACGCGGATGGCGCAGCAATACCTGATGCGCTATCCCGATGCGGTGCGCAGCGTGGTGCTGGACAGCCCGGTGCCGAATTCGCTGGCGCTGGGCAACGATTTCGCGCGCAATCTGGACGATGCGCTGAAAGCGCAGTTCGCCCGTTGTGCCACCGAAGCGGCCTGCAAGGAGCGGTTCGGTGAGCCCGACCAGACCCTGTACCAGTTGCGCGATGCGCTGCGCGCCAACCCGCACGAGGTCAGTTTCCGCGATCCGCAGAGTTACCGGACCGTCAAGCGGATGCTGAGCGAGGATTCGCTGGCCAGCGTGGTGCGCATGTTCGCGTACACGCCGGAGACGGCGGCGCTGCTGCCGTTGTCGATCGACGCGGCGGCACGCGGTGATGTCGGCCCGCTGCTGGGCCAGGCGAAGATCCTTTCCGGCGAGTTGTCCGAGCTGGCGGGCAGCGGCATGCAGTATTCGGTGATCTGCGCCGAGGATGCCGACCTGTTGGAGGCGCAGCCGGAAGATACCGACACCATCCTCGGCACGCGCCTGATCGACACGCTCAAGGCGGTGTGCTCGGTGTGGCCCCGGGGCGAGCGTCCGGATGATTTCCACCAGCCGCTGAAGACCGGCAAGCCGGTGCTGCTGCTGGCCGGCCAGTACGACCCGGTGACGCCGCCGCGTTATGCCGAAGAGATCGCCAAGGGCCTGCCGAATGCGCGGGTGCTGGTGCTCAAGGGTCAGGCACACAGCGTGATGGGAGCCGGTTGCGCACCGCAATTGGTCCAGCATTTCGTGGAGGATGTCGATCCGGAGGCGCTGGATGCCAGTTGCCTGGACCGGTTGCAGACCACGCCGATCTTCATTGATTTCAACGGAGCCACGCCATGATCGAGGTGAGGGACCTGTACAAGGCGTTCGGGTCGGTGAAGGCCGTCGACGGTGTCAGCTTCAGTGCCCGCGACGGCGAGATCACCGGTTTGCTCGGCCCCAACGGCGCCGGCAAGACCACCACGCTGCGCATGCTCTACACGCTGATGGCGCCGGATCGCGGTCAGGTGCTGGTGGATGGCATCGACGCGGCGGTCGACCCGCTCGGCGTGCGTCGCCAGCTTGGCGTGCTGCCGGATGCGCGCGGCCTGTACAAGCGGCTGAGCGCACGCGAGAACATCGATTACTTCGCCCGCCTGCAGGGGCTGCCGGAGGAACTGCTGGCCAGCCGACGCGAAGCGCTGATCAAGGCGCTGGAGATGGAAGACATCGCCGACCGCCATGCCGAGGGTTTCTCGCAGGGCCAGCGGGTGAAGACCGCGATTGCCCGGGCGCTGGTGCACGACCCGCGCAACGTGATCCTCGACGAGCCGACCAACGGCCTGGACGTGATGGCTACCCGCGCGCTGCGCCAGTTCATGCAGCAGCTGAAGGCGGAAGGGCGTTGCGTGCTGTTTTCCAGCCACATCATGCAGGAGGTCGCCGCGCTGTGTGACCGCATCGTGGTGATCGCCCATGGCCGGGTGGTGGCCGACGAATCGCCGGAGGCGCTGCGTGAGCAGACCGGCGAAAGCAATCTCGAGGATGCATTCGTGAAGATCATCGGTAGCGACGAGGGCCTGGCCGCATGAATACGGCAACACCGAAAACGCGCCGCAGCCGCGCCCTTCTCACCGTGTTTTTCAAGGAGGTGAAGGAAAACCTGCGCGACCGGCGCACCTTGATGAGCGCGTTCCTGACCGGCCCGCTGCTGGGGCCGCTGCTGTTCGTGATGCTGATCAACCTGACTCTCAACCGTGAGCTGGAGAAAGCGGAGAAGCCGCTGCCGGTGCCGGTGATCGGCGCCGAGTTCGCGCCGAACTTGCTTGATGCGTTGAGGGCCGGCGGCGTGGAGCCGGGGGCGGCCGTGGCCGATCCGGAGCAGGCCGTGCGGAAACAGGATGCCGACGTGGTGCTGCGGATCGCCTCCGACTACGGCAAGGCCTGGCGCGAAGGGGCGCCGGTGCAGGTGGAGGTGTTCTTCGATTCGTCGCAGCGCGAGGCCAGTTCGTCGGTGGCGCGGGTAAGCCGGCTGGTCGAGGGCTACGCACGCCAGCAGGGCGCGATGCGGCTGGTGGCACGCGGCTTGTCGCCCAGCGTGGCGTGGCCGTTGCAGGTGGCCAAGCGCGACCAGGCCACGCCGCAGTCGCGCGCGGTGCTGATGTTCGCGATGCTGCCGTACTTCTTCGTGATCACCCTGTTCATGGGCGGTATGTATCTGGCGATCGACCTCACCGCCGGCGAACGTGAACGGCAGTCGCTGGAGCCATTGTTCGCCAACCCGGTGCCGCGCTGGCAGATCCTCTGCGGCAAGCTGGGGGCGATCTGCGCGTTCTCCGCCGCCAGCCTGTTGATCACCCTGCTGGCGTTCGCCATCGTCGGGCAGCTGATTCCCGCCGAGAAGATCGGCATGGAGCTGGACCTCGGCCTGCGCTTTGCCGCCTACGTGTTGCTGCTGTTGTTGCCGCTGGTGCTGCTGTTGTCGGCACTGCAGTCGATGGTGGCGGCGTTTGCCAAGAGCTACCGCGAGGCGCAGACCTACATCTCGCTGCTGATGCTGGTGCCGTTGATTCCCACCGCGCTGCTGTCGTTCATGCCGGTCAAGGCGCAGGCATGGATGTATGCGGTGCCGCTGCTGGGCCAGAACCTCGGCATCATGCAGTTGCTGCGCGGTGACGGAATCAGTGCCGCACAACTGGCGCTGTGCCTGTCCGGCAGCACGGCGGCAGCGGTACTGGCGGTGCTGGTGACGGTGCAGTTGTACCGTTCGGAGAAGCTGGCGATCTCGGGCTGATCGAGGCCTGTGTGGAATGGCGGCCAGGGGCGCAGGTCGGGCACTGCCCGACAAGACGTGAGAGTCACGACACACCGCCGCAGAGCCGCGGGCGATGCCCGCCCTGCGTGAAGCCTGTGTAGGTCGGGCACTGCCCGACAAGGCGTGCGAGCCACGACGCACCGCCGCAGAGCCGCGGGCGATGCCCGCTCTTGCGTAGGTCGGGCACTGCCCGACAAGGCGTGCGCGCCACGACGCACCGACACAGAGCCGCGGGCGATGCCCGCCCTACATGAAGTCTGCGCAGGTCGGGCACTGCCCGACAAGGCGTGCGTGCCACGACGCACCGCCGCAGAGCCGCGGGCGATGCCCGCCCTGCGTGAAGCCTGTGTAGGTCGGGCACTGCCCGACAAGGCGTGCGTGCCACGACACACCGACACAGAGCCGCGGGCGATGCCCGCCCTACATGAAGCCTGTGTAGGTCGGGCACCGCCCGACAAGGCGTGCTGCGGCCCGTTTCGGTCGTTCAGCCGGGCGGCGCGGTGAGTTCGCGGGCGTCGAGGTAGCCGTCGTGGTTCTTGTCGAGGCGATGGAACTGGTCGAGGAGGTTGGCGCGATGTGCTTCCAGGGAGATCGGCTGGCCGCGGTCGCCGGGCAGTTCGTCGCGGTCGATCACGCCATTGCCATTGCGGTCCATCGCCGCGAAGCCGCGCCCCATGCGGGCGAGGTATTCGGTTTCGCTGACACGGTTGTCGCCGTCATCGTCGAACAGGCGCAGGTAGTCGGCGCGCGAGTCCTGCGCGATGGCGGCAGTGGCTGCGAGCAACAGCAGCCAGGCGGCGTGCGTGTTCAGCGGTGGCCGCCGTGGATGCCGATGAACTGCAGGAACTCGGCGCGGGTGCGGGCGTCCTCGCGGAAGGTGCCGAGCATCTGGCTGGTCACCATCGACACGCCGCGCTTGTGCACGCCGCGGGTGGTCATGCATTCGTGGCTGGCGTCGATCACCACTGCCACGCCGGCCGGCTGCAGGGTTTCCTGGATGCAATGGGCAATCTGCGCGGTGAGCTTTTCCTGCACCTGGAAGCGGCGCGCGAAACCATCCACCACGCGGGCCAGCTTGCTGATCCCGACCACCCGGTTGGTCGGCAGGTAGCCGACGTGGGCGCGGCCGATGATCGGCGCCATGTGGTGTTCGCAGTGGCTCTCGAACTCGATGTCGCGCAGCACCACCATTTCGTCGTAACCCTCGACTTCCTTGAAGGTGCGGCGCAGGTAGTCGCCCGGGTCCGACTCGTAGCCGGCGAACCAGTCGCGGTAGGCCTTCACCACCCGCTTCGGCGTGTCCAGCAGACCCTCGCGGGCGGGATCCTCACCGGCCCAGCGCAGCAGGGTGCGTACCGCTTCCTCGGCCTGTTCCTGGCTGACGTCGTTGGGGTTGTGCTGGTCGCTCATGCGGATACCTCGAGTGTGCGGACGCACCAGTTTAGCGGTCGTGTCATGCCGCGTCTGCGCAACCTGTGCTTAGGGGAGCCTCGGATAATTCCGCTTTTCCGTCACTCCCGCGGCTCTCGACAGCCGAATGTCCAGTCAAACAGGAATCCAGCGCCTTTGCTTTTCAATGGCTTGAAGATACCGAGCCCCGGTTTGACCGGCCTTTCAGCGGTTGAAAAGCGACTCGCCGGGGCGATGGAGGTGTTCGAGGTTCCCTCCCGTGTGTCGTCGCGATGCTTTTGTGCTGCGTGATGAAAAGCATTGCGCTCAGGTGCAATCTTGAAGGTAATGTTGACAGGACAATATGTAATGCATAACGTACATAACGTCTATTGGAGATGACATCATGTCACGTTCGCTTCGATATGCCGTATTGATTCCGTTGTCGGTCCTCGCTTTCTTCGTGCTGTACGTGCTGCCCGGCATCGATCTGGGTATCGCCGGCGGGGTGGCGGTGCTTCTGGGCGCCTGGCTGGTCTGGTACCTGTTGTGGAAAACCATGCAGGAGTCCTCCGGCAGTACGGCTGTCGACGACACCGAGGCACCGATATCGCCGGGCGAGCAACAGGCATGGATCGGCCTGATCTTCACCGTGGCCATCCTGGTCTATTACGCGCTGCGCAGCGGGCAGATGGTGGCGGCCGACGGCACCATGTCGCGCGAAGCCTCGACCATCGGGCAGCACATCGGCTTTCTGGTCGCGGTGTGGGCGATCGTGATGAGTGTCTTGCGCAAGCGCTGGCTGGATGCGGTGGAGCAGGACGAGCGCGACCGTGCCATTCAGGCGCGCGCCACGAGTTGGGCGCGTTGCGCTCTGGTGGTGTTCGGGGTGGCATTGGCGATGATATTTGCCTTCTCGCCACTGGATCGATTGCAGTGGGCCAGACCGATGGTGATCTCCAATCTGCTGATGGTTGGCCTGATCGCTTCAAGCACGCTCGAGTATGCGGTCACCGGCGTGACCTACTGGCGGGATCGCCGCTGATCATGGCCGGTACTCCGATCGACAACACCATCCGCAAGCTGCGTTTCGAACATGGCGAAATGACCCAGCAGGCACTGGCCGATGCCTGCGGCATCACCCGACAGACGGTGATCGCGTTGGAAGCGGGCAAGTACGCACCGTCGCTTGAGCTGGCATTTCGCATCGCGCAGGCGTTCGACGTCGGGGTGGAGGATGTGTTCCGCTGGAAGCGCTGATACTCAATCGCCGTTGTCGATTCCCGACGTGATCTCATCATCGTCCGGTGCCGTCACCGCGAGATCCGGCGAGTCGGAAGGGTCAGCGGAGCTGTCATCTGTTCTGTCGACCGACAGTCTTTCGGGCATGCCCTTTTTGGGCTTGATGCCGAGTCCCCGCAGATTTTCTGCCTGGCGAACCAGTCCGCGGCTGGGATCGTTCAGCGCCTTTTCGGCATCCCGGGCCGCCGCTGTGGCCTTTGCCAGGCTGTCATTGACGGCCACGATATGTTCGCCAAACTTTCTGGCGGCGTCGTACATCAATGTGCCGCGTTTGACGATCTTTTCCATGTTGCGCGTGGTCTTTTCCAGGCGCCAGATGTACTCGATCGTGCGCAACACGGTGAAGAGCGTGTTGGGGGAGACGAGCGCTATATGGCGCTCCAGCGCATACTGGGCGAGGTCCGGCTCGGCTTCGCTGGCAAGCATGAGCGCGCTCTCGATGGGGACAAACAGCAGCGTGAAATCCACGCTCTTGAGGTTGTAGAGCCTGGGATAGTTCTTGGCCGACAGATCCTTGATGTGTTGCTTGATGGAATCGCAATGGTCCCTCAGCGCTCGCGCACGGGTATTGTCATCCTGAGCTGAGCCATAGCGCTCGTAGGCCACCAGAGACACTTTGGAGTCGATGATGATGGCGCGATCCTGTGGCAGATCCAGCACCACGTCGGGAATCAGCCTGACATTGGAGCCCTCTTCCTTGTGACTGGCTTGCGGGCGGTAGTTCACGCCTTCTCTCAGTCCGGCCAGTTCCAGCAGCCGCAGCAGTACCTGTTCGCCCCAGATGCCGCGGGTCTTGCTTTCACCTCGCAGCGCATCTGTCAGGGACTGCGCCTTGGCGCTGATGTCCTGGTTGAGTTCGGTGAGTTGACGAATCTGCGCGATCAATCCCGCCCGGGCGGTCATGTCAGCTTCGCGCGATTGCTCCACTTTCGATTTGAACTCCTTGAGGGTGTCGCTGAAAGGCACAAGCAATGACGCCAGCGTCTCTCTTTGTTGCTCGCCGAGCTTTGCCCCTTTCTCTTCCAGCAGTGTGCCGGCCAGCAACTTGAACTCTTTGGCCATGGCCTCCTTGGTATCCGCCAGCAACTTGCTGGTTTCGATTTCGCGTTGCCTGGCCGATTCAACTTGCTGTTCCAGTCGGGCATGACTCTCGGCCAGCCTGGCTTTGGTGTCGGCCAATTCTCTGTTGCGTTGGCTGAGTGCTTCGAGCTGTGCCTGAGCGGACTGCTGCTGCTTCTCGCTCGCTGCTATTTGGCTTTCCAGTCGCGCAGTGGTCTCTCGCCTCCGGGCGATGTCGTCGCTTGCTTCATGCACCTGCTTTTCCAGGAGTGGAACGCGCCGGGCCTCCCCCTCCGCCTGAGCAAGTCGCGCGAGTAATCCATCTCTTTCCGTCCGTTTCTCTTGGTCTGCCTTTGAGAACCTGGCCTTGACGATCAGGTACACGGCAATGGCTGCAACCAGCAGGCCGGCAAGGAAAGCCGGGATCACTAGCAGCGCGGCGGTATTCATTGGCATGGAACGTTTTCCCGGTTCGATGCATCCAGTGTATGTCGAGCTGTCTCACCGGCTGCGTCTGGGTTTCACGTGGCCATCGCCGGGGCGGCGCATCATGGTCAGTCCGTTGGCCCGGGAGACAAGTCATGGAACATGTACACGATTACCTGATCATCGGCGCAGGCATGGCCGCCGATGCGGCAGCGAAGGCGATTCGCGAGGTCGATGCCGGTGCGGATGTCGCCATCATCGGTGACGAAACCGCGCCGCCGTACCAGCGGCCACCGCTGTCGAAGGCGTTGTGGAAGGGCGACAAATCCGTGGCTGACATCGACCTCGCTACGGCGGCCAGTGGCGTCACCGTGCAGATGGGGCGACGCATCGAATCGCTGGATCGCGCCGCGCATGTGGCGCGCGATGACCACGGTGACAGCTGGCGTTACCGCCGCCTGCTGCTGGCCACCGGCGCCACGCCGAGGCGTCTGCCGTTCGATGGTGGCGAGCGGCTGATCCATTTCCGCACGCTGGACGACTACCGGGCGCTGCGCCGCTACGCCACGCCGGGCGCGGCCATTGCGGTGATCGGTGGTGGTTTCATCGGCAGCGAACTGGCGGCATCGCTGAGCGGCGCGGGCTGCAAGGTGGCGATGCTGTTTCCCGGCCCGGCGATCGGCGCAGGCCGTTATCCGGATGGCTTGACCGCCTACCTTGACGATTACTTCCGCGAGCGTGGTGTGGACGTGCGCTGCGGCGTCAGCGTGACCGGCGGCGAGGCGACTGACGGCGGCGTGGAGCTGAGCCTGTCCGATGGCGAAGTGCTGCGGGTGGAGGCCGTGGTGGCCGGCATCGGTGTTGCATCCAACGCCACGCTGGCCGAGCGGGCTGGCCTGACGGTCGACAACGGCATCGTGGTCGATGCGCACCTGCGCAGCAGTGATCCCGACATCTGGGCCGCTGGCGACGTGGCGAATTTCCACAGCGTAGCGCTGGATCGGCGCCTGCGCGTGGAGCACGAGGACGCGGCGGTGAGCATGGGCCGTGTCGCCGGCCGCGCGATGGCTGGCATGGACGACGAATACACCACGTTGCCGTTCTTCTATTCGGACCTGTTCGATCTGGGCTATGAGGCGGTCGGCCTGCTCGACACCCGACTGCAGGTGGTCGAGGACTGGCGCGAGCCGTACCGCGAGGGCGTGGTGTATTACCTCGACGGCGGCCGCGTGCGCGGCGTGTTGCTGTGGAACACCTGGGACCAGGTTGATGCGGCGCGCGCGCTGATCGCCGAAGCCGGGCCGTTTGATGCGGCATCGTTGCGCGGGCGGCTGCCTCGCAGCGCGTAGCGTCCGCTGCAGGAGCGCACCTTGTGCGCTCCTGCAAAAGGTTGCTCAATCCACGCGGCAGAACACCGCTTTCAGATACCGCCCCTCGGCAACGTCGGTGCGGAACGGGTGGTCGGCGCCGGCACCGCGCACTTCCAGCACCTGGATGCTGCGGCCGGCGTTGAGGGCGACCCGGCGCAGCATTTCGAGGAAGGCTTCCTCGCTGACCAGGCCGGTGCACGAGCAGGTCAGCAGCAGGCCGCCGGGCGGGATCACGTCCAGCACCATGCGGTTCATCGCGAAGTATTTCTTCAGCGCGTCGGTGACGCGGTGGCGGTCGCGGGTGAGCTTGGCCGGGTCGAGGATCACCGCGTCGTAGCGTTCGCCGCGGGCCGCGGCGGCGCGCACCCAGTCGAAGATGTCGGCCTGCTCGAAGTTCACCGCGACGTGGTTGGCCTCCGCGTTGGCGCGGGCCACGTCGAGGATGCCGGCGTCCATGTCGACGCCGGTGGCTTCGCGGGCACCACCGGCCATCGCGTGCACGGCGAAGCCGCCGGCGTTGCAGCACAGGTCGAGTACGCGGCGGCCCTTGGCGAGCTCGGCGAAGCGCTTGCGGTTGTCGCGCTGGTCGGCGAAGAAGCCGGTCTTGTGGCCAAGCCCCGGCGCGGCGTGGAAGCGCCGGCCGTGTTCATGCACCTCGAACGGCGCCGGCACCTCGGGGCTGCGGCAGTCGAAGGACTCCTGCTTCTGCACGTGGGTTTCGGCGAACCAGTACAACTGGGCGCCGGGGAAATGCTCAAGCAGGGCGGCGTGGATGGTCTCGCGGAAACGCCACATGCCGGCGGCGAAGTATTCGATCACCAGGGTGTCGGCGTAGCGGTCGACGATCAGCCCGGACAGGCCGTCGCCCTCGCTGTGCACCACGCGCCAGGCATCGCTGGCCTGGTCGAGCTGCAGCCAGTCGCGGCGCAGCTGCACCGCCTGGGCGATGCGCGCGGCGATCCAGTCGGCGTCGATGCGGTTTTCCGGTTGACTGTCGAGCAGGCGCAGCGCGATGCGCGCGTGGCCGTTCCAGAACGCGTGGCCGACGAAGCGGCCCTTGGCATCAAGCACCTCGACCACGCTGCCCGGCGGCAGTTTCGTCTCGGGCTTGTGCACCTGCGCCGACCACACCCAGGGGTGGCCGGGCGTGCGATCGGACTTGAGGCGGATGACGGGAAGCGGGGCAGGTGTGTTCATTGGCGAATGATAGCCGCTGGCCTGCCGCGACTGTGGCTCAGCGCAGCCGCAATGCCAGCCAGGAACCCAGCGCCAGCAGGTTCACGCCCAGCTTGGAGACGGATGGCCCGGTGGCGGCCAGCGCGAAGCCCTGGCTGCCGAAATGCCAGTCCAGGCCCAGCCGCGGCGCGGCCTGCAGGGTGACGAACAGGTTGACGAAGGCGCCGCTGTGCAGCGCGTAGCTGAGCACCGGCGTGGCGATCAATGGCAGTTGCAGCAGCTGCGCCCAGCGTGACAGCCGCACGCCGTTCTCGCCGCCTTCCAGCAACAGCACGCCGGCGACCAGGGTGAAGCCGAACAGGGCCAGGCCGATCAATGCCACCAGACTGTTGCTCGAACCCAGTGGCAGCAGGCGGCGCAGCATCACCGCCACGCCGTACAGGCCGCCGGCGACTTCAAGGATGCCGATCAACCGGAAAAGAAAGTTGCGCACGTTCGAACCCTGCCGGAAAAAGGAGGCAAGCTTAGGCGATCAGCACGCCGCGCGCTTCCTCGACGATGGCATGCGGCACGAAGCGGGCGCTGTCCTGGGTGACCAGCGAGCGGTCTTCGCGGATGCCGATGCCGCAGGCGCGGTTGCCGACGACCCAACTGCCGATCAGCGGATAGTGGCCGTCGAAGGCGCTCAGCGGATGGCAGGCCTGGCGGATGCATGGGCCGTCGCGATAAGGGCCGTCGGTGCGCACTTCGCTGCCGTCATCCAGATGCATGGCGATGTTGGCGCCTTCGCGCGAATGCAGCGGTTTGCGCACCCAGCCGCGCGGCAGCTCGTCGCCCTGATCGAAGCTTGCCGGCAACAGGTTCGGGTGGCCACGATGCGCTTCCCACAGCAGCGGCAGGATGCCCTTGTTGCTGAGCAGGGCTTTCCACGGTGGCTCGATCAGCTGCAGGCCGGCTTTCGGCAGATAGGCGCCGAAGGCTTCGCGGAACATGTCTTCCAGCGGGTACAGCTTGAACAGGCAGCCGATCACCCGGTCGTCGAGATCGGTGAAGCGGCCGTCAGCGGACAGGCCGATATCCTCGATCGCCAGCAGGTCGCACTCGATGCCGGCCTGCAACGCGCAATCGCGCAGATAGGACACGGTGCCCTGATCCTCCACCGAGTCGCGCACAGCGGCGAAGTGGAAGGGTCGCGCGATGCCGCGGGCGATCGTGCCGAAGGCTTCCACCAGACTTTCGTAGATCGAGTTGAACTGATCGGCACCGGCGGGGAGCTGGTTGCGTGCGAGCTGGTCCTCCAGCCATTGCCACTGGAAGAACGCGGCCTCGAACAGCGAGGTCGGCGTGTCGTAGTTCAGCTCGTACAGCTTGGCCGGGCCGTGGCCGTCGTAGGCGAAATCCATGCGGCCGTACAGATGCGGCTGGCGCTCGCGCCAGCTTTGCGCGATCCAGTCGCGGAAGGGCGCGGGGATCGCCAACTGCTCCATGTGCCGCTCGCTGTCGACGATGCGCCCGACCATGTCCAGCGCCATCTCGTGCAACTCTTCGGTGGGTGCTTCGAGGTCCTGCTCGATCTCGCGCAAGCTGAACGCGTAATACGCCGACTCGTCCCAGTACGGCGCATCATCGATGGTGTGGAAACCGAAGCCGCAGTCGGCGGCCTTCGTGCGCCAGTCGGGGCGCTCGGCCGTGGCGATGCGGCGCATCAGCCGCCGATGCCGCGACTGCTGCCGGAGTTGCCGAAACCGGAACGGCTGGTGGTGACCGCGCGGTTGGGCGTGGCGTTGACCGGCACCATCGCGGTGCGGGCACCGCCACGGTAGACGCCGCCTGCGGCGCCGGCGGCGGGGCGCTGCCAGTTGCCGTTGCCGTCGCGGAAAGCCGGGCCGCTGGTGAAGCCGTTGGCGGCGACGCCGTTGCGCATCATCTGCGACAGGAAGAAGCCGGTCATCAGCGGGCCGAAGAACGAATGATGCTGGTTGTCGCGGCGCTCGGTGCAGTTCTCCTTGCCGTAGCTGGCTTCACAGCTTTCGCGGTCGGCAAAGCGCGGCGCGGTGGCAACTGCTTCCTGTTCGGCCTTGGCGAAGGCCTGCTTGCAGGTGTGGCTGTCGTTGGTCTGCGCCACGCAGGCCTCGACCGAGGTGTACAGCCCTTCGCGGGCCACGTTTTCGCTGTCGCAGGCGGTCAGCAGAAGAGGGGCCGTGCCCATCAGCAGCAGGGCGGCAGTTCTGGATCGCTTCATGGATGATGCTCGCTCAGGGTATCCGCTCAAGCATGCCTGTTTGCCCGGACAGATGAAAGCTCCCGCGCCGTACGCAGCTAGGCCAGCTCGTCGGCCAGCTCGTGCAGGTCGGCGATGTGCTGTTCCCACCAGCGCGGTTCGGCGGCAAACGGGAAGGCGGTGGGGAAGGCCGGGTCGTGCCAGCGGGCGGCGATCCAGCCGGCGTGATGCACCTGGCGCATCGCCCGCAGCGCGGGTACCAGGGCCAGCTCGGCATCGTCGAAATCGCGGAACTGGCGGTAGCCATCGAGCAGGGCATCCATCGCGTGGTCGTCGCTGGCCAGCATCCACAGGTCCTGCACGGCGGGGCCGCTGCAGGCGTCGTCGAAATCGACGAAGTGCGGGCCGGCGTCGGTCCACAGCACGTTGCCGGGGTGGCAGTCGCCATGCAGGCGCAGCGAGCGCACCGGACCGACCGCCTGCTGGCGGGTGTCGATGGCAGCGTCGATGCGGTCGGCGGCAGTGCGGTAGTTCGCCTGCAGGTGATCGGGCAGCAGTGGTGAGGCGAGCACGGCCTGCACCGGTTGCCGCACGAAGCTGTCGCGGTCGATCGCGCCGCGATGCGCGAATGGCGAGCGGGCGCCGATCAGATGCATGCGGGCGATCAGCCGGCCCAGCCATTCCAGCTGCTCGGTGGATTCCAGCTCGGGTGCACGACCGCCGTGGCGCGGCGACAGCGCGTAGCGAAAGCCCTCGTGATGCAGCAGGGTGCGGCCGTCGAAGGCCAGCGGCGGCACCACCGGCAGCTCGGCCTCGGCCAGTTCCTGCGCGAAGGCGTGTTCCTCGGTGATCGCCGCGTCGCTCCAGCGGCCGGGGCGGTAGAACTTGGCGATCACCGGCGCGGTGTCTTCCAGTCCCACCTGCCAGACCCGGTTCTCGTAGCTGTTCAGCGCCAGCAGCCGGCCATCCGGCCACAGCTCGCAGGCGGCCACGGCGTCGAGCACGAGATCCGGCGTCAGTCGCGCATAGGGCGCCTCTGCCGTCATCAGCTGCGCACGCCCATGCCGCGCGCGGGGATCACCGCCATGGTGATGCGCGAGATGCACACCAGCGCGCCTTCCTCGTTCTCGATGCGGATCTCCCAGACCTGGGTGGTGCGGCCAATGTGCTGGGCGCGGGCGGTGCCGGTGACGATGCCGCTGCGCACGCCGCGGACGTGGTTGGCGTTGATGTCCAGGCCCACCGCCAGTTCGTGCTGCGGGTCGAGCGTGAGCATCGCCGCGGTGCTGCCCAGGGTTTCGGCCAGCACCACCGAGGCACCGCCGTGCAGCAGGCCGTAGGGCTGGTGGGTGCGATGGTCGACCGGCATCGTGCCCTGCAGCCAGTCGTCACCGATCGCGGTGACGCGGATGCCCAGCGTCTCCATCATGGTGTTGGCGCTCCAGGCGTTGATGCGGTCCAGGTCGGCAGGCTGTTTCCAGAGGCTCATCGTTGATTCCCGTGAAATGAGCCCGCATTGTTGTTCGCGCGCATCGCCACGACAATGGTGGCTTTGACCCACTGGCCGGGCACTCGGCCGGCACAGTCAGGATCGCAGCGGGAATCCTTTTGTTCACTGTCACGCTCAAGACATCCGGTCGCCGTTTCACGGTGGCCCCCGGCGAAACCGTGCTGGAAGCGGCGCAGCGCGCCGGCGTGGCGCTGCCGTATTCGTGCCGGGCCGGCGTCTGCGGCAGCTGCAAGGCGACCGTGCTGGAAGGGCAGTGCGACTACCCGCGCAATCCGCCGCTGGCACTGGATGACAGTGCGCTGGCGCGGCACGCGGTGCTGGTCTGCCAGGCGGTGCCGCGCAGCGACCTGCTGCTGGAGGCGCGCGAGGTCACGTCGGTGGAGGACATCGCGCGGCGACAGCTGGACGTGCTGGTGAGCGAGAAGTGGAAGCTGGCCGACGACGTCACCGGCCTGCGGCTGATGCCGGCGCCCGGCGAGCGGCCGCTGAAGCGGCTGGCCGGCCAGTATCTCGACATCCTGCTCGACGGCGGACGGCGCCGGCCGTTCTCGATCGCCAACGCACCGCAGGCCGACGGCATGATCGAACTGCACGTGCGCCACGTGGTCGGCGGCGGTTTCACCTCATGGGTCGGCGAGCATCTGCAGGTTGGCGACCGGCTGCGCATCGAGGGGCCGCTGGGCACCTTCGTGCCGCGCGAGGATTCGGAGCGGCCGATGATCTTCATGGCCGGCGGCACCGGTTTCGCACCGATCAAGGCGGTGCTGGAACACTTCATCGCACTGGGCACGCGCCGTTCGATGGCGCTGTACTGGGGCACGCGCAGCGAGTCGGACCTGTACCTGCGCGGGATGGTCGAAGCCTGGACGCGTGACTTGCCGGATTTCGCGTTCCACGCGGTGGTGTCCGACGACGAACGGCGCGGTGATTCCCGCGGCGGCCTGGTGCACGAGGCGGTGCTGGCCGACCATCCCGATCTGTCCGGCCACGACCTGTACATGAGCGGCCCGCCGGCGATGATCGACGTGGCCCGCCCGCAACTGCTCGCCGCCGGCCTGCCCGAGGAGCGGCTGTACTACGACTCGTTCGAATACGCCCCCGACGTGTTGGCGCAGATCATCGCCGGCCGCGCCGGCCTGCATGAGTAGGGCGGGCATTGCCCGCCATTCGCGGAGCCGCACGTCTTGAGAGCCAATGAGGTCAGGTTGGCTCCCGTTGCGTGAGGCCATGATGGCGGGCAATGCCCGCCCTACAGGTGTTATTTGTTGCCCTTGGCGATCGGCAGCTGTGCGCCGTGCCAGGCCAGAACGCCGCCGCCGAGGATGTGGACCTTGGCGAAGCCGGCCTTGACCAGGCGCTGGGCAGCCTTGACCGAGTTGCCGCGGCCGTCCTTGTCCATCACCACCACCGGCATGTCTTTCGCGTTGGCGAGGTCCTTGTGTTCGGGATCGAACTGGCTCATCACCACGTGGCGGGCACCGGGCACGTGCATCTTCTGGAATTCGGCGATGGCCGACAGGTCGATCAGCAGCGGGTTGTCGCGGTTGATCAGCTGGGTCAGGCCGGCGGGACTGAGCTCCTTGACCTTGCTGAACAGGGCGCTGACCTGCATGACGATCAAGGCCAGCAGCAGGATCACGAACAGGGCCGACAGGGCCAGGTGGTTGCCGATAAATTCGGGCAGTTTTTGCAGGAAATCGCTCATCGTCAGTCCACGGGCGCCTTGAGTCGGACCCATCCGGGTAAACCGGTGATTATACGGGCATCCTGCTGGTCGGTGGACTCAGTCCCGGGTGATGTCCGGCAGGCCGCTGACCAGCCACCAGTGCTGGGTTTTCTCGTCGTAGCGCCAGGTCTGGTGGTCGACGATGCTGCGCTCGGACTGGGTGTGGATGTTGATCAGGCTGATCATCACCGTCTGCTGTACCTCGAAGTCGCCGGTTGGCACCGGGCCGGCGCCGGCGTCGTATTCGCTCACCCGCACCTGCTGGTAACGCGCCAGTGCGATCGGTTCCAGCGGATGCTCGGCGCGCACGTCCGGTTCGACGAACTGCAGGGCACTCTGGAAATCACCCCAGCGCAAGGTGCTGGCGTAGGCGTTGAGCGTGCTGATCAGTGAGTCACTGCGGGTCTTGGTGGCGCAGCCGGCCAGCAACAGCACGGTCAGCATGACGAGGATGCTCGTGATACGGCGCATGTGATTACTCCCCCGATGGATATCCGTCATTCTGCCTCATGCGCCAGGACTGCGTCGCTTCGCCACGAAGCGGGCGGCCAGAGTGGCAGCGGGCGCGCCGTCGTCGCCGGGTATCGTGCAGGCGATCTCGATGCGTGCCTTGCCGCGCGTGTCGAGCGTGTGGAAGAAGAGAGCCCAGTCCTTGTCCGCAGGCAGCCGCGCCTCGCTGCGGAAGTCCTGCCACAGCGGCGCCAGGTAACGCACGTTCGACTCGGCCACGAACACGTCGCAGTCGAGGCCGCGCCGGCGCAGCGCCAGTTCCACCAGGGCCCATCCGTTGAGTGTCATCAGGCTGACCAGGCTGCCGCCGAAGGCGCAGCCCTTGTCGTTGATGTTCGGTGCCAGCGGCGCGTACAGGGCCAGGCTGTCGTCGTCGCAGCCGGCCAGCTGCAGATCCATCGCATGGGCCAGCGGGATTTCGTCGCGGATGAACCGGATGAGTGCCCGGGCCTGCGCGGTTGCGTCGTCGGTTGTATTCACGTTGATCGGAAACTTGTGGAGAAGGGAGCCCGCCAGTGTAGGGCGCAGCTACACTGGCGTCATGACAGCAACAAAACTTGCCAGACCGGTGCCGCCGGCCGGCCTGCAGGGCCGCACCGTGGTGATCACCCGCCCCGCAGGCACCGCCGCGGCGCTGGTACGCCGGGTGCGCTCGCTGGGCGGTGTGCCCCTGCTGCTGCCGGGATTGTCCCTGCGCGGGACGGCCGATCCCGCGGCGGCACGCGACGGCCTGCTGGCCGCGCTGGCCGATGAGCTGGTGATTTTCACCAGCCCGGCGGCGGTACGCCACGCCGCACGGCTGGCGCCGTTGCGGACCCGTGCAACAGTGCTGGCGGTGGGTATGGGTACCGCCCGGGTACTGGTGGCGCACGGCATCGAGGCGCCGCTGGCACCTTCGCAACAGGACAGCGAGGGTCTGCTTGCACATCCAGCACTGCAGCATCTGCGTGGCCGACACGTGGCCCTGGTCTGTGCGCCCGGCGGTCGTGGCGTGTTGCGCAAGCAGCTTGCCGCGCGTGGTGCGCGGCTGCGCGAGCTGCATGTCTACCGGCGCGTGCCGCCACGGCTGGATCGCCGCCATGTCGAGGCCCTGCTGCGGTTGCCGGCGTCGGCGCGGGTGCTGCTGTCCAGCGCCGAAGCACTGGGCAATCTGCAGCACGGCCTGCCGCCGCCAGCCTGGGCGCGGCTGTGCGCGGCCACTGCCGTCGCCAGCAGCGAGCGGCTGGCCAGTGCCGCTGCCGCCGCCGGCTTCAGCCGCATCGTGCTGGCCGCCTCGGCGCTGTCGGCCGACCTGATGACGGCAGCCATGCGCGCGGACTGAGCAACACCTTCACGTCACCTTGCTACGAACGCGGCGGTACGGGCTGCTAGCATGCGCGCATGAGCAGCGCAGACAAGCCGAACGAGCCCACCGCGCCCGAAGGCGCCCGTCCCAACCCCGTGCCGGCCGAGCCATCCGTGCCGGCCCGATCGCAGCGGCCCGCTTCCACGCGGCCGGCAGCCCGTCCACGTGGTGGCGGCAGCCTGGCGCTGGCCTTGCTGCTGTCGCTGGCGGCACTGGCTGTTGCCGGTTACGTCGGCTGGCAGCAGTGGCAGCAACGCCAGAATCAGGCAGCCGACAGCCAGGGCGTGGCCAGCCTGCAGCAGCGGTTGGACACACTGGAGGCCACGCTGTCCGGGCTCACCGAACAGCGTGCCGGCCTGAACCAGCGTCTGGATGATGCCGCCCGGATCAACCGCTCGCTGCGCGAGGAACTGCTTGGTCAGGCCGAGCGCACGCGGCATGTCGAGGATGCCCTGGCCACGCTGGCCGAAAAGAGCCTGTCCGGCCGCGACGGCATGCTGCTCGATGACACCGAATCCCTGCTGCGCATGGGTGCCGAGCGCTACCGGCTGTTCCATGATGCCCAGGCTGCGGCGACCGCTTATGCGCTGGCCGACCAGACTCTGGCGGCGGTCAATGACGGCGTGTTCAGCGGTCTGCGGCAGAGCATCAATGCCGAGCGCGAAGCGCTGATGAACAGCCAGCCGGCAAGCCAGGCCGCAGCCCTGCAGCAGTTGACCAAGTTGCGTGGGAGCATCGCCGGGTTGCCGCTGAAGCCGATCGATGCCGACGGAACGGAGCAGGCCAGGGGCGGCTGGGCACGGATCGGTCACGCACTGGCCGGGGTGATCAGCGTGCAGCGCGACAACGGTGCGCCGCTGGCCGTTGCCGATGCGCGGCTGTCACAGCAACTGGCCGAACTTGATCTGGCCCAGGCACAGGCCGCCCTGCTTGCCCATGACAGCGAGGCTTACATCGCCGCCCTGCAGCGCGTGGACGCGAGTCTCTCCAGTCAGTTCGACACCAGTGCAGCGGCCGTGCGGCAGGCGCGCGAGGCACTGGCAAAGCTGGCCAGCCAGTTGCCGACCGACGCTCCGGTGGAACTGGGCGCGGCCCTGACCGAACTGCGCAACCTGCGTGCGGTGCATGCGTTGAACCCTGCCGAGGATGATGTAGTACCGGCAACTGCCAGCAGCACCTCCGAGCCGGCAGACGAGGCCCGGCCATGAAGGTCTGGCGTTGGGTATTGCTGCTGGTGATTGTCGCCGCACTGGCCGCCTTCGGTTGGCACTGGGTAGCGGCGGATCCCGGTTATGTCCTGTTGCGCCTGCGCGGTTGGCGGGTGGAAACCACGGTGGTCGCGGCGATCCTCATCCTGCTGCTGGCGTGGGCGTTGCTTTCGGTGTTGTGGCGATTGCTGCGCTGGCCGTTCGGTGCGTTTTCGCAACGCCATCGGCGACTCAGCCAGCGGCGCTTGGGCGAGGGGCTGGTGGCGCTGATCGAAGGTCGTCACGGAGATGCCGAGCGTGATCTCAACCGGGCTTCGCGCCTGGACAGCCTGCGCGGTCCGGCCTTGCTGGCATCGGCCGAGGCGGCTTCGCGTCGTGGCGAGCATGGTCGTGCGCTCGAGGCGTTGAATCAGGCTTCGCAATTCGTGCCACAGGCTGCGCGGGTATTGCGTGCCCGCGTATTGCGCCGCGACGGCAAACCGGGCGAGGCGTTGGCGTTGCTGTCACCCGACGCGGACAAGGGCAGCCTGACCCCGGGCGGCTGGCGCGAGCTGGCGCTGGCGGCGCTGGACGATGGCGATGTCCGCCGCGCTCGCGAAGCCCTGGAACCGTTGCAGAAAAGTGGCGCACTGGGCAGCCGTGCCTATGCGGTGCTGGAAGCGAAGGTGCTGGTTGCCGTCATCAACGCGGCCGAGGATGGTGCCAGCCTCAATGCCTTGTGGTCGCAATTGCCGAAACCGCAGCGCCGGGTGGCGGCCGTCGTCGATGCCTACGCCCGTCGCGCCGCTTCGTTCGGACTGACCCTGGCGGCGATGGACGAGGTCGAGTCCGCGTTGCGCCGCGAGTGGTCGCCGCTGCTGGTCGAAACCTATGGCGTGCTGGCCGGCGATGACATCGAGGCCCGCCTGCGTCGCGCCGAAGGCTGGCTCGACAAGCATCCCAACGATGCCGGGTTGCTGCTTGCGCTGGGGCGCATGTGCACGCGGCTGGCGTTGTGGGGCAAGGCCCGGCAATACCTGCAGCGCGCACTGGCGTTGCAGCCTTCCGCCGCGGGCTGGGAGGCGCTTGGTGATGCGTTCGCCGGGCAGGGCGATCCGGCGCAGGCGCAGCGCAGTTACCGCAACGCGTTGGCGTTTGCCCGCAGCGACAGCGTCACGCCGCTGGTGCCTGCTGGTGATGCGGCTCAGTCTGAAGTGCCTCTCATCGCGCTGGAGGAACGCGATGCGCACGGCATGCCGAGATTGCGGGACTGATGATGCGATGACCTGCCGGGGCGATGCGCCGCCCCGGCGTTGCCGGCTGCCCGGCTACAGCGTGGTCAGGTTGGCGTAGGCGGCGACCAGCCACTTGCTGCCGGCACCTTCGAAATTCACCTGCAGCCGGGCATGCGCGCCGCTGCCCTCGGCACTGACCACCACGCCTTCGCCGAACTTGGGGTGGCTGACGCGCTGGCCCAGTTTCAGCCCTGCCGGCACTTCCTCCAGCGCCGGCGAGGCCGTCTGCGGACGACCACCGTACAGCGGACGGGTGACGTGCACGCGCGGGCGCACCTCGTCGATCAGCTCGGCCGGCATCTCGCCGAGAAAGCGCGAGGGCCGCGACAGCATTTCGGTGCCGTGCATGCGGCGCGACTCGGCATGGCTGACGAACAGCTTCTGGCGGGCGCGGGTGATGCCGACGTAGGCCAGCCGACGCTCTTCCTCCAGCCGGCCTTCGTCATCGACCGAGCGCTGGCTGGGGAACAGCCCTTCCTCCAGCCCGACCAGGAATACCACCGGAAACTCCAGCCCCTTGGCCGAGTGCAGAGTCATCAGCTGCACGCAGTCGTCGCCTTCCTCGCCCTGGTTCTCGCCGGCTTCCAGCGTGGCGTGGGAGAGGAAGGCGGCCAGTTCGCCCAGGCCGGCGTCGATGTCCTCCGGCGTGCGCTCGAAGCGGCTGGCCACGTTGACCAGTTCGTCAAGGTTCTCCACCCGCGCCTCGGCGTTGCCGCGGCTGTCCTTCTCGTAGAAATCGCGCAGGCCGGTGTGGGTGATGGCGTGGTCGATCTGTTCTTTGAGAGGCAGGGAATCGGGAATGGGGAATGGGGAATCGGAAGAGCCGGCCACCCGGGGCTCCGTGCTCGGGTGGAAGTCCTTTGCCATCTGCTCGATCAGGGTGAGGAAGGCCTTGACCGCGTTCTTGGCGCGGCCGGCCAGTTCGCTGCCACCCAGTTCGAGCAGGGCGGCTTCCCACATCGAGGTGTTGCTGCTGCGGGCGCGGCGGCGGAGCGTATCGATGGTGCGCTCGCCGATGCCACGGGGCGGGGTATTCACCGCGCGTTCGAAGGCGGCGTCGTCGTGGCGGTTGGCGGTGAGCCGCAGATAGGCCAGCGCATCCTTCACCTCGGCGCGCTCGAAGAAGCGCTGGCCGCCGTAGACGCGGTACTTGATGTGGCGCTGGGACAGCTGTTCCTCGAAGTTGCGCGACTGCGCGTTGGAGCGGTAGAGGATCGCGCAGTCGCGCGCGTGGCCGTGCTCGTCGATGTATTCGCGGATGCGCTCGACCACGAAGCGCGCCTCGTCCTGCTCGTTGTAGGCGGCGTACAGCGAGATCCGCTCGCCATCGTTGCCGGCAGTCCACAACTCCTTGCCGAGGCGGCTGCCGTTGCGCTGGATCACGCTGTTGGCGGCCTTCAGGATGGTCGAGGTGGAACGGTAGTTCTGCTCCAGCTTGATCGTCCGCGCGCCGGGGAAATCGCGCAGGAACTGCGCCATGTTCTCCACCTTCGCCCCGCGCCACCCGTAGATCGACTGGTCGTCGTCACCTACGGCAAAAACCTGGCCGGTTTTTGCGGGAATAGGCGTGTCCCGGGACGTTGCGGCAGCGTTGGTTTTTCCGATTCCCGATTCCCGATTCTCGATTCCCGGATACGCGCCCGACAGGACGCGTATCCACGCATACTGCAGCGTGTTGGTGTCCTGGAACTCGTCGATCAGAAGATGGCGCCAGCGCCGTTGGTAGTGCTCCAGCACGGCGGGGTTCTTCAGCCACAGTTCGTGCGCGCGCAGCAGCAGTTCGCCGAAGTCGACCAGGCCGGCGCGGCGGCAGGCGTCCTCGTAGGACTTGTATATGTTGACGAAGGTCTGCGTGACGGGGTGGTCGCGGTGCTCGATGCCGTCGGGCCGCTTGCCTTCGTCTTTCCAATGGTTGATCTGCCAGCAGGCTTGGCGTGGCGGGAATTTCGCGTCGTCGAGGCCGAGCCCGGCGATCACCCGCTTGACCAGTCGCAACTGGTCGTCGCTGTCGAGGATCTGGAAGGTTTCCGGCAGGCCGGCCTCGCGCCAGTGCCGGCGCAGCAGGCGGTGTGCGATGCCGTGGAAGGTGCCCACGGTCAATCCCTGAGTGCCGCCGGGAATCAGTGCGGCCAGGCGGGCACGCATCTCGCCGGCGGCCTTGTTGGTGAAGGTGACGGCAAGGATCGCCCATGGCGGTACGCGCTCGGCCTCGATCAGCCAGCCGATGCGGTGGGTCAGCACGCGGGTCTTGCCGGAGCCGGCGCCGGCGAGGACGAGATAGTGGCCGGACGGAGCGCAGACGGCTTCGCGCTGGGCTTCATTGAGCGGGTCGATCAGGTACGAGACATCCATTGCTCCCATTGTAGTGGGCGCAAGCGAAAACCGCCGCGATGGCGGCGGTTCTCCGGGGCTGCGGGCTTCAGCGACGCTTGCTGGCGAAGCCGCCCACCAGCAGCACGCCACCGATCACGATGCCGGCGATGCCGACCCATTGCGGCACGGTCCTGGTATGGGTGGCTTCGATGCTGGCCGGGCCGAGCTTGGCTACGGTGTCGGTTTGCTTGTAGCTGCCGTTGCCGGCGGTGACCCAGATGCCGGCGATCAGCAGGAGGATGCCGACGATGAAAAGACCTGTGCGCATGGGTGATCCCTTTGTGGATGTGGGGCGAGTATCGACACGGCGGTGTGCAGGAAAAGTGCAGGTCCGGCCCATCTGCGGCGGGTTGGCCGCCTGAATGGTGTGGATGAAAAAGCCCCGGAGGCCAGGGGGAGGCTCCGGGGCGGGGGAGGCACGGGAACCCAGGGGAGAGGTCCGTGCCTGTGGCGGTCCAAGGGGGGGGGGCCGCCGTGGATGCCGTTGCGTGCATCCGATGGATTGGATGCGCGAATCGCGGAAAAGTTGCAGGTTTTCCGGGGAAATTCAGAAAAAATTTACCCTCATGAAAAGTTAACCTGCAACTTGTTGTTGTGCGGGCAGATCGCTGCCGGCTCAGTGTGCTTCGTCCCAGTTGCTGCCGACCCCGACATCGACCAGCAGTGGCACGGCCAGCTCCGCTGCAGCCGACATGCGTTCGACCACGGCGGCACGGACTTCGTCGACGGCATCGTCGCGCACCTCGAACACCAGTTCATCGTGTACCTGCATCAGCATGTGCACGTCGTCGCGGTCGTGCAACCAGCCGGCCACGGCGATCATCGCGCGCTTGATGATGTCGGCGGCGCTGCCCTGCATCGGCGCGTTCACCGCGGCACGCTCGGCACCCTGGCGCAGGCCGGCGTTGCGGGCGTTGAGGTTTTCCAGGTAGAGGCGGCGGCCGAAGATGGTTTCCACGTAGCCGTCGCGGTGGGCCTGTTCGCGGGTCGCGTCCATGAAGGCGCGCACGCCGGGGTAGCGCGAGAAGTAGCGGCCCATGTAGTCGCTGGCCTCGCCGCGGTCGACGCCGAGCTGGCGGGCCAGGCCGAACGCGCTCATGCCGTACATCAGGCCGAAGTTGATTGCCTTGGCGGCGCGGCGCTGGTTGGTGGTGACTTCCTCCGGCGGCACGCCGAACACTTCGGCGGCGGTGGCACGATGTACGTCGCCGCCGGAGTGGAAGGCGCGCAGCAGGCCTTCGTCGCCAGACAGGTGGGCCATGATGCGCAGCTCGATCTGCGAGTAGTCGGCCGCCATCACCCGCCAGCCCGGCGGTGCGACGAAGGCCTGGCGGATGCGCCGGCCCTCCTCGGTGCGCACCGGGATGTTCTGCAGGTTGGGATCGGACGAGGAGATCCGCCCGGTCGCCACCGAACCCTGGTGGTAGCTGGTGTGCACCCGGCCGGTGCGCGGGTTGACGATGGCCGACAGTTTCTCGGTGTAGGTGGAGCGCAGTTTGGCCAGGCCGCGGTAGTCGAGGATCAGCCGTGGCAGGTCGTGCGTGTGGGCGATCGCTTCCAGCGCTTCCTCGTTGGTCGAAGGCTGGCCCTTGGGTGTTTTCAGCTTCGCCTCGAGCCCGAGTTCGTCGAACAGCACCACCTGCAATTGCTTGGGTGAGTCGAGGTTGAACTCGTGCCCGGCCAGTGCGTAGGCCTGCTGTTGCAGTTCCAGCATGCGTTTGCCCAGTTGCTGGCTCTGTCGCCGCAGCTCGTCGCCGTCGATCAGCACGCCGCGCTGCTCCATCCCGGCCAGCACCGGCACTAGTGGGATCTCGATGTCCTCGTAGACGCGGCGCAGCGACGGCAGGCTTTCCAGTTTCGGCCACAGTGCGTGGTGCAGGCGCAGGGTGATGTCCGAATCCTCGGCGGCGTAGCGGCAGGCGGTGTCCAGATCGACCTGCGAGAACGGGATTTGCTTCGCCCCCTTGCCGGCCACCTCTTCGTACTTGATGGTCTGGTAGCCGAGATACTTCTGCGCCAGCGAATCCATGTCGTGGCGGGTGGCGGTGGCGTTCCACACGTAGGACTCAAGCATCGAGTCGTGGCGCAGGCCCTGCACGGTGATGCCGTAATGCGACAGGATGTTGATGTCGTACTTGGCGTGCTGGCCGAGCTTGGCCAGCGCCGGATCCTCGAACAGCGGTTTGAGCGCGCCCAGTATCGTGTCGCGGTCGAGCTGGGCCGGTGCGCCGGGATAGTCGTGGCCAAGCGGGATGTAGCAGGCCTTGCCCGGTTCCACCGCGAAGCTGATGCCGACGATGTCGGCCCGCATCGCGTCGATGCTGGTGGTCTCGGTGTCGAAGGCGATCAGTTCGGCGTGGCGCAGCTGCTCCAGCCAGTGGTCGAATTGCTCGCGGGTAGTGATCAGTTCGTATTCGCCGGGAGCGGCCAGTGCGGTATCGGCGGGTGGCGTGGCTGCAGCTTCCGGTGCTGTTGCGCGTGCCGGTGTTCCGGTGGCGGCGGGTTCGGTGCCGCCGTCCAGCTCCTTCAGCGCGGCCTTGAACTCGTAGCGTGTGTACAGCTCGCGCAGCTGCGCGACGTCGATCTCGCGCGGGGCCAGTCCGGTGGGGCCGATGTCCAGCGGCACGTCGGTCTTGATCGTCACCAGTGCACGCGACAGCGGCAGTTGCGGCAACGTGGCGCGCAGACTCTCGCCGATCTTGCCGCCGATGCGGTCGGCGTTGGCGATCACGCCGTCCAGCGTGTCGTATTCAGCCAGCCACTTGGCGGCGGTTTTCGGACCGCACTTGGGTACGCCGGGCACGTTGTCGATGCTGTCGCCAGTCAGTGCCAGGAAGTCGATGATCTGGTCCGGGCGCACGCCGAACTTGGCGAACACGGCGGCATCGTCCATCACCGTGTTGCTCATGGTGTTGACCAGCTGGACGCGAGGTCCGACCAGTTGCGCCATGTCCTTGTCGCCGGTGGACACCTCAACCTCGATGCCGAGTTCGCTGGCCTGCACCGCCAGCGTGCCGATCACGTCATCGGCCTCCACGCCGGGCACGCGCAGGATCGGGAAGCCCAGCGCACCGACGATCGCCAGCATCGGCTCGATCTGGGCGCGCAGGTCATCCGGCATCGGCGGGCGGTTGGCCTTGTACTGGTCGTACATCTCGTCGCGGAAGGTCGGGCCGGGCGCGTCGCTGACGAAAGCCAGGTAATCAGGCTTCGCGTTCAGCGTGGCACGCAGCATGTTGACCACGCCGAACAAGGCGCCGGTGGGTTCGCCTTGGGCATTGCTGAGCGGTGGCAGCGCGTGGAAGGCGCGGTAGAGGTAGGAGGAACCGTCGATGAGGATGAGTTTGGTCATGCGACATTCTTGCACGCGGGCCGTGCTCGCGTTTCACGCGGAAGCCGCAGCAGGCGCTGTTATGCTCTGCCTTCCCGTCGAGGTTGCCATCATGAAAACCGCCCGCCTGCTGTTTGCCGCCAGCGCCCTGTTGGCCGTCTCTTGCGCTTTCGCGCAGTCGCAGTCCTATCCGGCGACGCCGGTACCGCCACCGCCGGGCCTGAACGATCCGGGCGTGACGCCCGCGCCGGCGACGTCGGCCGCCACGCCGGTCGATGGTCAGGTGCTCGACCTGAAGCCGCAGGCGTTGCCGGCACTGCAGGGCGATGTCACGCAGCCCGCGAGCGACGATTCCCTGCCCGAGATCAAGGTGCGCCAGGACGGCGAGGACACCATCCAGGAATACAGCCGCAACGGCCGCGTCTACATGGTGGTGGTGACGCCGAAGAGCGGCATCTCGCAGACCTACATGGTCGACCCGCAGGGTCGGCTGGTCGACGAGCATGGCCAGAAGCCGGTGCGCCCGGTGATGTACAAGGTGCTGGAGTGGGGCAAGAGCCGGCCACCGGCCGACGATGCCGACGGTCACTGATCGTTTCGCAGGCGGCTTGGCGTGAACCTGCGTGAAAGCTGGCTGCTGTTCGCTCTGGGTTCGGCGGGCTTCGCCGCGCTGACCGCCTTGTTCGGCAAGCTTGGCGTGGCTGGCATCAATGCCAACCTGGCCACCTTCATCCGCACCGTGGTGATCCTGCTGGTCACCGCCGGCATCGTCAGCCTGCGCGGCGAATGGGCCAGGCCGACTGGCCTGTCAGCCGGCAGCTGGCTGTTCCTGGTGCTGTCCGGCATCGCCACCGGGCTGTCGTGGCTGTGCTATTTCCGCGCGTTGCAACTGGGTCCGGTCAGCAAGGTCGCACCGATCGACAAGCTCAGCGTGGTCATCGTGATCGTGCTGGGTCTGCTGTTCCTCGGCGAGCAGCCCAGCACGCCGGTGTTGATCGGCGGTGCACTGATCGCGCTCGGCGCGATGATCATCGCGGTGTTCTGAAGGCCGGGATTGGGGAGTCGGGATTCGGGATTCGTCAGAGCCGCAGCGTGCGGCTTCTGGCTCTTGCGGCTTTCAACAGCCGAATGGCTGGTCATCCCGAATCCCGAATCCCGAATCCCGGCACTTCAGTGCCGGAAATGCCTCATTCCGGTGAAGACCATGGCGATGCCGTGTTCGTCGGCGGCGGCGATCACTTCGGCGTCGCGCATCGAGCCACCGGGCTGGATCACCGCGGCGATGCCGGCTTCGGCGGCGGCGTCGAGGCCGTCGCGGAACGGGAAGAACGCGTCGGAGGCCATCACCGAGCCACGCACCTCCAGCTTCTCGTCGGCGGCCTTGATGCCGGCGATCTTCGCGCTGTAGACGCGGCTCATCTGGCCGGCGCCGATGCCGATGGTCTGGCGGTCGCGGGCGTAGACGATGGCGTTGGACTTGACGAACTTGGCCACC
>Ga0222419_100409_pt1 | contig 45529 bp, 43 predicted proteins | sample 1B20Ametagenome_FD_182474 | JGI IMG/M metagenome (GOLD analysis project Ga0222419, IMG submission 182474) | Enriched microbial communities from leaf-cutter ant dump, University of Wisconsin, Madison, United States - 1B20A (version 2) | ecosystem: Environmental > Terrestrial > Nest > Insects nest...
CGACTCGCGATCCTGCTCGCCATCGTGCTCGGCACGGTCTTCGCCGCGATCCTCGGGCGGGTCGACTTCAGCGCGGTCGGAGACGGCGCGGTCTTCGCGTTCCCGACCCCGTTCGCCTTCGGCCTGCCGACCTTCGAGATCGCCGGCATCATCTCGATGTTCATCGTGATCCTGGTGACCCTGACCGAGACCACCGCCGACATCCTCGCGGTGGGCGAGATCGTCGGCACCAAGGTCGACTCCAAGCGGATCGCCGCTGGCCTGCGCGCCGACATGCTCTCCAGCGCCGTCTCGCCGGTCTTCGGCACCTTCACCCAGTCGGCGTTCGCGCAGAACGTCGGCCTGGTCGCCATCACCGGGGTGAAGAGCCGTTTCGTGGTCACCGCGGGCGGCGTCGTGCTCGTCGTGCTGGGCCTGCTCCCCGTGCTGGGCCGGGTCGTCGGCGCGATCCCCGCGCCCGTGCTCGGCGGAGCCGGCATCGTGCTGTTCGGCAGCGTCGCCGCGAGCGGCATCCGCACCCTGGCGAAGGTGGACTACCGGGGCAACATGAACCTCATCATCGTCGCGGCCTCGCTGGGCATCGGCATGCTGCCGATCGCCGCTCCCACCATCTACGACCAGATGCCCGCCTGGTTCAACACGATCTTCCACTCCGGCATCAGCTCGGCCGCGGTGGCGGCGATCCTCCTGAACCTGCTGTTCAACCACCTCGGCGACCGCACCCGCAAGGACGCGTCCGTGCTCGCGGCCGCGCCGACCCGCAGCATCCCCGTCGCCTATCTGGATGCGCTGGAGGACGGCGACTCGGTCGTCGACGGCAAGGTGGTCGACAAGGACGGCAACGAGGTGACGCTCGACCGGCCGGAGCACTGACTCCGGGCGCGGGCGCTTGGGATTGTCGGAGGGGCGTGACAGACTCCGGTTCATGGCGGCCGGCATCGAGGACTACGCACTCCTGAGCAACTGCCGCACCGCCGCCCTGGTGTCGCGGACGGGGAGCATCGACTGGCTGTGCCTGCCCCGGCTGGACTCGCCGTCGGTGTTCGGCGCCCTCCTCGGCGACGAGTCGCACGGACGGTGGGAGCTGCGCCCGGCGGATCCGGATGCCCGGTGCAACCGGCGCTACGACGGCGACACCTTCGTGCTCGTCACCCGCTGGGAGCTCGGCGATGCGGTCGCCGAGGTGCACGACGTCATGCCGATCGGGCTCGATCCCGACGAGGCGGTCCGCCGCACCGACCTCCTCCGCCGGATCGTCGGGGTGCGGGGCGAGATGCTCTTCGCACAGCGGCTCAGCATCCGCTTCGACTACGCGCGCGGCATGCCGTGGGTGCGTCAGGCCGGCACCCCCGAGGCGCCCTGCCTGGTGGCGATGGGCGGGCCGGATGCCGTCGCCCTGCGCGGCGCGCCGCTGACGGCATCCGACCACCGCCATCTCGGCGAGGTGCGGGTCTGCGCCGGAGAGGTGCGCGATCTGCACCTGACCTGGTTCCCCTCGCACCGCGACGTCCCGCCGCCGCTCGAGGCCGACGCGGAGATCGAGCGCACGAGGGGCTGGTGGCAGGACTGGGCCGACCGTATCTCGCACGAGGGCCCGCTCCGCGACGAGGTCGTGCGGTCCCTGCTGATGCTGCGCGCGCTGACCAACCACGAGACCGGCGGCATCGCCGCGGCGGCCACCATGGCGCTCCCCGAGGAGATCGGGGGCGTGCGCAACTGGGACTACCGCTACGTCTGGCTGCGCGACGCCGCGCTCACGCTGGAGGCGCTGCTCGACCACGGCTTCCTCGCGGTGGCCGACCACTGGCGGGGGTGGCTGCTGCGGGCGGTGGCCGGGGACCCCGGCGACCTGCAGATCATGTACGGCCTGGCGGGGGAGCGCGACCTGCCCGAGCGGGTGCTGCCCGAGCTGCCCGGCTACGAGGCCTCGTCGCCGGTGCGCATCGGCAACGCCGCGGCCGCGCAGTACCAGGCCGACGTCGTGGGCGAGGTGCTGGTGACGCTCTCGGCGGCCCGGTCGGCGGGGCTCGACGAGTCGGCGTTCTCCTGGCCGCTGGAGCGGGAGCTGGTGCGGTTCGCCTCGGAGCAGATCGAGCGGCCCGATCAGGGGCTGTGGGAGATCCGCGGGGAGCCCCACCGCTTCACGCACTCGCGGGTGATGATCTGGGCGGCCTTCGACCGAGCCGTCCGGGCGGTCGAGGAGTTCGGGCTGGACGGGCCGGTGGAGAGGTGGCGGGGGCTGCGCGAGCGGATGCGGGCCGAGATCGATCGGGAGGGCGTGGTCGACGGGTGCTTCGTGCAGCACTACGGCACGACCGAGGTCGACGCCTCGCTGCTCCTCCTCCCGCAGGTCGGCTACTGCCGGCCGGATGACGAGCGGATGCTGGCCACGGTCGCGCGCATCGAGCAGACGCTGATGCCCGACGGCCTGGTGCGGCGGTACCGCACCGGCACCGGAGTGGACGGGCTGGCCGGGTCCGAGGGCGCGTTCCTCGCGTGCTCCTTCTGGCTCGTCGAGCAGTACGCCGTCACCGGCCGGCGCGAGGAGGCGCAGGCGCTCATGGCCCGGCTGTGCGCCCTCGCCAACGACGTCGGGATGCTGTCGGAGGAGTACGATCCGGCGACCGGTCGTCAGCTCGGCAACACACCGCAGGCGTTCTCGCACCTCGCGCTCGTGCGGGCGGCCGACGCGCTCGCACGCACGGAGCACCGGCCGCGCTGAGAGCGGGGCGTGCTCGACCCCCGGTGCCGCCGACATGGGCAGAGCGCCGCCCCGGCATCCGGGACGGCGCTCTGCGGAGGAAGGGCTCTCAGGCGCTGAGGATGACCGTCTCGGAGATGGGGCGGCGCACGCGCGGGGCGGTCTCGCCCTGCTGCAGGCCCTCGGGCAGACCGGATGCGTCGCCGAGCTCGCCCACGGCGATGACGGTGGTGGCGGTGAAGCGCGCGGGCAGATCGGCGAACTCGCGCACGACCTCCGGGTCGAAGCCGCTCATCTGGTGCACGAGCAGGCCGTCGTGGTGCGCCTGCACCGAGAGGTGCGCGACGGCCTGGCCGAGGTCGTAGACGGCGTGGCTGATCGGCTTGCCGTCTTCGGACTCGGTCTCGGCGATCGCGACGATCAGCACGGCGGCGTTCGCGGCCCAGAGCTGGTTGAACTCGACGAGCGAGTCCACGACCTGGGAGAACAGGGCGGTGCCGCGGTGCGCGACGATGAAGCGCCACGGCTGCAGGTTGTAGGCGGACGGCGACCAGCGCGCGGCCTCGAGGGCGGCGTTCAGCTTGGCCTCGTCGATCGTGTTCTCGGCGTCGTAGGCGCGGGTGCTCCAGCGCGCGGCGAGCACGTCGAGGACGGGGTGCTCGGTGGGGGCGGTGCGATCGAGGACGGGCGTGCTCATGGAAGTGCCTTTCGGAAGGAGCGGATCGGACTCCTTCGTCCGGGATACATCGAGCCTAAACCGATGCATGCGGGCGCATATTCCCCACCAGCTCGCGAGACTTCACAGATGTCATGTTTTCCACCCGAAAACATGACATCTGTGAAGTCTCGCGGGCCGACGCTCAGTCCGGGAGGATCACGGATGCGGCGTCGGACAGCGCCTGTCGCACGGCCCTGATCGACGGGGCCGCCGCCGACACGCGCCGGGCCGAGGAGAAGATCTCGCGCCGCGGGGCGCCGGGCAGCGGCGTGATGTCGACGGCCGGCGCGTCTCCGGCCCAGACGAGCTCCGGCAGCAGCCCCACCGCGAGTCCCGCCCTGATCAGCCGGACGTGGGTGGTGAGGTCGGCGACCTCGAAGTGCACATCCGGCTCGAAGCCCGCGGTGCGGCACAGCTGCTCGGCCCAGGCGCGGGAGGCCGTGCCCGCAGGCTCCAGCACCCAGGGCTCGCTCCGCGTCGCCCACAGTGCGGTCGCGGCGTCCGCCGCCGTCGGGCTTCCGGGACGCCGCGCCAGGGTGATCGCGTCGTGCGTGAGCACCACGCGGTCGAGGTCGGCGTTGATCGGGCGCGTGCGCTCCGGATACTGCTCCGCGAGCATGAGGTCGAAGTCGCGGCTCGCGACGCCGTCGAGGCTCGTCTCGGGATCGCATTCGGCGACGTCGACGCGCAGAGACGGATGCTGCTCCTGGAGGGCGAGCAGCGCGGGCGGCAGCAGCGCATGGGCGGCGGTCTGGAACACCGCGATGCGCACGATCCCGGTGACCTCGGTGAGCGATTCGGCGACGGCGACCTGAGCCTGCTCGAGTCGATCGAGGATGCCGATGGCCTCGGCCACCAGCACGTTCCCCTGCGGGGTGAGCTGCACGCCGCGCCCCACCCGTCGCAGCAGCGGGGCGCCGGCCTCGCGCTCGAGTGCGCCGAGCTGCTGGGACACCGACGCCTTGCTGTACGAGAGCGCCTCCGCCACGGCGGAGATCGTGCCGCGGCGGCTGAGCTCGACCAGCATCCGCAGGCGGTTCACGTCCAGCATCCATCCTCCTGAATGTTCAGTCTGAGTGAACAGAAATCATGCAAATGCGTTGATAGACGCAGCCTACCGGCGGGTCCGACAATGTTCCCAGACGCGCACGACCGTGACGCGCGCCGTGCGGAAGGTTCCCGATGATGACTGCCCTCGACACCACCACCGACGCATCGAGCCGGCCGAGCACCGACGAGGTCGCGGCGCTCGTGCAGCGCTGGCTCGCCGAGAGCGAGACGCATCCGGTGGAGCCCGCCGCGCAGCGGCTCGCGGAGGTGCTCAAGGACCCGCGCGGCCTCGACTTCACGGTGGGCTTCGTCGACGGCGTGATGCGCCCCGAGGACCTCGACGTCGCCGGCCGCACACTGGCGGAGATCTCGGAGATCACCCCCGCGCTGCTCCCCGGCTACCTGCGCGCCGCGATCAAGGCCGGCGGCTTCTGGGCGCCCAGGCTCCCCCGGGTGGTCGTGCCGATCTCCCGCCGCGTGCTGCGCGCCATGGTCGGCCACCTCGTGCTCGACGCCACCCCGTCGAAGCTCGGACCCGCGATCGCGAAGCTGCGCAAGGGCGGCAACCGCCTGAACCTCAACCTGCTCGGCGAGGCGGTGCTCGGCGAGCGCGAGGCGGGCCGCCGGCTGAAGGGGACCTACGACTTCCTCGCGCGCGACGACGTCGACTACGTCTCGATCAAGGTGTCGAGCGTCGTCAGCCAGCTGTCGATGTGGTCGTTCGACGAGGCCGTCGCCGACGTCGTCGAGAAGCTCACCCCGCTCTACCGGCTCGCAGCGGATGCCGAGGCGAAGGGGCGCCAGAAGTTCATCAACCTCGACATGGAGGAGTACCGCGACCTCGACCTCACGATCGCGGCGTTCACCAGCATCCTCGACCAGGCCGGCCTGGAGGACCTCGAGGCCGGCATCGTGCTCCAGGCCTACCTGCCCGACGCCCTCGGCGCCATGCAGCGGCTGCAGGACTGGGCGGCCGCCCGGCGCGCCAGGGGTGGGGCGCCCGTCAAGGTGCGCGTCGTCAAGGGCGCGAACCTCGCCATGGAGGAGGTCGACGCGAAGATCCACGGCTGGCCGCTCGCGACCTACGGCGCCAAGCAGGACAGCGACACGAACTACAAGCGCGTGCTCGACTGGGCGCTGACGCCTGAGCGTCTGGAGAACGTGCGCATCGGCGTGGCCGGCCACAACCTCTTCGACATCGCGTACACCTGGCTGCTCGCGAAGGCGCGCGGGGTGACGGACCCTTCGACAGGCTCAGGGCAGGTCGGCGCCGGCGCGCCGGTCGAGTTCGAGATGCTGCTCGGGATGGCGACCGGTCAGGCCGAGGCCGTGCGCAAGGACGTCGGCAACCTGCTGCTGTACACGCCCGTCGTGAACCCCGCCGAGTTCGACGTGGCGATCGCCTACCTCGTGCGCCGCCTGGAGGAGAACGCGAGCAGCGAGAACTTCATGTCGGCCGTGTTCGAGCTCGCCTCGGATCCGTCCCTGCTGACCCGCGAGCGTCAGCGCTTCGAGAGCTCGCTCGCCGCGCTGGAGAGCGAGCCGGTCGCGCCCGCCCCGAACCGCACGCAGGACCGCGGGTCGGCCCTCGCGACGAGGAGTCCCGGCTTCGCCAACGAGCCCGACACCGACCCCGCGCTCGCCGCCAACCGCGCCTGGGGGCGCGAGATCCTGCGGCGCTCGGTGACCTCCACGCTGGGCGAGGGGGCGATCGCGGCCGCCCGCGTGGAGTCGGCCGCGCAGCTCGACGAGGTGTTCGCCGCGGCATCCGCCGCCGCCGAGAAGTGGGCCGCCCTGCCCGCCGCCGAGCGGGCGGCGGTGCTGCACCGTGCGGGCGACGAGCTCGCCGCCCGTCGCGCTCAGCTCATCGAGATCATGGCCCACGAGGCCGGCAAGACGATCGCCGAGGCCGACCCCGAGGTGTCGGAGGCGATCGACTTCGCGCACTACTACGCCGAGCGCGCGCTCGACCTCGAGAGGATCCCGGGCGCGGAGTTCGTGCCGTCGAGGGTCACGGTCGTGACGCCCCCGTGGAACTTCCCGGTCGCGATCCCCGCCGGCGGGGTGCTGGCCGCCCTGGCCTCCGGCTCCGCCGCGGTCATCAAGCCCGCCAGGCTCACCCAGCGCTGCGGCGCGGTCATGGTCGAGGCGCTGTGGGCGGCTGGCGTCCCCCGCGACCTGCTCGCCCTCGTCGACATCGCCTCGCGCGAGCTCGGCACGCAGCTCGTGTCGAGCCCGGTCGTCGACCGCGTGATCCTCACGGGCGCCTACGAGACCGCGCAGCTGTTCCGGTCGTTCCGCCCCGACCTGCCGCTGCTCGCCGAGACCAGCGGCAAGAACGCGATCATCGTGACCCCCTCGGCCGACCTCGACCTCGCCGCCGCCGACGTGGCGCGCAGCGCGTTCGGCCACGCCGGGCAGAAGTGCTCCGCGGCGTCGCTCGCGATCCTGGTCGGCTCGGTCGCCGACTCGAAGAGGTTCGAGCGCCAGCTCGTGGATGCCGTGCAGTCGATGCGCGTCGGCCTGCCGAGCGACCCGGCCACGCAGATGGGGCCGATCATCGAACCGGCCGACGGCAAGCTGCTGAAGGCGCTGACCACGCTGGAGCGGGGCGAGCGCTGGCTCGTCGAGCCCCGTCGGCTCGACGAGGAGGGCCGGCAGTGGACCCCCGGGGTGAAGACCGGCGTCGCCCCGGGCTCGACGACCCACCTCACCGAGTTCTTCGGCCCCGTGCTCGGGATCATGCGCGCGAAGGACCTCGACGAGGCCATCCGCCTGCAGAACGCCGTCGACTACGGGCTCACCGCCGGCATCCACTCCCTCGACTCCGCCGAGGTCGCGACGTGGATCGACCAGGTCCAGGCGGGCAACCTCTATGTGAACCGCGGCATCACGGGCGCGATCGTGCAGCGTCAGCCCTTCGGCGGCTGGAAGCGCTCGGCCGTGGGCGCCGGCGCCAAGGCGGGCGGACCGAACTACCTGTTCGGCCTGGGGGAGTGGAAGCCGGCGGAGCCGCCCGCCGCGGCTCCCGGCGCGGCCGTGGATCCCGCCGTGGCGGCGCTGCTCTCGGCGGCATCCGATCTGGACCCGGCGGAGCGCGAGTGGCTGCGGCGCGCCGCGGCATCCGACGAGCAGGCCTGGACGAGCGAGTTCGGCGTCACCAGCGACAAGTCCGGCCTGGGCGTGGAGCGCAACGTGTTCCGCTACCGGCCCGTCGCCGTCGACGTGCGCATCTCCGAGCAGGCGCCGCTGGCCGACGGCATCCGGGTGCTGGCCGCGGCCCTGCGCAGCGGCAGCCCGTTCACCGTGTCCGCGCCCGCGCTGCCGTCGCCGGTCGAGAAGGCGCTGCGCGCGCAGGGCTTGACCGTCGTGCACGAGAGGGACGCGGCCTGGGTGAAGCGCTATGCGAAGGCGCAGGCGAAGGCCGCGCACACGTGGAACCGCATCCGCCTCGTCGGGGGAGACGCGGCGGCGCTGTCCGCGGCGCTCGGCGGCACTCCGGACGTCGCGGTCTGGTCGCACGCCGTGACCGGCGCAGGACGCGTGGAGATGCTCCCGTTCCTGCACGAGCAGGCCGTCTCGATCACGAACCACCGCTTCGGCAACCCCACCGCGCTGGCCGACGGCGTGATCTGACCCCGCCGGGCGGGGACTCAGGCGCGGAGGGCCTCGGCGAGCTTGAGCTTGCGGCCCATGCGCAGCAGCGAGTTCTCGTAGATCTTCGCGCCGATCGCGATCGCCGCGACGCAGCTCGCGACCAGGATCACCAGGCTGATCAGCGGCTCCCACCACTGCGCCTCGCCGACGAACAGGCGCATCGGCATGCCGACCGGGGCCGAGAACGGCACGTACGACATGATCGTGAGCACCAGCGCGTTGTCGTTGAAGACGATCACGAGGATGTACGGGGCCATCACCAGCATCGTGATCGGCATCGTGGTCGAGCCGATGTCCTCCTGACGCGACACCATCGACGCCGCCGCGGCGAAGAGCGACGCCAGCAGCACGAACCCGAACAGGAAGAACACGGCGAACCAGATGATCGGCGCGCCGAGGCTGGAGAGCACCTCGTTCTGCCCGGTGACGATCAGCCCGACGGTGGCGATCGCGGCGAGGGCGAGGATCTGCGCCATCGCGAGGATCGTGTTGCCGATCACCTTGCCCGCGAGCAGGGTGCGTGCGGAGATCGCCGACAGCAGCACCTCGACGACGCGGGTCTGCTTCTCCTCGACCACGCTCTGCGCGATCGTGCCGCCGAAGGTCGACGCCGCCATCAGGAAGACGATGCCGAAGCCGATGGCGATGAAGTAGCGCAGCAGCGGGTTGGTGGTCGCCGGCTGCAGGATCTCGACGTCCGGCGACACCGACAGGCCGCCCACGATCGAGCTCGGGGCGTCGGTCAGGGCGACCACCGTGTAGCCGAGGGGGCCGTCGCCGGGCAGCACGGCGGCCTCGACCTCCTCCGAGCGCAGCAGCTCCTCGGCCTCCGCGCGATCCGCGACCTCGGTGACCTTCACGTTCGGCAGCGCCTCGACGACGGATGCCGTCTCACCGGTCACCGCGACGGTCGTGGCCTCGGGGTTCTTGCTCGTGAAGCCGCCGATCAGGATGCCGGCGAGGGCGATGAGCAGCAGGATGCCGGTGGAGATCAGGAACGCCTTGCTGCGCAGCTTCGACGAGATCTCCCGTTCGGCGACCAGCCAGACGGCCGAGGTCGCCGAGCCCGTCGACGGGGCAGGGGCCGATGCGTTCACTGGATGACCTCCTTGAAGATCTGGGCGAGGGAGGGATGCGCGGGCGTGAAGCTCGCCACGTCGCCGCGGTCCACGGCGGCCCGCAGCACGCGCTGCGCGGTCTCGGGTCCGTCGGCGTCGAACAGGGCGTAGCCGCCCTCGAAGTCGAGCACCGTGACGCCCGGCTCGGTGCGCAGCCAGCCGGCGTCGCCGGCCGAGATCAGCTCGTAGCGGTCGCTCGCGTGCTGGGCGCGCAGGGCGTCACGGGAGCCGGCGGCGCGGATCGTGCCGTCGGCGAGGATCACCAGGTCGTCGCAGAGCCGCTCCACGACGTCGAGCTGGTGCGAGGAGAACAGGATCGCCGCGCCCTGGGACGCGGCGGACTGCAGGACGCCGGCGACCACGTCGACCGCGAGCGGGTCGAGCCCCGAGAACGGCTCGTCGAGGATCAGCACCTCGGGGTCGTGCACGAGGGACGCCGCGATCTGGGCGCGCTGCTGGTTGCCCAGCGACAGCGACTCGATCGTGTCGTTCAGGCGCTCGCCGAGGCCGAGCTCGGTGAGCAGAGCGGTGGCGCGCGCCTCGGCATCCGCCTTTCCGAAGCCGTGCAGCCGGGCGAGGTAGACGATCTGCTCCTGCACCTTCATCTTCGGGTAGAGGCCGCGCTCCTCCGGCATGTACCCGAAACGGCGCCGGTCCTCGGCGCTGACCGCGGCGCCGTCGAGGGCGACCGAGCCGCCGTCGGCGGAGAGCAGCCCGAGGACGATCCGCATGGTCGTGGTCTTGCCGGCGCCGTTGCCGCCGACGAACCCGGTGAGCCGCCCGGGGGCGACCTCGAAGGAGACGTCGTCGAGCACGCGCCGGTCGCCGTAGCTCTTCGTGATGCCGCTCAGCTCGAGCTGTCCTGTGGTCACTCGTCTCACTCCGTCCGTTCAGCGCATCGCATGACTTCACGGTATTGACCGGGTGCCGTGGTCGGCATCCCCCGTGCGGCGGACTCTGCGCGATCAGCCGCACGGCTGAGGGGGCGGGGGCGACGGTCAGCGGCGGGCGTGCAGCACCGTGCGCACGAGAAGACCGGCGACGAGCGCCCAGAAGGCGGCGCTCACGCCCAGCAGCGCGACGCCGGATGCGGCGACGAGGAACGTGACCACGGCCGGGATGCGCTCGCCGGGGTCGTCGATCGCCTGCTGCACGGCCGAGCCGAACGCGCCGAACAGGGCGACTCCGGCGACGGCGGGGATGACGGCCTCGGGGGCCAGCAGCACGAGCGCGGCGAAGGCGGCGGAGCATCCTCCGAGCACGAGGTAGGAGACCCCGGTGGAGACGCCCGCGACCCAGCGGCGCCGCGGGTCGGGGTCGGCGTCGGGGGACGCCGCGAGGGCCGCGCTGATCGCGGCGAGGTTGATCGCGTGGCCGCCTGCCGCGGCTCCGACCGCGGTGCCGATCCCGGTGACGAGCATCGCCGGTCGCCACGGCACCTCGTAGCCGAAGCTGCGCATGATGGCGACGCCCGGCACGTTCTGCGAGGCCATCGTGACGATGAACAGCGGCAGCGCGATGCCGACGGTGGCTCCCGCGGTGAACACCGGCGCCGTCAGCTCGATGCGGGGCAGGAGCAGGGCGGGGTCGACGGCGTCTCCGGCCCTGGCGAGCGAGACGGCGACGACGACGGATGCCGCGGCGAAAGCCAGCGGCACGGCCCACCGCGGCGCCAGCCGTGCGAACAGCAGCCAGGTGAGCAGCACGGGCGCCACGCCCCAGGGGTTGCTGACGAGCCCGGTGACGGGCGCGAGGCACAGCGGCAGCAGGACTCCGGCGAGCATCGCCTGCGCGATGGACGGCGGGATGCGCGCGATCAGCGCGCCGAGGGCGGGCCACAGGGCGGTGAGCAGGATCAGGGCCGCCGTGACGAGGAAGGCGCCGACTGCGGCGGGCCAGCCGCCGTCGACGGCGCCGGTCGCGGCGAGCAGGGCGGCGCCGGGGGTCGACCAGGCGACCGTGATCGGCATCCGGTACCGCCAGGCCAGGATCACGCAGGCGAGCCCCATCGTCAGGCTCGCCGCGAGCAGGCCGCTCGCGGCCTGGACCGGGTCGGCCCCGACGCCGGCGAGCCCGGTGAGCACGACGGCGAAGGAGCTCGTGAACCCGACCAGCGCGGTCACGACCCCGGCCATGATCGGACGGGTCAGCGGTGCGGCCTCGGGCATGGCTCAGAGGCTACCGTGCCGGCGTCATGCCAGTCCCATCCGGTGCGCGGTCACGACGGCCTGCACGCGGTCGCGGGCGCCGAGCTTCTGCAGGATCCGTGAGACGTGCGTCTTCACGGTCGCCTCGCCGATGAACAGGGCGGCCGCGATCTCGGCGTTGCTGCGCGCATCGGCGAGCAGCACCAGCACCTCGGCCTCGCGGTCCGTGAGCGGCTCGGCGAGCCCGCCCGTCGCTCCGGTCGCGAGAGGTCCCGCCGAGGGTCTCGCCGGACCGGGAGCTCTCGCGACGGGAGCGGAGGGGGCCGTGAACCGCGCGAGCACACGTCGGGTCACCTCGGGCGACAGCATCCCGTCGCCCGCCGCCAGGGCGCGCACGGCGGAGATCAGGTCCTCCGGGGCGGCGTTCTTCAGCAGGAAGCCCGCGGCTCCCGCGTCCAGCGCCTGGTACAGGTAGTCGTCGCGATCGAAGGTGGTCACGATCGCGATCGCCGCGTCCACGTCGGGGTCGGCGACGATCCGCCTGGTCGCTTCGATGCCGTCCATGTCCGGCATCTGCACGTCCATCGTGATGACGTCGGGACGCAGGGCCGCGGCCTGCGCCACGGCATCCGCCCCCGTGCCCGCCTCGCCGACGACCGCGATGTCGGGCTGGCTGTCGAGGATCGTGCGGAAGCCCGCGCGCAGCATCGCATGGTCGTCGACGAGCAGCACCCGGATCACGAGGCCACCGCCAGCGGCACGCGTGCCCGCACGCGGAGCCCTCCGCTCGCCCGCGGCGTCACCTCGAGTGTGCCGCCGGACGCCGCGGCGCGCTCGCGCATGCCCAGCTGGCCGAGGCCCGGGCTGAGGTTCGCGATGCTGCGGCCGGTGTTCACGATCTCGAGCTCGACGCCCTCCTCGTCGTACCGCACGCGCACGTCGGCGGTGGCCCCGGCGCCCGCATGCCGCCGCGCGTTCGTGAGCGACTCCTGCGCGATGCGGTACAGGTTGACGGCGACCATCGAGGGCACCGGAACGGGGTCGCCGATCACGGTGTACTCGGCGGGCAGACCGGCCTCGGTGGACGCGGCGGCCAGGGCGCCGATGTCGTCGAGGCCGAGGGTGGACGCGGCCTCCGCGGTCTCCCCGCCGGGCGTGCGCAGCGTCTCGAGCAGCTGATGCAGCTCGCGGATCGCATCGCGCGCCGAGGTCTCGATGCCGGTGAGGAGCTGCCGGGCGCCCTCGGGGTCCTGCTCGATCACGAGGCGCGCGGCGCCCGCCTGCACGCCCATGACCGACACGTGATGCGCGACGACGTCGTGCAGCTCCCGGGCGATGCGCACGCGGTCGAGGGCGACGGCCTGCGCCGCGGTGACCTCGCGCTCGCGTTCGAGGTCGGCCGTGCGCTCCTCGAGCACCGTCCGCTCGGCCGCGGCCGCCCAGGCGCGCTCGCCGAAGTAGTAGGCGCCGCCGAAGTACAGGGCGTTCAGCAGCACCTGGATGAGCATGTACGCGATGAAGGGCGAGAACAGCCCGGCGGCGACATCGGCCTTGTCGGCCTCGGTGATCGCGTCGCGGTACATGGTGATCAGGAGCCACACGAACATCCCGACGATGATCCCGATGCGCACGAACACGGCACGGCGGCGGTCGTTCATCCACGCGCCGACCGTGTAGAGCGCGACGAACATCGCGATGTTGCCGACGAAGATCTCCGGGATCTTCAGCGAGACCGCGGTGAAGTACGCGAGGGAGACGACGATCGCGACGACACCGGGCCAGCGTCGGCGCACGGCCAGGGGGCCGGCGATGAAGAAGGCGTAGACGAGGGCGGTCCACAGGTCCTGGGCCTCGTCGCCGTACACCTGGGCGATCGACGACAGCGCGGCGCTGAGCACGGCGCCGACGAACAGCACGCCGGCGAGCACGAGGTCGCCGCGGTGGTCGCGTGCGGTGGGCGTGCGCGTGAAGGGCATGGACTCCACCGTACGGCGGGGACGGATGCCGCGGCATCCCCCGCAGGACGGATGGTGCAGCCAGACGCCCTGCGCGGCTCCGATTCAGGCCGCGACATCGTATCGCGCCCTTCCGCCGAGGCGCGGAGCACGACCCGGGTCGACGTACGGCGGCGGCACGAACCAGACCCGGGCCCGCACTCCGGTGCCGTCGATGCGGATCTCCCAGCCGTTGTCGTGTATCCGGTGATGACAGCTCTCGCAGAGCAGCACCCCATTGCTCAGATCGGTCGGGCCGGCATCACGCTGCCACCAGCGGATATGGTGCGCCTTCGTCATCTGAGGAGGCAGTCCGCACATGGCGCAGCCGCCGTCGCGTTCGACGAGGGCGAGACGCTGAGCCCTGGTGAACAGGCGCTTCTCGCGGCCCCAGTCCAGGATCTCGCCCGCAGAGTCGAGAACGCAGGGGATCATGCCGCCGTCCGCGGCCATCCGGCGGCAGGCGGCGATGCTGATGGGATGGTCGGTGCCGTCGATGGTGGCGAAGCCGGTCTCCGCGATGAGGTCATCGAGCCCTACGCGGATCACGACCGTCGCGCCGCGCGACGGCACGTCGCTCGCGTCGCAGCCGGCGACGTGCTCGCAGATGGCGGTGAGAGCGTCGGCCTGGATCATCGCGACGGTGCGGTGATCGGCGTCGGGAGAGTCTGGATCGGGTGCGTCGAGCCGTGCCTGGAACGTCGCCGTGACGAACGCCTGGATCGCCGCCCGTACAGGGGCGCCGGATGCGACATCGGTGCGGAAGCCGAGATGGAACGATCCGTCGCGTTCGAACATCGTCAGCGATCGTCGAGACCGAGCCTCTTCCTGGCGCGGGGCCACCCCGTCCGGATCGAGCCAGGCCTCGGCCCGCGCGACGAGCTTGCGGACGTCATCGAGAGACATCCCCTGTGCGCGCTCGGCCAGAAGTCGTTCCGCTTCGGAGATCCGCACGGCGTCGGTCTTCAGGCGCACGCGGTCGAGCAGAGACACGATGAGCGCGACCGCGGCTGCGCTGATCGATCCGCTGCCGAGAGCCGTGCGCAGGGCAGGATACTTCGCGGGGAGCAGTTCTCCGATGAGGTTCTCCCGGGGAGCGGTCGCCTCACCGACCTTCACCAGTCGCATCGCCTCGCCGCGGGAACCGCCCGTGAACGCCGCGATCAGTGCGGCGGGACTGCGGAAGCCCTGTTGCTTCGCGAGTCCGTCGGCGCCCAGCTCCGGGCGCGACTCGTAGGCGATCCGGGCGGCGACCTCTGCGTGCAGAGCGTCGAGACGACGGTGCGCGAGCCCCATCACGGTCTCGACCGCCACCAGCTGCGCTCTCGTGAGCTGCGTTGCGCATTCCGCATCGGACCACGCCGCCTCGAGAGACGCCATCGCCTCGAAGAGCGGGGTGAGCTGCGTGATCGCCATGGAGCAAGTCTAGAACAAAAATTCGAAGAACGGAAGAGGAGTGGGCCGATTCTCCCGTTGTGAAATACAAAAGACACCCACGCGGCGGATCCCGTTATCGAACATAACTACGACAGACTGCGCCAGTCCGAACGCAGGCCCACAAGGATGTGCGAGCGGTGGCGACTGCGGCGGGTTCGGGCACCGACCTCGACACCGAAGCGCCCAAGCGCCCGAGCACCGACGCACCCAGCATCCGCTGTGCGGGCTCAGTCGATCCAGATCACCAGGCCGTTCAGCCCGCTGAGCACGGCCGCGACCCCGGCGCGCACGGCGGTGCCCGTGCGCTCGGGGGTGAAGCTCGCCGGGTCGTAGTCGGATGCCGACCCGAGGCCCTCGCCGCGGAACGACGCCCCGGTCCAGTCCACCGCCGTGACGTTCTCGGTCGGCTCGGCGATCTCGGCCCCGATGATGAGGAAGCTGCGGTCGAGATGGTTCGCCGAGACGATCGCGAGCGGGTCGATGAGCACCTCGCCGGCGACGACGATGAGGTCGGGGTTGCGTCCCATCGCGTCCACGATGCCGGGGATCGGATCGTGCTCGTCGGCGGTCACGGTGCGCAGGTCGACGGATGCCGCGCCCGCCCACTCGCGCACCGACTGCGCGATCGTCTGCGTCTGGGCGTCCGCGCCGGCGGTCAGCAGCACGACCCGGTAGCCGGGCGCGGGGCTCAGGCCGTCCCACGACCCCGCCTCGGGCTCGATGGTGGCCTCGGGTGAGGGCTGCGTCTCGGGCAGGAAGCCGGGAGCCGCGGAGCCGACCGGAGCCGGCATCGACCGCGGCTCGTCCCACCCGGCCGAGGCGCAGCCTGGGAGGGCGGCCGCGAGGACGACGACGGATGCCGCGACGAGCGCGGAGGCGAGAGCGGAACGGGCACGCATGTCCTCCACTCTGCGGCACCGCCGGCATCCGCTCGTGCCGTTCGGCGGCTCGTTCCCCGCCTGTTCCCCCTCGCTTCTCCGGCCGTTCACTCCGGCGCGCCAACCTGCAAGGCGTCCGCCCGAAGGACCCCGAACCCCTCAGGAGAGAAGATGAGACGCACCCGCCTGGCCGCGGCGATCGGCCTGACGGCCGCCGCCGGAGTGCTCGCGCTCGCCGCACCCGCCGCCGCGCACGGCTTCACCTCGGTGGTGTACGCCGACGTGACCTCGCAGGACGGCGTCGTCGTCTCGGAGCTGAAGCTCGAGTACGACCTGCTGGTCGTGTCGGCGGCCGACGCCGAAGACGACGACGCCCTGTTCGAGGACGGCACCTACGCGTTCGAGGCGCAGGACGAGCAGCTGCAGGTCCAGGCGCTCGAAGACCACATCGACTCGGTCGAGGCGTACGTCACCGCGGGCTTCACCGCGTCGACCGGCGGCGAGGTGTGCCCCGCGCGTCTCGACGACGAGCTCGAGATGACGGTGGCCGAGGGGGTGCCGTACGTCCAGCTCACGGTGCTCAGCGACTGCGCGCCCACTAATGACGGGCACGTCATCACCAGCACCCTGTTCGGCGACGACGAGGGCTATGTGCGCGACACCAAGACGATCGTCACCTACGACCTCGACCTGCAGCACGGCAGCGCGGCGCTCGACGCCCAGCATCCGTCCTTCGACACCGAGCAGACCGGCTGGGAGCGCTTCTGGTCGTTCTTCGTGCTGGGCGCCGAGCACCTGCTGTTCGGCATCGACCACATCCTGTTCCTGCTCGCCCTGATCGTCGGCTCGCGGCGCCTGCGTGAGATCGTGCTCGCGGCGACCTCGTTCACGATCGCGCACTCGGTGACCTTCATCCTCGCCGCGATCGGCGTGGTGTCGGTGCCGGCCGCGATCGTGGAGCCCGTCATCGCGCTCTCGATCGCCGTGGTCGCCGCCTGGTACCTGCTGCGCCTCGGCCGCAAGCGCGAGCACGTCGACGACCTCGAGCGCCGCAGCGGGCCGCTCGGCATCGACCGCTCCGGCTGGCTGCGACTGGCCGTGGTGTTCGTGTTCGGGCTCGTGCACGGTCTCGGCTTCGCCGCCGCCCTCGGCATCGACCAGCCCTGGTCGTGGACGCTGCTGTGGTCGCTGCTCGTGTTCAACCTCGGCATCGAGGCCGTGCAGATCGGCATCATCCTCGTGGTGTTCCCGCTGCTCGTGCTGCTGCGCCGCAGGGCTCCGAAGGTCGGCATGTGGGTGGCCGGCCTGGTCGCCGCCGGCGTCACGATCGCCGGGCTCTACTGGTTCGTGGAGCGGCTGATCGGAGCCTGACCCCGCGGCGACGGGCAGAGCGGATGCCGTTAGCGAACGCATCCTCTGCCGGGCACCGATCATTCACCTGCCGGCCATGTGGCGGGCGAAGTCTGAGCAGGCGGACCCGTGTCGGCCCGCGAACCCCCCCCACCCATCAGAGAACGGATACTCCATGTCCTCCCTTCCCGCATCCGCTCACCGGCGATCCTCGCGTCGCACCGGTGCTTGGATCGCCGCCGCGGCCGTCGGCGCGTCGCTCGCCCTCAGCGGCTTCGTGGCGGCTCCGGCGTCGGCAGCGTCCACCGCGCAGTACACCGGGATCATCCTCGGCGTCGGCGCGAGCGAGTCGCAGCGCATCGTCACCTGGTACAGCACCGCCGATGAGGCGCAGCTCGTCCAGCTCGCCCCGACCGCCTCGCTCGTGAACGGCGAGTTCCCGGCCGGCGCCAAGACCTTCACGGCCACCGGCACGGCGAACATCACCTCGGTGGGCGGCGTGAACCGTCACGCCACCCTGACCGGCCTCGAGGAGAACACGGCGTACACCTACCGCGTCGGCTCCGAGGGCAACTGGTCGACCGCGTACTCGTTCACGACGCAGTCCTTCGACGGCGACTTCGACTTCCTGTTCTTCGGCGACCCGCAGATCGGCGCCTCCGGCAACGTCGCGAACGACGGCGCCGGCTGGGCGAACACGCTCGACGTCGCTCTGGGGGCGAACCCGACCGCCGAGCTGCTCGTCTCGGGTGGAGACCAGGTCGAGACCGCCAACACCGAGGCGCAGTGGGACGCGTTCCTCGCCTCCGACAAGCTGCGCCAGTACCCGTGGGTCGCCACCATCGGAAACCACGACGTGGGCGGCAAGGCCTACGAGCAGCACCTCTACACCCCGAACACCGACCGCAGCGCCAAGTACTACGCCAACGGCGACCCGGCCTCGAACACCTCGGGCGGTGACTACTGGTTCATCTACAAGGACGTGCTGTTCATCGACCTGAACAGCAACAGCTACAAGACCACCGACGGCACGAACGGCGATGCCGCGCACGTCTCCTACGTGACCGACGTGATCAACCAGCACGGCGCCGAGGCCAAGCACACCGTGCTGGTCTACCACCACGCCATCTACTCGGCCGCGTCGCACGCGAAGGACGCCGACAACAAGGTCCGCCGCGTCGACTTCCCGACCGTGTTCTCGAACCTGGGCGTCGACCTCGTGCTGCAGGGCCACGACCACGTCTACACCCGCAGCTACGAGATCAAGAACGGCGAGAAGGCGAACCCCGACGAGCAGCCCGGCCAGGACGAGATCTTCGTCGGCCCCGGCGGCGTCGTCTACATGACCGCCAACTCGGCATCCGGCTCGAAGTACTACAACATCACCGCTCCCGACTCCTCGGGCACGAGCGGAGCCGGGAACGGCGCCGACCCGCTGAACCCGTCGAGCTACTGGTACAACTCGGTGCAGAGCCAGGAGAAGACCCGCTCGTACGTGCAGGTCAAGGTCCGCGACGACAAGCTGATCGTCGAGGACATCCGCAGCGAGGCGTCCGGCTCGAACCCGGTGCTGTCGGTCGTCGACTCGGTCACGATCAACGCGAACCACGGAGACGGCCAGGACATCCAGGTCGACGTCCCGGAGAGCGCCCCGGGCGAGTTCGGCTGGACGATCGACGGCACCAACCGCCTCGTCGACCTCGGCACCGCGGAGGAGAAGGACAACGCGTACTTCACCGCCTCGGGCGAGATCAACCCGATCACCGTCACCGACACGCGCAAGTCGCACTCGGCCTGGTCGATCTCGGCATCCGTCGGCGACTTCACCGACGGGACCAAGGTCCTCTCCGGCAAGTACCTCGGCTGGACGCCGTCGGTGAAGGAGGAGGGAGCGGGCACGGTCGCCGGTGCGCCGGTCGCCTCGGGCTACACGAGCGGCACCGGTCTGTCGGAGTCGCGCGCGCTCGCCGGAGCGTGGAACGGCCACGACCTCGGCACCTCGAAGGTCGGCGCCGGCCTCGAGCTCACCTTCCCGAACACCACCGAGAAGGGCGCGTACCGCGCGACCCTGACCCTCACCGCGCTCGCCGGCTGACACCAGCGGACGCACACCGGATGCCGTGGGGCGCACTCGCCCCACGGCATCCGCCTTCCACTTCTCTGAGGAATCCCATGAGCATCCACTCCCTCGCGCGCCGGGCGGGCGTCGTCGCAGCCCTCGCCGTCGCCGCCCTGACCGTCGCACCCGCCGCGATCGCGACGGCCGCGGACGACGTCACCTGGACCGTCCGCACCGAGTCGAACAGCTTCGGCGCCGACCGCTCCGGCTACGAGTACACGCTGAGCCCGGGCGAGACGATCACCGACGCCATCGTGGTGACGAACCGCGGAGCCGATGCGCTCGATCTCGGCGTCTACGCCGCCGACGGCTTCACGACCGACGACGGCGGCTTCGACCTGCTGCCGGCGGGGGAGGAGTCGGCGAAGCTCGGCACCTGGGTGACCGTCTCCGACGGCGGATCGGTGTCGGTGGCGCCCGGCGAGTCTGCGACGGTGCCGTTCACGATCGCGGTCCCCGAGAACGCGACCCCCGGCGACTACGGAGCCGGCGTCGTCACCTCGCTCGCCGTGCCCGAGCAGAACGCCGACGGCGTCTCGGTGGACCGCCGGCTCGGCATCCGCATGAGCGTGCGCGTCGACGGGGAGCTCACGCCCTCCCTCGCGGTCGACGGGGTGAGCGTCGACTGGGGTGGCGGGCTCAACCTCTTCTCGGGCGATGTCGACGTCGCCTTCACGCTGAAGAACACCGGCAACACGACCCTCGGCTCGGTCTCCGGCGTCACGGTGGCGGGGCCCTTCGGACTGCTGGCGACGGACGCCGCAGACGTCGGCGCCGCCCCGGAGCTGCTCCCCGGCGAGACCTGGACGCAGAAGGTCACGGTCCCGGGCATCGCAGCGCTGGTGCTGCTCACGGCGACGGCGACGGTGATCCCGGCGTCGACGGATGCCGCGGGCACCACCGCCTCCCTGGCCCCCGTCGTCGCGAGCGGGACGGGCTGGGCCGTGCCATGGCTGGCTCTCGTGCTGATCGTGCTCGTGGTCGCCGCGATCGTCGTCGTGCCGCGGGTGCTGTGCGCCAGGGCGGCTGCGCGTCAGGCGCGCGAGGACGCCCGGGTCGAGGAGGCCGTCGCGGCTGCTCTCGCGAAGTAGGGCGTGCGCGTCCGGAACAGCCCCTTGTGTCAGTGCTTGTTTTTTGCAAGCATGCTTCGACAGGCTCAGCAACCGGCTGGGGACTCAGCAACCGGCTGGGGACTCAGCAACCGGCTGGGGACTCAGCAACCCAGCCGGACTGAGCACTTCGACAAGGGAGTCATCATGACCAAGGTCTTCGTCAACCTGCCCACGACCGACCTCGAGCGCAGCAAGGCGTTCTACACGGCCATCGGCTGCGAGATCAACCCGCTGTTCACGGACGAGAACGCCGCGTGCGTCGTGTGGAGCGACGACATCTACTTCATGGTCCTCAAGACCGAATTCTTCGCGACCTTCACCGACAAGCCGATCGCCGACCCGAACGAGGTCGTGCAGGTCTCGGTGTCGTTCGCGCAGGACACCAGGGAGGACGTCGATGCGATCGTCGAGAAGGCGCTCGCGGCCGGTGGCAGCGAGCCCAAGCCCGCGCAGGACTACGGCTTCATGTACTCGCGCGATGTCGACGACCCCGACGGCAACTCGCTCGGCTTCCTCTACATGACGCCCGAGGCCGCCGAGAACGGCCCGGAGCAGGTCGAATCGCACTGACGTGGCGGCGCGCAGCTACGGCCAGTACTGCGGCGTGACGACGGCCGTCGAGCTGATCGGGGAGCGGTGGGCGATGCTCATCGTCCGCGATCTGCTCGTCGGGCCGCGGCGCTACACCGATCTCAAGCAGGGCCTGCCGCGCATCCCGACCAACATCCTCTCGACCAGGCTCAAGGAGCTGCAGGAGGGCGGGGTCGTGCGGAGGGTCCCGCTGCACAACTGCGGTCTGGTCTACGAGCTCACGGACTACGGGCGTGCCCTCGAGCCCATCGTCATCGCGCTCGGACGGTGGGGCTTCCAGGCGATGGGCGAGCCCGCCGAGGGTGACGTCGTCACGCCCGACTCGCTCACGATGGCCCTGCGGACGGCGTTCCAGGCGGACGCCGCGGCGGACGCCGAGTACGAGCTGCAGGTGGGCGACGTGGCGCTGCGCGCCTCGGTACGCGCCGGAACGCTGGCCGTCGCGCAGCTCGCTCCGGATGTCCCGGCTCCTGAGCGCCCTTCGTCTCGCTTCGCTCGCTCAGGAACCGGAGCGCAGCGACGAGACGAAGGGCGCTCAGTTCGTGGGGGCGAGGCGGACGTCGTGATCGTCGCCGGCCCCGGCATCCGTCGCCTGATCGCGGGGGAGCTCACCCCCGCCGAGGCGATCGAGCAGGACGTGCTCGCCGTGGTGCGCGGCGACGTCTCCTGGCTCGACTCGTTCGCCCGCACGTTCCACATCGCACCGCTGGCCGCACTCACGAAGGAGAAGGCATCATGACCGGACGCATCATCATCGACCTGTTCACCACCCTCGACGGCGTCGCCCAGGCTCCCGGCGGGCCGGAGGAGGACACCAGCGGCGGCTTCCGCTACGGAGGCTGGCAGGCGGGCTACCCCAGCGAGGCGGTGACGCGCAGCGTGACCGCCGGCATGCAGACCCTCGACGCGCTGCTGCTCGGCCGCCGCACCTACGACATCTTCGCGGGGTACTGGCCGCAGCACACCACGGGACCCGAGGGGTTCATCGGTCAGCTCTTCGACCGGGTGCCGAAGTACGTCGCTTCGCGGGATGCCGGGCTCGAACTGGACTGGCGGGGCAGCTCGCGGATCGGCGACGATCTGGCATCCGAGATCGCGGAGCTGCGCGAGAGGCACCAGGACGTGCACGTGATCGGCAGCGTCGACCTGGTGCAGACCCTGCTCGCCGAGCGGCTCTACGACGAGCTGCAGCTGTGGGTGTACCCGGTGGTCCTCGGGCAGGGCCGGAAGGTCTTCCCCGACGGCGCGGCGCCCGCGAGCCTGGAGCTGCTGCACGCCGAGTCCGGCGACGGCGGGGCCCTGCTGCTGCGCTACGCGCCGGTGTCCGGCGAGGTGCGCACGGGGACCGTGGGGGAGTAGCGCGATCGATCCTCCGGAATATCTCCTGAGGATCGACTATTCCCTTCCTGTGCGTTTCCCAATAGATTCGGACAGCACGTCACCTCTCGGTCGGCGGGTGGATCGCTGATCGGCGCTGCGGCGCCTCGAGTCCTGAGGGGGACCTGCCGATGACGTCACGACGGACGAAGAAGAGCGCACTGCGGATGCTGCTCGCCGGGGTCGCATCCGCGGCCCTCGCTCTCAGCGGCGCGGTCTCGGCCGCCGCGGCGGACGCACCGACCGCGACGATCTCGGGCCACGTCACCCGCGAGGACGGCGGGGGGCCGGTGAGCGGCCTCGGGGTCTTCGTCACGCCGACGGCGGGCGGATTCTCCTACAACGGGTACACCGATGCGTCCGGCGCCTACAGCGTCGTCGGATTGCCCGACGGGGAGTACCTCGTGAGGTTCGCGGCCGAAGGAACCGGGCTCATGTCCGAGTTCTGGGAGGGTGCTTTCGACCCCTGGGATGCGACACCGGTCGCCGTGGGAGCCGGAGAGGCCCTCGCCGGGATAGACGCCTCACTGCAACAGGGAGGCTCGATCACGGGCCATGTCACCAGGGAGAGCGACGGTGCGCCCCTGCAAGGCGTGGCAGTGACCGCGAATCGATCCGGGGGCACGGGCTCGGGCAGCGCGTTCACGGATGAGGACGGCGGCTACGAGATCACGGGTCTTCGAGCCGGCGACTACACCGTCGCCTTCGACAGTGCGGACGACGGCCTGGCCGACGAGTACTGGGACGCGGCGTTCCGCATCGGGGATGCGAGTCTCGTCTCCGTCGGCGCCGGAGCGACGACGGCGTCGATCGATGCGTCGCTCGTGAGGACGGCGGTGATCAGCGGCACCGTGACGGCCGAGGACGGCGGCTCGCCGGTGTCGGGCTTCGTGGAGGTCTCTCCTGTAGGAGAACTCGGTTCCGTGAGCGCGGCGATCGAGGCGGACGGCCGATACTCGGTCAGCGTCATCCGGGGGACGTACACCGTGCGATTCCGGGCCTCGGACGACCGGCTGCTCTCCGAGTACTGGGACGACGCCCTGACCCTCTCGGAGGCGACGCCCATCACCGTCGCCGACGGCGAACAGAGGGCATCCGTCGACGCCCGGCTCGCAGCCGCGACGGCGATCAGCGGCACCGTCACCGCGAACGGCCTGCCCATCGAAGGCAGCAGCGTCTTCGCGCTCGTCGACGGCCAGCCCGTGGGCATCGCGAGCACCGACGCCGACGGAGCATATGAGCTCGTGCTCCCTTCGGGTGCGTACGTGCTCGTCGTGAGGGCGCCGTTGAGCCAGCCCGTGTACGCGACCCAGTACTACCTGAACGCCGCGGCGCCGTCCGGTGCGACGCCGGTGATCCTCGGCGCGACAGCGGACGTCACGGGTGTGGACTTCGACCTGGCCTTCGGTGCGGACATCCGTGGGACGGTCGCGCTCGAGAACGGAGACGTGAGCAGCGGCGAGGGGGCGGCGGTCGTCGCCTACCGTTGGGGTGTCGACGGCTGGGAGGAGATCGAGCGGACTCCGTCCTGGGGCGCGTTCTCGTTCAGCCCGGACAGTGCAGTCGACGGCGGCATACTGCCCGCCGGCGTGTACACGATCGCCGTGGAGTACCCCGGATACTGCACCCAGTTCGTCGGCGAGACGAGCGAGATCGACGAGGCGGAGTCCTTCGATCTGGTCGCCGGCGAAGTGATCGACGGCATCGACGTCACCCTCACGACGGACTGCCCGGCGCCGAAGCCCCGGATCTCCGTCGGTGCGGCATCCGTCAGCGCCGGAGGCGAGATCGTCGTGACCGGCGAGAACTTCACGCCCGGCGAGACGGTGTCGTTCGAGCTGCACTCCGACCCGATCGCCCTCGGATCCCTCGTCGCCGACGGCGGCGGGCGCCTGAGCGGCTCCCTGCGGATCCCGGCCACCGCTCCGGTGGGCGCGCACACCCTCGTCGCGGTCGGAGCGCAGTCGGCGGTCGAGGCCGGCGTGTCGCTGCAGATCATCGCGGCGGCCTCCGGCTCCCTGCCGGGCACCGGCTCGCAAGGCGGATCCTCCTCGGGGACGGGCGCGGCGGCCGCGCTCGCCAGCACCGGGGCCGAGCTGCCCGAGGGGGCGCTGATCGCCGGCCTGTTCCTGCTCATGGGCGGAGCCGTGCTGCTGCGCCGACGGGCGATCCGTCCCTGACGCGACCTGCGCCGCCGAGCAGGCGAAGACCGCGATGGGTACTTCTCCCCATCGCGGTCTTCGGCGAGATCACTAGTCTCGACAGAGAGATCCGGGGGGAAGCGGCCATGGGCGCGAAAGACGTCATCATCGACTACGACCTGCTCGACGGCATCCGCTCGTCGATCAAGACCGCGATCGCGGAGCTCGAGGACGCGCCCGAGCGCAGCGCCGACATCGCCGGGGCGATCGACCACCCGTACGAGCGGGCCGAGCTGAGCGCCCTGGCGGCCGACTTCTGCGGGGCGTGGGAGCCGAAGCGCGAAGACCTGATCGCGACCCTCGAGGACATCTCGACGTACATCTCCGACGTCATCGACTCGTACATCGGCCTGGACAGGTGGTTCTGACATGGGCGGGAACACGCACGTCGACCCGGGGACAGCGGGAGAGGCCTGGGGTGTAGAGGAGCAGATCCGCTCCATGGTCGGGGAGCCGGAGACCGTGTCCACGAGCGGCCGGAAGATGGCCGAGCACGGGCATGTGATGAGCGAGCTCGCGACGAAGCTGCGCACGATCAGGGACTCCGAGATGTCGCAGTGGCGGATCACCGGCGCTGCCGCCGAGAAGCTGCGCTCGTCGATCGGAGACGCGGCCGAGCGCATCGCCGTCGCCGGCGCGATCTACCGGCCGGTCGGGCAGGCGTTCAGCGGATACGGCTCGACCACCCAGTACCATCAGAGCGCGCTGAACTCCCTCGCGGTGCAGTGCCAGGAGGCGTGGAAGACGCTGTCCGATCTGCGCGGGGAGTACGCCGACGGTGAGGAGCCCGTCGAGGGCGCCGACGACTACGACGACCAGGTCGAGAAGCGGCAGAAGCTCGAGTCCGACATCAGCGATGCGTACGATGCCTGGTCCGCCGTGGCCAACCGCTGGAACAACATGTTCGTCGACTGGCGCACGGAGTACGAGCGCGCCGTCACCGTCCTGTCCGATCCCGACCTCGACGCGATCCGCTCGGGCGAGAAGCTGCCGGGCGACGTCACGCTCGAGCTGTTCCCGAACGGCGACCCCGATCCCGACGACATCAACCAGGCGGGCGCGGGCGACTGCTACCTGCTCGCGGTGCTCGCCGGCATCGCCGCCGGAGACCCGCAGAAGATCAGGGACATGATCACGGTCAATCCCGACGGGACCTACACGGTGCACTTCGCCGACGGCGACATCACGGTGGGCGGCAACGAGCTGCCCGACGACGGGCAGGCCGACTGGGTGCGCATCATCGAGGCGGCGTACGTGGTGCACGAGGGCAGCTACGAGGAGTTCACCAACGGCGGTCGTCCAGAGGAGGTCATGGAGGACATCTTCGGCCGCGGCGCCGATGAGAAGGACAACGAAGGCGGCTTCTGGGACTTCCTCAACGGCGGGAACGACATCGACGACAGCTTCGACGACATCCAGAGCGCGCTCGACGACGGCCGGCCGGTCGTGGCCGACGCCCTGTCAGGGCAGCTCGGCTTCGGAGATCCGCAGGAGGGCGGCGGGCACGCGCTGACGGTGCTCGACGCCTACGAGCACGACGGCCAGCAGTACGTCGTGATCCGCAACCCGTGGGGCTCGAACACGGGCCACGAAGAGGCGATCACGAACGCCGGGGGTGTGCTGAACGACCCGGATGACGGATACTTCACCATGAGCATGGAGGACTTCGCGGACTCCTTCACCGAGGTCGAGATCGCGAACCGATGAACAGACGATGGCAGGGCCCCGCGGTGATCGTCGCCGCGCTCCTGGTCCTCGCCGCATGCAGTCCCGTTCCTGAGGAGGACGCAATGCCCACCACGCAGCCGTCGGCGACGCCGGCCGTCTCCGACCCGAATCCGGCGGAGCGCATCTCCGACCTGGTCGCCGACGCCGACGTGATCGCGTTCGGCGTCGTCGAATCGGTCGAGCCCGCGGTGACGGATGCCGGCGCCGACGGGTTCCCTGCGCAGACGGCCGTCGTGCGCGTGGACGACGTCCTGAAGGGCGACGCCTCGTCGACGATCACCGTGTCGAAGCCTGACGCCACCGCGTACTACCTCACCGAGGGCTCGGTCTTCTCCTATGACGCGCGTCACGAGGGCATGTTCGTCCTCAAAGCCGTGGGCGACGCGGGGTACGAGCTGTTCGGCTACGTCGGCGTGCACGACGACGCGGGCGACTGGCAGAAGTTCGAGCGCGTGCTCGCCGGGCTCCCCGAGAACGCGCCCGTCGCGACCCCGGCTCAGCTGGCCGAGTGGACGGCGCAGGCCGACATCGTCGTCTTCGCCAGCGCGCGGGGCGACGACGACGACATCGTGCTGCACACGCCGCGCGCGGACTTCGCGGCCTCGGCGACGCTGACGCCCATCGACGTTCTCAAGGGAGAGCTGCTCGAACCGCTGCACGTCGTGCAGGGCCCGCAACCCGATGTCGCGGGCGGCACATGGGCGTTCCCGGTGAAGGACGAAGGCCAGACCGGCGTGTTCTTCATCGACACGTCCAGCGGCACCCCGACCGTGATCAACACGGTCAACCCCAGCTCCATCAATCGCCGCAAGGTGCCGGTGGGCTGAGGCCGCGGGATCAGTTCGCCGCGGGCACCCGCCACACGCCGGACGCGATGATGCCGTCGTAGAGGGTCTCGAGCACCTGCAGCCTCTCGTCGGCCAGAGCCGGGAAGGCGACGACGAACTCGACGCCGCGTCGGCGACCGGTGCCCGGCGTCGCCAGCAGGTACCGCACGACGACGCCCTCCACCGCGCCGGATCTCTCGAGCGTGCGGTGCCTCAGGACCGCGGCGTCTCCGAGCGCCGCCGTGGCGCCCTGCGCGATCCGCTCCTCGGCGAGGGCGTCCAGGGTGCCGAAGCTCTCGCCGCGCACGCGCCGCTCCAGGATCGGCACGGCCAGCGGCGCGTCATCCCCCACGGGCAGCAGCACCGCGTCGACCGACTCCCGCATCACGGCATCCGCCGGCAGACGATCGGCCACTCGCGGGTCGGCGGCCGGCATCCGCTCCCAGCCGTCGTGGAGCGGCAGCACGTAGACCGGCTCGACCGGGGTCAGCAGCCGGCGCAGCGAATCGGTCATGCGCTCTCCTCCGCCAGCTGAGGCCAGCGCTCCTTCGCGACGATCACGCCCGAGGCGAGCGCGTCGTCGGAGCGCCACGCCTCGGCGCCGTCGGCGATCACGAGCGAGGGGAGCACCACCTCGTCGACCAGCGCGCGCCGGGCGACGAGGTCGGCGGACGAGGACGCGGTCAGGGTCAGGTTCACGAAGAGCTCATCGTCGGCGAACACCGCGGACCATCGGGGATCGGACTCGTCGGATGCCGCAGAGAACCACTCGAGCCCCTCGCCGATGAGCGCGGCGTGGAGAGGGCCCACCCACCCGTCCACGCTTGCGCGCACGAACGCGCGCGCGAGCCGGATGCCGGAGATCGGCGTGATCTGGATCCACAGCCCGAACGGCTCGAACCCGTCCTGCCAGACGAGCACCACCGCGGCCCCGGCCTCGGCGGCATCCCGAGCCGTCTCCGACACCACCCGGATCCTGTCGGCCTCCGGGGCGTCGACGGCGAGCGCCGCCACGGTCTCCTCGACATCGGCATCCGCTCCCGGTACGACGACCACGCCGTCGACGGGCTCGAAGAGCACGGCACGCGCCGCCATGGTCAGTGCCTCTTCTGCCCGCGTGCGATGCGCTCGGCCTCACGGCGGAGCTCCTCGACCTCGCTGACCCTGGGGTAGTCGACGGGACCACCCGACGGCGGCCCGCCCCTGGGCACGTGGGCCCCCGCGGCGCCCTTTGCCTGCTGCTCGAGGAACGCCTTCAGCGAGTCCTTGATCCGCTCGTCCGAGAAGCCCTCGTCGAGCACCTTCTGCCCGTACTGGCGCTTCCACTTGTCCACGAGGGCGCGGAGCGCGGCGTCGTCGATGTCGAGGCCTCTGCCCCCGGCCTTCACGAGCTGCTCGGCGACGCCGGGGATCTTCGCGATGTCCTTCAGCAGGGCGATGTCGGTGATGGGGATGACGTCGATGCCGTCGGCGATGACGTCGCTCCAGGTGCCAGTGCCGTCGATCACGTGGTCGATCGAGATGTAGAGGGCGACGCCGCCGGCCGTCAGCGCGATCCCGCCGAACACCTCCTGCACACCGGGAATCGGGATCAGCGAGGCGAGCCCCGCGTACTTGGCGATCCACGAGGCCACGGAGTGCACCTTGTCCGAGAACTCGTTGATGACGTCGTCCCACGCGAGATCGTCGAGGCCGGTCTTCACCGCGTGATTGGCGACCTTGTGCAGATCGACCCACGAGGACCAGAGCGTGTCGATCCGCTCGCCCTTCGCATCCCAGGCCGCCACGGCCTGGTCGAGCGCGTTCTGGGAGTCGACGAGCTCCTTGCCGACCCCCGAGCTCGGGTCGAACGGGCCGTACGTGCCGTCGAGCCCGTCTCGCACGGTCTCGCGGTCTTCGTCGGCCTGCCGGATCGGCGGCCACAGCTCCTTCATGCGCGTGGAGAGGTGCACGCACTTCGGGATCATCCACTCGAGGCCGTACCCGTACACGAGGACGCCCGATCCGATGGCGATCAGCGCGTCGCTGACCACGCCGAACTGCGCGGCGAACCGCCCGGCGTAGGAGCGCAGCGTGTCCAGGGAATCGCCCTCGCCCAGATCGGTCGCATCGCTGATCCTCTGCAGGGTGACCATGGCGGACTTGATCTGCATCCCGATGGCGATGAGCTCGCCGGCCTTCTCCTCGATGTGGAGGGCGTCGTCGAGCTGGAACGTCCCGCCGACGTAGGTGTCGTTGTCGGGGACGGGCGAGCCCGCCTCGGTGTCATCGGGCGCGAACTCGGGGATCGAGACGACGTGCGTGCCGTTCTTGACGATTCCGTAGCTCACGGATCAGCCCTTGCTCTCGAGCTGCGCGAGCGCCGCATCGAGCTCCGCCCACGAGTCGCGCACGCTGTCGACCTTGTGGAAGAAGGCCCCGAGGTCGAGCGCGATCGTCTCGGCCAGGCTCTCGGTCGTGTCGGTCATGTCCTCGAGCGTGTACTTCAGGTCGCCGCTGTCATCGTCGATCGGCCCGAGATTGCTCCAGTACGGCACGTTGAACGCCATGTTCCCGAGCCTCGTCTCGAAGTTCGAGAACAGGTCCATCGTCTGCGCCAGGGTGATGAGCATCGCTGCGAGCTCTTCCTGACTGATCTTGACGCCGCCGTCTCCGCTGCCCATCCGATCCTCCCCCGAGTGTCATGGGTGCTGCTGCGTCGTCAGTGTATTCGCGCGCGAGCGGGAGGGGCGATGGGGAGATCTGCCCATCGGATGCCGTGCGGTCAGCCCAGCATCCGCTCGACGACCCGGGCCACGCCGTCGTCGTCGTTCGAGGGGGCGACCTCGTCGGCGGCGGAGCGCACGACGTCTTCGGCTCCCACCATCGCGACGCCGTGGCCCGCCCAGCGCAGCATCTCGACGTCGTTGAGGGCGTCGCCGAAGGCGACGACGTCGGCGCGCTCGACGCCGAGGTACTCGCACAGCCGGGCGAGCCCCGTCGCCTTGCTCACGCCCTCGGCCATCACCTCGACGAACGGCGCGCCAGACAGCGTGGCCTCGAAGCCCGTCAGGCCGAGATCGCGCAGGGTGTCGAACAGCACGGCCGGGGCGAGCTCGGGATGCCGGATCACGAGCTTCAGGCTGGGAGCCGCCAGCACCTGGTCGAGCGGCACGCCGCCCATCGTGAGAGGGTCGCGCTTGTGGTCGGAGAAGTCCGCGACCTCGGCGTAGCCGTGCTGGGCGACGAAGGTCTCACCGCCCTCGCGCACGCTCGCGAACAGCAGCCCGGGCACGCTGGCGCGCAGCGCCTCGGCGAGGGCGCGGATCGTGTCGGCGGGCAGCTCCTCGGCGAACAGCAGCCGGCCGTCGGCGAGGTTGATCCCGAACGCCCCGTTGCCGCACAGGGCCCAGTCGTCGAAGCCGGCCTCGACGGCGATGGCGCGCAGGCCGATCGGCTGTCGGGCGGTCACCGGCACCACGTGGATGCCGCGGGCTCTGGCCGCATCGAGCGCCCGGCGGGTGCGCGCGGAGACGGCGGATGCCGAGTCGAGCAGAGTTCCGTCGAGGTCGGTCGCGATCAGGCGGAGAGTCATCAGCGTCCTTCGTCTCGCTTCGCTCGCTCAGGAACCGGCAGGGGGTTTCGGGCGCTCAGGAACCGGGGATCAGGAGAAGATCATCGGCAGGTCGTCGTCGTCCTCGTCGCCGCCGAGGTCGAGATCGACCACCACCGGCACGTGGTCGCTGGGCTGCTCGCCCTTGCGCTCGTCACGATGGATCGACGCCCCGGTGACGGCGTCGGCCAGGGTGCGCGAACCGAGGATGAAGTCGATGCGGATCCCCTCGTTGCGCGGGAACTTCAGCCGCTGGTAGTCCCAGTAGGTGTAGCCCGCGGGCAGCAGCGGACGCACGACGTCGCTCACGCCGGCATCCGCCAGGGCGAAGAACGCCGCGCGCTCCTCGGGGGAGACGTGCGTCGAACGGCCCACCACGATGTCGGGGTCGCCGTTGTCGTCGTCGAACGGGATGATGTTGAAGTCGCCGACCAGGGCGAGCGGCAGGTCGGGGTTCGTGGAGAGCTCGGCGGCGGTCGCCTTCTTCAGCTCCTCGAGCCAGTGCAGCTTGTAGGCGAGGTGCGGGTCGTCGAGCGAGCGGCCGTTCGGCACGTACAGGCTCCACACGCGCACGCCGTCGACCATCACGCCCAGCGCGCGGGCCTCGAGCGGAGCATCCGGGCCCTCGTGACCCTTCGCGAAACCGGGCATGCCTGCGAACGAGGTCTGCACGTCGGTGATCGGCAGACGGCTCGCGATCGCGACGCCGTTCCACTGGTTCAGCCCGTGCACCTCGACGTGGTAGCCGGCCTCTTCGAACGGTCCGTACGGGAACTGCTCGGGCTTGCACTTGATCTCCTGCATCGCCAGGACGTCGACGTCTTCACGGACGGCGAACTCCACGGTGCGGGTGACGCGGGTGCGGATCGAGTTGACGTTCCACGTGGCCAGGCGCATGGCTCCAGCCTAGTTGCGGGGGCGGACAGCGGATGCCGAGCCGGGCCCGCGCACGTGCCCCGCGACCCGTGACGACGGCAACGCCTGAGAAGGCGAAAAGCGCCTGCGAAGGACGGATCCGGACGATCCGTCCTTCGCACGCGCGATCCGCCTCGTGAAGCGCCCCTCGCGATCAGACCAGCGCGGCCTGCTCCGCCTTCTTCTCCCGGCGCAGGCCGTGCAGCAGCGGCTCGGTGTAGCCGCTGGGCTGCGCGGCGCCCTCGACGATGAGGCGACGGGCCGCGGTGAACGCGATGCCCGGCTGCTCGCCCTCGCCGAACGCGAGCGGCTCGTAGTTCTCGTCGCCCGCGTTCTGCTCGTCGACGACGAGGGCGAGGCGGCGCAGGCTGTCGTCGATCTGCTCCTCGGTGATCACGCCGTGCTGCAGCCAGTTGGCGAGCAGCTGGCTCGAGATGCGCAGCGTCGCGCGGTCCTCCATGAGTCCGACCCCGTTGATGTCGGGGACCTTCGAGACGCCGATGCCCTGATCGATCCAGCGCACCACGTAGCCGAGGATCGACTGCACGTTGTTGTCCACCTCGTTCGCGACGATCTCGGGCGTGAGATCGCCCTCGCCCGCCAGCGGCGGCACGAGCAGCGCGTCCAGCGCGTCCTCGCCCACGGGGGCCAGGGTCGCGCGCACCGCGAACGGATCGACCTGGTGGTAGTGCAGGGCGTGCAGGGTCGCGGCCGTGGGCGAGGGCACCCAGGCGGTGGATGCTCCGGACTGCGGGTGCGCGATCTTCTTCTGCAGCATCTCGTGCATGAGGTCGGGCTCCGCCCACATGCCTTTGCCGATCTGGGCGTGGCCGTCGAGGCCCGAGGCGACGCCGATCGCGACGTTGCGGTCCTCGTAGGCCTTCATGAACGGCTGCTGCTTGATCGCCGCCTTGGGCAGGAAGGGACCCGCGTGCAGAGAGGTGTGGATCTCGTCGCCGGTGCGGTCGAGGAAGCCCGTGTTGATGAACACGACCCGGTCGGATGCCGCGGCGATGGCGGCTGCGAGGTTCGCCGAGGTGCGGCGCTCCTCGTCCATGATGCCGACCTTCATGGTGCGCGCGGGCAGCCCGAGCAGCTGCTCGACGCGGCCGAACAGCTCGGCCGCGAAGGCGACCTCCTCGGGGCCGTGCATCTTGGGCTTGACGATGTACATCGAGCCGGTGCGCGAGTTGCGGCCGGCGTTCGGGCCCTCGAGTTCGGGCAGCGTTCCGAGGGCCGTCATGATCGCGTCGAGGATGCCCTCGAAGACCGGCTCGCCGTCACGGTCGAGCACCGCATCGGTGCGCATCAGGTGGCCCACGTTGCGCACGAACAGCAGGGCGCGGCCGGGGAGCGTGACCTCGCCGCCGTCCGCCGTCGTATAGGTGCGGTCGGCGGCCAGGGTGCGCTCGAAGGTGCGCCCGCCCTTCGTGACGGTCTCGCTGAGCGTGCCGTCCATGAAGCCGCGCCAGTTGCGGTAGCCGAGCGCCTTGTCGTCGCCGTCCACGGCGGCGACCGAGTCCTCCAGGTCGAGGATCGCCGTCACCGCGGACTCCAGGATGATGTCCTGCACCCCGGCGGCATCCGTCTTCCCGATCCGGCCGTCGCGGTCGATCACGATCTCGGCGTGCAGACCGTTGTGCACGAGCAGCACGGCGGCGGGGGCATCCGCCTCCCCCGTGTAGCCGACGAAGCCCGAGGCATCGCGCAGGCGGCGCTCGCCGTCGGCGGTGTCCACGACGAGGCCGGAGGCGTCGACCCGGTACCCGGTGGCGTCGCGGTGCGAACCCTCGGTCAGCGGGGCGATCTCGTCGAGCAGTTCGCGTCCCCAGGCGACGACCTCGGCGGCACGGGTGAAGTTGAACTCCCTGCCGGGGGCGAGCTCGCCCTCCTGGCTGATCGCGTCGGTGCCGTACAGCGCGTCGTACAGAGAGCCCCAGCGGGCGTTCGCGGCGTTGATGGCGAAGCGGGCGTTCAGCAGGGGCACGACCAGCTGGGGTCCCGCCATCGTGGCGAGCTCGGGGTCGACGTCCTCGGTGGTCACGGCGACGTGCTCGGGCGCCGGCACCAGGTAGCCGATCTCGGTGAGCAGAGCGCGGTAGGCGTCGCGGTCGGGGACGCCGGGGTTCGCGCGGTGGAAGTCGTCGATGCGCCGCTGCAGCTCGTCCCGCGTGCGCAGCAGGTCGGCGTTGCGCGGCCCGAGATCGTGCACGATCGCACTCGTCCCGGCCCAGAACGCATCGGCATCGCGGCCGGCATCCGCCAGAGCGGTCTCGGCGAACTCGACGATGGGGGCGGCGACCGAGAGATCGGCGCGGGAGAGATACGAGGTCATGATTCCAGTCCTTCTACTCGAGCGCCGAGGCGCTTCAGGGTCTCGAGCGCGATCTCGATGTCCTGGGCGGGGCTGCCGCCTGCGACGCCGAGGCCGCCGACGCAGGCGTCGCCGAAGAAGATCGGCACGCCCCCGTCGATCGTCGTGAGCGCGCCCCCGGTGCCGAGGGGGAGCGCGGTGGTGAGCGACTCGGGGATGAGCCCGGTGCGCCGCCGCGTCGATGCCGACGTGACCGCCTTGCGCGTGCTCGTCTCGGCGCTGTGCGGGGTGGCTCCATCGGCCATGCCGTAGGCGATCAGGGTCATCGACGGGTCGGCGACCGAGACCACGGTTTTCACGCCCGATCCCGCTCCCACCTCCATGGCGATGGAGACGGCGCGCACCGCCGCCTCGTAGGTGATGGCGTCGATCTGTCGGTGGGTGGACATCGGCGTCTCCTCCCTGTCGGGTGTGTTCATCATGCGAATATTTGATTTCGCATGATGGAAGGATACGCCAAGGAAGGCCCTGTTGTCCAGGGGGCGGATGCGGCGGCTCAGCGCTCCGCGGGATCCGCCGTGCCGACGAGGACGCCGCGCGCCAGGGTGTGGAAGTGACGGTGGAAGCCGAGCGTGCCCGGCGTCTCGTCCCCGTCGAGGTCGAGAGTCTCGACGTCGAGGGCGTCGACTACGAAGAAGTAGCGGTGCACGCCCGTTCCCGCCGGGGGAGCCGCGCCGATGTAGCGCTGCAGCCGGGCCTCGTTCGGCATCACCTTCGCGCCGGCCGGCAGGCTGCTCGCCGAGCCGTCGACGGCGTCGAGCCCGGTGAGGTCAGCGGGCAGATCGAAAGCCGCCCAGTGCCAGAACCCCGACCCGGTCGGCGCATCCGGGTCGAGGCACGAGATCGCCAGGCTCTTCGTCCCGGCGGGCGGAGCCGACCACCGCAGGCGAGGGGTCAGGTCCGCCCCGCCCCGGCCCGCCGACCAGGCCGAGAGCGGCAGCGCGCCGCCGGCTGCGAAGTCGGGGCTCGTGAGCTCGAGCGGAGGGACAGGGCGCAGTTCGGCGAGGGCTGCGTAGGGGTCGTACGAGAACACGGAAGCTCCTTCGGTCGGTCTTCGGCCACGATAGGCGGATGACGTCGGCGAATCCAGGGCTCGCCTCCTAAACTGGTCGTCGTGACCGCACTCGACGCAGACCGCCAGACGCTCCTCGATCTCATAACCGGCGAGGCGGTGTTCCACGGCGACTTCACCCTCTCCAGCGGCAAGAAGGCGACGTACTACGTCGACATGCGCAAGCTCACCCTCGACCACCGTGCGGCTCCGGCGATCGGCCGGATCATGCTCGACCTGATCGACGACCTCGACGTCGTCGCGGTGGGCGGGCTCACCCTCGGGGCGGACCCCATCGCCAACTCGGTCATGCACGCCTCGGTCGCCGCAGGCGCGCCGCTCGACGCCTTCGTCGTGCGCAAGGAGCCCAAGGACCACGGGCGCGGACGCCAGATCGAGGGCGCCGACGTGAAGGGCAAGCGCGTGGTGGTCCTGGAGGACACCTCGACCACCGGGCAGTCCGCGCTCAAGGCCGTCGAGGCCCTGCGCAAGGAGGGCGCCGAGGTCGTCGCGGTCGCGGTGATCGTCGACCGCAAGACCGGGGCGCAGGCCGCGATCGAAGCCGAGGGACTGGAATGGCGCGCCGCCTTCGACCTCGACGACCTCGGACTCGACCCGCAGTGACCGGGTACGCACTGGCCGTCGACGTCGGCGGCACGAAGATGGAGGCCGCCCTCGTCGGCGAGGACGGGACGCTCGTCGACGGCAGCCGCAGCCGTCAGGCCACGGGGCGCGAGGCGACCTTCGGCTCGCTCACGGATGCCGTCGCCGCCGTCGTCGCGCACGCGCTCGCCGCTCTCCCCGACGGGGGAGAGGTGGTCGGAGCCGGCATCGGCAGCGCGGGGCCGATCGACCGCGCGGCCGGCGTGATCTTCCCGGTGAACATGCCCCAGGCCCGGGGCTTCGGACTCGCCGGAGCCGTGCGCGATGCGGCGTCCGCCGTGCTCGGACGCGAGGTCCGCACGGTCTTCGGGCACGACGGCGGCGCGCTCGCGCTCGCCGAAGCCTGGCTCGGCGCCACCCAGGACGCCGAGGCGTCGCTCTCGATCGTCGTCTCGACCGGCGTGGGCGGCGGCTTCGTCGTGAACGGCTCGTACATCCCCGGCGCCTCGGGCAACGCCGGCCACCTCGGGCAGGTGCGCCGCGAAGGCGGCCTCACCCTCGAGGAGATCGCCTCGGGTCCCGCGAGCGCCGCGTGGGCGCAGCAGCAGGGCTGGTCGGGTGCGACCGGCGAGGACCTGGCGCGCGATGCGGCTGCGGGGGACGCGGTCGCCCGTGCGGCGATCGTGCGATCGGCGACGGCCGTCGGCGAGGCGCTGGCGGATGCCGCGACCCTCGTCGACCTCGACACCGTCGCGATCGGCGGCGGTTTCTCGCGGGTCTCCGCGGACTACATCGACCTCGTGCAGCAGGCGCTCACGGCGAGCGCCGCGCACGAGTACTCGAAGCGCGCGCGCGTCGTGCGCTCGGGCCTCGGCGACGAGGGGCCGCTCATCGGAGCCGCGGCGTTCGTGCTGCGCTGATCGGACCGCCACTGTTCATGGTCCTTACAAATCCGTCGTAGGCTCGGAGCACGACGACGGAAGGCGATCATGCGCGTACTCGGACTGCTCTCGGGAACCTCACACGACGGCATCGACGTCGCCGTGGTCGACTTCAGCGAGTCCGGCGGCCACCTGCGGGGCGCGGTGCTGCACGAGGACAGCGTGCCCTACAGCGCCGGGCTCCGGGCCCGTCTGGTGAGCGCGCTGCCCCCGGCGCCCACCACGCTCGCCGAGGTGTGCGAGCTCGACACCCTGATCGGGCAGGAGTTCGCCGAGGTGGCGGCCGCGGCCGCGGCATCCGTCGGAGGCGTCGACGCCGTCTGCAGCCACGGCCAGACCGTGTTCCACTGGGTGGATGCGGGGCACGCGCTCGGCACGCTGCAGATCGGCCAGCCCGCCTGGATCGCCGAGCGCGTCGGCGCGCCCGTCGTCTCGGACGTGCGCATCCGCGACATCACCGCCGGCGGGCACGGGGCGCCGCTCGTGTCGTTCCTCGACGAGCTGCTGCTGCGCGGTCGCGCCGGCGTCTCGGCCGCCCTCAACCTCGGCGGCATCGCCAACATCACCGTCACCGGACCGGACGGCCTCGTCGCCTACGACATCGGACCGGCCAACGCGCTGATCGACGCGGTCGTCGCCGCCGAGGGGCTGGACGAGCGGGGCTACGACGCCGACGCTGCGATCGCCCGCTCGGGCCGTACAGACGAGACCCTGCTCGACGCGCTCCTCGCCGACCCCTACTACGCGCTGCCCGCACCCAAGAGCACGGGCAAGGAGCACTTCCACCTCGACTACGTGCGCGCCCACGCGGCGGGCCGTGGTTTGGGAGCAGCCGATCTCGTGCGCACCCTCACCGAGCTGACGGTGCGCACCGTGGCGCAGGACGTGCGAGCGGCCGGCATCCGGTTCCTCGCGGTCTCGGGCGGCGGATGCCGCAACCCGCTGATCATGCACGGACTCCGTGACGCGCTGCCCGACGTCGAGGTGGTGCTGGCCGACGAGCTCGGCGCCCCGGCCGACAGCAAGGAGGCGATCCTGTTCGCCCTGATCGGCTGGTGCACCATGCACGGGGTGCCCGCCGTCGTGCCGGGCGGCACCGGGGCGCGCGAGCCGCGCATCCTCGGCGCCATCACCCCCGGTGCGGGCCCGCTGCGGATGCCGGAACCGGTCGGGGAGCTGAAGAGCCTGACGCTGACCTGATCAGCGCCGGCGGTCGTCGTCGTCCCAGGGGCCTTCCCACCAGCCGGCGCGGCCGTCGCCGTCGTCGCCAGGGCCGCGGCGACGCGAACCGATGAAGCGCACGACGAACACGACGAGCGATGTCGCGAGGATCAGGGTGACGACGAGGAACAGCAGGTCGTTCTGGCTCATGGCCGCCTCCCCTCCGCGGCATCCGCCACGATCTTCGCGATGCGCGCCGCCCGCGTCTGCTCGCGCTTGGCCATCGCGATGTTCGTGAGGCCGAGCTTCTTCGCCGAAGGGGGGAAGGCGTCCCAGTGGGCGCGGGCGGCGGGCACGGCATCGAGGGCGGCGGTGAGCTCGGGCGGCTCGATGCCCGCCTCCGGCCCGTCGAGCACCGTCCACGAGCCGTTGCCCTTCGCCGCCTCGAGCACGCGGATGCCCGCCGGCGCCAGCAGCCCTGCGGCCTCCAGCTCGGCGATGCGCGCCTTGTTGGTGGCAGCCCAGCCGCTCGACGGACGGCGCGGCGAGAACCACTGGCCGACGGTCCGGTCGTCGAAGGTGCGCACCGGTCCGTCGATCCAGCCGAAGCAGAGCGCCTGGCGCACGGCGTCCTCATAGCCCACACCGATCGCGCCGTCGCCTCGCACGCTCAGCAGCCAGACGCCGGCAGCGCGCTCATGGTTCTCCTGCAGCCACGAGCGCCAGGCCGCGGCATCCGCTGCCCTGATCCGCTCACCCTCGTCGAGGACGCCCATCGATCACTTCTTCGTCTTGACCGTCGGGATCGTCTCGGTGATGCGCGGGAGCAGGTCGGCCACCGACTGCACGATCTCGTCGGGGCGGAACGGGTACTTCTCGATCTCGGCCTGGTCGCTGATGCCGGTGAGCACGAGCACGGTGTGCAGGCCCGCCTCGATGCCGGCGACGACGTCGGTGTCCATCCGGTCGCCGATCATGCCGGTGCGCTTCGAGTGCGCGCCGATCTTGTTCAGCGCCGAGCGGAACATCATCGGGTTCGGCTTGCCGACCACGTAGGGCTCCTTGCCGGTGGCCTTGGTGATGAGCGCGGCGATCGCCCCGGTCGCCGGCAGCACGCCGTCGGCGCTCGGGCCGGTGGCGTCGGGGTTCGTGACGATGAAGCGGGCACCGCCGATGATGTGGCGGATCGCCTTCGTGATCGCCTCGAAGGAGTAGTTGCGGGTCTCCCCGACGACGACGAAGTCGGGGTTCGTCTCGGTCATGATGAAGCCCGCCTCGTGCAGGGCAGTGAGGATGCCGGCCTCGCCGATCACGAAGGCCGACCCGCCGGGCAGCTGCTGCTTGAGGAAGTCCGCCGTGGCGAGGGCGGACGTCCAGATCCGCTCCTCGGGGACGTGCAGTCCGCTCGTGCGCAGACGCGCGGAGAGGTCGCGAGCGGTGAAGATCGAGTTGTTCGTGAGCACCAGGTAGGGGATGCCGGAGCTCTCCCAGCCGGCGAGCAGCTCGGACGCGCCGGGGATGGCGTCGTTCTCATGGACGAGCACGCCGTCCATGTCGGTGAGCCAGCATTCGATGTCGTCGCGTTGTGCCATGCGCCCAGCCTATTGGGCGCGGGTGACGGCGCGTGCGGATGCTACGGGGCCGGGGTCTCGGCCGGGACCGGGCCCCGCGGCGCGGGCCGGGTCAGGCGGTGAGCCAGATCACGTCGGCCGCGTCGCCCACCGCGACCTCGGCGTCGCCGAGGAGGATACCGCCGGCGGTCACGGTCACCTCCGCGCCGACGGCGACCCCCGCGGCCTCGATGACGCGGAGCACCTCGGGGTCCTGGTCGCTGACCCGCAGCACGCGCCCGATGTGGCCCTCGGCGGCCTCGGCGAGCAGCACGAAGGGCTCGCGGTCGACGCGCCCCTCGGCATCCGGGATCGCATCGCCGTGCGGATCGAAGCGCGGGCGACCGAGCCGGGCGTCGATGCCCTCCAGCAGCCGGTCGCTGATGGTGTGCTCGAGCACCTCGGCCTCGTCGTGCACCTCGTCCCAGCCGTAGCCGAACTCGCGTACGAGCCAGGTCTCGATCAGGCGGTGCCGGCGGATGATCGCGAGCGCCCTCTCCGTTCCGGCATCCGTCAGGCGCACCGCGCCGTAGGGCACGTGCGAGACGAGTCCGGCCGCGGCGAGCTTCTTGACCATCTCGGTCACGCTCGACGGCGCGATGCCGAGTTTCGCCGCGAGCACGGACGGCGTGATCGGCGCGTCCTGCCACTCGGTGTGCGCGTACACGGTCTTGAGGTAGTCGTCAGCTGCGGGGGATGCCACGGTTCCAGCCTAAGCGCGGGTCAGTTCGCGACGTCGACGAGGATGCCGAAGGCGACCTGCCCGGCGAAGAAGACGACCAGGAAGCCGAGGAGGGCCGCGGCGAGCGACAGCCGCCCGTCGAAGCCCTCGATGCGGGCGATGCCGATCTTGCGGGCGCGGAACGCGAGCACGAGGGTGGCGATGCCGAGCGCGAGCTGCACCCACGGGCCGCCGACCGGGAGCGCCTGGGGGAAGGCGATCAGCAGGCCTCCGACGAGCCCCGCAGCCAGCCCCGTCCAGGTGAGCAGACGGACGGAGCGGGCAGGGGTGCTGGGCATGGGTACGAGCCTAGCCGCGCGAGGACGGCCCCGTTCCGGCCACGGGGCTAGGCGCCGAGCACCAGCCAGAGCAGGGCGCCGTTGAGGGCGATCAGGAGCGCGGACGCCACGACGCCGGCGACGGTCGTCCAGGCGCGGTTCGCGTAGACCCCGAGGGTGCGTCGCTGAGCGGTGAGCGCCACCAACGGGATGAGCGCGAACGGGATGCCGAACGACAGCGCCACCTGGCTGAGCACCAGCGCGAGTGTCGGGTCGACGTTCAGCCCGAGGATGACCAGCGCCGGGATCAGCGTGACCAGGCGCCGCGCGAGCAGCGGCACGCGCACGTGCAGCAGGCCGTGCATGATCTCGGCCCCCGCGTACGCCCCCACCGAGGTCGACGCGAGGCCCGACGCCAGCAGCCCGACCGCGAAGAAGGTCGCGACCACGGGGCCGAGGCCGGCGGCGAGTGCGGCGTGCGCTCCTTCGAGGGAGTCGGTCCCCTCGACGCCGGCGAGGTTCGCGGCGGCGAGGAGCAGGATGCACAGGTTCACCGAGCCGGCGATGATCATCGCGATCGTCACGTCCCAGCGCGTCGCGGTGAGCAGCCGGCGGATGCGCGAGGGCTCGGTGCGCGCGGCCTCGGCCTCGGCATCCGCCGCCTCGCCCCGCGTCCCCGAGGAGCCGAAGCGGTCGCGGGCGAGCGAGGAGTGCGCGTAGATGGCGTGCGGCATGATGGTCGCCCCGAGGATGGACGCCGCGAGCAGCACGGATCCGGTGTCCTCGAAACGCGGGAGCATGCCGCCCACGACGCCGGCCGGATCCGGCGGCGCGACGAAGACCCCCGCGACGAAGCCGATCGTGATGATCGCCATCAGCCCGACGATCACGAACTCGAAGTGGCGGGGTCCGCGCCGGCTCTGCACGAGCAGGAGGATCATCGACACGGCTCCGGTGATGACGCCGCCCAGCAGCAGCGGGACGCCGAACAGGAGGTTCAGCGCGACCGCGCCGCCGATCACCTCGGCGAGGTCCGTGGCCATGGCGACGAGCTCGGCCTGCAGCCAGTAGGCGCGGCGTCCCCACGTGCTGCGCAGCCGCGTGCCGAGCACCTCGGGCAGGCTCTGGCCCGTCACGACCCCGAGCTTGGCCGAGAGGTACTGGATCAGCCAGGCCATGACGTTGCCGGCCAGCACGACCCACACGAGCAGGTAGCCGTACTGCGCGCCGGCGGTCATGTTGCTCGCCACGTTGCCGGGGTCGAGGTAGGCGACGCCGGCGACCAGGGCGGGGCCGAGCAGCCAGAGGCTCCGCGGGGCGGCGGCTGCCGGAGCGTCGGCGATCACGGCACTTTTAGGCATGCCGAAATCATAGTCGATTTTTCGGTGCACCTAAAGATTCTGGACATGCTCGGATCGGATGCCGGGGTCAGCGCTGCACGGGGGCGAGCGCCGATAGCCTGGCCTGATGGACGAAGCCCACCCCGAACCGGCGACCCAGGACTCGGCACAGCCGGGGTACGGCGTCGGACCGTGGCCGGGGGAGTGGCCGCAGGGCGACCGCTACGACCCCGAGCTGCTCGCGCACGGGGACACCCGCAACGTCATCGACCGCTACCGGTACTGGCGCATGGAGGCGGTCGTCGCCGATCTCGATCTGCGACGGCATCCGTTCCACGTCGCGATCGAGAACTGGCAGCACGACATGAACATCGGCTCGATCGTGCGCAGCGCGAACGCCTTCCTCGCCGACACCGTGCACATCATCGGCCGCCGCCGCTGGAACAAGCGCGGAGCCATGGTCACCGATCGCTACCAGCACGTGGTGCACCACGAGACGGTCCAGGCGTTCGCGGCCTGGGCGGCGGATGCCGGCATCCCCGTCATCGCGGTCGACAACGTCGACGGCGCCGTGCCCGTCGATCGGGCCGAGCTGCCCGAGCGCTGCGTGCTGCTCTTCGGACAGGAGGGGCCGGGACTGTCCGACGAGGCGCTCGCCGCGGCATCCGCCCACGTCGAGATCACCCAGTACGGCTCGACCCGCTCGATCAACGCGAGCGCTGCGGCCGCCGTGATCATGTACGAATGGTGCCGGAGGCATGCCCGATGAAGACCGTCGCCCGGATCGCCGCTCCGCTCGTGGGCAGGCTGAACGACGGCGCGGTCTGATGGCGCCGGAGTGCGCGACCTGGCTCAGCCGCGGTCGATGCCGAAGGCGTGCTTCATGAGGGCGTTGACGTCTGCGTCCAGGCGGTCGAGGCGGTGGTGGATGCCCTGGATCTCGGTGCGGACGCTGCCGATCTCGGTACGGACGATGCGGATGAACATCGTCGACATGAGCGTGATCATGCCGAAGAGCGCCGTTGCGAAGACGCCGATGAGCGTCCACGCCTGCGGTTCGGCCACGGTGAGCACCTCCCTATTCTGACCCGATGCACGCGATCCTGCCAGAGGCGGGGAACACGGGATGCGCGCATGCCCCTCATGCGCCACGAACTGTGGACGACTCGTTTCTGCAGGCGAGTGCGCAGGAGGAGTGGCGGTCAGCCCAGGCGGGCTTCGATGCGCACGTCGTCGCCGATCCTGAGCCGCACGTCGTGCAGGCGGATGCCGGTCAGCTCCTCATTCAGGTCATAGGTCTTGCCGACCTGCTCCCGCACGGCCTTCCGGGCCGCGAGGAGAGCGAGCGCCACCAGCGGATTGCGGCTGCCGACGCCGAGGTCCCTCACGGTGACGACCGCGTCGGGGCTGATGCGCAGGCGCGCCCTCGCCCTCGCGGAGGCGCTCAGCAGCTTCCAGCGGACGTGGGCTCCAGCGGAGAGGCGGATGCCGTCGGTCCCGTCCTGATGCAGGTCGACCCGCACCGCACGGACGACGACGCCCTCGGTCTCGAGCGCCGCGCGCACCAGGCGCTCGACCAGGGGGCCGAGGTCGGCGGCGCGCATCGCCGCGGAGAAGACGCCGCGCATGCCCGCGACGCCCTCGCGGTACTCGACGCCGAAGGCGGTCTCGGGACGGGCGGGCACGAGGGGCTCCGCGTACTCGACCCATTCGATCGGGACGTCGAGCATCTCGGCGTCGACGGTGAGGGGCAGCCCGTCGATCAGCACGGGCGCGGCGAGCACCCTCACCCGGCGCGCGAACCCCGGGCGCCGCGACCGGATGTCCGCGGGGACCTCGGGAGCAGAGGCGGTCGGAGCTGTCTGCGCTCGCAGGCGGAGCGCGGTGCCGCTCGCATCGATCGTGAGGTGCTCGAGGTCGTCGCCCCGCAGCGCCGCCGAGATCCGCACGGCGTCGAGCCCGTCGAGGCCGAGGCCGGACGAGTCGAGCTCGTCGCGGATGCGCCGGACGACGGCATCCGCTTCCTCCGGCCATCGGGTCATGCGCCCACCGCCACCCAGCGTCCGGACCGGACCCGCCAGCCCAGCGTGGCGAGCCGGGCGAGCAGGTACACCCCGAAGAAGGCCACGGCGAGCCAGATCAGACCGGCTGCGCCGTCGACGCCGGTCGCCGCGATGATCCACAGCGACGGCAGGAACGGCACGAGGTTGAGGCCGCCGGCGATCGCGAGGTACTTCGCGTCGTTCGCCCCCATCAGCACGCCGTCCAGCACGAAGACGACCCCGGCGATCGGCTGGGCCACCGCGAGCACGATGAGCGCGGGCTGCACGAGGGCCGCGACCTCGGCGTCTCCGGTGAAGACGATCCCGAGCACGCCCGACAGCGCTCCGATGAGCACGCCGACGACGACGCCGAACCAGGCGCCCCAGGCGACCGTGCGCGCGAGCACGTGGTGCACGCGCTGCTCGTCGCCGGCGCCGAGCTCCTTGCCGATCAGCGCCTGGGCGGCGATCGCCAGGGCGTCGAGGGCGAACGCGGCGGCGGAGAAGATGGTGAAGACGATCTGCCAGCCGGCGAGCTCGGTCGTGCCGACGCCCGTGGCGACGCCGACGGTCGCGAGCAGGGCGACGCGCAGGCTCACGGTGCGCAGGAACAGCCACCCTCCGGAGCGGGCGGTGCCGCGGATGCCGTCACGCTGGGCGCGCAGCGAGGCGCTGTGCGTGGCGGCGAGCCGTCGCACGACGATCACGTAGGCGGCGACCATGCCCCACTGCGCGACGACCGTGCCCGCGGCGGATCCCGCGATGCCCCAGCCGAGTCCGTAGATGAACAGGGCGTTCAGCACGGCGTTCGCGCCGAAGCCGAGCCCGGCGATCCACAGCGGCGTCATCGTGTCCTGCATGCCGCGCAGCAGCCCCGTGGCGGCGAAGACGATGAGCATCGCCGGAAGGCCCCACATCGAGATCACCAGGTACGCGTTCGCCTCGCCGGCCACCCGCGTGCTCGCGCCGAACAGCGACACCAGCCACGGCGAGGCGACGGCTCCGGCGACGGCCAGCACCGCGCCGAGGCCCAGTGCGAGCCACATGCCGTTGACGCCGACGCTGACGGCCTCGCCCGGCTCGCCCGCGCCGAACCGCCGCGCCACCGCGGGCGTGGTCGAGTAGGCGAGGAACACCATGAGGCCGACGATCGTCTGCAGCACCGCGCTCGCGATGCCGAGGCCGGCGAGCGGGGTCGTGCCCAGATGCCCGACCAGGGCGGCGTCGACGATGAGGAACGCGGGTTCGGCGATCAGCGCGCCTAGGGCGGGCACGGCGAGGCGCAGGATCTCGCGGTTCAGGCTCACCCTCCGAGCCTAGGGGGAGGCGGCGACACGGCGGGTCGACGTGATGCCGTCCGCAGTGGGCGGCGCCTCGATCAGCGGCGCCTCGGAAGGACGATCGCGCTTGCGAAGGACGATCAGGGCGCAGCCTGCCTTCGGAAGCGCAGCTCGCCTTTCGAGGCGCAGGGGCGCAGGACGGCACGCAGGCATGCAGGGCCGGGAGCGCGCAGGGCCGGGAGCGCGCAGGATCGCGCCGGGGTGCGCGTCGCCGACGTACCCTGGAAGCAGCCGGAGGTGCATATGACCGATCCACGTGAGGCCGCTGCCAGGTACCGTGCGCGCCTGCGGAGCGGGGCGGGCGGCGAGGCGGATGCCGAGGGCACGACCCCCGGCGCCGCCGCCGCGGTCGATCGGGCCGCGTTCATCGAGAGCGCCATCCAGGTCGCGATCCGCCGCGGAGACTTCGACGACCTGCCCGGTGCGGGCAAGCCGATCGAGGGGCTCGGCGACCACCACGATCCGGACTGGTGGATCCGCCGCAAGATCGTGACCGAGAACCTCACGGGGCTCGGCCCTCCCGCGATCCTGCTGCGCACCGAGGACCGCGAGCTGG
>Ga0222419_100410_pt1 | contig 45514 bp, 37 predicted proteins | sample 1B20Ametagenome_FD_182474 | JGI IMG/M metagenome (GOLD analysis project Ga0222419, IMG submission 182474) | Enriched microbial communities from leaf-cutter ant dump, University of Wisconsin, Madison, United States - 1B20A (version 2) | ecosystem: Environmental > Terrestrial > Nest > Insects nest...
CCCCGGCTTCGTGCCCGCCTACGTGCGCCCGCTGTTCTGCCGCGGCGTCGGCCCGTTCCGCTGGGTGGCGCTGTCCGGTGATCCGGAAGACATCTACAAGACCGACCAGAAAGTGAAAGAGCTGATCCCCGACGATCCGCACCTGCACAACTGGCTGGACATGGCCAAGGACCGCATCAGCTTCCAGGGCCTGCCTGCACGCATCTGCTGGGTCGGCCTGGGCCAGCGCCACAAGCTCGGCCTGGCCTTCAACGAGATGGTGCGCAACGGCGAGCTGAAAGCGCCGGTGGTGATCGGCCGCGATCATCTGGATTCCGGCTCCGTCGCCAGCCCCAACCGCGAAACCGAGTCGATGAAAGACGGCAGCGACGCCGTCAGCGACTGGCCGCTGCTCAACGCCATGCTCAACGTCGCCGGCGGCGCCACCTGGGTCTCGCTGCACCACGGCGGCGGCGTCGGCATGGGCTACAGCCAGCACAGCGGCATCGTCATCGTCTGCGACGGCAGCGAAGCCGCCGACAAGCGCATCGAACGCGTGCTGTGGAACGACCCCGGCACCGGCGTGATGCGCCATGCGGATGCGGGGTACGAGGATGCGGTGGCCTGCGCGAAGGAGCAGGGGTTGAAGTTGCCGATGGCGTAGTCCGGCGGCGCCGCTTGAAGCACTATCGTTGGCGTGCCATATTTGGAGCCAAATTCGGAGACAAATATGGAAGCCATTCTGGCCGGCGCCAGCATCAGCATCACCGAACTCAAGCGCAATCCCAGCGCCGTGATCGAGGCGGCCGACGGCGAGTCGGTCGCCGTGCTGGTACACAACAAACCCAGTGCCTACCTGGTGCCGGCGGAAACCTATCGCCGTCTGCTGGATCGCCTGGAAGACCTGGAGCTGGCCGAGCAGGTGCGCCAGCGACAGCACGAGCGGCGCGTCAAGGTCACGCTCGATGACCTATAGCCTGGAGTTCGTCGAGTCCGCGCTGAAGGAATGGCGCAAACTGCCCGCCACCATCCGCGAGCCGCTGAAAAAAAAGCTGGCCGAACGGCTGACCAGCCCGCGAGTGCCCTCGGCACGCCTGCACGGCATGCCGGACTGCTACAAGATCAAGCTGCGCACAGCGGGCTATCGCCTGGTCTATCAGGTGCATGACAAGGTGCTGGTAGTCACCGTGGTGGCAGTCGGCAAGCGGGAGAACGGGCTGGCGTATCTGGCGGCAAGGAAACGCTTGTCGCCGTAGCAAAAGCCGGGGCGAAGCCGGGGGCAGCGTGAACTTGATCGGATAAGTGCACACTGTCCCCAGGTTTCAGCGCATTCACGCCATCCAGGCTTTGCATTGCAAATGCAATGCACGAGGATGCCGCCATGAAATCCGCCACTTTTCCGCCGCTGCGCGTGGCACCGGAACTGCGCCGGGATGCCGATCGGAGCGTATGGGGCACGGCGTGATGATGTGCCTGGGCCTTTGTGTTGTCGGCTTGAGCGATGGGGAGGGGGGTGATAAAGTTTTACTCAAGTAAAACTTTGGAGCCAACCATGTCGTGCAGGGCAACCCTCCGCCAATCGGGTGGCTCGATCATTCTTTCGATTCCCAAAGTCATCGCGAAGTCCTTGGCGGTCGAGGCTGGCTCGGTGGTGGAGCTTCATCTTGACGGCCGCAGCCTGTCGGTGACGCCGGCGCGGCGCAGTCTGGCGGATCGGCTTGCGCAAAGCCCGAAGTCGCCGTCCTCCTGGCAGCGGGACGGCGCTTCGCTCGATGACCGGCCAGCCGGGCGCGAGCTGCTGTGAGCCGCGGCATTCCCGGCCGGGGCGATATCCTCGAGTTGAGCCCTGACCCCACCAAAGGCCATGAAATCCGTGGTACCCGCCCGGTATTGGTGCTTTCCGCCGACGCCTTCAACAAAGCTTCCGGCTTGTTGCTGGTTGCGCCGATAGCCCAAGGTGGAACAGCATCACGTGAAACCGGCTTCAGCGTGACCTTGATGGGCAGTGGAACGCGTACGCAGGGCGTGGTGCTGTGCGATCAGACCCGCACCATCGATGTCCGCGCCCGTACTTTCAGGCGCATCGAGACGGTATCGTCTTCGCTGGTCGGGGAGGCGCTGGATGCGGTGAGGTCGATCCTGGAGTGAGCCAGTCGTGTGTGGATCTGTTTTGCCCGTGCCGGAATCAGGTATCAACGGGGTTCGGGTCCACCGCCAGGTTCGCCCATTTCCGTTTTCGGCGCCGCGCGCTGCGTTTTCGTCGCCACAGGGGGTGTTCGAGTGTCGCCATTGATGCCGGAGCAGCAAGCGAGGGAGCGCATTGACGCGCTGCTGGAGGCTGCAGGCTGGATCGTCCAGGACAACGCCGACTTCAACCGCAATGCGGCCGAAGGCGTGGCGGTGCGCGAGTTCGTCACCAGGAGCGGCCCCTGCGATTACCTGCTGTTCGTCGGCGGCAAGGCCTGCGGCGTGATCGAGGCCAAGAAGGCCGGCGTGACCCTCAGCGGTGTCGCCGAGCAGGCCGCGCGTTATCTGTCGCAGCTTCCCGGACACGTTGCCTGTTGGGGTGAAACGCTCCGCTTCGATTACGAATCCACCGGTGAGGAAACCTTCTTTCGCGATGCCGCCGACCCGGCACCGCGCTCGCGCCGCGTGTTCGCCTTCCACCAGCCGGCCACGCTGCACGCCTGGCTGAAGGAAGCCGACACCCTGCGCGGGCGCTTGCGCCACATGCCGCCGTTGGACAATTCCGGTTTGCGCGACTGCCAGATCGACGCTGTCGAAGGCCTGGAACGCTCGCTGGCCGACGACAGGCCGCGCGCCCTGATCCAGATGGCCACCGGCGCGGGCAAGACTTTCACCGCCTGCACCTTCAGCTGGCGCCTGCTCAAGCATGCCGGTGCCAAGCGCATCCTGTTCCTGGTCGACCGCAACAATCTCGGCGACCAGACGCTGAAGGAATACCAGAACTACGAACCACCCGGCTCCGGGCGAAAGTTCACCAGCACCTACATCGTCCAGCACCTGCATGGCAGCCACATCGACAAGGACGCCAAGGTGGTCATCACCACCATCCAGCGCCTTTACGCCATGCTGCGCGGCAACGAGCTGGACGAGTCGGCCGAGGAGGGCTCGGCCTTCGAGGCCTGGGCCAGCGACGATGGCGAGCTGCGTCCGGTCGAATACAACCCGGACATTCCGATCGAGAGCTTCGACTTCATCGTCGCCGACGAGTGCCATCGCTCCATCTACGGCCTGTGGCGGCAGGTGCTCGACTATTTCGACGCCCATCTGATCGGCCTTACCGCCACGCCCAGCAAGCACACGCTCGGCTTCTTCAACAGCAACCTGGTGGCCGAATATCCCTACGAACAGTCCGTGGTCGATGGCGTCAACGTCGGCTTCGAGGTGTTCCGCATCAAGACGAAGGTGGGCGAGGAGGGCGGTACCGTCGATGCCAGCTACCAGGTGCCGGTGCGCGACCGCCGCACCCGCGCCGTGCGTTACCGGCAGCTCGACGAGAATCTGGACTACACCCGCAAGGAGCTCGACAACTCGGTCACCGTGCCCAACCAGATCCGCATGGTGCTGCGCACCTTCAAGGACAGGCTGTTCACCGACCTGTTTCCCGGTCGCAGCGGCCAGTGGGTGCCCAAGACCCTGATCTTCGCCAAGGACGACAACCACGCCGAGGAAATCGTGCAGGCCTGCTGGGAAGTGTTCGGCCAGGGCAACGAGTTCGCCAAGAAGATCACCTACCAGACCAACGAGAAGCCCAAGGAACTGATCAAGGCCTTCCGCGTCGATCCGTTCCCGCGCATCGCCGTCACCGTGGACATGATCGCCACCGGCACCGACATCAAGCCGGTCGAATGCCTGATCTTCATGCGCGACGTGAAGTCCGAGGGCTACTACGAGCAGATGAAAGGCCGCGGCGTGCGCACCATCCGCGACGCCGACCTGCAGCAGGTCACGCCTGACGCACAAACCAAGACCCGCTTCGTGCTGGTCGATGCCGTCGGCGTCACCGAAGGCAGCAAGTCCGTGTCGCAGCCGCTGGAACGCAAGCGCGCCATCGCTTTCGACAAGCTCATCGACCAGATCGCGCAGGGCCGTCGCGATGCCGATGCCGTGTCCAGCCTGGCCGGTCGCCTTGCCGCGCTGGATCGCAACATCGACGACGAAGACCGCCAGCGCATCGCCACCGCCGCCAAGGGCAACAGTCTGAAGACGCTGGCCAGCCGGCTGCTGCAGTCCATCAGCCCCGACATCGTCGAGGCGGAAATCATCAATCGCCACGGCAGCGTGGAGGCGGCGACGAAACCGCAGGTGGAAGCGGTGGAAGCCGACCTGCGCGACGCCGCCTGCGCGCCGTTCGACGACGCCGGCCTGCGCAACCTGATCAAGGCGATCAAGAAGAAGACCGACATCGTCATCGACGAAGGCACCACCGACGAACTGGTCTCGGCCAGCTACGACCTGCGTCAGGCCGAGCAGCGCGTCAGCTCGTTCCGCGAGTTCATCGAGGCCAACAAGAACGAACTGCTGGCGCTGCAGATCCTCTACAGCCAGCCGTTCCCCAAGCGCCGGCTGACCTACGCCAGCATCAAGGAGCTGGCCACGCGGCTGACCGATCCGCCGCATCACCTGAGCACCGCCGACGTGTGGCAGGCCTACCGCCGGCTGGAAGCCAGCCTGGTGCGCGGCGCGCCCAGCGACAAGGTGCTCACCGACATCATTTCGCTGGTGCGCTTCGCCACCGGCCAGCACGACGTGCTGGAGCCGTACTCGGCGCGCGTGGAGCAGAAATTCAACCTGTGGATAGGCCGCCAGAAGAAGGCCGGCCGCGACTTCAACGAGGAACAGATGAACTGGCTGACTGCCATCCGCGACTATCTCGCGGCCAATGTGGAAATCGCCCCCGCCGACCTGATGCGCGACCACCCGTTCGCGGATTGGGGCGGTGTGCTGGAAGCGCGCAAGCTGTTCGGCAGCGAACTGAACGGGATGCTGGATGAGTTGACTGAGGTGTTGGCGGCATGAGTTTCGTTCATCGCATTGACGAACTGGTCAACGAAAGCGGCAATGGCCTTACCGACAAAGCAAAACATTGGGAGCGTGTCCCTCTGGAGCTGATCGCAGAAGTGATCAATGGATTTCCCTTTCCGTCCGGTGGATTCAACAACGAGAAAATCGGCGACGCCGTCATTCGCATACGTGATGTCACCTCCGGTGAAATTAGTACTTATTTCAAGGGGGATGCTACGGACGCGCCACGTGTCGGGCATGGTGATCTCGTTATCGGGATGGACGGAGACTTCAATAGTCGCCTGTGGCTCGCCGAATCCGCGCTTATGAATCAGCGCGTTTGCAAAGTTGTGCCGGACGAACGCTTCTACTCGAAGAGGCTGCTTGCGTACGCTATTCCTGGATATCTAAAGCTAGTCAACGATCACACCTCAGCAGTTACCGTCAAGCACCTGTCCTCAAGGACAGTTCAAGACGTCCCTTTGCCGCTTCCTCCTCGCGCGGAACAGGATCGTTTGGCGAGCAAGCTCGACGAACTGTTCAGCCGCATCGACGAAGGCGAGCGTGCGTTGGAGCAGGTGTCGAAACTGGTGGAGCGTTACCGCCAGTCCGTGCTCAAGGCCGCCGTCACCGGCGAACTCACCCGCGACTGGCGCGCAGCCCGCAAGGCGCGCGGCGAACCCGTCGAATCCGGCGAAGCCCTGCTCACTCGCATCCTCACCGCCCGCCGTCAGGTCTGGGAGCAGGCGGAACTGGAGAAGATGAAGGCCAAGGGCATCCAGCCCGCCAACGACAACTGGAAGAAGAAGTACAAGGAGCCGGCGCCACCCGATACCACCGAGCTTCCGGAATTGCCGGAGGGGTGGGTGTGGGTATCAATTGCCCAGATTGGAGAATCCGTTACTGGTTCGACTCCTTCTAAATCTAATCCGTCTTACTTTGGTGGGAGTGTCCCATTTTTCAAGCCCACTGACTTAGACAGTGGATACAACGTTCGTGATTTTCGAGAATCGCTAACTGAGGATGGAGTTGCTGTTGCACGCTTACTTCCGGAGAAGGCTGTTCTAGTGACGTGCATCGGAGCCACAATCGGAAAGACTGGGTTGGCACGTGTTTCCTGTGTGACGAATCAACAGATCAATGCGCTTGTTGTTGATAAGTGCTCGATGATTCCTGAGTATGCATATTGGTATTTATCAAGTCCTTTCGGTCAGGCTGCGATTATTGGTAGTGCGTCTGCAACAACGCTTCCAATTCTTAACAAGTCGCGATTTGAATCGCTTGTTGTGCCGGTGCCACCACTAAACGAACAAGTCATCATTATCGATGAGATTGAGAAGAGCATTTCCAGAGGGGAGCGGCTGGTAAAGGAGATGTCTACATCGAGGCATTACGCAGGAGCTTTTCGCCAAGCCATTTTCAAATCCGCTTTTTCAGGCCAACTCGTCCCTCAAGACCCCACCGACGAACCCGCCGCCACCCTGCTGGAACGCATCGCCGCCGAACGCGCCACGGCCAGCGCCGACGCGCCCAAACGCGGCCACAGGAAGAAATCCGCATGAACGATCATCGTCTGCATTCTGCCCGTCGGTGCATCGCGTGATGGCCGCTGCACCGGAAACCACCGCTGCGCCGCCCGTGCTCGCGTCCCGCGACATCGTCGCCGGGCTCGGCGCCGCGCCGCGCGACCTGCTGGCCGCCTGTCTGGCGCTGTTCGACGACAGCACCCTGCAGCGCAGAATCGGCACCCTGGTCGACCGCTGGACATCGAAGAAGGACGGGGCCGACGCGGAAGCCGCCGCTGCCGTGCAGGACAGCCTGCGCGCATGGAAGGAATCCCCGCTTTCCGACGACGCCCTGCGCGTGCTGCTGTGGATGTACCTGCGCGAAGCCTTCGCGCTGCCGCCGCTGACCTTCGCTTCGCTGCGCTCGGCCGGTACCGCCGCGGACGACATGGTCGCCCGCGCTCTGCATTCCCTGCAGCCCGGCGCGGTGAAGAAGTTCGCCGAGCAATGGGGCCTGAAGGAGTCGAAGGAACTGCCGAGCACGCTGGACGCGCTGGCACGCCAGACCATGGAAGAGCTGATGACCTCGTTCCTCAATGCCGAGGACGCGCAATCGAAGCAGGCGCGCGAGGCGCTGCTGGCCGAAACCCGCGAACGCGTGTCGAAGCTGCCGCCGGAAGACCGGGCGCGGCTGATGCAGGCCGTCGGCGCCGACGACATCAACGACGCGGCGCTGCGCAACATCCTGCTGACCGGCGGTGGCCTGGGCGTGTTCGGTGCCAGCGTCAGTCTGGCCGGGTTTTCCGCCTACATCCTCGCGGCCCAGGCTTCGGCGTTCATTCCGCTGGTGAGTGGGCCGGCGCTGGTGTCGTTCGTGGCCGTACTCTCCAATCCGATCACGATCATCGCCGCAACCGCCGGCATGGGCTGGTGGGCCACGCGTTCGGCCAACCAGAAGATCCGCGGCGCGGTCGGCGTGCGCGTGCTGTCGCTGCTGGCGCTCAACGGGCTGGAAGCGGGTGTTGCAGGAATGCGCGCCATGATCGACGCCTTCGACGGCCTTGCCGACCTGCGGCAGGCGGGCAAACTCCCGGCAACTGTCCTTGCCGATTACAAGGCGGACTGGAATCGGATCGCGTCGGTACGCCGCAAGGCAACCGGCCTCGATCCTGCCGTTGCCCAACTGATGGAGCGGCCGGCGAATGCGGAAGGCGCTTCCGCTCGGCTGGGCGCCTTCGTCGATGCGCGTGCCAGCGAGCAGCGCAACACGGTGGCGTTGGCGGGTCTCACGCTGGGCGACATCCTCTACAACGCCTTCAGCATCGATCCCGCCGTATTGAAGGCAGCCGATTTCTCCCGCGTTGAAGATCTGGGCAATCCAGTGGCGTTTTCGGCCTTCGCGCATCGGATCGAGGCGATGGATCCCGATGCGCGCCTCGGTGCGGTGAGCAACCTGAAAGGCTATGTTGCCGAACGTGTGGTTGCGGCCCGGCTCATCGAGCAGGGCCACGTGGTGGAGTTTCCGGCCACGTCCAATCAGGCGGGCTGGGACATTTCGGTGGATGGCACCAGATTCCAGATCAAGGACGAGGCAGATCTGTCCGGCCTGCATCGGCACTTCGTGGGTCACGGCTACGACTTCCCGGTCATCGCCAATGCCGAACTTGCCGACAAGCTCGACCGGCATTCCGGCCACGATCTCCCCGACTGGGCCAACCATGTCCATTTCGTCGAGGGCTACAGCAACGAAGTCGTCGAGCACGTCACCCGATCATCGCTCGATGCCGGCGACCACATGCTGCATCCACACGTGCCGCTGTTCACCCTGGTGCTGAGCGGCATCCGCAACGTCGGCCGCATGAAGCGCAACGAGATCACCGGTACCCAGGCCGTGCAGGAAGTGCTGCTCGACGGCGGCACGCGCGCGGGACTGGCGGTCGTTGGCAACTATGTGGGCGTCGGCGTCGGGCTGCTGGTGTTCGGGCCGGCCGGTGCGCTGGTGCTTGGAGCGGTGGCGCCGATCATCAGCCAGCGCCAGTCGAGCCTGGTGAAGGGCAAGCTGGACGAATGGGTGAAGGACGCGACCTATTGCGCGTGGGCGGATGATGCGCGTCGCGCGTTGTCGGGCCTGATTGCAAGTGCAGAGGTTGCACTCAAGCAGAAGGCAACGCTGCTGCAGGCACGGCAGCCGGATGACGGGGAGGCTGCCGTCGTTCATTACCTGCGCTGGCGGACGGATGACCAGCTTGGCTTCCTGCACGAAGCCGGCTGCCGTTTGCAGGCCATTGCCGATGACAAGACGTCTGCCGTCGAAATCCTGATCGCACGCATGATGAGCTGGCTGAGCACCAGCACCCTGCATCCGACGGCATATCAGGCCAAACTGGATTCCCTTTCCAAGATCCTCAAGCGTCGCCCATCGACCACGGACCGGATCGCGGTTGTGGCGGAAGATGCTGCCGAAAAGACATTGCAGGCGGCGAAGGACGCAAAGAAGGCCTTGGGGGAATGGTGGAATGGCCTTTCCAGGGCGAACAACAACAAGCAGAAGCATTGAACATGGCAAATGATTACACCGCTCTGGTTTCCAAGGTCTGGAACTTCGCGCACGTGCTGCGTGACCAGGGCATCGGCTACGGCGACTACGTCGAGCAGATCACTTTCCTGCTGTTCCTGAAGATGGATGAGGAGCGCACCGAGCTGCTCGGTGAGCCCTCGATCATCCCGGCCCGCTGGCGCTGGGAGCAACTGGCGCCGCTGTCCGGCGATGATCTGGAAATCCAGTACCGCCGCACGCTGGAGAATCTGGCGAAGGAAAAGGGCCTGATCGGCACCATCTTCCGCAAGGCGCAGAACAAGCTGACCGACCCGGCCAAGCTCAAGCGCGTGGTCTCGCTGATCGACGGCGAAACCTGGATCGGCATGGGCGTGGACGTGAAGGGCGCGATCTACGAGGGCCTGCTGGAGAAGAATGCCGCCGAGGTGAAGTCCGGCGCCGGCCAGTACTTCACGCCGCGTCCGCTGATCGACGCGATGGTGGAAGTGGTCGACCCGCAGGTGGGCGAGACCGTGCACGATCCGGCCTGCGGCACGGGTGGCTTCCTGCTGTCGGCCTATGAGCACATGAAGCAGCAGCCCGGCGCGCGCGATCGCGCGATGCAGAGGAGGCTGCGCGAGAGATCCGTCAGTGGTACGGACATCGTCGATGAGGTCGTGCGCCTGTGTGCGATGAACCTGTATCTGCACGGCATGGGCGACGGTGAATCTCCGATCCGTTCCGGCGATGCGCTGGCCTTCGATCCCGGCGACCGCTACGACGTGATCCTGACCAACCCGCCGTTCGGAAAGAAGTCCAGCTACAAGGTCATCGGCGAAGATGGCGAAGTCGATACCGAGCGCGACGATTACGAGCGCGAGGACTTCAAATTCACCACCTCCAACAAACAGCTCAACTTCCTGCAGCACATCATGACCATCATGCAGGGTGACGGGCGCGCCGCCGTGGTGCTGCCGGACAACGTGCTGTTCGAGGCCGGCAGTGCGGGCGAGGGCATCCGTCGCCGCCTGCTGGAACAGTTCGATTTCCACACGCTGGTGCGCCTGCCTACCGGCATCTTCTACAAGCCGGGCGTGAAGGCGAATGTGCTGTTCTTCGACAAGCATCCGCCCCGTGCCAACGGCAAGCCGAACACCCGGACGCTGTGGATCTACGACTTCCGCACCAACCTGCATTTCACCCTGAAGAAGAACCCGCTCAAGGCTTCCGACCTCGACGACTTCAAGGCCTGCTACAAGGCCGGCAACCGCAGCCAGCGCAAGGAAACCGAGCGTTTCCGCAAGTTCGACGTTGCCGACCTGCTCAAGCGCGACAAGCTCAACCTCGACATTTTCTGGCTCAAGGACGACAGCCTGGACGATATCGACAACCTGCCGCCGCCGGACGAGATCGCTGCCGAAATCGTCGAGAACCTGCAGGCGGCGCTGGAAGCCTTCCAGTCGGTGGCCGAAGAGCTTGGCAAGGGAGACGAGTAGGGCGCGCGGAAGGAGGGGGCGATCAAGCGGCTGTATGCGGGGCAGCTTTGCTCAAGGGATGGACGCCATGGTCACAGCGCCAATCCCCGCTGCAGTGGCTGCCAGCGGCTGACGTCGAGCTGCGCCTTGCCGACGCCGATGCCGCGTACCCAGCGGGCGGAGGCGTCCAGCGTGCTCCAGGTTTTCGGCTTGCCCTTGCCGGTGGCGGCGATCAGCGTGCCGTTGGCGGTGTCGGCCTCGACGTGGAAGCGGGCGCCGTCGGCAATGATGTGCACGCGACGCACCGCGCCGGCTTCGACGAGGGCGCGGAACAGCTTTTCATTCATGGCCGGGCTCCGTCGGCCCGAACAGTTCGGACTGGGTCGGAATCTCGATGCCGGCGGCCTTGCAGTGCTCGCGGATCAGCAGCTCGATCAGGTTGGCGATGCTGCGGTGATCACGCAGCGCGGCGATGCGCACGGCCTCCTTGATCGCCGGATCGATGCGTAGATTGAGCGTGGCGGTTTTGTTCGGGGACATGCGCATTGCCTCACAATGTGATGTCAATGTAACGCAGATGGAACGCACGCAACAAGCCGGCCAGGCCGGATTCTCTGGATGGCTTGCGATGGGGCGATCCAGGGCGAGGTGTCTTGATAATCCCGAGCGGGAATATCGGAATTGACAACGCGGGAAATCAGCCGAATCATACCGATTGGTGCAATGTTCGCGTGAGGGCGGCCATGAAGGAAGCTTTGTCCCGATCGGGAAAGTTTTTTTCTTCCCCGGAAATGCTCGAGATCGGCCAGGCCGTGCGCCAGACCCGCCTGCGCCATCAGTTGACGCAGACCGAGCTGGCCGGATTGGCGGGCACCGGCCTTCGCTTCATCAGCGAACTCGAACGCGGCAAGCCGAATGTCGCGCTGGACAAGCTGGTGGCCGTGCTTGCGGTGCTGGGCCTGCGCTTGCAGGTGACCGGCGGGGATGAGTGATGGACGTTCTGCACGTCCGCCTTTTTGACCGTCACGTCGGCGAGCTGGGCATCGAGGGCGAGGTGCGCAATCCGGAGGACTGGCATTTTCGTTATGCGCCCGATTATCTCGATGCCGCCGGGCCGGTCGCGCTGTCGGTCAGTCTCCCCTTGCGGGCCGAGCCTTTCGTCGGCGCTGCCGTGCGCAACTGGTTCGGCAACCTGCTGCCCGAAGGCGTGGTACGCGAAGCCATTGCTTCGCGGCTGCGCGTGCCGGCATGGGATGACTTCGCCTTGCTGGCCGGCATCGGTGGCGAATGCGCCGGCGCGGTCAGCATCGTGGCGGCGGGGATCCCACCATCGGAAAACGCGGCATCCGATGTGCCCACGGATCTTGATGCCCTGCTGGCGGACGCCGTCGGCGTGGCTGGCGAGGGTAGTTGGGCGCTGCTCGGCACGCCGCGTCGCCTGTCGCTGGCCGGTGCGCAGGACAAGATCGCCGTGGTGCGCGAGGCCGATGGCCGTTTGCGACTGCCTGCCATTGGCGAGTTGACCACGCACATCCTCAAGCCGGAAAGCCTGCGCCTGCCGGGCCTGCGCGATCTGGAGGCACTGGGCCTGGCGTTGGCCGGGGCGATCGGTTTGCGGGTGGCGCCAGCCAATCTGGTCGAGGTGGCTGGGCGAAAGGCCCTGCTGATCGAGCGCTACGACCGCCAGTGGCTCGATGGCAAGCCGGAACGCCTGCATCAGGAGGATTTCTGCCAGGCGCTTGGCTACCCGGGTGAGCTCAAGTACGAAGCCGCTGGCGGCCCTTCGCTGGGGCGATGTGCCGAGCTGGTGCGTCGGCAATTGCGGCTGGGCCCGGTCGCGGTGCAGGCCATGTTGGACTGGGTCGTCTTCAATGCAGTCATCGGCAATGCCGACGCCCACGCCAAGAATCTGGCCTTGCTTTCCGACCGCGAAGGCCGTCGTCGCCTTGCTCCTTTCTACGACCTGGTGCCGACCATCGCCATTCCCGGACATCTGGTCGAGCGCCAGCCCGCACTGCGCATCGGCGGCAGTGAGCGCATTGACCACGTCACGGCCGACGATTGGCGTGCTTTCGCCAAGGCGGCCGGTTATGCGCCGGGGTTCGTCCTGAAACGCGTCGCGTCCATCGCCCAGGCAGTGGGCGAACGGATGGACGATGTCGTGGCGATGCTGGCCGGGCAGGGGGCGAATGATGCGCACATGCAGCAGACGGTCGACGTTCTGAAAGAACAACTGCAGCGTAGCGTGGGATTGGCTACAGGGTTGAAAACGTAGGGCGGGCATTGCCCGCCACACGCTTTGTCGCAACATGCTGGCGGGCGGTGCCCGCCCTACCTCGGCGTCAGGTGATAGAGCCCGCCGAACTTGTTGTCTTCCACCATCCACAGCGTGCCGTCCGGTGCCTGCTCGACGTCGCGCACGCGCTTGCCCAGGTTCCAGCGCTGGGCGGCGGTGGCGCCGCCCTTGCCATCGAAGGTGACGCGGATGATGGATTCGCTGGCCAGGCCGCTGATCAGGGCGTTGCCCTTCCATTGCGGGAAGGCGTCGCCGCTGTAGAACATGATGTTGCCCGGGGCGATCACCGGCACCCAGTAGATCACCGGCTTGGTCAGGTCGGTACGAGTGTCATGGCTGTCGATGGGTACGCCGTCGTAGTTCATGCCGTAGGAGACCAGCGGCCAGCCGTAGTTCTTGCCGCGCTCGATCAGGTTCAGCTCGTCGCCGCCGCGCGGGCCGTGCTCCACTTCCCACAGCTTGCCGTCGGGGCCGAAGGCCAGGCCGTAGGGCGTGCGGTGGCCGGTGCTCCAGGTTTCCGACGGGGTCAGGTTGGGGCCGGAGAAGGTATAGGTGCTGACCACCGGCGCGTCCTTCGCCTTCGCGGTGTCGGCGGGAGGGTCGATCAGTGGAATGCTGCTGGCGCCGGTCTTGCCGGCCCACGGATTGCCGGGTGCGGGTTTGCCGTCGAGGGTCAGGCGCAGGATCTTGCCTGCCGGCTGGTTGATGTCCTGCGCAGGGGTGAAGCGCTGGCGGTCGCCGACGGTGAGAAACAGGTGCTTGCCATCCGGATCGAAGGCGATCTGTGCGCCGGCCTGGCCGCCCTTGCCGGTGGGCAGCTGGCGCCACAGCACCTCGAAGCCGTCCAGCCCGGGCTTGTCGCCGTCGAGCACCAGCTTGCCGCGGCCCATGGCCAGGCCACCGCCGTATTCGCCGGGTTCGACATAGGTCAGGTACACGTAGTGATCGGTGGCGTAATGCGGCGAGACGAACACGCCGAGCATGCCGTTCTGGCCCTGCACCCAGCTGGCCGGCACGCCGCTCAGTTCGGTCTTGGCGCCTTCGGGCGTGACCAGTTGGACGCGGCCGACTTTCTCGGTGACCAGCATGCGGCCGTCGGGCAGGAAGGCGATGCGCCAGGGCAGTTCCAGATCCGCCACCTTGGTGACGGTGAAGGGCAGGTCGGCATCGGGTTTCTGTTCGCCGGCGTTGGTCTGCGCGTACGCGGTGCCGCTCAGCGCGGTGGCAAGGAGGATGGCGGTGGCCAGTGTCTTCATGGGCATGTTTCCCTTGGGTTGCTCCGGGTAGATTAGAGCATCCCCCAGCATCCACCACCACGCGCCTTCCGATCCGGAGCCAGCATGTCCACGACCCTGCAGAACATTCCCCTGACCACCATCGACGGCGCGGCCGCCACCCTGGCCGACCATGCCGGCAAGGTGTTGTTGCTGGTCAATGTCGCCTCCAAATGCGGCCTCACTCCGCAGTACGAAGGGCTGGAAAAGCTGTACCGCGAAAAGTGTGCCGAAGGCTTCGAGGTGCTGGGCTTTCCCGCCAACAACTTCAACGGTCAGGAGCCGGGCAGCGAGGCGGAGATCAAGCAGTTCTGCTCGCTCACCTATGACGTCAGCTTCCCGATGTTCGCCAAGATCAGCGTGGCCGGTGACGACGTGCATCCGCTTTATCGCGAACTGATCGCCGCGCAGCCGGCGGCCACCGGTGAAGGCCCGATGCGCGAGAAGCTGATCGGCTTCGGCATCGACGCCAACCCGGCCCCGGGCGTGCTGTGGAACTTCGAGAAATTCCTGGTCGGCAGGGATGGCCGGGTGATCGGCCGTTTCGCACCGGACGTGACTGCCGATGACGCTGGCCTGCGTGCGGCGATCGATGCGGCGCTGGCTGGCTGATCGAAACTACTGCACGTCTTCATGGACAGGCACCGGCATCGCCTGTCGTGGCTTGCCGGTGCTGGCCTTCATGCCGAAGGCCAGACGCAGCACGGTGAACCTGCGCAGGCAGTACTGGTAAAGCAGCAGGCAGGAAACGATCGACAGAAGCAGGATGACGAAGTACTTGGTCCATGGCGTCCATGAGTACTGGATGACCTGATAGCCGATGGCGACGATGACGGTCTGATGCAGGATGTAGACCGGATAGCTGGCTTCGCGCGCCCAGAGCAACAGCGGGTTGGCGAAGGACAGGTAGCGTTGGCCGTAGCCAAGGAAAGCCATCACGCAAAGCCAGGTGAAGGTGCCGGCGAGCATGTGGTCGGCCATCGAGTCGTGCTGGATCGTGCTGGTGTGAAACAGCACGATCAGCAAAGTGATCAAGGCGACGCCGGCCCCCAGCGCCATGTGCCGGCAGCTTGCCAGCCACTGCCAGATGCCCGGTATCGAGGCCATCAGGTAGCCGTAGGCGGTGAGCAGCAGGTAATGGTTGAAGACGTACCAGTCGTTGATGAGGTTGCCTGTCTCGGGAAAGCGCGCCTTCAACAGGATTTCGTTGAGTGCCAACGGCAGTCCGAGAAGGAACAGCCACTTGCCCGGCGCCGGGCGAAACGTGCTGCGCTTCCACCACAGCATGGCTGGCAGCAACAGCAGGACGTAGACATAGAGGTAGAGCACGAACCACAGGTGGTGCCAGCTGAAGTCACCAGCGGGATAGGGCTCGAACTGCAGCACACGGGACAGATAGAAGCTGGCGTAACTGCCATGCCACTGCCCCTGGAGCAGGCGTTCGAACCAGATCTGCGGCGGCACGATCAGGAACATGCCGACAATCAGCGGCAGCAACAGCTTGATCGTGCGCTCGCGCAGGAAGTGCACCGTGTCGCGATTCCGGAGGGCGAACCACATGCCGGCGCCGGCGATCACGAACAGCAGCGGCATGCGCAGCCGGTGTGCGATGTCCATCGGCCACACCAGTGAAGGAATGGTCTGCGGGTTGACGACGTGCCAGCCCCAGCCGACGAAGATCATGCCGGTGTGGAAGAAGATCAGCACGAAGATGGCAATGACACGCAGCCAGTCGAGGAAGTCGTGGCGTACTTTCGGGGTGGTGGCAGGCATGGTTCCGGGCTCCCTTGGTGGTGACGGGGAGCCTGAGGCCATGCTGGAGGACCGTCAGCAGATTCGGGGCAGGCGGGGCTGTTGCCGGGGCAAGACGGATATCAGCCGCCCATGCGGGCGAACACGGCGTCGCGATAGCGGCGGCTCAGCCGCAGCGTGCGGCCATTGCGCAGGTGGACTTCGTAGTCGCCCTTGAACAGCGGGGAAAGTGATTCGATGCAATCGAGGCTTGCTGCCGTCGAGCGATGTATACGCACGAAGCGTTGTTCACCCAGTTGCGCGAGCAGGTCCTGCAGCGAGCGACGCAGCAGGTAGCTGCGTGTTGCGGTGTGCACGTGGACATAGTTGCCGTCGGCCTCAAGCCATTCGATGGAGGCGGTGTCGATCAGTTGCAGGCGTTCGCGGTCCGGAACCAGCAGGCGCTTGCAGTCCGGCGTCTGGCTGCGGCCGGCGGCGACTGCTGCGGCACCACTCTGCGGGAGCGGCAGGCGTTCGCGCAGGCGTTGCACGGTGCGTTCGAACCGTGGCTGGTCATAGGGCTTGAGCAGGTAGTCGACAGCGTTGAGCTCGAAAGCCTTCAGTGCGTGTTCGTCAAATGCGGTCACGAACACGATCGACGGTGCTGTCGAGGGTTCCAGTTGTGCCGCCACTTCCAGGCCTGACAGCACCGGCATCCGGATGTCGAGAAAGGCTGCGTCCGGGCGCAGCCGTTCGATGCTTTCGGCGGCGGACATGCCGTCCGCGACCGCGCCGACCACGGTCATGCCGGTTTGTGCGGCAAGCCAGCGTTCGAGTTTTTCGCGGGCAGGGGCTTCATCGTCGGCGATCAGGATGCGGATCATGATTGCCGGGCTCCCAGTGGCAGCGTCACGCGTGCGGCCACGCCGTCGCCTTCGTCATGCAATTGCAGTGATGCTTTCCCGCCGTAGAGAATGTCGAGCCGCTTCCGGCAGTTGTGGCATCCGGTTCCGTCACGGCATGCCGGGTCCAGGGTCGAGCCGGAGTTGTGCACCACGATTTCCAGTGCCTCATCCCGACATCGGGCATGCACCTGGATATGCACGGCAGCGGCTGTGCGTTCGACGCCATGTCTGAAGGCGTTTTCAAGCAGAGGCTGCAGCAGCAGCGCCGGCACCGGCATGTCGTGCAGGGACTCATCGATCTGCCAGTCGATCGTCACGCGGTCGCGGAATCGCTCGCGCATGACCTCGGCATAGAGCTTGAGCGTACGCAGTTCCTCTTCGAGCGGAATCGTCTCGCTGGCGGGTGGGCGGAGACTGCTGCGCAGCAGGTCGCCCAGTGTTGCCACCAGATGGTCGGCCCGCGCCACGTCGGCGTGCATCAGGGCTGACACGGTGTTGAGTGCGTTGAACAGGAAGTGCGGCCGGAGTTGTCCACGCAACTGGGACAGTTGTGCCTCAGCCAGTGCCTTGCGTGTCTGCAGCAGGTGCAGCCGCTGGGTACGCCATTGCTCGTGCGAATCCATGCCAAACAGCAGCCCGAGCCACAACCCCGCGAACAGCGTGATTTTCACGGTTTCGTAGGCGAGGACGAAACGCCAGCTGTCATGCTGGTAGGTGCGGTCCAGCGCGGCGTAGATGCCGTAGCGCATGGCATAGATTGCCGCGATGAAGCTGAGGATGACCAGGGGCAGCCAGGCCAGGTGCCGACCGAACCAGGCCAGCGGCCGGCCCAGGTACATGGCATGACGCTTTCGGGCCTTGATCGCGATGGCCATCCAGGCGGTCGCGACCAGCGCGGAACTGCCTTCCCACAACACCGGCTCCCACCAGCGTATCGATGGGTTGCGAAGTGCCTCCTGCAATGCGACGCAGACCATCAGCAGCCAGAAGATCACCCACAGCACGATCATGGTTTTCAGGGGAGTCGCGGTTGCATGACCAGTCGGGGTGTCCGCTGGAGGCTCACGGGTTGGGGCATTCATGTGATCGAGTGTAGTGCTCCTCACATTGCCCGGCCTTGTTCATGGGGCAGGCGGGACATGCGTGGGGCAAGCGGGCGGGTTGCCGTGCTGCTGCAATGATCCGGGTGTTTTCAGATGGAATCCGGGTCGTGGATTTCCGGCTTCCATAAGTGCCATTCGTCATCGATTCTGCTGTTTTGCAGCGATGTCATCGGTTCGTCGGAGTGCTGCAAGACACCCCTGTCCGATTTGTCTAGACTCGGGCACTTTCATGACGGGTGTGTGCCCGAAGGGGATCGATGTGATCAAGCGTTGCATGTTGGTTTTGTGCCTGGCGGCCAGTGGTGTTGCCGTGGCCCAGGAGCCGGTGGATCTGGACATGGCCAATCGCATCCGGCAGGAGGCTTTCCACCATTCCCAGGTGATGGACACGCTCGGCTATCTGACCGAGACCATTGGCCCACGGCTGACCAATTCGCCGCAGATGGCGCAGGCCAATGCCTGGACGCGCGAGAAGCTCACCGAATGGGGCCTGGCCAATGTGCATGACGAGGCTTTCGATGATTTCGGTCGTGGCTGGGAGTTCACCGACGCCAGCGTGCAGATGATCGGCCCGCGCAACCTGCCGCTGCATGCGCTGCCCAAGGCCTGGACGCCGGGCACCAACGGCCCGGTGGAAGGCGAGGTGATGGCGGTGACCATCAAGAAGCTTGCCGATCTGGACAAGTACAAGGGCAAGCTGGCCGGCAAGATCCTGTTGCTGGACGAGGCGGGCGAATACAAGCGCGGTTTCGAGGCCGATTCGCACCGGCATGACGAAGCCAGTCTTGCCGAGATGCATACGTTCGAAGTGCCCAAGGACGCGAACAAGGACAACAGCGAGCGGCTCAAGCGCTATACCGAGCGGCTGGAACTGGGCAAGGCCGTCAATGAGTTCTTCCAGACCGAAGGGGCGCTGGCCACGATCAATGTCAGCCGCAGGGGCGACGGCATTCTCGGTGTCAGCGGCGGTGGTTCGCGCAAGGCCGGTGAGTCGGTGGGCGTGCCGGCGCTGGTGATGTCGGTCGAGCATTACAACCCGCTGGTCAGGGCGCTGGACCGCAAGCAGACGGTGAAGCTGCGCGTGGACGTGAAGGCGCGTTTCACCGATGAAACCGACCAGCCCGGCTACAACACCGTTGCCGAGTTGCCGGGCAGCAGCAAGGCCGGTGAAGTGGTCATGCTCGGTGCCCACATGGATTCCTGGCATGCCGGTACCGGCGCGTCCGACAATGGCGCCGGTGTGGCGGTGATGATGGAGGCCATGCGCATCCTCAAGGCGGTGGGCGCCAAGCCCAAGCGCACCATCCGCGTGGCGTTGTGGAGCGGCGAGGAGCAGGGCCTGATTGGTTCGCAGGCCTACGTGAACAAGCACTTCGCTTCCTATCCGGAGCCCACCGATCCGGAGCAGAAGGCACTGCCGTCGTTCTTCCGCGAATCCACCGGTCCGATGCAGAAGACCCGCGACTACGACCGTTTCGCGGCCTATTTCAACCTCGACAACGGTTCGGGTCGCATCCGTGGCGTCTACGCCCAGGAGAACACCGCGGCCATGCCGATCTTCAAGGCCTGGCTGGAGCCGTTCCATGACGTGGGTGCCACGGACGTGGTGGCCCGCAACACCGGCAGCACCGATCACATCTCCTTCGATCGCGTGGGTCTGCCGGGCTTCCAGTTCATCCAGGACCGGCTGGATTACTTCAGCAACGTCCACCATACCGACCTGGACACGCTGGACCATGCCGAGGCGGAAGATCTGAAGCAGGCTGCTGCCGTCATCGCCTTCTTCGCCTATCAGGCGGCGATGCGCGAGGACAAGCTGCCACGCAAGCCGCTGCAGCAGAAGTAAGCCTGCAGCAGCGAGTCACGGGAGGCGACCGGCGAAAGCCGGTCGCCTTTTTTGCGGGGGCTACTAGGGCGCGGGGACCATGTATTCGGGTTTCCGTAGCGGTTGGTACGGGAAGTCACGCCAACGCGGTGATGGTGGTTTCAGCGCCGGATCGCCAGCACGCCGTCCAGTGCGGGTTGTGTCCTGAAGCCGGCCTTTTCCAGCCGCTTCGCCACTTCGCGCGGCACGTCGCGGCCGCTGGTGAGCCGGTTCGGGGTGCCGGTGTAGTGGAACAGGCGGCCACCCCGGCGCAAGACGCGGGCCAGTTGGTCGTAGAACACCTGCGAGTAGAGTTCGCCGGCGATGCCGAAGCGCGGCGGATCGTGCAGCAGTGCATCCACCGAGGCGTCGGCGAGTTGTGTTATCGCCTGGGAAACATCGGCGTGGACGAGTTGCAGGCGACCACCACTGGATGCGGCGTCAGGATCGGGCGACCACGGATTGAGCTGGCGCAGCCACAGCACATCGGCGTTTTTCTCGAACGACTGGATATGCGCCACGCCGGCCTCCAGACAGCACGCGGCGAAGTAGCCCATGCCGGCACAGGTATCGAGCACCCGCTTGCCGTGCGGCTCGACCAGCGCCACTTTGCGCCGGGCATCCTCGAACGGTGACACCGACGCGGAGGGCAGCATCTTGATGCCGTCGATCTCGAAGGTGGGAGCACCCCAGTCGGTCGGCACCAGCTTGATCAGCGAGCTCGCATAGTGCGATGCCGCAGCGAAGGCTTCGCCGTCCCAGTAGTAGATCGTGCGGTCCTTCAGCCGGCCCGGATAGGGGTAGTGCCGGTCGCGCCATTGCCAGCTGTCGGTCAGCAGTGTCGCATTGCCGGAGGTGCGCCCCAGATCCAGCGAGCCGGACCATTCGCCGGCACCGGCATCGCGTGCGCTGGCCAGAGCCTCGGCAACGGGGCGTGTGAGCAGAGGGCCGGAATAATGCGGCACGTTGAACAGTCTCCCTGGGTGATGACGGTGTGCCGCGACACGGCCGGGCGGCATCGTAACCCACGGCGTCGCGTGCCCGGGCCGGGCGACTGGCGCGCATGATTCCGCGCCAACCGATGCCATGGCAATGGCATGATGGAGCCTGTTGCCTGTCTGCGGGGGATTCCACCGATGCTTCGATGGTCGATGATGGCGTTGTTGCTGCTGTTCCAGATTCCCGCGCTGGCTGCCGGGGCATCCGGAAGCGGGGAGCCGGAGGAAGTGGCACGCACCATCGTGCTGGTGCGGCACGGAAGCTACGTGGCGGATCCGGCCGCGGACCCGGCGGTGGGGCCGCCGCTGTCGCCGCTCGGCGTGACGCAGGCACATCTGGCCGGTGCGCGGCTGGCCGCGCTGGGGCTGCACTTCGATGCATACCGCGTCAGTCCGATGCGGCGTGCGCGGGATACCGCGACGGTGATTGCCGATGAGTTGCCCGGCAGTGCGTTCGAAGTGGATGACGATCTGGCAGAGTGCATGCCACCGACCCGACGGGAGGAGGCCACCGCGGATACCAGTCCGGCCGAGCTGGTCGCATGCAAGGACCGGCTCGATCGTCTGTTCGAGCGTTATTTCCATCCGGCGGATGGCGGCAATCGCGCCGCGCTGCTGGTTTGCCACGGCAACATGATCCGTTATCTGGTCACCCGCGCATTGGGTGTCGACACGAAGGCATGGCTGGAAATGTCGATCAGGAACGCCAGCATCACGCAGGTCCGCGTGGAGGCCGACGGACGTTTCAAGGTCATCACGGTGGGGGGGGACGGTTTCATGCCGGCCAGCATGCTTACCGGCGCCACCGGGGATGATGAAGGGCGTGACCAGGGTGTGCTCGTGCCGGGTGGCGAGTAAATGGAGGCAAGCCGTGGAAAGGCCGGCATGACGGGGTAGAGTTCCCGCCCATTGCCGGCGGCAACGCCTTCACCGATTCCCTCGCATCCGGTTTCATGTCCTTGTTCAAACGCCAGCCCATCGACCGCGACATCCTTCGTCTTGCCGTGCCGGCGTTCGGTGCACTGGTGGCCGAGCCGCTGTTCTTGCTGGCCGACTCGGCGATGGTGGGGCATTTGGGCGAAGAGCCGCTGGCCGGGCTGGGACTGGCCAGCGCGATCCTGCAGACCATCATCGGTCTGATGGTCTTCCTGGCCTACAGCACCACGCCGGCGGTGGCGCGTTGGCTGGGTGCCGGTGACAGGCGCCGCGCCGTGTCGGTCGGCATCGACGGACTCTGGTTGGCGCTGGGGCTGGGCATCGTGCTTGCCGCCGCAGGGTGGGCGGCAAGCCCCGTACTGGTTGAGGCGTTCGGTGCCGACCCTGCGGTGAATGACGCGGCACTCGTCTATCTGCGCCTTTCGATGGCCGGCATTCCGGCGATGCTGCTGGTGTTCGCCGCCACCGGTCTGCTTCGCGGCCTGCAGGACACGCGCACGCCGCTGCTGGTGGCGGGCATCGGTTTTGCCGCCAATATCGTGCTCAATTACGGGTTCATCTACGGGCTGGATCTTGGCGTCGCGGGCTCGGCGGCCGGTACCGTGGTGGCGCAATGGGGCATGGTGGCGGTGTATCTCGTCGTGGTCGACCGGCATGCGAGGCGCGAGGGCGCCAGTCGATGGCCCGAGCGGGCAGGGATGATGCTGGGGGCGAGTTCGGGTGGCTGGTTGTTCCTGCGCACGCTGACCATGCGCGTGGCGATGATCCTGGCCGTCTATGTGGCGACCCGGCTGGGCTCGGCACAGTTGGCGGCATTCCAGATAGCCATGACCCTGTTCGCCACACTGGCGTTTGCACTGGATGCGCTGGCGATCGCGGCGCAGGCACTGGTCGGGCGTGGGCTTGGCGCCGGGGATCTTGCCAGCGTCAAGGCCGTGCTGCGTCGTTGCCTGGAGTGGGGCGTGCTTGCCGGTGTATTGCTCGGTGTGCTGACTGTCGCTGGCAGCGGCGTGCTGGGCGGTTTTTTCACCCGTGCGGAAAACGTCATCGTGCTGATGCCGCCGGCCCTCGTCATCCTCGGCATGTCGGTGCCGCTGGGAGCCGTGGTTTGGGTGCTGGATGGCGTGCTGATCGGTGCGGGTGATCTGCGCTACCTCGCCGTCGCCGGCGTCATCAATCTTGCCGTGTTCGCGCCTCTGGCCGTTGCGGTGATGATCATTGCCCCGACAGGTGCGGCCGGTCTGGCGTGGCTGATGGCGGCGTTCGTGTTCGGTTTTCTCGGGGCCCGGCTGGCCACGCTGGGATTCCGTGCCCGCCACGGGCAGTGGATGGTGGTGGGCGCACGCTGAGGCTGTCGGAATGTCGGGGAGTTTTGCGCGGACATGACAGGAGCCGTGCACCTTCTGTATGTTGGCGCATTCTTCACGTCAGAGGCTGTACCGCATGAGCGCACCGCTGGAGCAACCCGATCACCTGAGGCGCAGCCTGTCGAATCGACACCTGCAGCTGATTGCCATCGGCGGTGCCATCGGCACGGGCCTGTTCATGGGTTCGGGCAAGACGATCAGCCTGGCCGGCCCGTCGATCGTGCTGGTCTACCTGATCATCGGCGCGATGCTGTTCTTCGTGATGCGGGCCATGGGCGAGCTGCTGCTGTCCAACCTGAACTACAAATCGTTCATCGATTTCTCCACCGACCTGCTGGGCCCGTGGGCAGGATTTTTCTGCGGCTGGACCTACTGGTTCTGCTGGATCATCACGGCCATTGCCGACGTGATCGCGATCGCGGCCTATGCGCAGTTCTGGTTCCCCGGGCTCCCGGCATGGATTCCCGCCGTGCTTTGCGTGTTGCTGCTGCTGAGCCTGAACCTGGTGACGGTCAAGCTGTTCGGCGAAATGGAATTCTGGTTCGCGCTGATCAAGATCGTCGCGATCTGCGCGCTGATCATCACCGGCTTCGGACTGGTGGCCTGGGGCTTCCGCTCGCCAAGCGGCAATCTGGCTGCCGTGTCCAACCTGTGGAACGATGGCGGCGTGTTCCCGCACGGGCTGGCTGGTTTCTTCGCCGGCTTCCAGATCGCGGTGTTCGCTTTTGTCGGCATCGAGCTTGTCGGCACCACCGCCGCCGAGACGGCCAACCCCGAGCGCAACCTGCCCAAGGCGATCAACTCGATCCCGGTGCGCATCATCGTGTTCTATGTGCTGGCGCTGCTGGCGATCATGATGGTGACACCATGGCGTCTGGTGGAAGCCGGCAAGAGCCCGTTCGTGGAGCTGTTCGTGCTGGCCGGCATCCCGGCCGCGGCCAGCCTGATCAACTTCGTGGTGCTGACTTCGGCCACCTCGTCGGCCAACAGCGGCATCTTCTCGACCAGTCGCATGCTGTACGGCTTGGCCGAGGAAAACCATGCGCCCAAGGCATTCACCAAACTGTCCAAGGCAGCGGTGCCGTCGCGCGGCCTGCTGTTTTCCTGCTTCTGCCTGTTGATCGGCGCGGCGATGATCTACCTGATCCCGAACCTGGTCACCGCCTTCACTCTGGTGACCACGCTGGCGGCGGTCCTGTTCATGTTCGTGTGGTCGTTGATCCTGTTCGCCTACATGGCCTACCGCCGCAAGCGTCCGCATCTGCATGAGGCATCGAACTACAAGATGCCTGGCGGCGTGTTCATGTGCTGGGTCTGCCTGGCTTTCTTCGTCTTCGTGCTGTCCTTGCTGGTGCTGGAAACCGACACGCTGCAGGCGCTGCTCGCCAGCCCGGTGTGGTTCGTGCTGCTGGGGCTGGGTTATCTGTGGAAGGGGCGCCGGCGCGCGGCCTGATCCCATGCGGCCGTCCACGCATGCTTGATGCGTGGACGGCCCTGTCGATCAGGCCGGGGCCAACTGCGAAGTCACGCGGACTTCGCCGGTCAGCACCTTGTGGATCGGGCACTTGTTGGCAATCTGCAGCAGGCGCTCGCGCTGTTCGTCGTCCAGCTCGCCGTGCAGGGTGATCTTCCGGGTGATGTCGTTGCCCGATTCCGGCGTGCCATCGGGGTTGAACTGCAATTCGACGTCCACATGTTGCAGCGGCCACTGCTTGCGAGAGGCATACATCTGCACGGTGATCGCGGTGCAGGCTCCGAGGGCTGACAGCAGCAGGCGGTGCGGCGCGGGGCCGGTATTGCCGCCGCCGTCCTCGACGGGTTCGTCGGCGCGCCAAGTGTTGCCCTGGTCGTCGGTGAAATCGACTGTATACGGGGTGGTTCCGCTGCTGGCGCGCACGCTGGGGATGCTCATGGGTGTCTCCTGTGACGGGGTTCGAAGTGGAGCCGGTTCATTCTGGCACCTCCGTCAACCGCGTGCGTCCGGGCGGCATGGGCGTTCGGCTATGCTGACCCGGCATTGCCGGGAGCGTGGCATCCGGCGTTTGCGGTCACATCGGTGTTCTGGAGGTTTTCATGGCAACGGGTTGGGCTGGTGATGGCGCCGTGCAGGATCAGATCGACGCCACGGTCAACGCTGCGGTGCAGCGTGCACGCCAACAATTGCGCAAGGGGCCGGGGCTGAGCCATTGCGAGGAGTGTGATGCGCTGATTCCCGCGGCACGGCGCGAGGCCGTGCCCGGCGTGCGCCTGTGCGTGAACTGTCAGGAAGCGCAGGATGCCGAACAGCGCAGCGCCAACCTGTACAACCGCCGCGGAAGCAAGGACAGCCAGTTGCGCTGAAAGCGTGCGGCGGAGATCCGCTCAGTCGGTCGTCTGATCCGGTGCATCCCCCGACGACGGGGTAGCCATGGCCTGAAGCTGCTCGCGCACGGCCGGCTCCATGCCACGCAGACCCCAACGGCGGCCTTCGGCAAGTGCCGATTCCACCGTCTTGCCCTCAAGCAGGACCGCACGCAATGCGATCATCGCGCCGACACGGTTGCTGCTGGCGCAGTGCACCAGGGTGGGCTGATCGCCGGCGTCCCGCAGCAGTTGGTCGAAGCGGACCACATTGTCCCGGGTCAGGTCGGCTGCATTGCGGATCGGCAGGTTGTGATAGTCGATGCCGGCGGCGCGCATGCTGTCGGCCTCGTCGAAGTCGGGTGTCTCGCTGTCGACACTGAGATCGATCACGTGACGGATGCCCGCACGCTGGAGCGCGGGCAGGTCATCTGCCTGCAGGCGTCCGGACGCGACCCGTTGTGGAGCGGGAAACGAGACATGGGGAAGATCGGCCAGCGCGGCAGCCCCGCTCGTGTCGGCGAATGCGCCAGCCGGCAGAGCCAGCAGCAGCGACATCATCAAGGTGCGGATCATGGTGTCTCCCGGTGGTGGCTGACAGGGCGGTTGAAGCCGACGCATCGGTGGTTCGCCGACGGTATCGCGGGTCGATCCGGGCGGACGGAGTGCATCATCCGATGGCGTCGGGTACTTCGGTCGACCTGCTGGAATGCAGGTGGTTTACCTACATGAAGCCATACACAACGCCTACACGACGGTAATCATAGTGTGATTTGCATCACGTAATCACGCGTGACAAGTGTAGAAATATGGTTAAGCCCACTTGATCCCCGGCGGTACGGAAAGGAATGCCGTATCCGGAGGAAATACATCATCTTTTTCAATCAACTGATTGATCATATTCATTCTTTTTTTCGATTGCCGAGCGTCTTGCTTGTGACAGGCAGGGGTGCCTGTCCGCTTTCGTCAGGGATTGACTGATACCGGGCCGGAAGGAGGGGAGGGGTTGCTGCGGATCAAACCTTCTTGCGGCATTCGTCGACCACGGCGCGACAGATCGTGGCGACTGTTCCAAGCACTGGGAGAGAAAGCATGAGATCTGTTGATCGATACGAACGCATGAACAGGTGGCTGCGCCCGACCGCTCTGGCGGTGGCTCTGGGGTTGGGTGCTGGCGGTGTCGCCATGGCCCAGTCGAATGCCTCGGGTGTCATCTTCGGCAATGCGGGGGAGCCGGGAGCAACCATTCGGCTGGAGAACGTCAACACCGGGCAGAGTCGCGATGTCGTGACGGATGCGAGCGGCCGTTACCGCGCGACGTCATTGCCGGTGGGCACCTATACCGTCAGCCTGCAACGCGATGGTGAAATCGTGAGCAGCCGGGAGAACGTTCAGGTCCGCCTCGGCACGGGTACCGACGTGTCTTTCGGTACCGGCAGCGCCACGACACTGGAAGGCCTGACCGTTACCGGCAATGCACTTCCGGCGATCGACGTGTCGTCGGTCGACTCGCGCACGGTGCTCACCTCGGAGCAGCTGGCGAAGCTGCCGCTGGCGCGAGATGTCACCTCGGCGGCACTGCTGGCTCCGGGTACGGTGCAAGGTGACTCGCGCTACGGCAACGTGGCCTCCTTCGGTGGCTCATCGGCCTCGGAGAACCAGTACTACATCAATGGCTACTCGGTGACCAACGCACTGACCGGCATCGGTTTCACCAGCCTGCCGTACGACGCGATCGACCAGCAGCAGATCTTCACCGGCGGCTACGGTGCCGAGTACGGGCGCTCGACCGGCGGTGTGGTCAACGTGGTCACCAAGCGCGGCGACAACACCTGGAAGGCCGGCGTGGGCGTGCATTTCACCCCGGATGCCCTGCGTGCCTCCTCGCGCAGCATCTATCGCACCAATGGCGTGCTGTTCCAGGACCGCAGCCGCAACGAGAGCACGGTGACCCAGTACACCGGCTACCTCAGCGGCCCGCTGGTCAAGGACCGTTTGTTCCTGTACGCGGCCGGTGACTTCACCCGCACCAATGGCAGGACCACCAGTTCCATCCTGGCACCGCAGACGACCGATGAAGTGGCCAAGGCAACCAAGTGGCTGGTCAAGCTCGACTGGAACATCACCGACAACCACATCCTCGAGTTCACCGGCCTGTCGGACAAGACCAGCACCGATCGCGATGTCTATGTCTACGACTATGCCAACAGCTCGCGCGGCGGGCTGATCGGCTATGACCGGCTGAAGAACGCCGCCTCGCTGGCCGGCTCCGAACCCGGTGGCGATGTCTACATCGGCCGGTACACCGGCTACCTCACCGACAACCTGACCATCAACGCGCTGTACGGCACCAGCAAGACCACGCACCGGCGCGACCTCACCTATGCAGGCAACCCGAACTGTCCGTGGATCGCCGACGCGCGCAGCGGCATTTCCAACCCCATCGTCGGTTGCGGCCTGGTCAACGGCACCGTGCTTGGCCCCGGTGCGCAGGACAAGACCCACGGCTGGCGCCTGGACGTGGAATACCAGTTGGGCTCGCATGACCTGCGCGCGGGCCTGGACAACCAGACACTGGAATCGACCAGTGGCAATCAGTACGAAGGCGGCTATCGCTGGATCTATCACAATGCCGGCCCGGTCACTGGTCGCCCCGACATCGGTGCCGCGCTGCCGCCCGGCACGCAGTACGACGCCGAGAAGCGCACCTTCATCACCGGTGCCGACGTCAAGGTGGAACAGGAAGCGCAGTTCATCGAGGATCGCTGGCAGATCAACGACCGCTGGATGGCTTACCTCGGCCTGCGCAACGAGCAGTTCAAGAACATCAACGGCGCGGGCGAGGTCTACGTGAAGCAGCGCCACCAGCTGGCACCGCGGCTGGGCGTGACCTGGGACGTGTTCGGTGACTCGACCTTCAAGGTCTACGCGAATGCCGGTCGCTACCATCTGGCGATTCCGTCCAATGTGGCGATCCGCGGTGCCTCGGCCTCGCTGTATTCCAGCGAGTACTTCACCTACAGCGGCGTCGATGCCAATGGCGAACCGACCGGACTGACCCCGGTGGGCAGCCTGATCTACCTCAACGGCGAGGACGGTACCGACCTCAACCCGCGCACGGTGGCGGCACAGGGCATCAAGGCCTATTACCAGGACGAGTACATCCTCGGTTTCGACAAGGCGATCAACGACGACTGGAGCTTCGGCGCCAAGGTCACCACCCGCAAACTGCGCAGCTCGATCGACGATTTCTGCGACTCGCGTCCATTCGAGAAGTACGCCGCGCGCAACGGCATCGACATCAGCAACGCCAGCATTCCCGGCTGCTATCTGTTCAATCCGGGCGAGCCGAACACCTTCCTCGTCGATGTCGACGGGCAGGGCAATCTGGTGCCGTTCGATCTGACCATGGAGGACTTCACCACGCCGGCAGGTGTGCAGTTCCCGCCGCTGAAGCGCCAGTACTACTCGCTGGATCTGTACCTGGAACACCACTTCGACGCGCGCTGGTTCGGTCGCATGGAGTACACCTTCTCGCGCAGCTACGGCAATTCCGAGGGCCAGCTGAAGTCCGACATCGGCCAGCTCGACCCGTCGGTGACGCAGGACTGGGATGCGCCTGAGATCATGCAGTTCGCCAACGGCCCGCTGCCCAACGATCGCACCCATGCGCTGAAAACCTACGGCTTCTTCCAGGCCACTCCGGAATGGCTGTTCGGCGCCAACCTGGCGATCGCTTCGGGTCGTCCGAAGAACTGCATCGGCTTTGATCCGGTCGATGCGATCCAGTACGGCGCCTCGTACTTCGAGTGCAACTTCCAGCCCAGCCCGCGTGGTTCCAAGGGTCGCCTGCCGTGGACCTACAAGGTGGATCTGAATGCCCAGTACCGGCCGATGTGGGGCGGGCCGGAGCAGAACCTGGCCTTCACCGTGTCGGTGTTCAACCTGTTCAACAGCCAGAAGGTGCTGTCGCAGGTCGAGGGTGGCGAAAGCTCGATCGACAGCAATACCGGGTTGCCGGTGGCCAGCGAGGACTATCGCCGTCCGCTGGCGTTCGAAGTGCCACGCTACTTCCAGTTCGGCGTCACCTACGACTTCTCGTTGTGATGAAGCGGGGAATAGAGAACAGGGAATAGGGAATGGGGCCGCGCTGCCGATGCTTCATCGGCGGCGCGGCTCTTTTACTTTTGCGAATCCCCAATCCCGAATCCCGGCTCTAACGGTAGCGGGCTTCCTGCAGATCGATTTCACGGACCATGCGTTGCATCACGTCGTCGGAGATGCGGCGGTGACGGGCCATCTCGAACAGAGTTTCGCGCTGGGCTTGCAGCGCGGCCAGGCGCAACTCGCGTTCGGCGACGTCGGCCTTGCGCAGTTGCCGGGCCTGTTCCTCGTTGCTGTCGTCTTCATCCAGCCAGTGCTGGTACAGCGCCATCACGCGGGTGGCGGCCTGGGCGTAGAGATCGACTTCGCTGGCCGGCGCGCGTTCGGCCAGTTCATGCTGGGTTTTCTCGACGGCGGCGATGGCGGCGGACGCAGTGGTGCGGCGGATGTGGTTTTCCTCTTCGTGCGCGGCGGGTTCGGGCGGCAGTTCCAGGCCTTTCAGCAATCGTGGCAGGCCGATGCTGGCCGCCAGCAGCGACACCAGGATCACCGCCGTGGCGAGGAAGATCGCCAGATCGCGGGCGGGGAACGGGGTGCCGTCGGACAGCAGCAGCGGCAGGGTCATCACGCCGGCCAGGGTGATCGCGCCACGCACACCAGCCAGCGAGGTGGCCAGCATCAGGCGCCAGTGCGGCTTGGTCAGCTGGTTGCCGCGATGGCGGGCCTTGATCACGTTCAAGCGCAGCGAGATCCAGACCCAGAGCAGGCGCAACAGGGCCAGACCGGTATTGATCGCCAGTGCGTAGACCAGCAGCCACCAGGGGTTGTTGTGGCCGGTCTGCGTCACCGATTCCATCGCACCATGCAGGCTGGTCGGCAACTGCTCGCCCAGAAGCACGAACATGATGCCGTTCAAGGCGAACTGCACGGTGTTCCACACCGCCATGCGCTGTACGCGGGTGGTGGCCAGCAAGCGGCCGCTGAGCTCGACGTAGCTCATGGTGATGCCTGCAGCCACCGCCGCAAGAATGCCGGAGGCGGCCATGTGCTCGGCCAGCAGGTAGGCGCCGAACGGGATCAGCAAGCTGATCAGGATCGATGAGCCGGCTTCCTGGCCGAAGTGCCGCGACAGCCAGCGCTGGGCGAAGCCCACCGCCACGGTGAACAGCACGCCGATGCCCAGCCCGCCCAGCGCCACCCACAGGAAGGTCAACGAGGCCGACACCAGCGAGAAGCTGCCGGTGGCCGCCGCTGCCACGGCAAAACGGAAGCAGACCAGGCCGGTGGCGTCGTTGAGCAGCGATTCGCCTTCGAGGATATGCATCAGCCGCTTCGGGATCGGCACCCGCGAGGTGATCGAGGACACCGCCACCGGATCGGTTGGCGACACGATCGCGGCCAGCGCGAAAGCCACCGGCAGCGGCATCGCCGGGATCAGCCAGTGGATCAGGAAGCCGGCACCGACCACGGTGAACACAACCAGGCCCAAGGCCAGGGCGATGATCGTGCCCTTGTCGCGCATCAACCCGTCCTTGGGGATGCGCCAGCCGTCGAGGAACAGCAGTGGTGGCAGGAACAACAGGAAAAACACGTCCGGATTGAGCGTCACCCCCTGTTTGAACACGCCGGCGATCACCGCACCCAGCCCGATCTGCACCAGAGGCAGCGGCAACGAGAACGGCAGGATGCGGACCAGATAGCCGCTGCCCACCACGGCCAGCAGCATGGCCAAAACCACTTCGATTGAATTCATGCAGGTTCCTGGAATGGGTTTCCGGAGCCAGGGAAAGCATGGCTTCGCCCGGCACCGGCACTTGGATTGAATACTTGCAGCAAGGTTCATGTCCAGAAAAGTGGTGTCCGTCCGCGGCATGCCGTCCGGCAATGCATGCGGATGTTTGCCGGCTTTGGCAGGTTGCTTTCCGCATGGCAGGGCCGGTTGGCAAGATCTGGCTCCGCGCCTACCCTTGCCGGGCGCGACCGTCCCGGGATGGCACGGTGTCACATGAACGAATCGGGTGACGGCCAGTCAAAGCCGGCACCGGAATGAACGAATCGGAGCAATCGTGAGCAGACAGACATCCACAGGCAGCTGGATCGGGGCGGTGGTCGTGGTGCTGGCCGTGGTGGTGGCAGGCATCTACTTGGCCCGCAAGGCCATGCAGCCGCAGGAAACGGCGGCCAGCGTGCCGACGGCACCGGCTCCGATGGACTCATTGGCGTCGGTTGGCAGTGGTATGCCGATCCAGCATCCGATCGAACAGGCGCAATCCGTGCCGGCAGCGGCCTCGACCGCTGCTTTGCCGATGCTGGAGGAGAGCGATGCCAATGTGACCGAGGCGCTGGCCCTGCTGGCCGATGGCAGCGAACTGTCCTCGCTGCTGGTATCGAACCAGGTGATCACCCGCATCGTGACGACCATCGATGCGTTGCCGCGCCATCACGGTCTGGGTTCGACCACGCTGCCGGCGCGTACGCCGAAAGGTGCGTTTGCCGTCGATATGGTCGATGGCATGGCCGTGGCCGGCGCGGCCAACGATGCGCGCTATGCGCCCTACATGAAGGTGGTCGACGCGGTCGATCCGCAGTCGCTGGTGACTTGGTATGCGCATGCCTATCCGCTGTTCCAGCAGGCTTACCGGCAACTGGGTTATCCGGACGGGTATTTCAACGATCGCCTGATCGTGGTGATCGACGATCTGCTGGCCGCGCCGGAGCCGGAGCAGCCGCCGGCATTGACGCAGTCCGACGCGTTCCATGTCTATGCCGATCCGGCGCTGGAATCGCTGTCGGCCGGGCAGAAGCTGATGTTGCGGGTCGGCCACGACAATGAGGTTCGGATCAAGACGAAACTGCGCGCGATCCGTGCGGCGCTGCTCGGTCATGATCTGCGCGAAGTACCGGCGACTCCCGTCACGGCCGGATAGATCTCGAAAGCCGGCCTGAGGGCCGGCTTTCGAGTGGTGGTCATTCCTTTGCGGGCGGGTCCAGCTTGTCGAAGTTCACGATGGCGTTGAGCACCAGGGCGTAACTGCCGATGGTGCCGCCACGCCAGATCGGGTTGCTGGCGAACAGCAGCACGTGTCCCTTGCCGTAGCGTGCATCGACCAGGGCGGCACGCCCGGCCATTTCACTGCCACCGTCGAGCAGGCCGGATACCAGCAGGTTGTCGGTGTCGGCGAAGCGCAGGATGGTGCGCGGCCGCTGGTTGGCCGGAATCACCCAGGGATTGTTGCGCTTCTGCTCGTCATTCAACGGCAGTGCCTGCCACGGGCTGGCTTCGGGGAGGGCTGGCGGCGTCACCTGGGCCCGGCCTTCGGGGGCATCCATGTCGTGCGGGCCACCACGTCCGGTCGGGCGCTGGAAACCCTTTGCCGTCGGCAGGCCGCGGTCGCCGCGGAGCAGATTGGACAGCCGGAATGACTGGCCTTTGGCGCTGTACAGCGCAAGGTCGTCGCTGTCGTAGCCGGCCGCGATCGGGCTGCGACGGTCGACGAATTTAGCCTGCAGCACGCTGCCGACGACTTTCAGTTGGTCGGCCGGCGTGACGAATACTCCCGGCGCCAGGCCGACATCGATGGCGAATTTCGCGGTTTCCTCGGCGGTGACCAGCAGGCCGCCGGCGTTCACGAAGGCCTTGAGGTTGGCGACGCCGTTCTGGCCGAGTCCGGGGCGGATGTCATCGGTGCTGTCGATGCGGCCGAGGTTGGGCGTCAGCGCGCTGGTTTTCCACGGCATCGGATTGCCCCACATCGGCAGGCCGTCGATGATGTTCCGTGTACTGGCGTTGACCGGGGCGAACAGGATCACGTCGTATTTCGCGCGCAGGTTGCCGGCCTGCGCCACGTCCTGGGTGCTGATGTAGTCGTATGGCACCTGCAGCTTGTCCAGCGCCATCCGCCACCAGCCTTCGGTCTGGGTGTTGAGCCAGGTGTGCATCAGTGCGATGCGCGGCAGTTTCGCGGGGGCCACGTCCACGCCGGCGAGGCCCTGCGGTACGGAGACGGGTTGCTCGATCCGGCTCATCGGGGCTTTCAGGATGGCGTCATCGGTGACCCGCACGACCTGCACGTTGAACAGGTCGCCCATCGACCAGCCGGTGTCGTCGTAGGGGTGTTGCTGCGGATCTTCCGGTGACCAGTACTGGCGGTCGAGCAGGGTGTCGGCGATGCGTGAGTAGGGCTGGTCCATGCGCACCACGTAGCTGCCGGCGGGGAAGTTGCGGGTGGTGGTTTTCCCGTCACCGTCCGGCAGGGTCACCGTGACGGCGGCCGTGGTGCGGCTGATTTCCGCATGCTGCAGCTGCAGTACGCGCAGCAGCCGGGCCTGTGATCCGCGGCGCTTCTCGTTGGCGGGGAGCACATAGGCGGCCGGGCCGGCCTGCAGCGGCTTCTGGATCGCGCGCTTGCTCTTCAGATAGAAGTTGCGAAGGAACTGCGCACCGTTGTTCGAGAAATAGCTCAGTGCGGTGAGCAGCCCGGTCTGCTGGTAATTGTTGTTGTTGCGCTGCGACCACAGCACGGTGGGCAGCGGCGGGTTGGGCCGGTACCAGGTGCGCTGGTAGTCCTCCGGGTCGAGGATGCGCTGGCGGGTGTCGGCGCCGCCGTTGCCGAAAGTCTCGTACAGGCGGCTGATGCCGTTGTGCATGGCGGCGATGAACATCAGGTAGCCCGGGCTCCAGGTGTCGAAGTCGCCGTGGGCGAACACGCCGGGCATGCCGAGACGGGTCATCTGCTGCACGTTGTCCCAGCCCAGTTGTTGCCATTCACCGGTGAGGATCGGGTCGATCCATGCGTTGTACGGGCCGTCGCCGATGGTGTTGTCGTACAGGAATGGCACCGATTCATGCAGGTCGTGCAACACCTGTGCATGCCATCCGACGTAGGTGTCGGCGACGTTGCGGGTGAGGGCGAGCGACATGCCCATCGCATCGCGGTTGTTGTCGTGTGCCACGTAGTGGCCCCAGTACAGCAGCGGCGGGTAGTTGTCGTCCGGGTGTGCCAGATGCCAGTTGTACAGGTCGACCATGCGGTCGCGGCCATCCACCTCGACCACCGGGGTGATCAGGGTGATCAGGTTCGAGCGGATGTGTTGAATGTACGGCGACTCGTCCACGCTGAGCCGGTAGGCCAGCTCCATCAGCGCAGTGGGCGAACCGGTTTCGGTGGAGTGGATGGCGCCGGTGATGTAGTAGATCGGCGTGCTTTGCGCGACCAGCTCGTCGGCCACGGCATCGTCCATGCCGATCAGGCGGGGATCGGCCAGCCTGGCCAGTCGTTCCCGGTTTGCGTCGAGATCGTCCAGCAGGCTTTCGTCGGCGATCGCCACGGCGATCATCTCGCGGCCTTCCTCGCTCTTGCCGATCGTGAACACTTTCACCCGCGGGCTGGCGGCGGCCAGCTCGCGGAAGTAGCGGTGGATGTCGGCGGTATAGGGCAGGTAGTCCGGTGCGCCGGCAATGTGGCCCAGCACTTTTTCCGGCGTCGGCACGGTGTCGGAGGCCGGCAGGTAATCGGTCAGCGGGGTGTTGAACGACGGATCGGTGGTGAACTCGTGTATCCGGTCGGTATAGGCCTGGTCGATCGCCTGATCGGGAGCGCGGGCGTATTCGGGCGGCATCCGCAGGTCGGTGGCGGCATGGGCGGCGAACGAGCCGAATGCCAGCATGGCGTACGAGGAAAGCCGGAGAATCGCGCGCATGATCGATCGGTCCCTGTGGATGGTCCGGGGACTGTGCCAGAGCGCGGCCGCGCGCGTATAGACGGAGTCTTACTGCCCGGAGGTGACCGGCATGCTGATCGAGCTGGGCAGGGTCGGCGTGTGCCAGACCTTTTGCCAGGTCAGCTTGTAGTCGTCCGGTTTGGCGAAAAAGATGCTGTCCACATAGGTCTGCGGGTTGCGGTCGTACAGCGGAAACCAGCTCGACTGGATCTGCACCATGATCCGGTGCCCGGGCTGGAATCGATGATTGATGTTGGGCAGGGTGAAGGTGTAGAGCAGCGGCGCATCAGGTTCGATCCGCGAAGGGTGCTCGAAACTGGTGCGGTAGCGACCGCGGAAAATGTCCATCGACACCGGCAGCTGATAGCCACCCATGGCCGGTTCCGCCGGCATGCTGTCGGGGTGGACGTCGATGATTTTCACCACCCAGTCGCTGTCACTGCCGCTGGTGGAGGCGTACAGCTTGACCACCGGCGCGCCGGATACCTGCAGTGGTTCGGTCAGCGGCTCGGACAGGTAGCTGATGACGTCGGGCCGGCCGTCGACGAAACGCTGGTCGGCGGCGGCCCAGGCTGAGCGCCAGCCCTCCGGGTCGGCCACGCCGTTGGGGCGGGGCCAGACGGGAACCGGCCGGGCCGGATCGGAGACGAAACCGCCGGACTCCGCTTCACCGGCCTGCGGCGGAGTGAACGCCAGCTTTTCACCCGCCCGCAGGTACATGGGCCTGGAGGCGATCGCGCAGCCTTCTTCGCAGGCCAGTGGCCAGCGCTCGTAGCGGTTCCAGCGGTTCTCGCCGGCGTTGTAGGCGGTTACCGGTGACAGTGCGTGCTTTGGCGCGCCATCGACCAGATAGCTGTCGAAGAACGGTTTGAGCATTTCGTGGCGGTATTGCGCTGCGGTGTCGCCGTTCCAGCGCAGGGCGCCGAGCGACGACCCGTTGCGATTCTGCTGGCCGTGTGCCCAGGGGCCCATGACCAGGTAATTCATGTCGTTGCGACGGTCTTTCGGCTCGACTGCCGCATAGCTGTGCGAGGCACCCCACATGTCGACGTGGTCCCACAGGCCCTGCACCCACAGGGTGGGGACTTTCAGCGGCTGTTTCGCCAGGATCCGGTCGACCGCCTGCTCGCGCCAGAAGGCGTCGTAGGTCGGGTGCGCGAGGATTTTCTGCCAGAACGGCAATTGTTCCAGACCGGCATTTTTCGCGTATTCGCCGGCCGAACCACCCCGCAGGTAAGTGGCGTAGTCGTCGATGCCGGGCTTGGGGATCGACGAACCGCTGCCGCGCCGCGATGTCTGCGACGTGAAGTAGCCCAGGTTGACGTTGCGGAAAGCGCCATGGTGGAACCAGTCGTCGCCCATCCAGCTGTCGATCATCGGGTTTTCCGGTGCCGCCACCTTGAGCGCGGGATGGGGCCGGATCAGGGCCATCGCGGCGGTGAAGCCGTCGTAGGAAAAGCCGATGATGCCGACGCGCCCGTTCGACTCCGGCACGTTGTGCAGCAGCCATTCGATGGTGTCCCAGGCGTCGGTGGAGTCGTCCACCTTGCTGGCGTTGATGGTCCCGACCAGCGGCGGCACCATGAAATAGTCGCCCTCGGAACCGTACTTGCCGCGCACATCCTGATAGACGCGGATGTAGCCGCCGTCCGCGAAGATGTCGTCGCCGCCGGGCAGCAACTCGCGCATGCTGCGTGGCCGACTGCCGTCGGTGAAGCGACCGGCGTTGTACGGGGTGCGGGTCAGCACCATCGGCGCGTGGCGCGCCTGTCGGGGCAACACGATGACTGTCCGCAGGCGGACCCCGTCGCGCATCGGGACCATGGCTTCGCGCACCGTGTAGTCGAACATGGCAGCGGGAAACTCGAACCGGGCCGGGATATCCGGCGTGTCGGGGGTGACCTTGTCTGGCGTGACCTGCGCGATGCCGGCACTGCTCACCAGCGCGAGCAGGCACATGCCGAGCCTGCCGATGTCCGTCTTGCCCATGGAAGTCTCCTGCGCCGGTACCGGCGGTGCGGGGATGCGGGGGAGCCGCCGTGCGCACACAAGCATAGGCACAGGCCGGCGCGGCCTGCCAATGAAAAGAAGCGCACCGTCCATAACCCCGGGTGAGGGGGCGAGCTGCCGTTTCTGTGAGTCGGTCGGTGGAAGCGGCGGTGCTACTGCAGGCCGCGCCAGATCGCGCCCAGCAGCTTGCCGTCCGGGTCCTGGCTCTGCTCCCAATACATCATGCCGCCGAGGTGGTTGGCCTTCACGTAGGCGGCTTTGGCCTCCAGCGAACTGGGGTCGTCATAGCTGATGAAGCGCTGCGTGGCGGCGTTCCACAGCCACGGTGCCCTGGCTTTGCTGTCCCAGTGGCGGGCATAGCCATTGCGGTCGATGAAGTCGCTTTCGAGTTGCGTCCAGGAATGTTCGCCCTGGTAGTGCCCGTAGGGCTGGTAGAGGCCGTCCTCGTCTTTTTGTACCTCGGCGAATTCGCGGCCGTAGAACGCCGCGCCAAGTATCAGTTTGCGAGGTGGCACACCGGCCGCGAGGAATTGCTTCACTGCCTTGTCGGCGTTGCGTGCATCGGCCGGGGCCAGCCCGGAAGCGTGCAGGGCGGTGTGGTGTCCGGTGGTCGGCGTCATCGAGTTGAAGAAGTCGTAGGTCATCAGGTTGAACCAGTCCAGGCTGGGTTCGACCGCGGCGATGTCGATGCCGTCCACGAACGGGCCGTCGGCGACGGCGATGCTCAGGGTGTAGTGGTTGGCACCGCGGCGGCCGTGCGCTTCGCCCACGCGGTCCAACTCGCTGCGGAGCTCCTGCAACAGCAGGGTGAAGTTGGCGCGATCCTGCTCGCTGGCAGCAATGCCGGCCTCGTCGTGGCCCGGATATTCCCAGTCCACGTCGATGCCGTCGGCGTTGTTGGCGGGCAGCAGGCGCGCCGCGCTGGTGGCGAAGCGTTGCCGTCCTTCGGGTGTGCTGGCCGCTTCGGAGAACCCGCCGGCACCCCAGCCGCCCACGGCAATCGCCACCTTCAGTTGTGGATGGGCACGCTTCAGCGCCGTGCGCAGCCGCAGCCGCGCCGTTTCGTCCGGGTCGAGCACCACTTCGCCGTCGACCACGTGCGCGAAGGCGAAGATCAGCGTGTCGATGCGGTCGAGATCAGCCGGGCGGATGTCGTCGCGTACCGTGTCGTAGCCGATCACCCGGAATGACGGGCGCGGCGGGCTGCTGGAGATTGCGGCGCAGCCGGCCAGCGCGGCGATGAGCAGGGCCAGCAACGGGAGACGGAGAAGGGAGTGGATGCGCATCGCGTCGACTTTCCTCGCAGGGCGTGACCGGCAATCTTCGCAGCCGCAGGCTGATCTGCCAATGCGATGGCTTGAGGCCGGCAGGCAATTGGTCGCACCATGGACGGGTTTTCGTTTGCCGGAACCTGCTTTTGGAACCCGTCGACTCTGCTGCTCAACCATCGGATGATCCGCCACCGGTACGGCCGGAGGCGCCCGATCCCGGCGACTGCTGCGGCAGCGGCTGCGTGCGGTGCATCTACGACGTCTACGAGGATGCGCTGGAGCACTACGAAGAGGCACTGGCCGCGTGGCAGCAACGCCATCCCGACCAACCACCATCCCCGTAGCGCGTGCACTGCCCGCCACCGCGTGCGGACTTTGGCGCGCATCAACATCGCCCTGTTTTGCGTGCGCATGATTTCCACTGGCGAGGCTTTAGACTGCCCGCTCGTGATCGACACTGGAGCCCCGGCGCATGGATAACCCTGATACTGCAGCGGTGACACCGGGAGCGCGGGTGGCACGCCTGCGCCGGATCGCGCTGATCATCCGGCATCCCTCGGCGGTGTTGCTGCTGGTGCAGTTGCTGGGCCTGCTGCTGTACCCGTTCATCGAGCACACCCGCCCGGCACGCATGGTGCTGGGGGCATTCGGCATCCTGGTGCTGGGTCTGGCGATCACGATGGTGCAGCGCACTCGCGGGCGCGGGCTGATCAGTGCCTGCATCGCGGTGCCGGCGGTGATCCTCAATGCCCTGGACATGGCGGGTGGCATGCCGCAATTCCGGCCCTGGTGGGCGGTATTCGAAGCGGCATTCTATTTCTATGCGGCCGGTTGCCTGATCCGCTACATGCTGGCCGACCGGCGCGCCACCACCGACGAACTGTTCTGCGCCGGCGCCACCTTCACCCTGCTGGCCTGGGCATTCACCTTTGTCTTCGTGCTGTGCCAGGTGTTGCAGCCGGGGTGCTTCTCGCCCGGGACGGATGGCGTGCAGCGCAGCTGGACCGAGCTGATGTTCCTCAGCTTCGCGCTGCTTTCCAGCACCGGCATCGGCGACGTGGTGCCGGTGACCGTGCATACGCGGGCGGTGGCCAGCCTGGAGATGTTCACCGGGGTGATGTACATCGCGCTGGTGGTGTCGCGGCTGATCGGGCTGAGCCTGTTGCGTCGGGACGAGATAGAGCCATGAGCAACTGGCAATCCATGCGTATGCCCCCACATCAGGCCGGTTCCCCCGGCGAGAGCAACCGATGATTCCTTATTCCCTTCTCGACCTGGCGCCTGTCACCGAGGGCAGTGATCCCACGCAGGCGTTCCGCAACACCCTGGATCTGGCCCGGCATGCCGAGCGGCTGGGCTATCTGCGCTACTGGCTGGCCGAGCACCACAACATGCCCGGCATCGCCAGTGCCGCCACGGCGGTGCTGATCGGCCACGTGGCGGGTGGCACCTCGACCATCCGCGTCGGTGCCGGCGGCATCATGCTGCCCAACCACGCGCCGCTGCAGGTGGCCGAGGCGTTCGGCACGCTGGCCTCGCTGTATCCGGGGCGGATCGATCTCGGTCTGGGCCGTGCGCCCGGTACTGACCAGCCCACTGCGCGGGCGTTGCGCCGCTATTTCGACAGTGCCGATGCGTTCCCGCAGGACGTGCTGGAACTGCTGGCCTACTTCGAGCCGGCGGTGCCGGGACAACTCGTGCGTGCCGTGCCCGGCGCGGGCGTCGACGTGCCGGTGTGGCTGCTTGGTTCCAGCCTGTTCAGCGCGAAACTGTCGGCCCGGCTTGGCCTGCCGTTCGCGTTCGCCTCGCATTTCGCACCGGATGCGATGGACGAGGCACTGGCCCTGTACCGTCGTGATTTCCAGCCGTCCGCACGGCTGGCGCAGCCGTACGCCATGCTTGGCCTGAACGTGGTCGCCGCCGACAGCGATGCCGAGGCACGGCGCCTGTTCACCACCCAGCAACAGAGTTTCATCCGGCTGCGCCGCGGTCAGCCGGGGCTGATCCCGCCGCCGATCGACGATATCGAGTCGTACTGGACGCCGCCGGAAAAATTGATGGTGGAGCGTTCGCTGGCCTGCGCCGTGGTCGGTGCGCCCGGCACCGTGCAGGACGGCGTGGCCGATTTCATCGAGCGGCATCGCCCGGACGAGGTGATGATCACCGCCAACGTGTTCGAACACGCCGCCCGCTGCCATTCGTTTGCATTGGCGGCCGAGGCGATGAAGCGACTCGGCAACAGCGCATGAGGACGCCGGCCGGACTGCAGGAGCTGGTCGAGGAGGGCGTGATCGACCAGGTGCTCCGGCCGCTGAAAAGCGGCAAGGAAGCCTCCGTCTATGTCGTGCGCTGCGGCGATGAGCTGCGCTGCGCCAAGGTCTACAAGGACATGGCCCAGCGCAGTTTCCAGGCACGGGGGCAGTATCAGGAAGGCCGCAAGGTGCGCGGCAGCCGGCAGGCTCGCGCGATGGGCAAGGCCACGAAATTCGGTCGCCGCGAGGCCGAGGCGGCGTGGAAGAGCGCCGAGGTCGATGCGCTGTACCAGTTGCATGCGGCCGGCGTGCGCGTGCCGCGGCCGCATGGCTATTTCAGTGGCGTGCTGGTGATGGAGATGGTGGTCGATGCCGACGGTGATTCCGCGCCGCGGCTGGGCGAGGTGGAGCTGTCAGCCGACGCCGCGCGTCGCTACCACCGCTTCCTGATGCAGCAGGTGGCGATGATGCTGTGCGAGGGACTGGTCCATGGCGACCTGTCCGAATACAACGTGCTGGTCGATGCGGACGGCCCGGTGATCATCGACCTGCCGCAGGTGGTCAGCGCCTCCGGCAACAATGCCGCACGTTTCATGCTGCGCCGCGACGTGGGCAACATCACGATCAGCCTGTCACGCTTCGCCCCGGAACTGCTGGACACCCACTACGCCGAAGAGATGTGGGCACTGTACGAGCAGGGCGAACTGCACCCCGACAGCGAGCTGACCGGCCACTTCGAATTCGACGAACACATCGCCGACGTCGACAGCGTGATGCAGTCGATCATCGATGCCCGCGAAGAAGCCATCATCCGCCAGCTCGGCCGCGAGGCCGCTGCCGAAGAAGCCTGAAGCAAGGAGCGGATGCCTCCCGCGAAAAGCGTCCCCCTCATCCCAACCCTCTCCCCCAGCCGAAGGCTGGGGGAGAGGGAGCAGAAGCGAAACATTCCCTGCTCTTTGAACCGGAAGCCGCTTTCACGAATCCCCAATCACGAATCCCGAATCACGGCCCATCAACATCAATCAACTCCACGTTGAACACCAGCGAGGCGTTCGGCGGGATGTCACGGCCGGCACCGCGGGCGCCATAGCCGAGTTCCGCGGGAATCAGCAGGGTGCGCTTGCCGCCGACGCGCATGCCGACCACCCCCTGGTCCCAGCCTTCGATGACGCGGCCGGCACCCAGCGTGAAATTGAACGGTGCGCCGTGGTTGAGCGAGCTGTCGAACTTGGCGCCGTGCTTGTCCTTGGCGTTCTCGTCGTAGAGCCAGCCGGTGTAGTGCACCAGCACGTCCATGCCGGGTTTGGCTTCGGGACCGGTGCCGACCTTCTGGTCGATGATGGTGAGCTTGTCCACCTGGCCATTGGCGTGGGCCGGTGGCGGGTTGCTGCAGGCGGCGAGGGCGAATACGGCAAGCAGGGAAAGCATCCAGCGCATGGGGTGACTCCGTCAGTCGAAGGAAAGATGTGTCAGGCGGCCACGTCGGCCGCGACCATGCGCTTGACCGCGTCCACGGCCACCGCATCGGTTTCGTTCATCAGTTGCAGCTGGCCATCCTGCACCAGTACCTGCAGGCGCATGCCACGCTGCAGCAGGCCGGTCATCGCGGTGACCGTGGTCGCAGGAATGTCGAGCACGGTGAGGTTGCGGTGGCGGGCCAGGGTGGAGGCGTTCTTCGTCCACCAGATCTCCGCCGCGTTGCCGCCGTAGTTGATCACCACCACCTGGCGTGAACGGCCGCAGGCCTTGCGGATGCGGGCCTCGTCGGGCTGGCCGACCTCGATCCACAGCTCGATCTCGTCGGTGTATGCCTTGCGCCACAGTGCCGGTTCGTCCTCGTCGCTGAGGCCCTTGCCGAATTCCAGCCGGTCATCGGCGTACAGCGCGAATGCCAGCACCCGCACCATCAGCCGCTCCTCGGTTTCCGACGGGTGGCGGGCCAGGGTCAGCGCATGGGTGGCGTAGTAATGCCGGTCCATGTCGCTGATCTGCAGTTCGACTTTGTAGATGGTGGAGTTGAGAGCCATGGGTGGGGGTCTTCGGGAAACGGGCATTGTAAGAGGAGTGGAGAGGAGTGAGTGGAGAGGAGCGAGAAAGAGCTGACCGTGCGAGTCTTCGCTTTCTCTCACTCCTCACTCCTCTCCACTCAGTTCTGGCTTCCCTACACTGGGTCGATGACGAAAGCCCACCACCACCTCCCGCCGCATGCCAGCACCGTTCACTTGCCCAATGGCTCCTGGGGCACCGTGCTCGATGCGCTGTGCGCGCGGTTTCCGGTGATCGACCGGGCGTGCTGGATGGATCGCATGGCGCGGCAGCGGGTGCTGGACGGGGCCGGGCAGGTGATCACGCCGGCCACGCCGTATCGGGCGGGAATGCGAGTGCATTACTTCCGCGAGGTGGTGGACGAACCGGTGATTCCGGTCGATGAGCGGGTGTTGCATGTGGACGCGCATCTGGTGGTGGCAGACAAACCGCACTTCCTGCCGGTGACGCCGGCAGGCGGTTATGTGGAGCAGACCCTGTTGCGACGGCTGCTGCGGCGGCTGGGCAATCCCGATCTGGTGCCGCTGCACCGGATTGATCGCGCCACGGCGGGGCTGGTGCTGTTCTCCGCCAACCGGGAAAGCCGTGCCGCCTATCAGGCGCTGTTCCGCGAACGGCGGATCGAAAAACGCTACGAGGCGTTGGCACCGGCCTTGTCGCAGCAGGCATTTCCGCTGTGGCGGCGCAGCCGGATCGAGGCCGGCGAGCCGTTTTTCCGCATGCGCGAGGTGGATGGCGAGGCTAACAGCGAAACCCGCATCGAGGTGCTTGAACGTGGCGAGGGTGACTGGCGCTACGCGTTGTTCCCGGTCACCGGTCGCAAGCACCAGTTGCGTGTGCACATGGCGGCGTTGGGCGCGCCGATCCGCGGCGACACCTTGTATCCCGAACTGGCCGGGGCGGCACCAGACGATCACAGCCGCCCGCTGAAACTGCTGGCCAGAGGCTTGGCCTTCATCGATCCACTGAGCGGCGAGCTGCGCCGCTTCACCAGCACGCTGACGCTGTGATCGCCCACTGCACGGCGTAGGGCGGGCATCGCCCGCGGCTCTTGCGTGAGACTCGCACGCGATGGCGGGCAATGCCCGCCCTACAACTGTGGCCGCCCGCTGCACGGTGCAGGGCGGGCATCGCCCGCGGCTTCTGCGTGAGACCCGCACGCGATGGCGGGCAATGCCGCCCTACGGTTGCCCACTCCTGCTATCGTCGCCCGGGTCATTTACCGGGGAGAAGCGATCCGTGACAACGCAAGCCCAATCCACCACCGGGCCACGTACCGAGTTGACCGTGCGCGGTCTGATCATCGGCATCGTGATCACCCTGGTGTTTACCGCTGCCAACGTGTTCTTCGGCCTCAAGGCCGGCCTGACCTTCGCCACCTCGATTCCGGCGGCGGTGATCTCGATGGCGATCCTGCGGGGGTTCAAAAACTCCAGCATGCAGGAGAACAACATCGTGCAGACGGTGGCTTCGTCGGCGGGCACGCTGTCGGCGATCATCTTCGTGTTGCCGGGCCTGGTGATGATCGGCTGGTGGAGCGGATTCCCGTTCTGGGTGACGTTCGGGATCTGTGCCACCGGCGGCGTGCTCGGCGTGATGTACACGATCCCGCTGCGCCGTGCGCTGGTGACCGATTCCGATCTGCCATACCCCGAAGGGGTGGCCTGCGCGGAAGTGCTCAAGGTCGGCGGCGGTGACGATGCGGCGGCGGCCTCGGAGGAAAGCAGCCGTGGTGGCCTGCTCGCGGTGGCGGCCGGTACCGTCGTTTCGGCGGTGTTCGCGGTGGTGGTGGCGACCAAGGTGTTTGCCGCCAGCATCTCGCAGTATTTCCACTTCGGGGATCGCGGCAGCGCCAGCGGCTACGACTTCAACTTGTCGTTCGCGCTGCTGGCGGTGGGCCATCTGGTCGGCCTGTGGGTCGGCCTGGCGATGCTGCTTGGCGCTCTGATCGCGTGGGGTTGGGCGGTGCCGCATTACACCTTGCTGGCCGGTGCGACCGGTGCCGCGGCTGAAGTCGCGCAGGCGGCCTGGGGTGAAAAGGTGCGCTTCATCGGTGCCGGCACGATCGGTGTGGCGGCGATCTGGACGCTGGCCAAGCTGGTCAAGCCGGTGATCAGCGGGCTGGCATCGGCGATGGCTTCCTCGCGGGCGCGCAAGTCCGGGCAGGGTGCCACCCTGCCGCGTACCGAGCTGGACATGCCGATCGGCATCGTCGGCCTGGTCAGCCTGCTGTGCCTGCTGCCGATCGGCTGGCTGCTGGGTGACTTCAGTGCCGTCACCGGTCTGGGGTCGCATCTGTGGCTGCTGGTGATCGGCGGCCTGCTGTTCGTGGTGGTGATGGGTTTCCTGGTGTCGGCGGTGTGTGGCTACATGGCCGGCCTGATCGGTTCGTCCAACAGCCCGCTGTCCGGTGTGGGCATTCTGGTGGTGATCATCGCGGCACTGTTGCTGCTGGTGGCCGGCGTCAAGTCGGAGCTGGGCGGTGATGCCGGCAAGGGGCTGGTGGCGTTCGCGCTGTTTGCCACCTCGGTGGTGTTCGCGGTGGCGACCATCGCCAACAACAACCTGCAGGATCTGAAAACCGGCCAGCTGGTCGACGCCACGCCGTGGAAGCAGCAGGTGGCGCTGGTGGTCGGCGTGCTGGTGGGTGCAGCGGTGATCCCGCCGGTGCTGGACCTGTTGAACGAGGCCTACGGCTTTGCCGGCATGCCCGGCGTCGATCCGGCACGGGCGCTGGCCGCGCCGCAGGCGGGCCTGATCTCGGCCTTGGCGC
>Ga0222419_100413_pt1 | contig 44940 bp, 31 predicted proteins | sample 1B20Ametagenome_FD_182474 | JGI IMG/M metagenome (GOLD analysis project Ga0222419, IMG submission 182474) | Enriched microbial communities from leaf-cutter ant dump, University of Wisconsin, Madison, United States - 1B20A (version 2) | ecosystem: Environmental > Terrestrial > Nest > Insects nest...
TTCTCCCTGGACATTATCATGGACTGGATCAGTACCGTTCTTATCGGGCTGGGCTATATCGTGTACGCCCGAAATGAATATGAACTGATCGCTTTCGTATTTGTCGTCTTGTATGGCTGGGCGATGATCATCTCACAGCTGCGTTATAAGATCACTGATATTTACAGCATTGACTCCGGATTTGTAGGCCCGACCGAGGTCAGGATCATCCTTTCCTGCATACTTGTCCTTGAGGCAGCCTTCGGGCATCTGATCGAATACTTTGCCGCTGCAATGTGTACGATCCTGCTGGTGATCAATTTACTGGAAACCAGGAAACTGCTCAGGTATGGCGATATCCGCGATGCTGCCGAGCAGGAAGAACGTCTGCGGGCTGAAAGCAAAGCGCCAAAACCCGGCACACAGAAAGAAGAACGGTCAAAACAGACAGTATTGAATGAGTAAAAGAAAGTCAGTATATGTTTTTGCAAAGGCACAATTTTCTGCTTTTGCCGGAGGCATCATTGACTACCTGACCATGCTGGCCTGCACTGAACTGCTGCACATCCATTATACTATCTCCATAGCGATCGGTGGCGTGGTTGGTGCTGTTTTCAATTTTACAGTCAACAGGTACTGGACTTTTAATGCCAATCATGCCAGCAGGAATCCGGTAGGCGGGCAGTTGGTCCGCTTTGTATTTGTAGTAGCCGGCAGCATTATCCTGAAATCTTCAGGCACCTGGGTCCTTACGACCTACCTTCATATCGATTATAAGATCAGCAGGATCATTGTGGACATCATTGTTTCCCTGGGTTTCAATTACGTATTGCAGACCTATTGGGTCTTCAGGAAAAAGCCGCCTACTGACATTCCGGTTGTCTGAGGTACCGTTTTCAGGGGTTATTTACGGAGTTATTGGAATTTAAATTATCCTTTCTCAGTGAAGTCGTATCCACAGCGCTGCCAGCTGCTGCCTTAACGGTATCAACAAGAGTTTTGTCCGTAACAGAGGTATCCATAGCAACGGTGTCTGTCATTAAGGAATCCTGCTGCGTATTGTCTTTGTTTTGACCTGAGCCACAGGAGGCCAGCACCAGGCCCGTCAGTGCAATTACGGTTAAGCATTTATTTTTCATAGCGATCGACTTTAAGTTATTGATTATTAAGAGCAACAATCGGAAGGCTATGAAGTTTGCAAAGGGCACCAGTCTTTTCCGGGACTGGTGCCTTATGCGCTTACGTGCTTTATTTCTTGCCCAATGTACTATCGGGCCAGTTGTCGGTTTTAAAAGGAGAAGCAGGAAGATCAGCGCCATTGTAAAAGTTGCATACCGGGTTGTTGGCCCAGGCATAACGCACAGCAACCGGACTGCTCACTTCATCACTGCTGACCACCACCTGGTCGCCCTGTATCGTTGCCTTGGCCCAATGGAATTTCTGATCTGCTCCTGCAATGGCAAAACCTTTAAGCTCACCGCCATCTTTTGCTTTCAGCCCGCCGTCTGTTGACGTAAAATTCAATTTAATGCTATTGCCGCTGATCTGTTGTGATTTATATACAGGCCCAGAAAACGGTATCTTCACCCCATAGGTTTTAGCCAGGGCATTATAGGCCAGACGCTTACCCACATCCTGCTTATTTTTAGGATGGATGTCCTTTGCATCTCCTGCATCAATGATGACAGCCATGCCCGTATTCTTCAGCGCGAGCGTCTGTTTTTGCGCATCCCTCAATTCTGCCCAAGCAGAGACCTGTGGCTCGTTCACAACGTCCATGAAATTGGCGAGCTGCACAAAATAAAACGGAAAATCACCTATCCCCCATTTTGTCCTCCAGTCTTTGATCATGGCCGGGAACAGCGTGCGGTATTGATTTGCACGATCAGCATTGCTCTCACCCTGGTACCAGATCGCCCCCTTTATCGGAAACTGGAGATAAGGATAGATCATTGCGTTGTACAATACCGTAACCCTGTTTGGATTATTGTCTGCCTTGTCCGGTTCTGCCTGGATCTCTTTGACCTTGTCTGCAAAATCAGGCATAGCATTTAAAGTCTCAGGACTTGTCCATGCTTCTGCAATGGTACCGCCCCAGGACGTATGGATCAGTCCGATAGGGATCCCGGTCTTTTTCGTGATCTCCCGTGCAAAAAAGTAAGCTACGGCAGAAAAATCTCCAATATATTGCGGGGTACATTCCGTCCAGCCATTGTTGGTTACTTTGGCATCATCCAATGGCTTATTGCTGGTCACATGAACACCTTGCAGCAGTCTGATCTTTGGATAATTTGCATCCTTGATCTCCTGCTCATAGTTATTGATCTTTCCCCAGCCGGCCAAAGGCATCTCCATATTGGATTGTCCGGAACAGACCCAGACATCGCCTACCAGTACATTGTTTAATTTGACTTCTTCTCCATCGGATACGGTCACCGTGTACGGACCTCCGTAGGAAGGCGTCGCAACAAATATCTTAAAATTACCGGAAGCATCCGCTTTACCTGTTACCGCTTTATTGTTCCATGAAGCAGTGACGGTAACCGTTTTTCCTGCATCAGCTTTGCCCCAGACCGGTGCTTTTGTTTTTTGCTGGAAAACCATATTGTCACTGAATACAGAAGGCAATGTAACTTTAGCCTGCAAAGCCCCGGCTGTGAACAGCAGTCCGAGACACAGCGCAGCCTTTAAAAACTTTGTGTGTTTAGGGTTCATACAATTAAAGGTTTATAAAATATAAACTTACTATTTTATTTCCTCTATTTGCAATACCACACTGGCCCTTCCTGAATTTACCACCGGATTGAAACCGATCTTCATCAGGAAATCCCCTGTATAGGTCTTTGATCCGTCAATGGCCGATTTTGTCTCCGGGTAAAGATTGATCTCTTTGACACTGTATTTCTTTGCGGCATCAAGGCCTTTCAGCCTGATTGGCAATTTGCTTCCTTCGTCATAGCGGTTGTTGACCAGGTAATTGAACATCACTCCAGTCGTCTTCTCTTTATTCACATAGAGCATGGAGGCCACACTGCCCTCCCTTGGGTTGGCCAGTCTGTACTGATCACCCTGCCAGATGACCGGTTTAATGGCATTGTAGGTTTTGATGGCTTCCTGGCAATATTTCAGGTCATGCTCTTTCAGGTGGCTTACCACAATATCAAACCCGAGTTTGCCCATCATGGCCACATCTGTACGGAATTTGATCGGCTGCTTGCCCCAGTCAGTCACGTGGTTGGAAGAAGTGATGGCAGGATAGAAATAAGAATATTCCCACTGGATAAAAATACGCTCCATCGGGTCAGTATTGTCGCTGGGCCAGAACTCTGTAAAGTATTTTAGTGCAGCATAATCTACACGGCCACCCCCGCCAGAGCAAAGCATCATCGGAACGGTCGGGTATTTGGCACGGATCTTCTCCAGAACTTTGTAAAGGCCGCGCATGTATTCAATATAGAAATGGTTCTGGTTGCCCAGAGAAGCTGAATAAGCATTGTATATTACTGCATTGCAGTCCCATTTGATATAGGCCAGCTCCGGATTTTTGGTAAAAAGATCGTCTACGACCCCAAATACAAAATCCTGCACCTTTGGGTTGGTCAGGTCCAGTACCAGCTGGTTCCTGAAATAATATTCATCACGTTTTGGTTGTTTGATCACCCAGTCCGGATGTTTTTCATACAGGTTACTTTTAGGGTTCACCATTTCAGGCTCGATCCAGATCCCAAATTTGACACCATTGTTCTTTGCTTCCTTAACAAGCGAAGCTACCCCGTTTGGCAATTTGGTCTTGTTCTCTTCCCAGTCACCCAATCCGGCCACATCGCCATTGCGCGGATATTTGTTGGCAAACCAGCCATCGTCCAGCAGGAACAGGTCTACCCCCAGTTTTTTGGTATCTTTCAGCAATTCAAACAGTTTGCTTTCATTGAAATCAAAGTAAGTAGCCTCCCAGTTGTTCAGCAGTGTTAACCGGCCACCTTTGCCATCCAGGATCTTGTAATCCCGGGCCCAGTTGTGCAGGTTGCGGCTGGCATCGCCCTTACCTGAGCTGGACAGAGTGTACAAGAATGCAGGTGTGGTAAACTCTTCACTGGGCTTGAGCGTATACGGAGAGGCGTAGTTGTTGATGCCGGAAATGATCTTGAGGTTATTCTGATAGTCGAGTTCAAGGTCAGTCCTGAAATTGCCGCTGTATTCCAGCGCTCCGTACAACACCGTCCCTTCATCTTCTGTAGCAGGCTTGTCCAGAGATACCATGAACACAGAGGGCTGGAAGAGGTTGGCCCTGGTGCCCAGTTTGGTATCCAGGGTTTTGATTCCGTGTGTGATCTTGCTTTCCTCCGGCTGCATCTCTTTGGCCCAGTCTCCATGGTACTGGTTCAGCCAGAACCCGCCAGCTTTTAAGTACAGGCTTGCGGAAGCAAATTTATGTAGCGTTACATTTCCTTTTTCTTTATGCTTAATGACGCTCCATTGTTCTACTACATCGTCTTTATAAAAGGTTTTATAATAAAGTGTGACCTGGAAATCATATACAGGGTCCTTCAGAACCACAGTTGTCAATGAAACATCTGCATCAACTTTGGTCACATTATGGCTTACATATTGCAGGTCAAGAGAATTGTTGCCATCGGCATGCGTCACCGTAATGGCTGGCTCCAGCAGGCTTCTTGAACCTGAGGGTGTATAAGGCGAGCTCAGTACACCGGTATATTCGCTGGCCTGTTTATACTGTGCAGCCACTTGTTCGTATTCTGAAGCATTGGTCAGCTTCTTGCCAAAGTAAATGGTATTCAGGTTTTTTTTCGCATCGGCCTGAAGTACCAGTGCATTGCTTTTGGTTTCTACAGCAATATTGACGTTCTGTGCATAAATGGTTCCGGACGTAAACAAGAGCCCGAAAGAAAGTGCTGCTAATAATTTCATTTTCTGGTTGTATTTTGGCTAAGCTCCAAATTTAGCGTATTGAATTAAACTTTTTTATATAGAATTGGCATATTGCTATGGGTTTTTGCCCCAGGGTGCGCTGCGTCCAGCTCAAGCACTTTTGCAAATGCCGCTTCAGCTTCCCCGGTTTTGTCCAACCCAAGGAGACCCAGACCTTCAATAAAATAACAATGCGCCCTGTTCCTGCTGTTGAGGTCATCTTCAAATACCAGCAGATTTGGCAATGAAACTGCAAAATAATCTACTTTTACCTCTTCATCTATGTGCCTGGCGGCATAACTGATCAGTTTATTAAAGATCTCTTCTCCCTTTTCCACTTCGCCGAGCTTGTTCCAGGCCAGTCCCTGATAAAAGATCTTATCGGGCTGCTGATCATTGTAAAACATGGCTGCAGAAGGCTCGTCCAGTCCTACTGTTGCCTTCAGGAAATATTCCCTTGCCCGGACATCATCACCCAGTCCTTCATACGCGCAGCCCAGCCAGTAAAACAGATCATTTTCCTGAGCGCCAAACAACTTCCCTTCACCCAGGTTGTGCGGATAGGTCTGTGCCTGTTCCAAAAGCCCGATGGCCGCTTTAAATTCCGCCCGCAGCAAATGGTCTTTGGCCAATTGGACCAGGCTGTAAATATACTGTCCTGAAGCCCTGCCCTCCCCGCCTTCCCAGGGATGGAATTGTCTTTTTTTGATAAGGTCAAGCGCCTGCGCATATTTTCCCTGGAAATTAAGTACAGCGACACGCTCAAGATACATGTCATCTCGTTCATTGACCGTGTCCAGGTTCGTTTCCAAAAATGCGGCCCTTTGTGCAGGCGTATGGTTCAGCCGCTTGTACAACTGGTCCAGTTCCATTAAAACACGCGCATCTTTCCTGTCCAGTTCAAATGCACGTTCGAAATATTTCAAAGCAGCTGCCGAATCATTGAGTTTGTTAAAGCTGGCAATTCCAAGGTTTCTGAATACCGTAGGAAACTGGTCATCGATCTTTGCAGATAATTCCCAATTGGCGATCGCATCTGCATATTGACGCTTATCATAAAATAAATTGCCCAGATAATAAGGGGCTTTTGCGTCAGATGGATTAAGGTTAATGGCCAGCCGGAGGGCGTTTACCTCTTCCAGCCGGTTGGGGAAACACAGATACGGATCTGCATTTTCTGCCTCTTTGAGCCATTTGGCAGTCTGTTCAGAATTACCAAGCGCATAGCTGAATGAAGCCAGGTGATAATAGACCAGCGGATTGGTTGCCGCATCCTTAATGGCATGCGCCAGCAAATCTGAAGCCTCGTCAAACAGCCCGGCAGCGGCATAGTCCGATGCATATTCAATAAAATTCTGCTCAGATCCACGGGCCAAAGTGATCAGCTCATTGAGCGCCTGCTGGCATTGTTCATGTAGCCCGGACATGCCATAAGCTGAAACAAGTTCGTACAAAGCCCCAAGGTTAAAAGGATCACGCTCCAGGGCATTTTTTGACACCCCGATCGCCTCAGCTACCCGGTCCAGTTTCCGGTAAGCAGCAGCCTTGATCACATAAGATTTACTGTTGCCCGCATTGTTGTCCAGGGCTGAACCGACGTGCTCCAGAGCGAGCAGATGATCTTTTCTGGCCATGTCGATCTGGGCAACCGCAAAGAAACCGGTATCTTTATACGTCCTCCCCCAGGTCGCTTTATAAAATGCCTTATAAGCCTCATCTTCCAACTGCTGGAATTTCAGGCTCAGGCCCAGGTTATAATATGGCTCAGTATCCGCCGGATTTGGATTGCGCTGCGTACTGGTTGCGATCGCCTTTTTGAAATAAGCTTCACTCTTTGCAAACTGTCCCCTTCTCAGGTACCAAAGTCCCAGTGCATTGTTGCAGCGAATGTCTTTAGGATCCCGTTTCAATGCTTCCTCATAATACGGCACAGGACTATAAGTCGCATGCCTGTATTGTTCCAGGTGTTGTGCAGTCAGAAAAAGCTGTTCATTGTTCTCTGTTTCTTCCGGGCTCAAAGCCGGCTTTGCAGGTTCCGGGATCTCATTGATCCTGTTTGACGAAGGGTCATATCTGATCAGCTCCTTGCCGGATGCAGCAGTAATGGTCAGCAGCCATTCATTTTCATTGCTGTCGGCAGGTACCGGGATTTCTCTAATAAAAACGGCTTTCGGGTCAATACTGGTCTTTTCGCTAAAAAGATCCCGATCTCCCAGGGAGAGCCTGACCGTCAGATCTTTCTGGATAGAGGTCGCATGTATTTTAAGCACCCCAGCAGCACCTTTCTTTTCAATTGCCAGCAAAATATCCTTAGAAGCATTCTTTACCATCCCCAGTTCACGGTAAGGCATAAAATACTGGGTGAAGGTTTTCTCCTCATTAGGCATCAGCCAGGTAAAATCAGGCTGGTTGTCTGTAAACATTCCGGTCATCAGCTCAATATAAGGGCCGTCTTCATCTGTCAGGTTACGGTCCCAGGCCTGTCCGAAATCACTGTGCCCCCAGGTCCATTGCTTCTTTCCGGGGCTTACATGATGGTTGGCAACATGCAGCAGCCCGCCCTGCGAATCGTGCTCATACCCTCCTACAAAATCATAGTCCGAATTGATGGCCATATAAGAGGTGGGTACCGGAATGTTCTTGTACATGGATATATCGGTACCCGGAGAATAATCTACTTTGTAATAAGTGCCGGTGGCAACCGGAAAGGTGGACACGTCCCGCTTGCCATGATCAAAGACCGCATTAACATCCGGCGGAAAGACCGACTGATAATCGTCATTGACCTTTACCGCAGGATTGGCCCACCAGAGAAAGGTTTGCGGCAAAGCTGAGCGGTTCAGGAGCTTGGCTTTGATCTCAATATAAGCCCTATCAGGATACAAAGTAAAACCAGCCATACCCTTGGTATGGAACATCTGCTCGATCTCATTTACCCATACCGTTTTGCTGCCATCCTCGTTTTCTTCAATCTTGTAATCGATAGGGTCAAAAGTACTTGGCCGGTGGTGCTGGGGCCAGTTGAACTCAATGCCCCCGGAGATCCAGGGTCCGGTAAGGCCGACCAGTGCAGGTTTGATCACCTGGTTATAATATATAAAATGCCTTTCCTTGATCTTATCATAAGCCATTTGTATCCTGCCGCCCAGCTCAGGAAGGATCATGACCTTCAGGTATTCATTTTCCAGGAAAAGGCCCTTGTACTGTTTGTCTGTTTTTTCATCATAGATCTTCTCGATCACCGGGTTGGGGTAAACCACCCCGCTGCTTCCCTGGTAGATGCGCTTTTCAAAGAACATTGGATTTTTATCGGGTTTGCCAATGCCATAAGTAGGTATGCTGACATGCTCTTCCCAAACGTTTACGTATGCTGTGTTCATGGTATAAAAAGGATAATATTTTTAAGGTTAATGTCTGACCAGGTTATCTTCCAGTTCTTCAAGCGTCTGTCCCTTGGTTTCTCTGACTTTTCTTAGGACGAATACAAAACCCAGGAAACAGATCACTGCATACAGGTAAAAGGGGCCGTATGCACCCAGCTTTTTGGCGAGGATCGGAAAAGTGAAGACCAGTATGAAATAGGCAGCCCAAAGTGATACGATGGCCACAGAAGAAGCCACTCCCCTGATCTTGTTGGGGAAGATCTCGGAGATGAGCACCCAGGTCACCGGTGCCAGCGAGATGGCATACATGCTGATGGCCAGCAGTACAAAGATGGAAACCATACCGGCGGGATATTGATTCTGGAGCATGAAAGCCAGAATGATATAGACCACCGAAAGCCCCAGAGAGCCAATGAGCATCAGTGGCCGGCGGCCCAGTTTGTCTACCTGCCACATGGCAAGAATGGTAAACACCAGGTTCACTATGCCAATAGCTACCGTTTCAAACAACTGCCTGTCCAGGTTGGCCCCAACCGATTCAAAGATGGTAGAGGTGTAATTGAAAACCACATTGATCCCGCAGAACTGCTGGAACACCGCAAGCGTAATCCCGACAGCCACAGCAGGCCGCACACTTTTATGAAAGACATCTTTATAAGACTGCTTCGTATTTCCGGTCAATGATTTGCGGATAGCCATTGTAGTATTTTCAACAAACAGATCAGATCCGATCTTCTGAAGGACAAGTTTAGCCCTTTCTTCCCGACCGTCCTTTAGCAGCCAGCGGGGACTTTCAGGCAGCCAGATCACGCCAATTAAAAAGATCACAGAAGGCACTGCGCCAAGACCGAACATCCAGCGCCATGCATCCGGACCGCCATCAGCCAGAAAATAATTGACCAGATTAGTGATCAGGATGCCGATTACCACAGTCAGCTGGTTGATGGCCACATTCCGGCCCCTTACCTTTGCCGGAGATATCTCAGCAATGTACATCGGGCAGAGCATAGAGGCCATCCCTACACCGATACCGGCAGCAAAACGCATGACCACAAAAAAAGTAAGTCCGTTTGCCAGGGCAATCCCCAGTGAAGAAACGGCAAAAATAACCGCCGCCAGCATGAGCCCCGGTCTGCGGCCATACCTGTCGGCCAGTTTACCGGCCAGCAGGCAGCCCACAATACAACCGAGTGCCAGAGAACCGGTCAGAAAACCTTCCCACCAGGCATCCAGCATGAACTGTGTCCTTAAAAATGGCAGTGCCCCCGATATTACGGCAAAATCAAATCCGAAAAGATACCCGCCCAGTGCAGATATAAAGGAAATACCAATAATGTAACTGCTGTTAAATGTTTCTGATTGTTTATTCATTTTAAATATTTGGTTAGTTAAATTGCCGGTTTACCTGGCCTTTATCAAATGGACCACCGCTCCGCCACCATTGGCCAGTATCAAATCTATTTTTGTATCCTTATTTACCCTGGTCATTTCATAGGTATAATGTTCTGCATTTTGATCGGCATCTGCTGCATCCTTATAAAACCTGGCTGTATAGGTCTGACCATCTTCCAGAAAAGAGAAATCCAGTTTCAAAGTACGCTGCTGCCAGTTGTTCATCGCCCCGACAAACCATTGCCCGTTCTTTTTCTTAGCCATGAGCGCATATTCTCCGAGTTTGGCACCCAGTACCCTGGTTTCATCAAACACGGTTGGCACCGCCGAAAGGAATTTCATGACATCGGGGTCTCTCTCATATTCCGTTGGTGAATCGCAAAGCATGGCCAGCGGCTGGTTGAACACCACAAACATCGCCAGCTCATGACAGCGCGTACCCTGCGTAGCAGGCAGCCCCGGATCTACAGGTTTAAAATTATCCTTTGTCCGGTTCCGCATAGAACCCGGCGTATAATCCATGGGGCCCGCGATCATCCGGATGAAAGGATAAAGCAGGTGCTGGTCAGGATTGGCTGAATAATCCCATTTGGAACATTCGGCACCCCTCACTGCCTCATAATTCAGGATATTAGGATAAGCTTTCTGAAGCCCCGTAGGTTTGCTGCAACCATGAAAATTGACCATCAGCTTGCGTTTGGCCGCTGCTTTGGCGATCTTTTCAAACCATTGGATGGCCAGCTGGTCATCACGGTCAAAAAAATCAACCTTTATTCCGGCAGCGCCTATAGATTGCAGAAAGTCAAGATTTTTATCGAGGTCCTTTAGCAAAGTAGTCCCCACACACCAAAGAAATACGCCCACGTTTTTTGATTTTCCGTAGCGGATCAGTTCGCTCACGTCTACTCTTGGCTTTACCTTCAGCAAGTCGTAGTTATCGGACCAGCCTGCATCCAGCATCAGGTATTCCAGTCCATGGGCAGCGGCAAAATCAATATAATATTTATACAGTGCAGTATTCCTGTTGTCCATCCCCGAAGGGATGTCTGCTCCCGGCAACAAAGCATCATGCCACCATTCCCAGGCAGCCTTTCCCGGTTTTATCCACTGCGGCCGGCCAATCTGTGATGGCCTGGCCAGTTCATAGACCAGATGATTGTCCAGCAGTTCTTTATCATCATCAGTGACAATGATCACTCGCCAGGGAAACGTCCTGCTGCCGACGGTCTTTGCGATATAGCCGGCCCTTTCTTTTACCACAGAAACGAAATTGCCCCAGCTGCCCAGTTCAGTTTTAAGCGGATACCCGGCCCAGAAGCCACTGATATCCCCGTCCTTTTTCTGGAGGTACATTCCAGGATAATCCAACAGGTCGGACTCTGCAACTACTACCTTGATCCCGGATTTTTGGTCTGAAAATAAAGCAGGCGTAATGGCACGCTTTCCCTCGGGAATATCAGCAAGGGAACCATATTGCTGATAGGAAAGTTCCCAGGCAGTAAGCAGATCGGTTTCCGGATAGGTGACCGCACAACCACTGCCGACATTAAAATCGGCCTGCTCGTTGATGACCGTAACAGAATCTTTAAAACGGGTTACAAAGCGATAAGCCACACCCTCATTATAAGCTCTGAACACCAGTGAGAACTGTTCTTTAAAATCCAGCGTCAACTCGCTGAAAACATTTTTTCCGGCATTTGTTTTTGCCTTTATCAATTCCGATGAGCTGCCCAGTATTTGTTTATCCAGCATCATGGCTACAGCAGATGGACGGACCGCTTCATGGCCTTTAAACAATACAGTATAACTGATGGCATTTGCCGTACTGATCTTCATCTTTAAGTGCCCGTCAGGAGACTGGATCTCATAGATACCCTGTCTGGCCTGGCTGCCAAACGCGAGGAGAAAACAAACAGCCAACAGAAGAAAAAATAATTGATGTTTCATGTTAAATATTGTTGTGTGAACCTAAATGCAATATGCTGTCTGCAGGTATCACCTGCAACCAGGGTTGCTTCAGGAAAATGAGCGTGGTTCGGACTATCCGGATAGTACTGGCATTCCAGGCACAATCCGTCAAAAGACCGGTAGCGTACACCTGAATGACCATCGTGCATGCTATTCAGGTAATCTCCGGTGTACAGTATCATGCCAGGATAGGAAGTGCGCACCTCAAGCACCCTGCCCGTTGCAGCATGCGCCAGTCTAGCCGCAGGTTTGATTTCTCCCGGCTGTTCGGCGTCCGACCTTTTCTTTAATACATAGCAAATATTAAGACCTTTTATCCCATCGTCGCCAATTACGATCTTCTTTCCTATCGGCCCGCCCCTAAACGCCAGATCACCTACCGGCAGGATCTTTCCCGTAGGGATATAGTCCTCACCCACTTCCAGCAATTGTTCACTGTAAACTATAAGGCTATGATCAAAGACCCGATCTGACCTTCCGGACAGGTTAAAATAAGCATGATTGGTAAAATTGGCCAAAGTAGTCTTATCAGAGACCGCTTCATAATCAACCAGCAGTTCACAGGCATCTGTCCATTGATAAATAACCTTGAACTCCAGATTGCCCGGATAACCGCCTTCGCCATCGGGACTGATCAATCTAAATATCAAGCGGTCACCGCTGATCTCATGATCAAATACCTTTTTATGAAAACCATCAGGCCCGCCATGGTTTGAGTTGCCATGATCGTTGTCTGCAATGGTATAGGTGATCCCCTCCAGCATAAATCTTGCACCCCCGATCCGGTTGGCAAACCGCCCGATGGTAGCACCCATATAAGCAGTATCTTCAATATAAGAAAGCAGGTCAGGATAACCGAGCACCACATTTTCCAGTACACCATAGAGGTTAGAGACAACAGCAGCCACCCAGGTGGCGCCAAAATTACTTAACTGGACATAAGCCCCGCTGCTGTTCTTTATAGTAAACAGATAAACATCCCTGTTTTCATATGTTCCCCAATGTTGAGCTGTGGTCTTGATCATTGCCGTTCCCTGATTTATCTGGTCAGGTAAACTTAGCCCTAAACCAGGGGCCGTCAAATGGATAAACATCAAAAAAACATGGACAATACGATCATAGCATTTGTTTCCATATATTTGAAACGCCTTAGGGCACAGACATACCTAACCAGATGGAGCAACAGCAGACCGATCCTAAAAAACGCATAAAAGAAGGCTTTCTTGGCCAGAGAATTATCGTATTGCCTCCCCATATCAAAAGAAAGATCAGTACCAATACCCTGATACGCAATTGCTATCTTACCGCCATCGGGCACTATCCAAAGGCAATAAACCATTATATAGACCGGAAGTCGGGAGCCGGACAATACATCCTGATCTATTGTCTGGAAGGAAACGGCCGGATCTACATCAATGATGATCAGTACAATGTAGGTCCTAACACCTATTTTATCATCCCAAAAAACGTAGCCCACCGCTACCACAGTGACGAATCCAGCCCCTGGACCATCTACTGGATACACTTCAGGGGAGAATTTGCGGAAAAGATCTATGAACGATTTCTGGAAAACAGCCGTCCGGCGGTACGCCCTATCCCTTATGATGAACACAGGATCGGGCAGTTTGAACAGATCTATGCTATCGTTGAACACAGCTTCAATGAAAAAGAGATGGAGATTATGAGCATCTCGCTGCTATATTTCATATCCGCAATGGTATATTATAAAGAGGCCAACCCCGCCATTTATAACACAGACGCCGTCAGCAATTCGATCCAGTTTATGAAGCAGCACATCAACGGCAAATTCGGCATTGAAGAACTGGCGGCCCAGCAGCACATCTCGGTATCTCATTATTCCAGATCATTCAAGAAAAAGACCGGCTCCTCTCCGATCAATTATTTCAACCAGCTCAAGATCCACAAATCCTGCCAGTACCTGTATTTTACCGAACTCAGCATCAAGGAAATTGCCATAGAACTTGGCTTTGATGACCAGTATTATTTCTCCCGGCTTTTTAGCAACGTCATGGGTATGCCGCCTTCAAAATATAAAAAGCAGCATAAGATGAAGGCTTGATTTACTATATAGAGTTGTTGAAATTAGGCTATACCAAAACTACAGCGCGATTACTTCCTGCAAGGATAAACCAGTAATTGAAACGATCTCACTCATTTCATAACCCTTTTTCTTCATCTCTCTCGCTGTTTCAGTTTTGCCCTTTTCAATCCCTCTCTGCATTCCTTCTTCCATTCCTTTCTGCATTCCCTTTTCCAAAGCAAACTTGGTCATATTCTCCTGGTCCCATTTATATTTCAGACTTACATCATACATATGCTTTTCCTCCTTATTTAGTTTACTTACTTCTGCTATTTTAAACAATCTAGAGAACACCGGCTTCCTGAACAGCAAGGGGATCTTGTCCAGACGGTGCATGTTTTTCAGTACATACAACCACTTCTCCAGATCAGTCTCACATTCAGCCTCACTCTTCACAAAGGTAGGAAGTTCAATGAACTTATAGCCCAGCTTGTTATAAAATATTTTACCCGTCTTACGGTTCATCAGGCAATAATCGTGCATGAAATCCCCGGCCTGGTTCAGTAGCTGCCCATCCGGCATGACGAACTCCAGCAATGCGATCATATAAACTTCTTTCAGGCCATAATCATAACTTTCCAGGCCACGGGGCAACTGGTCACTGATCAGCCGGGAAAGATAGAACACAGAACGTTCTTTGAAATAAGACTGTTCTGAGCGCTGCATCTCGATCAGAAACTGTTCACCCTGATCACCGGTACACAACAAATCAAAAAACACCTTCTTCGAGACTTCATTGTCCCCGGCCCTTTCCGTATTGCAATACTTCAGATCTGTGACCACTTTTTCACCCTCAAAAAGCGCGTTCAAAAAATCAATCAGCAGCCCTTTATTGGGCTCCTTGCCCAGCAAATGCTTAAACCCAAAATCCGATAAAATATCAATATATTTTCCTTTTATTGCAGGCTCCTGCAAAGGCATCCCGTTCATGTATTATTTCTTTCTGCAAAGATAAACAAAAGAACGATAATTAATCTATAATTAAATATTTGTATCATTTGTCAATATTCTATGCTGGATTTCAAAATTCTGCATCATAGAGCAAACTGTAGTCAATTCAATCTCCCCAAATACTGGCTGGTCGGAAACCTCCTTCCTGTCGTCAGCTTTCCGCATTTTGGGAGGCAGCTTAGCGATCTCCAGGACAATAATACCCATCAGTTCCCTTTCATCCAGTTTATGAATGGTATCCATACTGGCTTCTTCAGTATACCTGGCAACAGAACTCAGGTAATCTGTCCTGGTCTTTCCCTTTTCAATCAGATTAAAAACACGGTTTCTAGAGGCAACATATAAATAACCTGGCAAATTTGCTTCCGCCCTGATATTTTCCGGTTTGGCTATAAAATATCCAGCAAATTAAACTGCTTATCCCAAAACTGCCGGTATTGGTCAACCCAATTAGACACTTCTTTCAGTGCAGTCAAGCGCTCATCCAAACAGAAGAATAGCTGATCAGGACAACTTACAATCCAAAATCGTCTTTATCAGAAAGACAATTAATTTAAAATCATCTTCCTGAAAAAGACGATTATTTAATTTATTTCACTGACGCGGGACGGGACTAGGATTTACGGAAAAATCCGTTCAAAGCTGTAGATATTTTTTATTTCAGCCAAACTCATACCGTTAAGTTTCTGTTACCAATACACAAAAACGAGGATTTAACCAGGTACCAGCTTCGGCTCAATGGCTACCAACCCCCTAGTTGATACCTGTTTGATACGACCGAAATACCTATCAGGAAAGGTAGCACAAGCCTGTGTGTCCGGCCTGTCAAAGGCACTTGATCACCTGGCTTTTTCTGAAGGCACAGGCAGCGGGTCACCGTTCTTTACCGGAATGCCAAAATTTGGGCTGCCGTCTTTGTTCCAGCTGAATCTCTGTGCACGCGGAGAGCGGAACCCGCCGCAGCCCTGGCCAGGTTTGTCATTGGCATGGTACAAGATCCAGTCTTCTTTTCCATCGGGCGACTTAAAAAAGGAATTGTGCCCGGGCGCATATACCCCATTTTCTACAGACCTTTTAAATACCGGCTCGGCAGATTTGGTCCATGACCCGGGATCAAGCAGGTTTGCATTGCCCGAAGCTGTCAGCATACCCAGGGCATAAAAATCGGTCCAGCAGCCGCTGGCAGAATAAATGATAAATATTTTATTCTTGTGCACCAAAAACTGTGGTCCCTCATTGACATCCACATGCTTCAGGTTGGGTTCATTTACATCGCCGATTTTCTCCCATTCAAACCTGGGGCTTGAGATCTTTACCCGCCCCCCGTCCACTGTCCAGGGATTTTTGAGTTTTGCGATGTAGATCTCCTGCCTGCCGTTTGCATCGCCTTCCCAGCCCGACCATATCATATAGAGTTGGCCTTTATAGTCGATCACGTCACCGTCTATTGCCCATTTATCGGTGGGATCCGTGATCTGGCCCTTGAATGTCCATTCTCCTTTCATGGGGTCTGCTGAGGGGTTTTCCAGCACATACATCCGGTGGTTGACATTCTGGCTGCCGTCTGCTGCGAAATATGCATACCACTTGCCTTTCAGGAACATGACTTCAGGCGCCCAGATGTTTTTAGAATAAGGGCCTTTCGCCGGGGGCGTCCAGATCACCTTGTGCTCGGCATCTTTCAGTCCCTGTATCGTTTTGGTTTTCCACAAGGTGATATTCCTGCCGGTGGTATGCGTATAGTAATAATATCCGTCCTTATAAAAACTATAAGGATCTGCTCCAGAGGACAGCAAGGGATTGGTAAAGCTTTGGGACCATGCACAAAGGCTCAGGGCCGTTAAAAGAACGGTTGACAGTACTTTAAGTTTCATTATAGTTTTAAGTGTGCGTATCGGCTATATGTTATTGGTATTCGCTGCTGTTGAACTTGGTATCGAGCCAGTTGATGTGATTGGTAAGAAAGGTTTTCAGATAGGTCACCTCTGCTTGATAAGAACCGGCGACCTGGAATTCCCGGTACACTTTCACGTTCAAAACCGGCCATTTTATAAAATTGACGGCCTGTGACGTTTCCAGCTTTTTGGCGAGCACATCAACACTGGCCGGAAGGGTTTTTATCTTGGGACTCAGTTCGTTCCACCTGGCCCTGATCTTCTTTCTGAACTCAGGATCCTGCATTAACCGGTTGATCCACATTTTAGGCTCATGGGCGGCATTGAACATGAGCCCGTTCACCTGGTCGCCCAGCCGGTCATCGTTGTTTGCGGCAATATCAAAATCCCATACCGGGCCGGTGTAGATCTTGTCGTCGCCGTCCTTCTTATACATATAAGTGCTCCAAAATACATCAGGATTGCCCATTACTTCATTGACAATGTAATAGTTGACATAGGAGTCCACATCAAAATATTTGCGGTAGCCATTGACCGGATCTGTAAAATTGCTGGCAAAAAGCGCATCTTCAAACTGCTGAAAATGACCGGTGATGTAGTCTTTCTGGTCCTGGCTGATCTCATCTTCATCAGGGTATTTGACGGTAACAGGCATGCCCCTGCCGGTATAAAAGTGTACAGGTTCTGAATCTGCAAAGCCATCTACTTCCAGCAAGTATCCTTTGTCTTCCACATCGACCTGGTCTTTTCCTTCCTTGACCTGGTCTGTCATGAGATAGCTGCCCTGGTGCACCCCGTTGAGGAAAACCTCAATATATTTCGAATCAGGCGTGAAAGCCAGGCCTGAGTTCCTGCTGAGGATAAAGGCCAGCTCATTGCGCATGAGCGTCTTGTCTGCATAATTGGCCAGCAACACCCAGTTTTTGTTGGCTATCCGGCCGGTCAGCGCTGTTTTCTTGTCCAGCTTGATGCGGTATGGTTTTTTAGGCATGCCCCAGGTAGAATTGCCTCTCCCTTTTATTTCTGTCTTACCATCATAAATGATGTCCCTGAAGTTGCTGACCAGTTGGAGTGTTCCGGTCACATAAACGTCCTTGCTGTCCACGGGCGCACCGTTGGTATTGATATAGAGCGCAGGAATACCGCCATCTGAGAATTTGACGACATAGGCTTTCTCGCTGTGGTCTTCTGCAGTGATCGTATAGGTTTTAAGACCTGTAAAATCGTTGGAAGTTACTCCGGTCTCTTGTTCGGTATCATCTACTGTTATTTTGACGCCATCGTAGGTAAATTCAGGCACCAGCTTGCTGAGGTCGGTGCCGGCAAAGGCCGTGGCATAAACAGTATCGTTTTTGATCTCGCAGATGAGGTCTTTGGAAAATACCGGGTTCAGGCTCGCTTTAAATACAAATGATTTCAGCACCTTGTCGCCCGACAGGACGGGTTCTGGTTCCGGTTCTTTTTTATCCTTTTTACAGGCGGATACGATCAGCAGGGAGATGAGCAGGCAGTTGAAGATCTTGCGCATAGCAGGTTTAAATTCAGGTAGGTTTAGAACATTGAATATACATAATTTCCCGAATAAAAGAATATAGCAAAGGGCCGCTCAGGAGAACGGCCCTTTGCTGATCTTCAGGATACTGCTTATGGCGTTACTGACCGGTCTGCTTATGGCATTACTGAAGAATGGGTATAGAATTTACTGGTCGCCTGCTTAAGCTTTTCTGCAGGGACTTTCATTACTTTCCTGTCGTAGGTCATTAAACCATTGGTTTCGTTCTCCACGTCGGTGGTCTGGGTGTACACTGCTGCCGACAGTCCTTTTTCGATCAGTTCGTTGATCTTGTCCATAAACGACGCATATTTGGCAAACAACTCATCTGCATTTTTGAAGGTCTGGTATCCCCAGTTGTCCGTGTCCTTCCAGGTATGGCCGGTCACGGGCAGGCCCAGTCCGCCGAATTCACCCAATACCACTGCATGGGTCGGTCCGAAAAGATCCGGTCTCGGCATTCTCGGATCGGGGTAATGGTGCAGGTCTACGATATCGCCGGTAATGACATGGTTGCCGCCGCTGGCGCTGTTGACCAGGCGTGAGGGATCTTTTTTCTTGGTCCACTCTGCGATCTCCCTGGTTTTAAATTGTCCCCATGCTTCGTTGAAAGGGGTCCATACCACGATGCTTGGAAAATTATGCAGGTCATCCATGATCTTGCTCCACTCCTTGCGGTAATAGCCTTCAGATTCAGGGCTGCGGTCTTTGTCTGTTCCGCCCATGGTGCCCAGGTTGGGCTCCCACTGGTTGCCCAGGTCCCCACTGGGCATATCCTGCCATACCAGTACACCTTGCTTGTCGCATTCGTAATACCAGCGTGCAGGTTCCACTTTAATGTGCTTGCGGATCATGTTAAAGCCCATTTCCTTTGTTTTTACGATATCAAAAGCCATGGCTTCATAGGTAGGGGGCGTATATAACCCGTCGGGCCACCAGCCCTGATCCAGCGGGCCATACTGAAATACAAATTCGTTGTTGAGCAGCATGCGCTGTATGCCGTTCTTATCTGGTCCGATCGAAGATTTGCGCATGGCAAAATAACTTCCTACCTCATCTACTACCTTTCCGTCACGGATCACCGCTACTTTCAGGTCATAGAGAAAGGGTGAGCCTGGCGACCATAGTTTGGGATTTTCAATAGGGAGCGAGGCCTCTGCACCGGCATCGACCAGCAATCCCGCGACTTTGTTCTTTCCGTCAAAAGCGGTGATCCTGAGCTTGTCCCCTGCCACTGCACCTTGCACATCTGCCGATACCGCCAGTGTTTTGGCATCGATATCCGGTGTTTGTCTGGTCGAGGCGATATAGGTCTTAGGCACGCTTTCCAGCCATACGGTCTGCCAAATGCCGCTTACCGGTGTGTACCAGATCCCTTCTGGTTTCATCACCTGCTTGCCCCTGGGCTGCGGGCCTTCATCTGTAGGGTCCCAGACACTGATCACGAGCTCCTGCTTGCCGCCTTTTTTTACATATGCTGTGATGTCAAAAGAAAAAGGATCAAAGCCGCCTTCATGACTGCCGACTTTCTTGCCGTTGATCCAGAACTCAGATTTCCAGTCTACTGCGCCGAAGTGCAGCAAAATGGTATTTTTCATGTTTGAGGGAACTGCAAAACTGGTCTTGTACCACAACAGGTTATTTTTATCGAGTGTTTTTCCTACGCCTGAAAGTGCCGACTCGACCGCAAAAGGTACCAGGATCTTCCCATCGTATGTTTTTGGGGCTGATGCATCCTTGCCGGTGATCGCATAGTCCCACAGCCCGTTCAGGTTTTTCCAGTTGTCGGGCCTGGTCAGCTGCGGACGCGGATATTCTGGCAGTACGCTGGCAGGATTCACTTTTTCAGCCCAGGGGCTCATGATCTTGCCTCCTGCCGGCTTCCATCCTGACTGGGCATTTGCAAATAAGAACAGACATGACAATGCAGCTGTGAGTAGATAGTTTTTGTTCATTTTTTGTGCGATATATTTGATTTTATTCAAATATTCGATTTTAAGCCTGTGCTTTACAAATCATTTGTATCAAAATTTCTTCATTTTGTCTCTATTTGAGGGAATGTGCATTATCCCTGCAAATTTATTTATGTTTGAAACTCCAAGTTATTTATACCTGAAATTCCAAGGGAGCAAAACGCAGTGAAAAGATTTGCATTGATCATCATTTTATTGGCATCTGTACAGCGACTGGCTGCACAGCCCTATTATTTCAGGCATTACCAGGTGGAAGACGGACTGTCCAACAATGCGGTATTGTGCAGCCTCCAGGACCGCAATGGATTCATGTGGTTTGGAACCAAGGACGGGCTGAACAGGTTTGACGGCTATTCTTTTAAAGTGTACCGGAATAACTCTGGCGTGCCGGGAAGCATTGGCGGGAGCTTCATCCTTAGTCTGGCCGAGGACAACAACGGATTGCTGTGGGTCGGGACTGAAAACGGGATCTACAGCTATGACAGCGCGACTGAGACCTTTAAACCACTTCCCGGCAACGTGCATAAGCTGATCCGTGCCATTATGTTCGACAAAACGGGCAACCTCTGGTTCATTTCCCGTCTGAGTCTTTGCAGATATGACCCCCTAAGCCGGAAAACCAGGGAATACCCGCCGGATAAACACTTCTATGTCAGCGCTTTTTGCAAGACACAGGAGGGAAATCTCTGGTTTGCCTCACCAGAGGGGTCTGTTGCGGAGTACCATGCCGGCACAGACCAATTTTCCGTGTACCCTGTTTTCGATCATTCACCTCAAGTATCTTCCAGATGGATCGAGAACATCTACGATGCCGGAGAAGGCCAGATCCTGGTCGGTACTTCGGCGCAGGGTGTCAAATTGTTTGATGCCCGCAAACACACTTACAAGGATGTGCTTTCCTATGGTCCCGGCAGATCGGGTATCTATGCCAGGAATTTCTTAAAGACAGGCAACGGACAATATTGGATCGCTACGGAATCGGGCATTTTTATCTACGACACGAAAACCGGGGTCACCGCCAACCTGAGAAAACAATACAATGATCCTTATTCTCTATCTGATAATGCGGTATATGCCCTGTTTATGGACCAGGAGGGCGGTATCTGGGCTTCTACTTATTTTGGCGGGATCAATTATTATCCAAAGCAATATGCAACATTTGAAAAATTTTTCCATAAAACCGGTGAAAGTTCCATCAGCGGCAATGCGGTGAGGGAGATCACGCCCGATCACCGGGGCAACCTGTGGATAGGCACGGAAGATGCCGGTCTTAACAAACTTAACCTGAAAACCGGCAAGATCTCTAATTTTATGCCTTCAGGAAAGAAAACAGCTATTTCCCATACCAATATCCATGGACTTCTTGCCGACGGAAATGAGCTTTGGATCGGCACCTTTGAACACGGGCTGGATGTCATGGACCTGCGTACGGAAAAGGTTATCAGGCATTACAGCATGAGCCGCAGGCCCAAACAGCTGCGCAGCAATTTCATCTTCGCGATCTACAGGACCCGCCGGGGCGACCTTTTGATCTGTACCACCAGCGGTCTATACCGGTACGACCGCAAGAACGACAATTTTGAGAATTTTCCTTACATGCCCGGGGACATGTTCTACACCGGTGTCATTGAAGACCACCTGGGCACGATATGGGCCGTTACGGTAAGGGACGGTGTTTTCTTTTATAACCACGGCACCAAAAGCGGGGGGCATTTTAAAAATGAGCCCGGAAACAGCAACAGCCTGACCGACAACCGCATCAACCGCATCCTGGAAGACAGCGACCATCATATATGGATCGCTACGGAAGCAGGCTTGTCTAAATTAAACCCGGCATCAAAAGATTTCAGCAATTACTCCATTCAAACGGGCCTGCCAGGCAATGTGATCTACGGGCTGCTGGAAGATCAGCGGAAACAGCTTTGGGTGTCTTCTTCCAGCGGGCTTTTCAGGCTCAGTATCCGGAGCGGAACACTGAAGAATTATACCAGGGCAGACGGTCTGCTGAGCAACCAGTTCAATTACAATTCTGCCTACCAGGATACTTCGGGAAATATGTATTTTGGCAGTGTGAAGGGGATGGTCCGTTTCAACCCTTCCAACTTCAGGCCCGATACGTTCAGGCCTCCTGTTTACATTACCGGCTTCCAGGTCAATAACCAGGAAGTCCCGATCGGTAAAAAAGATTCTCCGTTAAAAGAATCGATCTTACTGACCCGGGACATCAGCCTGAACTACCGGCAATCTTCTTTCAGCATCGATTTTGCGGCCCTGAGCTATACTTCTCCGGTCATGACAGAATATGCCTATAGAATGGATGGCATAGATAAGGACTGGACCTACCTGAAGCAAAACAGGAAAGCTTATTTTACCAATCTCTCTGCCGGACAGTACACGTTCAGGGTCAAGGCATCCAATAGTTCCGGCGTATGGAACACCAGGGAGACCACGCTTAAAATAGAGGTACTGCCACCCTGGTGGGCCAGCAGTCTGGCTTATGGCGGGTATATTTTTGCCGCGGGACTGATCATTTTCCTACTGGTGAAACGCGACCATAAAAGAATAGAAAGAAGAAATGCCCGCAGGATGGAGGTTTTTGAAAACGAAAAGGAAAAAGAGATCTACCATGCCAAAATAGAGTTCTTTACCAATATCGCCCACGAGATCCGGTCGCCGCTGACCCTGATCAAGGGTCCTATGGAGAAGCTGATGAAACGCGCGGCTGAAATACCGGATATGGAGAAGAACCTGAAGGTGATGAACAAAAATACAGACCGCCTGCTGGAACTGACCAATCAATTGCTTGATTTCAGAAAGACAGAGATCAGGGGTTTTTCTCTCAATTTTGTGAAGACAAATATTTCAGAGGTACTTAGGGACATTGCACAGCGCTTCCAGATCATTGCGGAACAAAAAAGGCTGTCTTACCAGCTGAGGCTTCCTGAAACTGATCTGCTTGCTTATATTGACCTTGAGGCATTTCATAAGATCATGGGCAACCTGATCGATAACGCCATTAAGTACGGCCGGTCTGAAATAACCGTTGAACTGATGCCCCCGGACAGCGGTGCAGACGAGCTGAGCGTACGTGTATGCAGCGACGGCAAGGCCATCCCCGATGAACTCCGGGAGAAGATCTTTGAACCTTTTTTCAGGGCGAGGGAAACCCAGGTGAAGCAGGGCACCGGGATAGGTCTTTCGCTGTCCAGGTCCCTGGCCGAGCTCCATAACGGATCACTCCTGCTTGACAAAAACACTGAGGGTTTTAATATATTTGTACTCAGGCTGCCCATCCATCAGCTCATCGAATTTAACCTGAACAGTAAATGGAAAAAGATCTGATCCACACGCTTCTGCTGGTAGATGACAATGAGGACATCCTGGACTTTCTGTCTGATGACCTCGGCGACAAGTACCATGTGCTGACTGCTGCCAATGGAAAGGATGCACTGGAAATCCTGGCCAGGGAAAGCGTGCACCTGGTGATCAGCGATGTCATGATGCCGGGCATGGACGGGTTTGAGCTCTGCGGAATGATCAAATCCAGTGTGGAATCCAGCCATATTCCCGTAATCCTGCTCACTGCCAGGAATACCCTGCAATCGAAGATCGAAGGCCTGGAACAGGGCGCAGATGCCTATGTGGAAAAACCGTTTTCTCCTGAATTCCTGCACGTGCAGATCTCCAGCCTGCTGAAGAACCGGGATAAGGTGAAAGCTTATTTTGCCAGTTCACCGCTTCTGCACCTCAAAAGTATGGCCCATACCAGGGCAGACGAGCTTTTTCTTGAAAAACTTCAGCAGATCATTCACAGCAACATCAGCAATCCTGACCTGGATGTGGAGCATCTGGCCGATAACATGCACATGAGCAGGCCGACCTTTTACCGGAAGATCAAGGCGATCTCTGACCTGAGTCCCAATGAACTGATCAACCTTGCACGGTTGAAAAAAGCCGTTGAGCTGCTCAATGAAGGGGTACTGAAGATCTATGAAGTCGCTGAAATGGTAGGCTATAATTCGCAGACCCAGCTCGGCAGGAACTTTCTCAAGCAATTTGGCATGTCTCCTACCGATTACATCAGCAGTCTTCAGGCCGACAAAAGAAAATCATGACTGCCCGCATTGCTGGAACTATTTACCAATGTAAAAGGTCTGACTAAAGGCACCGTTCACAGCGCTGTCCCAGGCCTCGATCCGCAGCCATTTGCGTCCTTTGACCGGGGTCTTGAATTCGAACAGTTGTGAGCCAAATGCTTTGGTCGCTGTCAGGTCTACCCTGTGCCTGTAAACTTTTTCACCATCGCCGGATATCACCTCGATAAAATTCATGGGAAAGGTCCAGTTCAGTTTAAGCCTTACGCTGGCGGTGCCGTCTGCACTGGCTGCAATCGTTTCACCGGATAACTTGCCATTGACCTTCAGCTCCGGCATGAGCACCTCTCCTGTGGTGCCAAAGAATTTGCCGTGCTGCATGGCGTCCACCACCGGCTGCCAGCCCTCTTCAAATTTGGGAAGCTGGTCCAGCATAAGGTAATTGACATTGAGGTGGGCGTACATTTCATTTTCAGGCGTGATCGTGAACAGGTCTGCTTCTGTAATGACGGTCTTCTTTTCTCCCCAGTTGTTCATGTCGTCCATCAGGTCCAGTACTCTTTTGCCCAGGCGGGGTTCTGAAAGATCGGCAGGCATGGCTTTCCAGGCAGCACCCATAAAGCGGTCTGATTTGAAGAAAGCCTCATGGTTATAGATATCCGGGGTATTGACCGATCCTTTGGTGCGGGCATGGGCGGTCCAGGCAAGGCCTTTCTCCTCTTCCAGCAAACGGAGCATGTCATTCTTATCTCCGATATGATATACCTTTCCATAACCTTCCTTTTCCTCCACAAACGGGGTTCCGGGTTTTCTTGACATGATCCAGTAAACTGGTTTTGGAAATATTTCAAGCCAGTGCCCGCCAAAAAACTCATTGGGTTCTTCTCCCGGGATGAGCAGGAACTGCTGGTCTGAAAGACGCTTGCATTGCTCAAAGAGCGACTTCAGCTCCAGCAGCCTTTGCGGATCTGGTCCTTTTGGGTGCGCGGTATAATGGAATTCAGCCAAGTGTACCATATCGATCCCGGTGCGCTTGAACACCTTTATAAAATCGGGAGAATCGGGTACGGCTTTGTTCGCAAGTACCACACTCATGATAAATTCATTGTGAAAATGACTGGACATGGTCTTGAAGCCGGGAAGCCTGACATAACTGTCATTGTTGGTAAACTTCCGGACTGCGGCAAATGTTTCCTTTCCACCCTCGTTATTGATCAGACAAAAGAAGTTCATCCGCTGTTTTGTTCCCGGAGGGGCATTGAACCAGGGCACAAACCGTTTGTCTCCCTGCAGTTCCTGCCGGATGCCGATCCCGTATCCATCGACCATCTTCCGGTACTGGCTGCCGTACCAGACAAACTTCAGGTTGAATGCCTCGTCCAGCGGATAAAAATACTGATGCGGGGCTGGAAATAATGCCAGGACGCCATCCTGTCCTGCGGCAGCCACGGTACGGTACTTTACGGCAAGGTTGGTCGCGGTATCTGTTGCCGAAACGCCTGCCTGCTGTAACTGTTCCTGCGTATCGGTCCATTGGATGTTCTTCCAGCCGCCTGCCTTGCTGACCAGCCCGGCATCAAAGACCATTGCCGTAGCATCTGCTTGTGTGGTCATGACCGCAGCGATGTTAAATAAAGGGCTTCCGTTGTAGAAGGTAACCTCCAGGCGGCCCTTAAAGCGGTCTGCGCTCAGATCGCCGATGGTCACTACTGTCCGGCTGCCAATACTTTGAATTGCAGCAGAGTTTTTCTTCATTTGCATCGGGTAGGTCTGATAGGGGCGCTCGGGCACCTTGTCAAAAAAAATGTTCCATCCGTTCTGCGACATCAGGTCACGCTTGCCTACCGTAACCAGAAAGCTGGGGTCCAGATCGCTGGATATCAGACTTCGTTTGTTGCCGGCGACCAGCTCTATCTTTTTAAAGAGGGGGCCGGATGCGCCAAGATCAAAAGTGACCGCCCCGGTCCTCCCGTCACCTGCAGGCCATTTCAGTTCTATGAGGTTGCCTTTCTGGCTGAAGCTCGCTTCGTTGCGGGGGTTGAACTGTTTTGCATCTACTTTAATTTGTCCCGTTGCACACGTTACGCTTAGCAAGCCAAGGCACAACAATAGTATTGATCTTATCATCATGAAGTTAAATGTTTATTTTATCACAGGTTCATTTTACTACCGGAAAGGCCACGATACGCACCTTGGTAAAGCCAAAGGGCACCAGGGTCAATGTTTCTTCATTTGCTTCTACCGTTCCTTTATAAATACCCGTCCGGTCTGTTACGGGTTGTCTTGCCACACCATCTGCCAGTTGCCAGCCGGGAATCTTCTTTCCTGTTGCGGTGATCTCTATGGGGGCGTGGGCCAGATTCCATACAAAGTTCTGCTGCAATGGCTTTACTTTGACCTGCAGCTGCTGCTCCGGCTCCCTGACGATCTTTTCCAGCAGTCCGTAATTCCATGCGGATTTCGGAAAAACACTGAAATAATCGCCTTCATCTTTTTCATTTCCCTTTTCCCAGCGTTCTTCAAGCTTCAGGGCGTAGACCAGCGGGCCACGCTCAACGGTCCTGGAATTATGCCCCCAGTTTGAGGTACTCAGGTGCATGGGCAGCTTGAGGGTCACTTTATCCTTGTTTTTCCAGTTACGGGACAAGGTGAGCAGCGTCCCGCCCCTGCCGGTCTGTTCCTGCACGCCATTGACCAGTACCTGTGCTTCCTTGCACCATGCCGGGATCCTTAGTTCCAGCGGAAAATCAATGGGTCTTTTGGTCGTAAACTCAAAATTGATCTCCTCTTCAAAAGGATAGCTGGTGTTTTCCTGAATGGTCACTTCCTGTCCGCTGATCTTTGTTTTCAGCGTATTTGGTGCATAGACCAGTGCCGCTAGACCGTTATTGCCGGTGTTGTACCACAGACTCTGTGTATATTTTGTCCAGCCCTGGTGCATATTGGCCAGGCAGCAGGTGTACCCGCTGCGCATCCCCAGGACATTGTTCATCTGCCGGTCAAAGGGCAATGAAAAATCAAACACCCCCCTGCTGATCTGCACCTGGTTGGCGATCTGAAAATATTGTTTGTTATTGTAATCGTCCGTGGTCTGCGGAGGAAGTGCGTTAAAGGTCATTCTTTCCAGCGCATCCATATATTCCGGGTCTCCGGTGATCTCGATGATCTTTTCCAGGGAGTACATTGTTTCGACCGTTGCACAAAGTTCTACACCCTGGGTAGGCAGGTTGCCATGCAGGTCTTCATCGGCAGAGAAAACACCCATGGGCAGACCGTGCAGGGTCATAAGGTCGTGAAAACCGGTTTTCAGGCCCTTCAGGTAACTGGCGTCCCCGGTCCGCTGGTAATCAATGGCCGGGGTTTTCAGCGCCATGCCTACATTGACCCCATGGCGGTTCATCCAGTGAGCCTCATTCTGCTGCGCCGCAGCGCCAATGACCCAGTTGCGGTTGCTCAGCAGCTCGCTCCATTGAAATCCCTGCTTCTGGATCAGTGTTGCGAGCTGCAGCAGAGATTGGTCGTCATTGATGCTGTACAGCCATTGTGCCATCATCGCGTTGTCGTGGGCCCGTGATGTGGCCCATTCTGTCCAGTTGCCGATATTTGTTTTTTGAAGTGCGGCTTTTTGATAGTCAAAGTATTTTTCCATAAAAGTGATCACACGCTGATCGCCCGTAGCAGAATAGTACTGCTGCAATACTTTCAGCATGACCATTTTAGGCCACCAGTCGTCGCCGTTTTCAGGATGGGCCGCGTCTATGGTCTTTCCTTCCTGCTCAGCTTTGGTAATGCCGCCGAAATAACCCGAGGGGCGCTGGTGTTCCAGCGTCCAGTTGATGTATTTCATCACTTTCTGCTTCAGCGCCGTATTGTTGAGCTGCCAGGCCAGCGGCACTGCTCCGTCCAGCCAGTAGGGTGTCTCTTCCCAGGCATCTCCTTTCCCGCCAAGCCAGCCGTTATCGTTTTTCACCTTCCAGTACACTTCGTCCAGGTGCCCGGTGGTACCAGCAAGCATGAGCTGCAACTGGTCCCTGAGCCAGCCGCCTGGCTGGATCGCGCCCAGCGCCACTGCTGTATATTTTGGTTTGATAAATGACTCTTCTCTGCTAACGGGCTTTTTATCATCTGAAGGTTTAAAAGCCAATAGTAAAAAAGCCAATGAGGTAAAGGCGGTCTTACGGTTCATGTATGTGGTTAATATCTGGTTCTTAAAATTAAACAAATAAAATAAACAGGGATTGCTTTCCTGGTACATTCTGTCTCAAAACTTCGCCTGATGGTATCATTGTTATTGACTAAAAAAGATTTAAACCATAACTTGTACAAGCAGTCATCTTAAAGATACTGGCGCTAAGACCATCACCAAATGAACCTGAAACAAAAATTGACCGGCATGGCACTTGCCGCCGGGTGCATCCTCTGCGGCTATGCCTTCAATATGAATGGCCGCGATGATGAAAAGCAATGGGCAGAATACCTGGGCGGTCCGGACCGCAATCACTATTCGGCGCTCAAGCAGATCAACACAAAAAACGTGGCCGGGCTGGAAAAGGCCTGGGAATATCAATCCGGTGACTCTGGCCAGGTCCAGTGCAACCCGATCATCATTGACCAGACCTTGTATGCGGTAACTGCTTCTAACCAGGTGTTTGCACTTGACGCAGCTACTGGCAAAGAGAAATGGCGGGTGAAACAACCCGGAGACCCCACTTCCAATACCAACCGCGGGGTTGCTTACTGGCAGCAGGGAAACGACAAAAGGATCCTCTATGCGCACGGCGCTTCATTGTACGCTTTAAATGCGGAAACCGGACAGTCGGTGCTATCATTTGGCGATAACGGAAAGGCAAGCCTGAAAGCAGGTCTGGAAGACAATGCCAAAGACCGGTTCGTGATCTCCAATACACCGGGGACTGTTTTTGAAGACCTTATCGTCATGCCGCTCAGGGTAGGCGAAGATGAGGGGGCCGCGATCGGATACCTTCAGGCCTTCAACGTCAGGACCGGGAAGCTGGCCTGGACATTCAGGACCATCCCTGATCCCGGACAGCCAGGAGCGGATACCTGGCCGGCAGACATCAAGCAAAAAGGAGAAGTTGGTGCAGCCAACAACTGGTCAGGCATGGCCATAGACCGGAAAAGCGGAATATTGTTCGTACCGACCGGCTCTGCTGCATTTGATTTCTACGGGGGCAACCGCAAAGGAAAAAACCTGTATGCCAACTGCCTGCTCGCACTCGACGCCCGTACGGGCAAACACATCTGGCATTATCAGATCGTACATCATGATGTCTGGGACAGGGATCTGCCTGCCCCGCCTAATCTTGTCAGGGTTAAACAGAAGGGAAAAATGATCGATGCGGTTGCCCAGGTTACGAAGCACGGTTATATATACCTGTTTGAGCGCAGCACCGGCAAACCTTTGTTCCCGATCGATGAACTGCCCTTCCCCTCTTCAGATGTCCCGGGAGAACAGACCTGGCCTACACAGCCCATCCCAAGGCTTCCGCTGCCTTTTGCCCGGCAGCAGGTCACAGAAAAAGACATCAGCAATATTGCAGAAAACAGGCCGGAACTGCTGGAAATATTCAAAAGTGCTAAAAAAGGGCCCTATCAGCCTTTAAGCCTGAACACGCCGACGGTTATTTTGCCGGGTGCAGACGGGGGAGCGGAATGGGGAGGAGCGGCAGTTGATCCCGACGGGGTACTTTATGTCAATGCCAATGAAATGCCCTGGTTGTTCAGCCTGAGCTTAAAGCAGCAGGACAAGCCACAGGCAGGACTGACACAGGGTCATTTATTGTACAACAATACCTGCATCACCTGCCACGGGCCTGAGCTCAAGGGGAATCCCGGAAGTGGCTACCCTTCGCTGGTCAACATCAAAACAAGGGTAAGCAGGAAAGAGATTGACCGGCTGATCCGGACCGGGCGCGGCATGATGCCCGGTTTCACCAGCATTACCGCAACCCAGCGCCAGTCCATCATAGATTTCCTCTACCAGGAAGAAAAAACAGAAGCTCCGGCAACAACCCCGGCCAGTACCCCCGGCAACAGCAATCCTTATAAATTTGATGGTTACAATAAATTTTTAGACAACAACGGTTATCCGGCGATCAACCCTCCCTGGGGTACGCTGACAGCCATCGACCTCAATACCGGAAAACAGCGGTGGCAGCTTCCTCTTGGCGAATTCAAGGAACTGACTGCCAAAGGCATACCGCCTACCGGCACGGAAAACTATGGCGGGCCGGTCATTACTGCCGGCGGGCTGCTTTTTATCGCAGCAACTAAGGATGGCATGTTCCGGGCGTTTGATAAAGAAAATGGCCGGCTCCTTTGGGAGACCGCACTTCCCGCCGCCGGGTTTGCGACGCCGAGCACTTATGAGGCCAACGGAAGACAATTTGTCGTGATTGCCTGCGGCGGTACCAAACTGGGCACTAAAAAGGGGGACAGTTATGTTGCTTATGCATTAAAGGACTGACGGGATCAAACTCTGGCCTACCTTTATTTGTTATACCATCATCAACTGAAACACCATGGGAAAGATCAAGAACTTATTCGCCGGGTTGTGTGGTGCACTTGCACTCAATGCACTCCACGAATCTATCAAAAATAAAAGAACAACCCCCAGGATCGATTTCCTGGGGGAGCAGGCCTTGCAAAAAACCGTAAGGTATTTTGGCGGTAACATCACTGACAAAGACGAGCTCTATAAAGCTACCCTTGCAGGGGACCTGTTGTCCAATACGCTTTATTATAGCCTCATTGGCAGCGGCAGGGGAAAACACATCTGGACAAAAGCCATTGCCATGGGGCTGCTGGCTGGCATAGGCGCGGTCAAGCTGCCTGAGCCCATGGGGTTAAACCCTAAATCTGTCGCTAAAACCGACGGGATCAAATTAATGACAGTCGGTTACTATCTTTTTGGGGCACTGGTCACCGGAATTGTGCTTTCTGCCTTCAGCAAAAAGTGCTGAGTACCTATTGCAGTGTCGCGATGTCGATCACGAACCTGTAGCGGACATCGCCCTTCAGCATTCTTTCATACGCCGTGGTGATGTCTTTGATGTCAATGACCTCAATGTCTGAAACAATGTTGTGCGCTGCACAGAAATCAAGCATTTCCTGGGTCTCCCGTATGCCTCCGATCCCTGAGCCTGCCACGCTTTTGCGGCCGCCCAAAAGTGCAAAAGGCTGTACGGCATAAGGTTCGGAAGGAACTCCGACACAGATGTGGATGCCATTTGTCCTCAGCAAGGAAAGGTAGAGGTTCATGTCATGCGGTGCGGAAACCGTATCCAGGATGAAATCAAATGAACCCCTTACGGTTTCCAGCTGTGCCGGATCAGAGGTCACGACAAAATGATGCGCACCCAATTCCCTGGCCGCCGCTTCCTTGGAAGGAGAAGTGCTCAAAACTGTTACTTCAGCGCCGAAAGCCACACCAAATTTCACGCCCATGTGGCCCAGTCCACCCAGTCCGAGCACAGCCAGCTTATGGCCTTTGCCTACTTTCCAGTGACGCAATGGGGAATATGTCGTGATCCCTGCACAAAGCAGCGGTGCGGTAGCAGCCAGCGGCAGCTTGTCTGAAATGCTCAGCACAAATTCTTCACGGACTACAATGGTGTTTGAGTAGCCTCCATAAGTCGGGATGCCCTGCCTGTCCTTATTGTTATAGGTCTGGGTGTTTCCTTCCAGACAATACTGTTCCAGGCCTTCCTTACAGTTTTCGCAGACCTGGCAGGAATCGACCATACAACCTACCCCGGCCAGGTCATCTACCTTAAATTTCTTTACATGATCTCCGACCTGGATCACCCTCCCGACGATTTCATGTCCCGGAACCATCGGGAATATTCCCGGGAACCAGTCATTTTTGATCTGGTGAAGATCAGAGTGGCAAACGCCACAGAACAATATTTCCAACTGGACATCGTGAGGTCCGACTGTCCTGCGCTCAAAATCCCATGGTGCTAAATCTGTCTCAGCAGTTTGTGCTGCATATCCTTTGGCTTGTATCATAATAATTGTTTTTTATACAATTTTAACGGTTAAAAACAACAGTCCGGCCAATCCTTAAAAATTAAACATTTCAAAGACAAAAACAGGGAAGGGAGGTTACTTATTCCGGTTTGGTTTACGCTTATTGGCTTTTTGCTTCAGCTTGACCAGGGGTTGCATATTGGTCTCGAGCTTATATACTTCATAGTCGTTCAGACTTTCCAGAAGTTTCGATAAAGTCTGGAAACCGTGTGCACGGGTATCAAAGCTCGGATCTATTTTCCGCAAATTGGTCCCAAGGGTAGAAACAAGGATGCCAGTGTCCTCGGGAGAACTCATAAAATAAGCCTTGTCGATCAGTTCCGTCTTTACTTTGGCATAAACTGGCGCCGGGAGGTCTGTTTTTACTGAGGCCTGCTTAGCTCTGGAAACCTTTTTGGCAGGCTCAACAATGATCTGCTTTTCTATAACAGCTTCCTGTACGATATTCTCTGTAAACGTAAAGACTTCACATGAGCTGATAAAAGCAGAGGGTGTCTTTTTCTCACCGATCCCCATCACAAAAACGCCTTCTTCCCTGATCCTCTTCGCCAGACCGGTATAATCACTGTCACTGGATACGATGCAAAACCCGTCAACCAGTTTATCATGCAGGATATCCATGGCATCAATGATCAGGGCGCCGTCTGTAGAATTTTTGCCCGAAGTATAACTAAACTTTTGCATTGGGGAAAAAGACAGGTCATTTAACAAGCCCTTCCAGCTGTTCATACCCTGCTGCGTCCAATCTCCATATATCCTCCTGATGGTCACCTTGCCATATTTGGCAACTTCCTCAAGAATGTCCTTTAACAACTTTGCCTGTGCATTGTCCCCATCGATCAGGATGGCCATCCGCTCTATTTTCTTTTCCATAGATAGTAAAACCAAAGATACTTAATTTAATATGCGCCTGTTCATTAAAATCATAATCGCCCTAAACAGGGAAACCTGCGCTCAGCAAATGGTGGTATCGTCGTACAGTATGGTGCAGGTTGCAGTTTACCGGATTAATGGATAACATTGTAAACTAACCAGGTACAGATCAATCCGTATGAACAAAGCATCCATCGTCAAAACCTCGCTGTTAATTTTAATATTGCTGAATTATTTTGAAAGTTATGCCCGGCAGGCCTATGATGTCGCAGCGTTTTACTGGCCGGCATATCACTACGAACCCCGTGCCGAATTTTTGTTTCCTGACAAAAAAGGTGAGTGGGAGATCATCTACAAGGCCAAAGCAAAAGAAGCAGGCCATGCACAACCAAAAGTTCCGTTATGGGGCTATCTGGACGAAGCCGATCCAAAAGATATGGACAAGAAGATCACCGCGGCAGTAGATCATGGCGTAAATGTTTTTATTTTTGACTGGTATTGGTACCAGGGGCGGCCGTTCCTGGAAGATTGTATCAACAACGGTTTCCTGAAGGCCAACAAGAACAGAATGAAATTTTACCTCATGTGGGCCAATCACGATGCCACCACCTACTGGGCAAAAGACAATCCTAAAAAGGATTCCGTGATCTGGAAAGGCGGCGTGGACCGCAAACAATTTGATGTTGTTGTGGACCGTGTGATCCGGAAATATTTTAAGAACCCGGCCTATTACAAGATCGACGGCAAGCCTGTATTTTGTATCTATGAACTGCATACCCTGATCGCGGGACTGGGCGGCGCAACACAGACCAAAGCGGCGCTCGACTACTTCCGGAAGAAAACTGTTGCCGCTGGTTTTCCGGGCCTGCACCTGCAGGGTATTCTCTGGGGAGCCCTGCCATCGAGTATTGCCGGTGTTCCCGGAGAAAAGATAGAGACCCAGAATAAAGTAATGGAATACTTTGGCTTTAACAGTCTGACCAATTACTGCTGGGCACACCTGCAAAACCCGGATGGCGACTATGAAAAGTGGGCAGACCTGGCGACCAATATGTGGGCAGGGTTCAGCAGGGATTTCAGCATCCCCTATTTTCCAAACCTGACCATCGGCTGGGATGCCAATCCCAGGTTCCCGTACAAAACCGGTTACATCTCCAACCCTGCTCCTGAAAAATTTGCGAAATATGTAGACAAGGCCAAGAAATTCGCAGATGCGCATCCAGATCAGCGAAAACTGATCACCATCAATGCCTGGAACGAATGGTCTGAAGGCAGCTACCTTGAGCCGGATACCCTGTATAAAATGGGTTATCTTGACGTGCTGAAGAAAGCATTTCCGAAATGATCGCCTGGTACTAGTTATAATGCGTTCATATGACTACATTTGGCTAACGCCTTATTGATATGGATAAGTTATTACATGATGATGAAAATGATCAGCTGAAGCGCCCTGAGCTCACAGCCCATCTGCAAACGCTCATTACCTCACTGGAGGATATTGTATTTGAGATCGATGGTCACCAGGTCTTCAAAAACGTATGGGTTTCTGATCCTGCCATGCTTTTCATGCCCAAAGAAGCTTTCCTTGGGAAAAGTATCGCTGATGTAATGGGGCCCTTATCCGATACATTCACGCATCCGGTCAATGAAGCCATCAGGACCGGAACGGTACAGGAAGTGACTTACAAACATATTGACCCGGCGATCAACGAATGGTTCAGGGTAAGAATAAAACCGGTAGTCAAGGACAAGGATCCCCGGAAATACATACTGGTGCTCAGCATCCAGGATATCACCAGGCAAAAACTGTCTGAGCTGGCCCTTGAAGAAACCAAACGCCAGCTGGAAACACGCAACGACCTTTTGGATGTAAGCCAGAAACTAAGCTATACTGCCGGCTGGGAATACGACTTCAGCACAGGAAATATCTTCTGGACCAGGCAGGCCCATTCTTTATTTGACGTAGCGGAAGATTTTACTTTCTCTACTACCAATCTGAACGGGTTTTTCAACACCCAGGACTGGAACAAATTAAACTACTGCACCGCTATAGGTATCAAAAAAGGCAAACCTTATGACCTGGAATTAAGCCTGGTCACGGCAGGAGGAGTTAATAAATGGGTCAGGGCGATCGGTGTACCGCTTTGCAAGGACAACAAGGTAGTACTGATGAGGGGCGCTTTAATGGACATCACTCAGAAAAAAGAAAATGAGCTTGCCCTGATAGAGGCCAAAAACACGGCCGAGAAAGCTTCTAAAACAAAATCAGACTTTCTGTCTGTAATGAGCCACGAGATCAGGACGCCGTTAAATGGCATCATAGGAATTGCCAACCTCCTGAAACTCAATCATACTGCCGACCAGAAGGAATACATCAGCAACCTGATCTTTTCAGCGGACCATTTGATGCAGCTGATCAACAACATTCTTGACCTCACCAAAATAGAAAATGAAAAACTGGAGCTCGTAATGGGCGAAATCGACATTTTCAGGTTGGTCAGGAATATTCAGAACCAGTTTAAATCCCTTGCTGAGGCCAAAGGCATCAGGCTCATCAGCTTTATTGACGATAATATCCCGCGATGGATCATTGCCGACCCCATACGGCTCAGTCAGATGCTGAACAACCTGATCAGTAATGCAATAAAATTTACAGACCAGGGAGAGGTCACACTCACGCTAAAATTGAAATCTGTTCACGCGGGCAAAGTCTCTATACACTTTTCTATCAGGGATACTGGTCCAGGCATTCCGGCGGAAATGCAGGATAGTGTCTTTGAAAGCTTTAAGCAGGTCAGACAATCTGTTCATACCGCACATTCAGGTACCGGGCTTGGCTTGACCATCACCCAAAAGCTGGCAGAGCTGCATGGCAGCAGGATAATGCTGAAAAGTAAGGATGGGGAAGGATCTGAATTTTATTTTGACCTGGATTTTGAATCCAGTTCCAACCAGAGCCCGGATAATGTCATCCCTGTCGTGTTTTCTGCATTCGGACAAAAACTTACCGGGCTGAAAGTGCTGCTGGTGGAAGACAATATGATCAATCTGATGGTGGCCAAAAAGCAATTGGAATATTTTGGTATTATGGCAGACTGCGCAGGCGAGGGCCTGGAAGCGTTGAGGATGATGAAGCAAAATACTTATCATATCGCATTGCTAGACCTGCACATGCCTGGCATCGACGGTTATGCGCTTGCAGAAGTTGTCCGTAAAGAATATCCTGAGATACACCCTGTTATTTTCACGGCAGACATCATGGTGGAGGTGAGGCAGAAATTTGCAAAGATCCATGTTTACGATATCCTTAACAAACCCTTTGCTCCTGAAAAATTGTTTGAAGTATTGGTAAAGGTGGCAAAAAACAGGGGTATTGTAAATTGAGGCACGGCTTAGACCGCCGAGGTATAAATTCTATAAATTTTTCACGGAATCCTGTAAAAGGTATTATGATAGCCTGCATAAATTTGTCTATGGTAAGAATTATCAAAATGATCGACATGAAAAAGATATTTTTATTGGTTGTCATGATTGCAGCCACCATGGTCCAGACCAGTTTTTCCCAGGATCAGCGCGATACCGGCAAAACAGACCTCCTTTCTTCCTATTATGCGCTTAAAGACGCACTGGTAGCAGGCAGTGCTCCGCTTGCAGCAAAGAAAGCAGGAACCCTGGTCACAGCGATTGAAAGTGCTGATGACAGCATGATCGGCAAAGCAGCTGGAAAATCACTCCTAAAGCATACAGGGATGATCCTGGAAAGCAAAGACCTGGAAAGCCAGCGCAAATATTTCTCAGCACTTTCCGCAGACATGATCACGCTTGTCAAAACCGTCAAACAGCATGAAGCACCGGTCTACGAAATGTATTGCCCTATGAAAAAAAGCAGCTGGCTGAGCAGCGAGACAACGGTCAAAAATCCTTACTATGGCAATGCCATGCTCAATTGCGGTAAGATCACAGCGACCATAAAATAACCCGGGACATGAAAAAAGTACTGGTGTATGCCCTGTTCATGTGTGCATATGGCTTTGCCCATGGACAGCGTACCGTCCGCTATGACCTGACCATCGCCGATACGACGGTAACCTATGGCAAAAAACCAAGAAGAGCGATCGCCGTAAACGGGCAGATCCCCATGCCGACGCTGACCTTTACAGAGGGAGATACGGCCGAGATCCATGTATACAACAACCTGGAAGAAGAAACCTCCCTGCACTGGCACGGCCTGTTTTTGCCCAACAGGATGGACGGTGTCCCCTTCCTGACGCAAATGCCGGTCAAGCCACATACCAGCTACGTTTATAAATTTCCCATTGTCCAGCACGGCACACATTGGTACCACAGCCATAGCGGATTGCAGGAACAGACCGGCATGTACGGCGCGCTCATCCTGAACAAAAAGCAGGAACCGGTCATCCCTACCCTACCGGTGATCTTAAGCGAATGGACAGACATGAAGCCTGAAGAGGTACACCGCAGCCTGAAAAATGCCTCAGACTGGTTTGCGATCCAAAAAGGTGCTGTGCAAAGTTATTGGGAAGCCATCCGGTCAAAACATTTTAAAACCAAGCTGAACAACGAGTGGAAACGGATGAATGCGATGGATGTCAGTGACGTGTACCACGATACATTTCTGATCAACGGCAGGAACCAAAACGAACAGCCCCAGTTTAAGGCCGGCGACAAGGTACGGTTGCGGATTGCCAACGGGGGTGCCTCCGATTATTTCTGGCTCAGCTATTCAGGGGGCAAGATCACCGTTGTAGCTGCCGATGGAAATGATGTAGCGCCGGTGGAAGTGGACCGGCTGATCATTGCGGTCTCTGAAACTTATGATGTCATCGTCACTGTTCCTGAAAACAAAAGCTATGAATTCCTGGTTACGCCGGAAGACCGGACCAGGTCGGCATCGCTCTGGCTTGGCAAGGGAGAAAAGGTGGCAGCAACACCCCTACCAAAATTAAAGTACTTTGCGGGAATGAAAATGATGAACGAGATGATGGACATGCAGGGCAATCTGGTCAAAATGGAGGGCATGAAGATGCAGAACCAGGTCATGGACATGAACACGGTCATGTACCCTGAACTGGAAGAGGAGAAAAATGCAAACCTGGTCACACTCAGCTATGATATGCTGCGCGCGCCAAAGGAAACTACACTGCCCCCGGGGCCCTGGAAGGAACTCCAATTCGACCTGACCGGCAATATGAACCGTTATGTCTGGACCCTGGACAACAAGACCATTTCTGAGACAGACCGGATCCTGATCAAAAAAGGGGAAAATCTGAGGGTCATCCTGTATAACAACAGCATGATGCGTCACCCGATGCACTTACATGGTCATGATTTCAGGATATTGAACAAACAGGGAAAAAATGCACCAATGAAGAACGTGATCGATATCATGCCCATGGAGCGTGATACCATAGAGTTTGCGGCCAGTGAAGCTGGCGGTGACTGGTTCTTTCACTGCCATATCCTCTATCACATGATGAGCGGCATGGGGCGCATCTTCAGCTATGAAGATTCACCGGCCAATCCTGAACTCCCTGATCCGGCATTTGCGCGCAGGAAACTAAACGCCGATGACCGGGGATTTCACCCGATGGCCACTATAGGCCTGGAAAGCAATGGCAGTGACGGAGAATTTATGCTGGCCAATACGCGTTACCGCTTCTCCACAGAATGGCGTCTCGGCCTGAAGTCCCATCATGGCAATGAAAGTGAAACCTACTTTGGAAGATATATCGGGAAAATGCAATGGCTGTTTCCCTTTATCGGCTTTGATTATCACTACAACAAGATGAAAAATCAAATGGAAGATAATCTTTTTGGACAGGCCAGCAACCAGAACAACAGAAAAGCTGCCGTGATCGGGGTACAATATACCCTGCCCATGCTTTTCCTTGCCGAAGCCAGGCTGGACAGCAAAGGCAAGCTACGGTTCCAGCTCATGCGGGAGGATGTACCGCTGACCAGCAGGCTGCGCCTGAATGTGATGGCCAATACAGACAAGGAATATATGACCGGGTTACGGTATATCCTTACCAAATACCTCTCCTTATCCAGCCATTATGATAGTGATATGGGCTTTGGCGGAGGAATTGCCGTCACTTATTAACTGCGGTCTATTTGCCCAGAAGTAATCTTGCCTGTGTTCCCCACTGGCCGACAAAAAGATCTGGCTTTCCGTCTTTGTTGACATCACCAATGGCAATCCCCCAGCTCCTGCCTACGGCAGATTCGGGGATGACCTCACTGGTCACCAGTTTAAAATTGCCTTTACCGTCATTCTGTAAAGCCTGCATCTGCATGGCCTGGAAGGGCGGAATCTTAAGCGCACTCAGGATAATGTCCGGATAGCCGTCATGATTAAAATCAAAAATTGCTCCTGCATATGTAGAATATTCCTGCCTGGGAATTCTTTTTGCCGTTTCATCCTTAAAATTCCCCTTGCCGTCATTGATCAGCAAACGGGCCGTAGGATCCTTCTCAAACGCGCCCCCGTTGCTGGTCAAATTAAGAAAAAGAATGTCCGTCAGCTTATCTCCGTTTGCATCAAAGGTCAGCACCTCCCTGGTATGCAAGGGGACAGGCAGTTCCAGCTTTTCAGGATGTTCGGTAAAACGTCCTTTTCCATCGTTAAAAAACAAGCGGTTGGGCGGGACTTCATTCCCGGCAATCAGATCCAGCGATCCGTCACCATTCAAATCGACCAGTTTAACAGACTGCGTTTCGGTCCGGATCGCAGGCAGCCCCTCTTTTGTATGATCAATAAAATAACCCGGCTTTTCCGGATCATTGAGCCACAGGAAGTTCTGGGGCGTAGGGCCCGTATTTCCTATAACAATGTCCAGCAGGCCATCTCCATTCACATCCCCGATATCCAGGCCGTTTGCCTCACTTTTAGCCGGCAAGCGCTCACTTGCCTCTCTAAAAGTTCCATCTCCATTGCCCAGATAAAATTCATGATTATGGTCATCTTCAGCAACGAAAATAACATCCAGGTTGCCGTCCTTGTCAAAATCACCGACACGTACATGCTCCGAATCATGCGATTTCTCTGCAAAAACACCCTTCTTCCAGGTAAATTTCCCCGTCCCATCGTTCAGGTACAACCTGTTCGGCAGATTTTCCAGTGCCAGCACTGCATCAAGATGTCCGTCTTTATTTACATCAGCCAACACCACATCCAGCGGATGCGATTCCGGATCAGCGGGCAGATGAGTTGAGGTAACATCCTTGAAATAGCTGGTTTCTGTACTTTGTGAAAAGGCAGTACCGTTCACTGAGAAATACAACGATACCGCAATTGCAAAACGTTTTCCAGATTGATAAAGCTGCATAATGAGAAGGTATTAGGTTTAAAATATTACCGGCCTGCAAGAAATACCTGTATTATAACATTTGAATGCTGGTTTATGTTTCTATGTATTTTCCACCACTCTGCAACTCCATCTCGAGGATACCAGGGGGCCTGAATGTCCGATTCAAAATAACACCTGCAAGATTCAAATCTCCATGTACAGGGAAAGGTTGAAAGGCCTTACTTTGGTATAGTGATTTAACCAGATAGATGCGAACCATTTTTATCATATTGCTTTTTTCCCTTTGTCAAATCTGCCGGGCACAGAAACTGGAAATGGAACTGGACCGCATCCACCCCGCCATCTTAAATGATAGCCATGGCGATTCGATCAGGAAATATTTCTCCTTTACTTTTTATAGTCATGATGCAAAAATGACCAGGCAAAAGAACCTGATGATGATGGCTTTCTTTTCTAACAAGCTGGCAGTCAACCATGATTATGTGCTGTCGAAAATACCAGAGCTGAAGCTATTTCGCAGCCCGAAGCCATTAGAGATCATATCACAGCCGCTGAATAGCTACTCAGGTGCTTACGCAATACCTATATTCGATTCTACAGGAATCATTATAACAGTAAATGGCATTAACAGACAAAATGCGCAGCAATATCAATTCAGGGTGTTGGAAGACAATAAAAAAATTGTATTGCCATGGACTACGCCCAGGTTATTTGCAAAGGCATATATGATGACTAAAATTGCTGATTCGACCAAAATAGATGACTCCACCGCATACCTGGGGCGATTTAAAGGTAAATACGGCAAATCGCTGACCTTCCAGGTAAGAGACATCAGCAATCCCGACAGCATAAACATTTCCATGACTGCATACTGGGTAAAATGGAAGCCCAAAGTAGTAGGTGTATTTACATTTTCCCAGCTCCCCGATTTTCTGACCATCTTCAAACAACAATGGAAGAGGATGTCGTACGGAGAGACAGCTGAGGACTGGAGCGCAGACACGACACTGCTCAAACTCAAAAAGAACTTCCGCCATGAGGAGAACAACCTCATCTTTTACCTGGATGATATTGTCATCTCCAAAAACATCATTGAATACAGATTGGCAAAAGGGAATGACACCACCAAATGGATGGTCAATGACTTTGACTTCAACCTGGTCTGGCTTAAAAATCTATCACCCGGCAAATATGAGCTGCAGATCCGCTATAGCGTACAGCGGATGAATGTCTGCAAATACACATTCACTATCCAGGCGGCCTGGTACCAGACCCTATGGGCCAAAACAGGCTTAATTGTACTTGTCCTGCTTGCCGTTGGCTTTGTCATACTCCTGTGGCGATCAAGAAAACAAGCTGAAAAACTAAAGGCGCAGGACACCCAAAAACAATTGGTACAAACCGAACTCAAATCTATCCGCTCGCAATTCAACCCCCATTTTGTATTCAATGCATTAAGTTCTATCCAGGGCCTCATCACAAAAAGCGATTCTGACAATGCATCGAAATACCTGATCGAATTCAGCAACCTGATGCGTGAATCATTAAAAGCTACGAACAACGAGTTTGTAAGCATTTCCAGTGAAATCAAAATACTGGAGAACTATCTGAATCTGGAAAAATTACGTTTCGGCTTCAGCTACCGGATAAAAGTATTAGGACAGATAGATACAAATGCGGTAGAGATCCCTAGTCTATTCTTACAGCCATTGGTAGAAAATGCCGTAAAGCATGGGATATCTTCCCTGCAGGAAAACGGAAAATTGCTGGTGTCTTTTGAAAAAGAGGACAACAACATGGTCATTCAGGTGAGCGATAACGGCAAAGGCTTTAAGGAAAAGGTAAATGCCAACGGCTTTGGCCTGCAACTCACCAAAGAAAGAATCAAGCTGCTGAACCAAACGCTCAATGCACAGGAAATTAAATTCTCTATAGCAAGAATGAACGACAAAACACAAGTGACTATCCATTTCAAAAACTGGTTAATATGATCAAAGCCGTAATTATTGACGACGAAAAAAACAACATCGAGAATATCGTGAGCCTGTTGCAAAAACATGAACTGCCTGTAGAGGTCGTGGGTTCAGCAACAAATGCCGATGATGGGATTGCGGTCATACTGGCCACCAAACCCGACCTGTTATTCTTGGATATTCAGATGCCGGTAAAGGATGGTTTTGACGTCCTTAAAGCATTGCCACATTACCAGTTTGAAGTTATCTTCGTTACCGCATTTGATCAATACGGCATACAGGCCGTTAAATTTTCTGCGATAGATTACCTGCTTAAACCGATCAATCCTGATGAACTGAAGGCATCCATTCACAAAGTTGAAACAAAGCTAGGCCAAAAAAAAGCCAACTTTCAGCTCGAAAACCTCATGGAGCTCATCAGGGACAAAGACGCGAAGAAAGACCACAAACTGGCCCTGGCATCTACTAAAGAGATCAGATTTGTGCATACCGAGGAGATCATCCGTTGTGAATCATCCAATGCCTACACCCAATTCTATCTGACTGACGGTAAAAGTATCATGGTATCAAGGCCTATTTTCGAATACGAGGAACTGTTGCTGAACTATGATTTCATCCGGTGTCATCAATCTCATCTGATCAATACCAAGTTTATAAAAAGCCTGGTCAAAGAAGATAACGGATACCTGTTGCTGAACGACGATACCCGCATCCCTATCTCCAGAGGGAAAAAAGAAAATGTACTTAAAGCCTTACACACCATCAAAAAATAAACGCTTAACACCATGAAATATTTACTATCCCTCATATTGGTGCTTTTTTGCAACCAATTAAATGCACAAAATCCTGCTCCGATGACCATGGAGGATAAAAAAACAGACGCCTATCTGATGGCGCGCAAACCGGCAACGCTGACAATTCAATTCAAGAACTTGCCGGCAAATGGTAAAAAGGTCAACATCAAGTATACACTGGTGCAGCTGGGCATTGGATTTCAGACCGCCAAATATGCAGAGACGGATGCTGCCGGCGTCGCGAAACTGGTTCTGGATCAAAACTATCCCTGGCAGCAGATCTGGCTGAGCGCCGGTGATTACCTATATGCGGGAATATATGTCAATGAAGGTTTGACCGTCACTATAGATGCGCAAAAAACAGCTGCACACAGCGCCTATATGATTGGCGAGGGGGTGGAATATTCGGGCCCGGACGGAGAACTGAATACTGTCATGAATGAAAATGTACTGTTCAAGAAACAGCAAAAGGAAGCGCTGGGCAATAAGCTCGGCACACTGTTCCAGACCAGAAGAAAACTAAATGCCAGTTTCTTTTTTGCCAGTATCGACTCTGCTCGCCGGCAATTGACCCAGATCGATCAGGAATTCATTGCCGGCCATCCCAAATATAGCTGGGCGGTCAATGACCGAACCTTATCTGATTTTTATGGCCAACTGTGTGTCAGTTATTGGGGCGATGTGATGCCGGATTCGATCTTTGCAGCGATCAGCAAGTACCAACCCTATTTTACCAGCAACGATGGGGTCTCGTTCTATAAATACCTCCAAAGCTATACTGTGACGCAAAACAACAGCCAAAAAGGAAAGGGCCTTGAAGGTACACTGGCCTGGTACGATCGCACATTTACACAGCAAAAATCAGATCTGTTAAAATTATTTCTTTTGGATGATGAGAAAAATTCATTTGCGCAGTCATTCCCGCTGATCATCAACAGCATCCAAACCAGGTGGTGTAAAAAAGTCGCAATGGACGAGCTCAAAAAATCAAACATCACTCAAAAAAAGATAGACAGCTTATTTGCCATGTCCAAAAAAATAGCGCATGCTGACATTGGCAAGCCCCTGGTAAAACTACCTTTTGAAGCTGAGCTTTATCAAATAGATACTTTGAAAAATGTGGATGAGTTTATCCTCAACCTAAGGTCAAAATTTCCCGGAAAAGCGCTGATCATAGACTTTTGGGCCACCTGGTGTGCCCCCTGCCTGGCAGACCTGCCGTTTAGTAAAAGCCTGCACGAAGCAAATAAAGATCTGCCGGTCGAGTATGTTTACCTTTGCACCAATAGCTCTTCCGATATTAACATCTGGAAAAACAAGGTTGCAGAACTGCAAATACCCGGCACACATGTTTTTGTTGATGATAAGATCATCACGCAATTGAAAAATATCCTCAATGCGACAGGTGGGTTCCCTGCCTATGTGTTGATCGACGCCAATGGCAAAATAAATAACAAAGCCATCTCCCGTATGGAAGCTTTAAACAGAGCTGGTATAAAACAAGCTGCAGGGCTTTAGAAAGATTCAGAAAGGAACTCTTTTTGGTTAATCGCAGTCAGCGTATTTCCGGGAATCTGCCAAGTAGTTTTCAAAAGTAAATTCAATCGTAAAGACCTTGCAGACATCCCGGGTTGGCCCCGAGTTCATGCTGCCCGGCTTCGCTTCAGCTACACATCCACTTCTATTTATCCGTACCTCCA
>Ga0222419_100415_pt1 | contig 44915 bp, 36 predicted proteins | sample 1B20Ametagenome_FD_182474 | JGI IMG/M metagenome (GOLD analysis project Ga0222419, IMG submission 182474) | Enriched microbial communities from leaf-cutter ant dump, University of Wisconsin, Madison, United States - 1B20A (version 2) | ecosystem: Environmental > Terrestrial > Nest > Insects nest...
CCACGCGTTCCCATCTCGAACACGACCGTTAAGCCCTCCAGCGTCGATGGTACTTGAACCGCAGGGTTCTGGGAGAGTAGAACGTTGCCAAGCAGAACTGAATATTCCCTGATAGCTCAGTTGGTAGAGCACTCGACTGTTAATCGAGTTGTCACAGGTTCGAGTCCTGTTCGGGGAGCCATATGGCCCGTTGGTCAAGGGGTTAAGACACCTCCCTTTCACGGAGGTAACAGGGGTTCGAATCCCCTACGGGTCATAGCCATACTCATCAAGATGGAGGCTTAGCTCAGCTGGGAGAGCATCTGCCTTACAAGCAGAGGGTCGGCGGTTCGATCCCGTCAGCCTCCACCATCAGAATCCTTATTTACATAAGCATAAGATCAGCAAGTTAAGGGGATTCTATAAGCATTATAACGACGCGGGGTGGAGCAGCCCGGTAGCTCGTCGGGCTCATAACCCGAAGGCCGCAGGTTCAAATCCTGCCCCCGCAACCAACCTCCTATACTCAAGAAAGTGAAGATAAGCTTTGCAGCTTGCACCGATTACTTTCTCGGGGCCCATAAATAGCGAGGGCATATGTATCGCGGAGCCGTGGTGTAGAGGCCTAACATGCCTGCCTGTCACGCAGGAGACCGCGGGTTCGAATCCCGTCGGCTCCGCCATTTTTTTTTGTAAGAGCCATTAGCTCAGTCGGTAGAGCACCTGACTTTTAATCAGGGTGTCGTAGGTTCGAGTCCTACATGGCTCACCATTGTTGTACGCGGTCGTGGCGGAATTGGCAGACGCGCACGGTTCAGGTCCGTGTGGGCTAACCCCCCGTGGAGGTTCGAGTCCTCTCGACCGCATCCTACCTACAGCAAAGCCCTTCGAATTTAATCGAAGGGCTTTTTTTATTTCTCTAACAAATGCTTCTCCTTGAATGGTTGGCCTGAAAATTTCCATTACAGGAATTTTAGTCACATTCACAGCTCCCGAAAAGCCGGTAGGCAGGCCCCCGATCTGGTAGATCACTGGCGAGAACTTCTGCCCAAGAATTTGGTGTTTCCCAGAGTTTGATAGAATGTACAGGTAATTCGGCTTTTTTTAAGGTATGACATATATATGAGGATAGATTTTCCACAGTAGTTCGGAAACCGAGTAAAGAAACCTTTGAGCCGGTCTTGTTTAGTGTTTCCCAAACAGGTTCATTACCCATGGCCATAAAAGAATGGTCAAGCTGATCGACTACTAACTTTTTAACCACTTTTTTTACATCGCTGAAATCGATCAAAAATCCCTCATCAGAAAGCTGATCATCCGTAACAAGTGTACCTTTTAATACCACTTCAAGTTTGTAGGTATGCCCGTGTAAATTTGCGCATTTTCCTTTATGCCCTATTAGTTGGTGAGCAGAATCAAAGGTGAAAATTTTGCAAACTGAAACTTCGTTAAGCATAGTAAAGAACCTCGCTTTTTACTTTTCAAGTATGCCTGTAAGCCCTTTCAGCTGTCCACAAATGTGTGTGATAGGCTGTTTCCATCATGGATTTTACAGAAAAAAGCGCCCTTGAATCACTGGCGCTCACATGCTCACATGGGCCCTTTATTTTTTCACGAGAAAGATCACACAGCCGAAAATCGGGCCGTATTTTTGAAAGAAGGCGGCAATCTCCAGGAAGCGAGTTCGGGATTCTTCCGATTTTGCGGCATTTTGCAAGACGTGAATCGTGCCCTCCCAACCTTCATCTACCAGTAAGCCTTCGAGTGTAAGCAAACTCATGGGCATTTGTTCGCAGTTGGCATGCCCGAAGTCGGTTTTGCTCCAGATTTGGCTCCATTCGGCGATGGTCAGCGGTGTAGCCGGAACTTTGATGGTATCACGAAATTGTTTCAACAATTCTTCCGTTAGATTTTCCGACAATCCGATGTCATGCGTACCCAGTCGTCCGCCAGGTTTCAGCACCCGATAATACTCGGAAAGCGCCTGCAGTTTCCCTTGGTTCGGCAGCATGGTGAGCATGGCTTCATTAATGACGGCATCAAAGCTCTCATCTGCAAAAGGAAGCTGCCGCGCGTCCCCCATGACGCATTCAATGCGGTGTTCCAATCCCGCCTTTTTTACATTATCGCGCAGTCGCTCCAAACTGGGGCCATGCGTGTCCAGAGCCGTAATATGACAACCATAGGTCCGAGCAACATGGATAGCTGTAGTTCCCATATTCGGTGCTACTTCAAGCACACGACTCCCCTCGCTTAGGGATAAATGATTCAGAATGGATTCCGTTCCCCTCCGTCCCCCCGGTCGAAGCATGGTTTTGCCTAACCCGGCTAAAAAGAAGTGGGCTGGCGCTTGTGAGGCTTGAATCATGTTGTTTTCCTCCTCCCAAAATGAAAGTGTTTCGCGGACGATAGAACCATCGTAATTCGAATCAAACTTTGTTGGTGTGATAGGCGTCACAGTATGGTAACTTTGCAGTGTGAAAGGATTGGTGAATGTGATGACGCTCACATCATCAAGGGGCAGATGAAGGTAAACTGAGTTACATCAGCATGACGTATTCATGCAGAAGTTGTATTGGAGGTGGAGTGGGATGAACAAGGAGATTCCCGTAATGAAGGAAGGGGATTGGTCGCTGAGTTTGGAAGATCCCTACTTCGAATCGCATATCGAGGAGATATTTACAGAAAGCTTGGCTGCCGTTCAACGAACGAAGTCAGGCCATTACGTGAATCTGGTAACGCCGGGGGCGTGCGGAGATCCAAGGGTCTGGATGTTTTCTCAATTGCTCTCCCAATTGCAAAAAGCGGGCCTGTCTGTTCAGGACATTCGGTACATGAATCAGTGCGGGTGCGGCGGTCACGTAACCCGGGTTTTCCGATAATGTCTTTAAATACCCCAAACCACGGAGGAAACCAATATGGTCAAAAAATTCGACGGAACCGCGACGATCGGCGAGATTGTGGCCGGTTTTCCCGGCGCCAGCAACTTGTTCAAGGAATACAAAATCGATTTTTGCTGCGGCGGCAACCGGGCGTTAGCCTCGGCGCTGCGTCAACAAGGGATTGAAGAAGGACCTTTTTTGGAACGCTTGAATCAACTGTTCGGGCAAGCCCAGCAAGAGCCGGATCAGGAAGTGGATTGGCGCGAAGCGCCTTTGAGCGATTTGATCGATCATATTGTTCAAGCGCATCATGCCTATTTGTTCAAGGAGCTGCCGCTGCTCAGCGAATTTGTCACGAAAATTCTCCGGGTTCACGGTGCTGCGCATGGTGAGCTGTCCAGACTCTACAAGCTTTTTCATAAGATGAAAATGGAATTGGAACAGCACTTGATCACAGAAGAGGGGGCGGTATTTCCGTTCATTAAGGAGGCCGAAAAGACAGGAGATCCAGCCGATCTAGTGAAGGCAGCCGAGACGATCCGGGAGTTGGAAGCCGATCATAGCTCGATTGGAGAATTGCTCAAAGAAATGAGAGAACTCACCGATCATTACCGACTGCCGGAAGATGCGTGCCGGACCTACACCCTGACGTTTCAGAAACTCGAGATCATGGAAGCCGATATCTTTCAACATGTCCATCTGGAAAACAATATCTTGTTTCCGCGGGTGGGGGATGGGCGTTTGCATGAAATGAGACCTGAGTAAAGGAGAGGGATCGGGATGAAAAAAGGGTATGTTCCGAGCCAGCACGGCGCTTGGGCCATGCTGCTCATTCCGTTTTTATTTGGCATGTTGGCGGCCAAGCCCGCGGCGTTGCATGCGCTGCTGTTTTTGGGCTGGTTGCTCGTTTACTTATGTTCGTATCCTCTGTTGCAGTGGATTCGGACGAGGAAATGGCAAGTTTATGGGAAGCCACTGACGGTGTATGGAAGTTTGCTGCTTCCGATTGGTGTGGCTTTGTTTGCTTTACGTCCTGCATTGATCGGGATGGCCTTGCTGTTTATTCCGTTATTTGTGGTGAATGGCTATTATGCCCGGCGCAATCGGGAACGTTCGCTAGTCAACGACTTGGCTGCAGTCATGCAGTTCAGTTTGATCGTATTCGTCGCGTATCAGGTGGGCGGAGGCAGCAATTGGCGGCTTGCCGGCGAATTGTTCGGGTTTAGCGTGTTGTATTTCACAGGGACGGTGTTCTACGTAAAAACGATGATCCGGGAAAAGCATAATGTGAAGTATTACCGGCTTTCCGTTGGGTATCACCTGGCTTTGCTTGTCGCGGCGGCCATATGGCTCCCGCCAGGTGTGTTGGTGCCGCTGGCGATTCTGCTTATTCGCGCCATCTGGTCTCCACGTACGAAATTAACGGTGAAGCAAAGCGGCATGCTTGAAATTGCTTACTCGGTTCTGGTCGCTTGTACGGTTCTATTTGTTTACGCCATGTAGAGGCTTATTTTTCCCGTGGGGGCGGTTTCTAGCAATCCGTCTCCAAAGCCGCGAGTGCTGACGTTCAATCCAGATGAAAAACTGTCTGTTCGGATGAACCAAGTGTGATTCTCGTCATATCATCTCATCCGGCTTGGCACTTATACTATTTCTGACGTTTGGAGAAACTGAATAACGAGGAGTGAAGCGAATGACCCCAAATCCCCACCAATGCGGCAGTATGCTCTCTGGAGGGCAGGCGCAGGCGGTGCTTTGCGAACCACTGGCACAGTTGAAACGAGAGCATGGGCCGCTTAGGGCGCAAATGGATGCATTTGCGCAGGATGCGCAACAGATAGGAATGGATCAAGAACAAACGAATTGGAGTTTGCAGCTCGCCGAACTGAAAACAAAGGTGGATGCCTTCATTCGGGAACTTGATCCTCACTCCGAACGGGAAGAGGGGACCCTTTTTCCGCTTATGGCCAATTATATTGGACGGACAGTGGGGCCGATCGCCGTAATGGAATACGAGCACGATCAAGCAAAGCAAAACCTGAAAACATTTATGGAAATGGCTGAGCGTGAGACAGGTTTTGTAGATGCGGCAGACGCCAAAAAAATCGCTGAATACGCACTGCGCGCCCATGCCATTTTGACAGAGCATTTCATGAAAGAAGAAAACGTTCTGTTCCCGATGGCGGAAAATATGTTGAGTGCGGCAGAGAAAGATCAGCTGAGCCGTGCTTTTGGCCTGTCCTGACCATTAAACCACTCCTATAAAGGGACCGAATCCAGAAGGCCACTGATCTGGAGACGGTCCTTTCGTTTTTGATGTTCTTTCCATTGTTGCAAGGCTCCATGTCGAGGAGGATGGACGCCGACTGGACAGACGAGTGAAAACAAGCGGATTCGTCCGGGCAAGAAGAGCCGATCTATGTTTGATAAGCCGGACCGGTTTGTTGTCGATCAAGCAACCCAGGTTAACCCCATCTATCTTCCGGTTGGCATTTCGGCGTTGACGAGAGATTCTTCTTTCAGACGTTTTCTGGTGTTCCAGTCGAAACGTCTGGCATTGCTCCAAAAGTTGAAATCACCCGTATAGTAACCGTCCCGGTCGACTCGCAATTTTTTCCGAGCAATCATCTTGACGTATCCGATTATCCGGCTGAAGGTGGCAATGTCGTCACTGCCGCAGACCGGGCACGTCGAAACGTTTGTACCGTCCTTGGCGACAATTTGTTGGCTGCATGCGAGACAACTTGTCAGCGTTGGTGTCAATGTGATGTATTGGATCGGTTTCTCGAATATTCTTTTTACATAATCGGCCAATCGTTCGGGCGGCAGCTTGCTTTCAAGAAAATGGTGCAAGATGCTTCCAGAGGTCGCATAGGCTTGAAATTCGGCGCTGTTTTCGATTTGCAGCAAAAAATCGTCTTCGCTAAACGGAAGCATGCAGCCTGATGTCAAATAGACGTTCTCTCCGTTTCCCTGCACGAAGATGTGGCGGTTGTTCCGCTTGGCCCATTTCACATCGTGACGTGCGAGTTTGACGGCGGCGTTTTCTCCTGGAGCATATTCGATCCCGCAAGCGACTTGGTCTCTCACGATAAATTCATTGATCTTTTCGGTCATAAATTGCATGATTCGATGCGCCAGCTGCTTGCCCGCCTCGTTGTTCATTCCGCCGGGATAACCGCGATTGATAAGTCCCTCATGCATGCCGGCAACGGCAAAAACATTGAAATAGTTGGATAAATCGCGGTTCAAGGCAAAAAAGGTCGGAAATAATTCTTTGTTTCGCTCAATCCAACTCCGTTTGGCCATATGCCCTTCCTGCATCACATTCAAGAACTTTTCGATTTGGGCGAAAAGCAGCGAGTCATCGTGACCGTACTCCATCAGCACCCGATTCAGGTTCAAATTGAGCACTTGCACCGCACCGGTTGATCCGGTCGAACTGCCGAATATGCCGCTGCCAAGTCTCGACAAGATGGTTAAATCGATCTGGAGCCTGCAGCACAAACTGCGGCTTACTTCTGGATCACGTGGTTTGATATAAGGGTTCCGGTGGCGGTAGGTTTCATTCTCGAACGGTTTCGTCTGGAAATTCTCGAAATAGACGCCGCCCCAGCGATACATCCCGTCGAGCATCTCGAGAAACAGCGGGTTGCGGTAATCGAACTCGTCGTCGATCGGCACGGTCAGCAGCGGAAAGGTAAACGGGATGCCGGTGCCGGTTCCCTGTTTCATCACTTCAATGACGGCCCCATTGATCCGGTCGAAGTAGGCGGATGGAATATCGCGATAACGAATATCGAGCGGCGTTCCGCCGATCACGACAAAATCGTCCTTGATTTCACCGGAAGGCTTGCCAAATTCCAGCGTAATGTTGGTAAAGGCCGATTGCGACCCGCCGCGCAGCGGCATGTTCATTTCCCAAATGAAACTTTGGAACATCTGCTGCAATTCTTCCGCTGTGAAGCGGCGACCGTTGGCCGTTTCCTCGTAATATAGATAGGAGGCGGAGATCGTTGTCATTTGAGACAACATAACGGCTCCAGAAACTTGTTGAGACATCAACACGACGATATTGCTGAAATGTCTGAGCAGGGTTTCGAGTTTGCGGGTCGGTTTCGAAGATAACATATTTTTCGCCAGCGTGGGGATTCCGTTGGTGGCGATATCCTTGGAAGCTACGCTGAGGCAGTAAGGGCTTAACTGCTTATCGTGAATGTAGATAACGCCTTCCCGATAAAGCTCGGTTAATTTGGCCGGTAAAATGTGCTGCAGCAGGTACTCCTCTTCGGCAAAGTTGGTCAAATTGTGTCTTAAGAGCGGCAGCGAGTAAACGAAATTGCTGTTTTCCCTTTTCAAATAGTCGGCTTGCTTGGTTTCCGACCGGGAAGTAAATGTATCGATAATATCCGTGGAACGATGAAACATGAGTTGTCCTCCATTCTTTGATTAACGGCTTCCTTGCACCGATTCTTGCGTCGGGTGAAAGGGGTTGATACGGTAAGGAATCTGGCTGCTGTATTTCGTTTTTAAGCCGTTCACATACTCTGAAATCCTGTCGAAATATTCATCGCTGAGCAACGGATAACGCACCGTTCTCACTTGACTTACACGGCTGTTATGGCGAATGACGGTTTCTACCGATTCGAGAATGTCCTGGCATAATCGTTTTGTGGGCATCATTCCGATAATCGCTTCAAACACCTCGCGGTCGCCTTCGGGGTCCAGACAATGGAAGGGCAATTTCATGTCGATATGTATGCCGTCCGCCAAATCCAGGGCAAGGATGTGCTGCAATTTGCGCGGGAATGTCCCGTTGGTGAAAACGATGATTTTTCCTTTAAAAATACGCCTCACTTGCCGTAAAAATGGTTCGATGTCCCCGACATCGTTCATCAGAAATTCTCCGCCGCTAAACAGCACGGCATCGAACATTTCGTTGCAGCCGTCCAGTCGGTCTATCACTTGTCGAGAGGTCAAATGGCCGTTTGGTTTTTTGGCGATTAATTCGTCGTAATTATGACAACCGTAACAGCGCATATTACAACCGTTCCAGGCATGTATAAGCAGCGATATGTGCCCGGGCAGATCGTCGAAAGTACGAATAAAACGGGGATAAAAAGCGAGCATCCGATCCTCCTTCCCGAATAAAAACAGCATGTCCAACCGCCTTTGGAAAATGGCGATCAGAAGTGCCTGTAAACATCAAACCAGTCGGTCCTATGCACGAAAAACACCTCCCTATCATGCGTGGGTCAAGCAACAGTGGAGAGACCGCATCGGATTGTCACCGAACTTCCCTGTTCAATCGATTTGGCCATGCAAGCGAATCGATCCTCTAAACCACTATATTTAGTTGTTTGAATCGAATGATACCACAATATATTGAAACGAAAAGTGATGATGATCACATTCTCGCTTGGACGATGAAGCTGGCATCCCTTCATTTGAAATCGTGACCGGGATCACACAAACATACAGCTTTGTATGATAATGTGGTGTCGATAAAGAGCAAGATCAACCACAATTTTCATTCGGACGAGATGAGGTCGTGAAGCCGTATGTCCAACCAGTGGGTTCCATCCCGATATAATTGCCGCATACGCCTGAAAGGCAAAGGGAGTATGCTGTACAACAGCTATACAGGCGCAATTGCTTTCACGGATCTGGAAGAGGAAGCGCAAGCGCAGATCCTGCTGGAGAAGGGGGGAAGAGCGGCGGAATTGTCAGGATTGGCCACCGACATGCGCGAGGCCGGATTTCTCGTTCGTGCAGGGACGGACGAACTGGGGCAGGCGAAAAAGCTGCATGATGACTTACAAGTAGCGAAATCGATGCACCTCGTGATCATGCCAACGGAAGCTTGCAATTTTCGCTGCACCTATTGCTATCAATCGTTTCCCCGAGGCGCCATGGAGCGGGAGACGATAGATGGCTTGAAAGCTTATGTTCGTCAAGCGGTCCAGCGGATCGATCAGCTGGCAGTCAGTTGGTTTGGAGGCGAGCCGCTTCTTGGGCCCGGGGTGATCACGGAGTTATCCGATTCATTCCTGGAAAGTTGCAAAAGTCACGGCGTCGACTATTCGGCCGACATGTCCACCAATGGATATTTCCTGACGAGGGAACGGTTTGCGGAACTGCTTGGACGAAATGTTCGGAGGTTCATGGTCACCTTGGATGGAGTCGGAGAAGTTCACGACAAAAGAAGAACCCTTCGCGGCGGAGACGGCACCTACGATAAAATTATCGATAATCTGAAAGAGATTCGCAGCGTCGCTGGTTCGTTTGCGATCGATCTTCGCATCAATTTTGACGAAAACAATGTGGGGCAAGTGCCGGAACTGTTGGAGCAGCTGTCCGCATGGTTCGGAGAGGACGAACGATTTCAGATCTTGATTAGGCCGGTTGGCCGCTGGGGAGGGCCGCAGGATGACCATATTCCCGTCTGCGACAGAACCGCAGCGGATCGTCACCTTTGGGAACTGACCCATTATGGTTTGGAGCAAGGACTGGCGCTGAGTGCGACGATTGCGGACTCCCTCCTGCCGTCAGGCGCTGTTTGTTATGCCGCCAAGCCCAATTCACTTGTGATCGGGTCAGACGGGCGGCTGTACAAATGTTCGGTAGCGCTGGATGACGAAAGCAACCGGGTGGGGCAACTGCATCAGGACGGAAGCTTGGATCTTGATATGGACAAAATATCGCGCTGGACCGATTCCGGTGAAGACCGGGATACGGTGTGCCAGGCTTGTTACTTCCGTCCCGCCTGTCAAGGCAACCATTGCCCGTTGTATCGGATGAGAACGGGGAGGCGTCCGTGTCCGCATGAGAAAAGAAAAATCAAGCAGGTGCTGAACCTGCTGTGGAAAAACATAGACCCAAGCAAAGGAGGTGGAAAAGGAAATGAAGGTGATTCGTCCTGCGGTATCCCCCGCTCAAGCGGTGAAATCGGGTAAAATTTTGAAGTCGGTTCCCGGGAATCTGAAATAAGACGGAAATGGGGAAAGCAGCGAAGCTAGGGGAGATCATGAACAAACACGGCAGCCACATTGTTTAGCGGCTGCCGTGTTTGTTGTCTGTAAGATGGAAGGAATGGCCGGAAGGGAAGGCTCCCCCGCCGACAAGCTGCGCCACCAACCATTGAATCAGCAACCGGGCGTGCTTCTGTCATCGTTGGCAATTACTCCTTGGGTCTTTCGGGCAATTTTGTCAAAACCCCTGCCAGGGCCTTCATCACATGATACAAAAGAATGGCAACCCCGAAACCGAATAAAATCCGCCCCGTCGATTGCTGTTGTTCAAGCAAATAGCGGTTGCACACCCGAATAGGGGACGAGGCGTACAGCCAGCTCATCAAAAAGATCATGGAGATCAGATGGATCCAGATAAACCCTTTTGCGATAAATCCAAGTCGGTGCCAGCCGATGCCTAGAGGAACTCCGGCCAACAAAGGCAACGTCAAGTACTTGGCCAGTTCCATCGGAAAAGAAACCAAGGTGGAATCCAAGGACCGCGGGAGCATCCAAAATAACATTGTGAACACAATCAGGCATAATCCGGGGATTCCGCCGATATAGGCATGAAGCCACGGGACGCTTCGTTCCAAATAGCGACCGATCAAATAGCCGGCTGCAATCAGCAACGGGATCTGGATCAGCATTTGTCCGGCCATGGTCGATTCCAGCATTCCAGCCACTTGGGGAATGCTGAGCAGCCCTAGCAACGGTACTCCCGCAATGGCTGGATTCCGCATCGAAATTCCTCCCGGTCCGAACGTCGTAGGGACTGTTTGATTTTAGGCTTGCAGCAGGGTCATGACGTTCCTTACGACGGTATCGGGCATATTGTAATCAAAAATATGAGTCAGCTTCTGTTCGCGATCCATGGCATAAATGGCGGCGTTGTGTTCATACCCATCTTGTTTGTTGGGGATGGCCACGACGTTGCAGACGGTCAATAATGTTTGAAGCTGTTCCCTGTCTGGAACCGTCACGATTCTCCAATTGGCGCCATCGGCCTGATAATAATCGGCAACGTGTTTCAAGGTGTCTGGATCATCGTGCTCGGGGTCGAAACTGACGCTTAAAAAGACGATGTCCTTTCCTTTGTAGGATTCGGAAATCCCGTCAATCACTCGTTTAAATTGCGTCTCAAGGGCAGGACAAACATCACCGCAGCGTGCATAAAAAAACGTAAACAACACATGTTTGCCCCCAAGACTTGCCAAAGAGAAGCGGTTGCCGTTCTGATCCTGCAGCGTGACATCGGGTAAACGAACGGGATGCTTGGCGATAGAATATCGCAATGCTCCTTCGGAAGTATAGGCATGAAACCCATCCGTTCCCGCCCAAAGGGCAACCATGCCGAGCAAGGACACCATCACAGCCATGATCGTGTTACGCATCATTGCGCAGCTCCAGAATATCCGTCTGCTCCATCCTCATGTGACCGACCTTGCTCAAAAATCGAATCACGAAAATCGCCGTCGCCAAGATGACGAATAACGTGCACCAGGCGCCAAACTGATCGTACGGCACCCATTCCGGCATGTGCACAGCCCAGCGGCGCGGAGCTCCCACAACGCCGGAGAACAGGAATGAACCCGTTAACCCGAAGAAAAACAGCAGATATGTCCACAAACCGATGCGATCGATCGGTTGATCCTTACCTGACGCACCCGTTCGAATCAGATAATACATGAACCCGAAAATCATGCCAACAGCCCCGATGCCCATATAGGTGTGGAAGTGGCCGGGGACCCACTTGGTATTGTGCATGATGCTGTTGACGGTAATCGTCGCATCGACAACGGCAGGGACGCCGCCAGTTACCCAGCCCAACATGGAAATAAAGATGAATCCAGACGCCATATCCCAGCGGATGCCGGAGCGGTATACAATCATCAGCGCGCCATAGGCGGTTACGACTAGCGCTGGCACACCGGCGACATAGGTAAGTGTTTGACCCAAAATCAACACCCACTTGGGCATAACGAAATCCATCAGCAGGTGGTGAGGGTAGATAATGATCGTAAACAAGGTGGAGATGTTCCAAGCAAACAGAAAAACCTTATTGGATTTCCAAGGGCGCTGGGTGTAGCGCGGTAAAATTTCGTATACTGCGATGACGCCCATGTAAATAATCGAATTGGCGAAAATATGTCCGAAGGCGTAAGTCAGATTTTTGGCGAGCAGCGGATCGAAGACAAATGCCGGATACACGGTATTGATCAAATTCATGATCAAAACAACGACACCTGCAAGCAGCGCGGTAGTATTCACGATGATGACCATCGTACTCGCGACAACGGCAGGAGGGGGGCCGTATTTTTCTTTGCTTATGCCAAGTAAAATCGGCCAACCGAGCGTGTTCCCCAAACTGCCGTATCGTGCGATCAAAGCTCGGGCCACATCGAGATAGAGCAGCAGAAATCCTGTGCCGATCACCAGCATGCCGCATAAGTACAGAACAGAGGCCGTAACGTTCCAGGCTCCGCCCGAGATGGAAGGCAGCGGATAAAGAAAGGTCCATGCCCCCGCAAAGTGGTATTTCAGCACCCCGATCAGCACCAGGGCAACGCCGAACAAGAACATGACCAGGTTGGCAATCAGTATGCTTGTTCGGAGCTGAACATATTGGCTCAGAAAATACCACATGATAGCCGCGGCGGCCATGGCGGCGATTCCGATCATGCCGGTGCCGTGAATGGTCAGAATTTCATACAGTAAAAGATCATTGATGACATGGATCTCCCCTTGTGAGAGAAGCATCAAGAAGCCCAATACCATCATTGAAAACAAGACGATTCCGCTTAAAATCAAGTAGATGCGTACGGTGCGCTGTGCGGTACGGCTTGGATTTGCAACCGCAGCCATTTGTTGCCCCATGGATGAATCCTCCCTTATTTGGAATCGGGCTTCACTTCGAAATCTGCGGCCATGTAATGATGGGCCGCTCCGCAGTATTCCAGGCATAAGATCTTGTATGTCCCTGGCTTGGTAAACGTGTAATACAATTTGTTGGTATACCCTGGCATTGCTTGAGTTTGGGCAACCACTTGCATCTGTTCATCGTAAATGCCGAAGCCATGATTCACATCTTGGCTGGTGACGTCGAATTCCACAAGCTGGCCGACTTTTACTTCCGTTTGGCTCATATCCCAGACAAATTGCGAGGCCGAAACTTGAATCTTCACCAATTCTCCCGATGCGAATGCAGGTTGGTCGTAAGGCAAGTGACGCAAGGTGAGGAAGGCGGCTGAAACCAAAATGGCCAATACACCCATAAAGACGTATCGGCGCAACCGATACGCTTTCTGTTGAATGGGCCCGTAATCGGCTCTGGATTTTGAGCGGAAAAACACAACAGCAAACACGATAACAAGAACGGCCATAAAGAAAAGTGAAACGAACCAAACGATCTGTTGCAAGGCAAGCCCTCCATTCTGCATGATGAATGTTAATGTGGTTGGTATCCGGTTTTATTCAGATAACCACGTATCTCGCGGACGCTGCGTTCATCGGATATTTCAAACTGACTGATGCCGTCCTGTTGTTGTGAATATCCGCCGACCTTGGTAGAAACACCGGCTGACATGTTGGTAATGCCATACCGGATGAATCGATTGCGCAATTGCGCCTGTTCGCGCGTCGATAATGTAAGTCCGGCATGAGGCAAAAAAAGCCGGTAGGCAAGCAGGAGTTGCATGAAATCCTGGTCGTTGACTTGAGATTTAGGCTCGAAGTCCCCAATATGCGGCCGCAATCGCGGGACAGACAAACCAATCTCGACAGAAGGGTAACGGTTCATCAAGTACAACGCGTGCATGCCTGCATAGAAGGCTTCCTTTCGCCATTCATCCAATCCCAGCAGCGCGCCGATGTTTACGGAACGCATGCCGGCCTGGCATCCTCTCTCCGGTGCGTTCATCCGGTAGAGGTAGTCTCGTTTTGGCCCCTTGATATGCACCTCCTTATAGATTTCCTCGTTATAAACTTCCTGGTAAACGCACAGCCCGTCCACACCAGCTTGAACCAACCTTGCATAATCCTCTGTTTCAAGCGGGTTAATTTCGATGGAGATCCTGGAGAACAGGTTTTTCAATCTTCGTACTGCTGATTCAATGTAGTCAAGCGGTGTGTGAATTTTGGATTCCCCGGTAAGCAGCAGAATATGCCGTATCCCGTTGGCAGCGATCATTTGGCCTTCTTCCTCAATCTGGGAAGGGCTGAGTTTTTTTCGGGTGAATGGATTGACATAGCTGAAGCTGCAATAAGCGCAATGGTTAACGCAATGATCCGACATATAAAGAGGCGTAAACAAGCGCATGGAATGGCCGAAATGTTGAACGGTCAACCGATGGGCTTTTTGCATCATTTCATCCATAAAGTCCCGGGCAGCCGGGGAGAGCAACATCAAGAAATCATCGGGTGAAAGCTTGTCTTTTTCGATGACGGTTACTATATCGTTGTGTGTGACGGATTTCCAAAAATCATCAAACGCGAATTTGTTCAATTGCGTGTACTCTTCGTAAAAGGACATCCAGAATATCTCCCATAGGCAAAATTATTACAAATGCAAATCCTATTTTAGCTGTTTCCCAAAGATGCGAACAATGATATTCATCACGCAGATTGCCAGGCAAGGATGGAATGATTGGAGAAAAAGGTCACTGACAATGATTCTCATTGTCGGATAAGGTTAGACATGTTATACATAGTTCCCGGTTTCTTCGATGAACCGGAGTGAAAGGAGTCTATCATGGTCAAGCGCGTGCTTTTTTTCTTTCTGATTTTATCGTGCTTGCTGCCGTCGGCTGTGTTTGCGAGCGATAATTGGGACAACGTCGTCAGGCAAATCGGCAATGATGTCGGGCAGTCGCTGGAAGCTTACCGGCAAGGCGATGTGGATAAAGCGAAGGATCTGCTGGGTGAAGCTTATTTCGGCCCGTTCGAGAGTGATCGCCTGGAACAGGCCATCCGCATCGACATTTCCTCGAAAAGGGCGGCTGAGTTGGAGTTCCAGTTCAACACGATCCGCAAGAAAATGACGGCCGGCGCCGAGGCGGCGGACGTGCAGCAAGCAGCGGAGCAACTTCTTTCCATGATCCGGGAGGATGTCAAGACGCTTCAAGACCAGCAATCGGGGCCAATGGGGCTGTTGTTCTACTCCCTGCTCATCATCGTCAGAGAAGGCGTCGAAGCGATTTTGATCATTGCCGCCATCGCCGCCTATCTGGTGAAATCAGGCAACGGCCATCGGGTAAAGGACGTTTACAAAAGCGCTCTCGCCGCCGTCTTGGCCAGTCTGGTTACGGCGTATTTGTTTCAGGTCTTGTTCGATGTCAGTGGAGTCGCCCAGGAATTTCTGGAAGGCGCGGTTCTGGTGCTGGCCACCTGCATCCTGTTTTCGATGAGCTATTGGATGTTCAGCAAAGCCGATGCGAAGCGCTGGAAGCATTTCATCGAAGGCAAAATTCGCGATTCGATCGGAAGCGGAAAGCGATTCACGTTGTGGTTTGCCGTCTTCTTGGCCGTTTACCGCGAAGGCGCCGAGACGGTCTTGTTCTATAAAGCGTTGTTCTCCGAATCGCCGGAAGGAAGCGGTGCGATCGGAACCGGACTCGGAATTGGCGCGCTCATCCTTGTGGTGCTGTTCTACTTCATCCGTTTCGGAAGCGCCAAGCTTCCGCTCAAGCCGTTCTTTCTGGCATCCGGCGCGCTGCTGTACGTGCTCGCATTTATTTTTGCCGGGGAAGGAATTAAAGAGCTGCAGGCCAGCGGCTTGGTCAGCAACAACGAAATCAGCGGTTTTGGTACGCTCGGTTTCCTGGGCATTTTCCCGTCCTGGGAAGGGGTTGCGGCGCAAGGCCTGTTAATTTTGCTTTTTGTGGCCGCCCTCATCCATTTGTCAGTCAAACACAAACAAAAACAAATCCAAGCAAACAACGTTTAGAAATCACGGAGAGGAAGTTTTCAAATGAAAAAATGGTTCGTATTTCTGCTTGTCGCCAGCATCGCACTCACAACCGCCGCATGCGGCAGCAAGGCGAAGGAAACATCCGGGGGAGACGCGCTCGGCGGCAAAGCGGTTAAGGAAATCTCCATGGGAGACTCCGTCGAAAAGGAAGGCATGGAAATCGCCGGCGTCTATTTCGAAGCTTCCGAGCTGTTTCCGCATGAGAAGGCGGGCATGGATGTTCATAACGCCGACATTCATATCGAAGCGGACATCAAGGCGACTTCCAACAACAAGACGGGCTTCGGCTCGGGTGAATGGATTCCGTATTTGACGGTCAATTACAAGATGAAAAACGTTGACAGCGGCAGGGAATTTTCCGGCGTGCTCATGCCGATGAACGCGGCCGACGGGCCGCACTATGGCGCCAATGTCCAGATGCCGGGTGCAGGCAAATACACGTTTTCCATTTCCCTCGAGTCGCCGGAGAAACAAAATTATCTGCTGCATGTGGACAAAGGCAGCGGCGTTGAAGGAAGGTTCTGGACGAAGCCGATCGAAGCGGAGTGGACGTTCCCGTATATCCCGAAAAAATGAGAAGCGGATACCGGGCTGATGCAGCCTGGGTTTTCCGCGTTATAAGAAGGTGAGCTTGAACATGCTAGACGCATTGTCCGCAGTACTCCACTCCGGCATAGAACTTGTTTTTTTCATGGCGATGGTTGTGATCTATCTGCTGCAGCGTTCCGAGCATCAACTTTGCGGCAAGTTTTTGAGGGGTTCCATGGCCGGTGTGATTGCCTCTTTGGCGGTATACGGTCTGAACCAATGGATGATTCGTATAGAGATGCTGGATGTTGTGGCTAAAGGGCTGTTGGTGTTGGCGCTTGTCCTGTTTATCGCACGATTTCTGGCGAGGCGCAGGTTGGAACGGTGGAGCGCTTCTATCTTTTATGTTCTTGGCTTTGCGCTGCTGCTGGACAAAACCGGCAAAATCCTGGATGCCTACATACCCATTGTCGGAATGGAGAGCGGCTTCAACTCGGAATGGGTGCTCCGGGGCGCAGCGGCGCTGTTCGGCACCGTGCTGCTGATCCTTATGGCGCTGGGCATGAACAAGATCGGCGGCATCATCGGCCGCCGCTTCTCCGCCCGCTTTCTCGCCTTTACGCTTGCGGTATTGCTCGCCGGTCAAATCATCGAATGGCTGCAGTTGCTGTTCGGCCTGCGACTGTTGCCTTTAAGCTTCTGGGTGCTCTACATGCTTATGCCGTTTGTAAATCACAAAAGCTTGCTCTTCTATGGACAGATAGCCATCATGGCCTTGTTCCTTCTTCTGACTGCGCAGCAATACCGGCGAATGACGTACGCCCCTATACATGGCGCGCTTAATCCCGCGCAAATAAGAAAACGAATCGCGGGGGCACTCCGCAGCCGCAACTGGTTTTTGACGATGGCGTGCGTTCAGTTTCTGATCATGATCGCGGCGCTGGGCAATAACGTGCTGGCGGCGAGGCAGCCGGCGGAGAAGCCGGCGGTCGCGATCCGTCCCGAGAACGGGCATTTTCGCTTGCCGAAAGCGAAGCTGCTGGACAAAGAATTGAATGTATTCAGCTATGAGTTTAACGATCATACCCAGGTTCGTCTGCTGGCCGTCCGTAAAGCGGGGGAAAATTTCGGCGTGGCGCTGGATGCGTGCCCGATTTGCGGGACCGCCGGTTATTACCAAAAGGACGGGCAAATCATTTGCAAAAAATGCGGCTCGGTCGTCAGCATGATGACCATCGGCTTTAAGGGTGGCTGCAACCCGATTCCGGTCAAATACGAGATGAAAGCCGACGGTACGATCGATGTAGCGCTGGCCGAGTTGGAGAGCGCCAAACCGATTTTCCAGTGATGAACAATGGGCGTGCCCAAGTTGCGGGGATCTGCCGTGAGGAAAGGAGCTTAACATCGTGTTTCTGCGCATTTTGCATAAATCGTTCACACGGGCGTTGAAGGAAAAGCTGCTCATCATGGCGACGATCGCTTTTGGCGCCTCGCTGGCTTCCGGCATGTTCAACGTGGCGCTTGACGTCGGCGATAAAATGAATCGGGAGTTCAAGTCGTACGGGGCGAATCTGGCGGTTACGCCGAAAATGGACGCGCTTCCGGTCGACATGGACGGTCTCCATTTGAATCCGCTCGGCAGCAAGGCTTATTTGCAGGAAGACCAATTGAGCGGGTTAAAAACGATTTTTTGGGCAAATAACATATTGGGTTTTACGCCGTATCTGGAGACGGACGGAAAAATGGCAGGCGCGAAGGGAATGATACCGGTCGTTGGCACATGGTTCAAGAAAGATATGGTGTTGTCCGACGGCAATACGTTCACGACGGGCGTTGCCGAGATGAAATCGTGGTGGAACGTCATCGGAGCATGGCCCCGGGAAACCGGCGATTCGCAGGAGGTGCTTGTCGGAAAAAGGGTTGCGGACCGTCTGCATATCCAGCCGGGCGATTCCTTCGATCTGCAGATTCATACTGCGCAAGGGTATCGCGCTCACACCTTGCGCGCTTCCGGCGTGCTTGATGCGGGAGGCAACGAAGACGACACGATTTATGCGCCGCTAGTTCTGGTGCAGAGTATGCTCGAGCTGCCGGGGAAAATCGGTCGGGCGGAGGTCAGCGCACTGACCGTGCCGGACAACGAGCTCGCCGAGCGGGCCGGGAATGATCCGTCCTCCCTCCGGGAGAAGGACTTTGACGATTGGTATTGCACCGCTTTCGCGGGCGCAATCGCCTATCAAATCGAGGAAAGCATCCCCGACGCGCTGGCGAAGCCGATTCGGCAAATCGCCGATTCCGAAGGCGCCGTCTTGACTAAAATCCGCAGCATGACGATCATGATTTCGCTGGCTGCGGTCGTCAGTTCTGCGCTGGGCATCACCAGCCTGATGAACAATAAAGTGCAGCAACGGAAGCAAGAAATTGCGCTGATGAAGGCGCTGGGCGGGGGGGACCTCGCGATAACGGCGGTGTTCCTCGGTGAAGCGTTGGTCAGCGGTTTGATCGGCGGCTGCGCCGGTTATGGACTTGGGCTCCTGTTCGCGTGGTTTATCGGTGAATCCGTATTCGGGACGGAGTTCGAAATCAAATGGCTTGGTCTTCCGCTTATTTTGCTGCTGTCGCTGGTGATGACCGCTTGCGGCAGCTTTCCGGCCGTCCGATCGATCATGCGGCTTGATCCGATTCGAGCCTTGTACGGAAGATAGCCGATCTTACGAAGTCAGCTTTGCTGTGCAAAGCTCCTGGGGGTGAGAATTTGAAAAGAGCGCACATGTTTATCAGGCTCATCGCCCGCGCCATTTGGCACCGCAAGCTCGCCTCGAGCGTCACGCTGGTCACGATCATTCTCGGCGTCGGCATGATCGGCGGACTTGTCAACGTCTATAAGGATATGGATCAGAAAATGAGCAAGGAATTTCGCGCATACGGCGCCAATTTGCTCATTTATCCGGCGGAGGGCGCAGCCGGAATCGGCAAGGAAACGGCAGGGCGGCTCACGCAGGAGCTTGCAGGCGAACAACTGGTCGGCATCGCGCCGCTGCAATACGGCATCGCCTACGCGGAGAAAAAACCGTTTGTGCTCGTCGGCACGTCATTTTCGGAAATGCGCCGCGTCAGCCCTTATTGGAACGTGGAAGGAACGTGGTCGGAAGACCGGAGCGAGGCACGGGAAGCGCTTGTCGGCGCTGATATCGCGGACAAATTCGATCTGAAACCGGGCTCCGCATGGGATGTGACGAGCGACGGTACGGGTGCGGCTGTGACATTGCAGGTAACAGGCATCGTCACGACCGGCGGGAAAGAAGATCAGCAGGTTTTCATTTCGCTGGAACAGGCTGGACCACTCTTGGCAAGCGACCAAACGGATATTTTTCTCGTCAGCCTGCTGGAGAAGGGAGACGCGTTGCCGCAGCGGGCGGCGCTGCTGGAGGAGCGCGTTCCCGGGATATCCGCCAAGCCGATCAAGCAATTCGCCCAATCGGAAGCGAAGCTTGCCGGGAAAATCCAAAAGCTCATCTATCTGGTCTCGGCCGTTATTGTCGTCACGACGGCGTTGACGGTAACAACCACGATGATCAGTTTGATCATGGAACGGCGCAAAGAAATCGCGCTTAAAAAAGCGCTTGGCGCCGCAGACCTCAAGCTGCTCGGCGAATTGCTCGCAGAGGGCATGGCGCTGGGGATTGTCGGCACCGGGTTGGGGATGGCCCTCGCCTATTATATCGCGCAAGCGATCGGCCAGACCGTCTTTCATGCGGACATCACATTCCGGGTATCGATGGTGCCTTGGCTTGGTCTGGGGACGCTTGTTTTGATTGGCGCGGCTTTTATCGTTCCGATCCGCAGGTTGATGGAAATCGATCCGGCTGTCGCGTTAAAAGGGGAATAGATGAGACTTTGAGCTCCGCTCAAAGATCGTATACAGGAGAGGGATGTCAGATGGCGATTTTGGAACTAAACGGTGTTTCGCGATCGTACGGGGCGTTGCATGCCTTATCGAATATCGATTTGACCGTCGATGAAGGGGAGTGGGTCGCCGTCATGGGGTCATCGGGATCGGGAAAAAGCACGTTGATCAACGTGATTGGCTGCATGGACCAACCGACGGCAGGCTCCGTAAAAATCAATGGACGGGAAACATCCGCGTTGACGAAAAGGCAACTCACCGAGCTGAGGCGCGACACGATTGGCCTCGTGTTTCAGCAGTTTCATCTGGTTCCGTACATCAGCGCCTTGGAAAATGTGATGCTGGCACAGTATTACCACAGCATGCAGGACGAGCGGGAAGCGATTGCCGCATTAAAGCTTGTTGGCCTGGGGGAGCGGATCGGTCATTTCCCTTCCCAGCTTTCCGGCGGCGAACAGCAGCGCGTCTGCATTGCGCGGGCACTGATCAACTATCCGGCGCTTATTCTGGCCGACGAGCCAACAGGAAATCTGGATGAGGCGAATGAACAGATTGTCATGCAGTTATTCGAGGAATTGCATCGGAAAGGGCACACGATTATTATGGTGACGCACGACCGTGAAGTGGCGGAACGCGCTGAGCGGTGCGTCATGATGGAGCACGGGAAAATTGCGCGAATCGAACCCCAAATCTCCTTTCGATCAAGGTATGCCTGAGGATGTACATCAGCGTAAAGCCATCTCCGCCAGTCAAAAGGCAGAATTTGGCCATGGCAGGTTGGAAGGTGGGCCAGAATCACGATATTTGAACTTGACGAATGAGTGGCTATTGGATATGATGAAATAAGTTGAATAGGCGATGGAGTTCGCCATAACCGCCGTAAGGCTAATGACTCCTACCAGAGATAATATTCCCTGGTAGGAGTCTGTTTTTTTTGTCCAAAACAATAAGTGGAGAGGATGTATGGGAAGAAGATGGATAGGATGAGGTTGAAACTTCGTGGCTTTACCCGGCAATCGATGTCTTTGGCTGTGGTGTTAACGTTGCTCAAATGGATACTGCTTGGAGGAGGTGTGGGCATTCTGGCGGGGACGGCCTCGGCTTTTTTCCTGGAAGGCTTGGACTATGTCACCGATCTGCGCAATCTTCACCCCTGGTTGTTATTCGGGCTGCCGCTTGGTGGGGCTTTGGTCAGTTACTTGTATTTCAGGTTTGGCCGAAACAGTTTGAAGGGGAACAATCTGATTCTGGAACAAATTCATGACGGCAATGAGACGATTCCCTTAAGGATGGCGCCGCTTGTGCTTTTTGGCACGTTGATTACGCATTTATTTGGCGGTTCCGCCGGCCGGGAAGGCACTGCTGTACAAATGGGCGGCAGTTTGGCCGAGGCGTTCGGCCGACTGTTGAAGGTGAGCGCGCAGGATCGCAAGCTGCTGTTGATCTGCGGCATTAGCGGCGGATTCGGTTCCATATTCGGCACGCCACTGGCCGGTACGGTGTTTGGGCTGGAGGTATTGGCCATTGGCCTTATTTCTCATGAAGCGTTGATTCCTGCTTTTGTTGCCAGTATGGTAGGTCATTTCGTGACCACTTCGTTTTGGGGGGTGCACCATATCCATTTCAACATGGGCCCTGTGCCTGGTTTTTCCTCGATGGTGGTGCTCAAGGTGGTGTTGGCTTCGGTTTTGTTTGGTCTGACGAGTCTCGTGTTTAGTGAACTGACCCACTTTTTAAAAAAGATGTATGCCAGGGTATTCAAGAACCCTATGATGAAATCCGCCATGGGCGGCCTGGTGATTATCGGTCTGGTTTATGTGTTTGGCACGCGAGATTATTTGGGACTGGGGATTCCGTTAATCCAGCGGTCCTTTGACGGCAGCGTCCCGGCACTCGCTTTTTTATGGAAGCTTCTTTTCACATCGTTGACGCTGGGTGCCGGTTTTCAGGGGGGAGAAGTGACTCCATTATTTGGGATTGGTGCGACGTTGGGGCATACTTTGGCTCATTTGTTTGGCTTATACGCGCCGTTTTTAGCTGCGCTTGGTTTTATCGCCGTTTTTTGTGGAGCCACCAGCACACCGATCGCTTGTTTCATCATGGGCATCGAACTGTTTGGTTCGAATGGGGCCGAATATCTGTTTATCGCTTGTGTGGTCAGTTATCTGGCTTCCGGTCACACCGGTATTTATACCGCTCAAAAAATCGGCATTTCCAAAGTACATGCGATCTCTTTTCCTGAAGGCGCTACGTTGGCAACGATCAAGCAGCTCAAAAAGCAGGTTGAGCGAGCGAAGGGGTGAGTGGATGCGTTGGATATTTAAAGACCGGGTGCTGGCGGCAAATGAAGGTCTTGTTGAACTGCACGGGCAATGGTCCAGAGGTTATTCGTCGGTGATTTTGCGGTTTCCGCAGGAAGGCGAGTATGAATTAATGATTCGTTTACTGACGGGAACCTTGCGGGTCAATCATATGTCCTTTTTGAATATGGAACTTGGATTTGGCAATCCTCCCAGAGGGCAACCTGCTCATTACGATTTGAGCGAAGCCGGTACGCACGTTTTAACGCTGACGATTGGGCAAAGTTTCGAGCGGGTCGACCAGATGAGTCTGGTGAATCCGCGCTGGAAGCAAACGACCTCTTTTCATTATCAACTTCTCCGCCTGGAAGGGAAGCTGTGAGGTTGGTTGCGTCTGCCTGATGGCAGGGGCGCGTGATGATGTGAAATCCGGGGCCGGCGATTGTAAAGGTTGGCAACAAGGGACATCCTAAATTTGGATGGTCTTATGACATATTAATTATGGAAAATGGAGTGATTGCTGATGAAGGGATTGATTCAAGAGGGCAATCGTTCAATTGATGCGGATCGAAGAAGAAATTCGGCGTCCTTGGCAAGTGGGATGACTGCGGAGGGAAGGAGCAACTGCTGATGAATATGTGGGCTGTAGGTCTTTTTGGCAGCGTGGGTGCTTTGCTGCGCTTCCTGATCGAACGTTGGACGGCACTCTGGTGGAGTTCTCCTTTCCCGTGGGGAACCTTGCTGATCAATCTTTCGGGGTGTCTGGTTCTGGGCTGGTTTTCGACATGGACTTATTCCCAAACCAAACTGCCGGCCTGGCTGCGGCTTAGTATCGGGACAGGCCTGATCGGCTCCTTTACTACGTTTTCGACGTTTAGTGTGGAGACGCTGACGCTGATTCAGGCCCGGCTGCTGGGGGTAGCGTTGCTGTATGTCCTGATCAGTATGGTCGGTGGGATTGGTTTCTCCTGGCTGGGTTATCAACTTTATCGCCTGCAAAGCCATCGCAAAGCCATCAAGGTAAAGCCATGATGATGAATGTGGTTTGGGTAGCGTTGGGCGGTTTTTTGGGAGCTTGTGTCCGGTTCCTCTTGAGTATTTGGGGAAATAAAAAATTTCATCCGATTTTGCCGCGCGTCACGTTGTTTATTAATCTCTCCGGCTCATTTTTGCTTGGGGTGCTTGTTGGGGGAGCCTGGAGCGAAAGCCTTTATATGTTCCTGGGAACAGGGTTTATGGGGGCGTATACGACCTTTTCAACCTTTAACATGGAAAATGTCCAGCTTATTAAAAAAAGGGAATGGAAGGTATTGGGGGTATACGTTGCGGGAAGTTATGTGTTTGGCATTTTGCTTGCGGATATAGGGTTTCATGCAGGCGTATGGATGAAAGGGTGAAGGCTATGAGCTTGCAATTGCTGCAAATTGTTGTGGGGGAATTCGATAATGGGAAAAGTGCATGGAAGCCTTTGTATCGGGAAATTGTGCAATGGTTATGGAAATCGGGGATCGCGGGCGCTACGGTGATCCGCACGGATGAGGGCATTGGTCACAAAAATGATCGTCGGTCGGTGCTGCTGGAGGAGGATATCCCGTTCAGCAATCTGCCGCTGGTTATTGAGGCCATCGATACCCGCGAACAGCTCAACAAGGTTGTGCCCGAATTGAAAAGCATGGTTCCGCATGGAGCGATTGTCTTCATGGACGCCATCAACATTATGGAGGAGGAACTCACCATGGTTGACCCATCATCCCACCTGATGCTTCGTGTATATGTGAAGGAAGAAGCTCATATTTTTCAGCTGTCCAATTTCGAAGAGGTGTTGCGATTATTTCAGGAACATGACTTGATATGGTCGACCATCACGAAAGCGATTGAAGGTTTTGGGAAAGATCATGTGATCCATAAGCAATCGTTGTTTACGTTATCTTCTCATGCTCCGGTTATTATTGAGTGCGTTGGTACAGCGGAAAAAATTCGGGCCATCATTCCGGCGCTGCGCGGGAAAATTGGCGACGGGCTGGCTATCGCCATTCCGGTGCAGGTGTTAGAGGATTGTTGAGTGACCGATCCCATGAAGCGGCGGTTCAAGGCCTGAATGCGTTCAGTGTCTTGGGCGGCCGCTTTTTTTCATCTGGGGTTGGCCAAGATGGCAACGCGCCTTAATCCGCTTGGCGGTCCGCAGCGGCGGCAGTGCCGTAGAGCTTTCGGTAGGTTTGCGGCGTCATGCCTTCCTTATGGCGGAACGTTGCTACGAAGTGGCTGGCGTCGCGGAAGCCGACGGCATGTCCAATCCGGGATATGGTCCAGTCTGGGCGGGACGGAAGCCATTCTTTTGCCTTGCGGAGCCGGAGTTGGATCAAATAGGTGTAGGCTGTTTGGCCGAACAGCTCGCGAAATCTTTCGTTCAGCTGCCGTTCGCTGATGTCGAGCTGCGACGCCATTTCCGCCAAGCCGATCCCCGGGTTGACGAATTCATGTTCAAGCCAGTTGAGCAGAGGTTGCACCCGCTCCAGCCGTTTGGACATGGAGGGGCGATTGTCCGTACGGGCATCCGTCCGCAGGAAGGCAAAAAACTGGTATAAATCGGCCGAAGACTGACAGCCTGACGGATCGCTCCCCGACTCTGCGAATGCCAGCATGTGCCTCATCTGGTCCGTGATCCGATCTTTGCCGGCTTCCCACACAAACCGTTCGGCCAGTTTCCAACCGAATGATTGCACGAAACTGGCAGCCAATCTCCCATGAAAGGTGATATAGCCGGTTCGCCAGCGGCCGCTGGCCGCCTCATAGCGATGGGGCACTCTCGGAGCCAGCAGTATGCCGCATTGCTCCGTCATTCTCCAGGTTTGGCCGCCTGTCGAAAACACGCCTTCTCCTTCCAGTGTCTGCAGCCAATGGAAATAAGGATAGCCGTTCGGCCGATCCAGGGATTCCTGGTTGGGGTTGATTCCGATCGTTTCCAGTTGCAGGGGAAGCGCTTCTCCTGTGAAGGCGGCAACGACTCGGCGCATGGCGTCTACCTCCATATTCTTATATACATTTTAGGTGATTTTATATGGGAAAAGGTGATTGTAGAGCATAAAATAAAGAGGTCTACTACAGTTTTATCATATCGTGTGAGGGGCGACAAGATGATTAATAACAGGAAACCGAAAATCTGGTACGGCGGCGATTACAATCCCGAGCAATGGGACCAGTCGGTCTGGGACGAGGATTTGCGCATGTTTGCGCTGGCCGGCATCGACGTGGCGACGCTGAACGTATTTGCTTGGGCCAACAATCAGCCCGACGAGGAAACCTACGATTTCCGTTGGCTCGACGAAATGATGGATAAGCTTCACGCGGCCGGCATCGGCGTCTGTCTGGCGACAAGCACGGCTGCACATCCGGCCTGGATGGCGCGCAAATACCCGGACGTGCTGCAGGTCGATGCCCATGGCCGCCAACGAAAATTCGGCAGTCGTCACAACTCCTGCCCCAACAGCCCCAGCTTTCGCAAGTATTCGGTACGTATGGCGGAGAAGCTTGCCGAGCGTTACAAGGACCATCCGGCTCTGCTCGTATGGCATATCAACAATGAATACGGCGGCGCCGGCAACTGCTACTGCGACAACTGCGAACAAGCTTTCCGTGAATGGGCGAAAGCGCGTTACGGCACGCTTGATGAGGTCAACCGCGCTTGGACTACATCGTTTTGGGGACACACGTTGTACGATTGGGAAGAGATTGTTTTGCCGAGCAGTTTGAGTGAGGAATGGGTGGGTCATAACAACCGTACGGAGACGAATTTTCAGGGCATTTCCCTTGATTACATGCGGTTTCATTCAGACAGTTTGCTTGAATGTTATAAGCTTGAACATGCAGCGGTGAAGCAACATACGCCGAACATCCCTGTCACCACGAATCTGATGGGGGCTTTCAAAAAGCTCGATTATCATACATGGGCCAAACACCTGGACGTTGTTTCGTGGGACAACTACCCGCGCTTCGATACGCCGCACAGCTACACGGCGATGATGCACGATCTGATGCGCGGCTTGAAGGAAGGCCAGCCGTTTATGCTGATGGAGCAAACCCCCAGCCAGCAGAACTGGCAGCCTTATAATTCGCTCAAACGTCCGGGCGTCATGCGATTGTGGAGCTATCAGGCGGTTGCCAGAGGAGCAGATACGATCATGTTCTTCCAACTGCGCCAGTCGGTCGGGGCTTGCGAAAAATATCACGGCGGGGTGATCGGCCATGTGGGCCACGAACATACCCGCGTCTTTCGTGAATGCGCCCAGCTTGGCGCGGAGCTTGGACAACTGGGCGAGACGTTGCTGGATGCGCGAGTCAAGGCCAAAGTTGCCATCCTGTTCGATTGGGAAAACTGGTGGGCGGTTGAACTGTCGAGTGGTCCGACCATCGATCTGCGTTATGTGGACGAGGTGCACAAGTTCTACGACGCGTTGCACCGCTCGGGAATCGCGGTGGACGTGGTGAGCGTGGAAGCGGATCTCAGCACATATGCGCTTGTCGTCGCGCCAGTGATGTATATGATGAAGCCAAGCGTGGCGGCCAAGCTGGAGCAATACGTTGAAGCCGGCGGCGCGTTGGTGACGACTTTCTTTAGCGGCATCGTTGATGAGAACGACCGTGTCCAGTTGGGGGGATATCCCCGTGAGTTGCGGAAGTTGCTTGGTATTTGGGTGGAGGAAATCGACGCCTTGCTTCCCAGCCAGCGGAACCGGATGGTCGTACAGGATAGCGCTCTTGGCTTGAAGCCGGAGTACGCATGCGGTTTGCTTTGCGACCTGATCCACGCGGAAGGGGCCGAAGTCAAGGCTGTGTATGGCGACGATTTCTACCGCGGCATGCCGGCATTGACGGTCAACCGGTTCGGGGCCGGTGAAGCGTGGTATTTGACGACGAGTCCAGAAGCCGCTTTCCTCAAAGATTGGCTGCTGGAGCTGTGCGCTTCCCGCGGGATTGCTCCGCTGCTGCCCGGTGCGCCGGAAGGCGTGGAGACGATACTTCGTTCCAAAGACGGGCAAGCGTATTTATTCGTGCTGAATCATCAGGCCGCTAACGTGTCGGTCGATCTGGGCGAACGGTCGGGCGTCGACCTGCTGACCGGCCGCTTGCTGCAGGGCGGCAATGTGGAGTTGGCCGGCAACGATTTGTGGATTGTGCAGCTGACTTAGAGCGAAGCGAAAGCTGGTATGGATAACCTGCCACATCCCTCTTGAGGGGATGGCAGGTTTATTTTTTTGACAGCTTGGTTGCAAGCAACTGCACGTGTGCGCGACATGCCGGCCGCAGGGCGGTTGGCGGAGCGGGCGCTGCGCCCTTCGGTGCGGCGGCAGGTTTATCTGGATGGCGGCGATGATTCGCGCAGCTGTTTTCTTTTGCGATATTCGGTGGGCACGATGCCCTTTTTTTCCCGAAAGATGCGGGAGAAGGTTTTGTAGGAGGCATAGCCGACTTCGTGGGCGATTTCGACCATGTTCATGTCGGTGGATACGAGCAGGCTGGCGGCGTGTTGGATGCGCAGGTCGTGGAGGAAATGGACGAAGGTTTGTCCGGTCGTGGCTTTGATCAGCTCGCTGATACGGGAAACGCTGAGGGAAAACCGGTTGGCCAGCTCGGACAACATCAGATCCTCTTGGTGGAAATGGCGGTGGATGTAGTGGATGATCGGCCAGCGGGAGCGTTCCGGCCAGTTTGTGTGCGAGCCAGAGGGAGTGGCGGGCCGATCCTGGCGACGATGCCGGTCAAAGCGAACCAGCGCTTCCGTCAGCTTGGCTTTGAGCAGCAAGGTGCGTCCGGGCTTGTTGCCGCGGTATTCCGCGATCATGTCGTTCATCAGCTCGCGCATGGCTCCAGGGGGGGTGTCCGGCAATTGCACGAAGGGCGCCAGACCTTCCGCATCGTCGAGTAGTCCGTTCATCCACTCTGCCGCGTCCTGCGAGGATTGCATCAGCACCTCCATGCTGAACATGCAGTTGAACAAGACGAGCTTGCCGCCGCGTTCGGTAAACAGCTCATGGACTTGATAAGGAAGCACGAAGGTGAACGTGCCGGGGCTCATCGGGTGGCGAACGCCATTGACCGTTTCGGCGCCGCTGCCGTCGATCACGTAGGAAAATTCGAGAAAGTCGTGGCGGTGGGCGGGATACCCCCGTTCCAGCGAATGGATGCCGATATGAAAAGGGAAGGCGGTATCCATGTTCGGGTACTCCTGGAGATATTGCGGGAAGTACGTCAAGTTCATCCACTCCGTCGAAAAAATGAGATACATTCCGAAACTGCTAGAATACTTTGTTCTTGTCCTTATACTATCATGAAAACGAAACGGAGACAGGGAGGAAAACGTACATGCATGCTCATCCTAAAACGAAAATCGGGATCATTGGCGCAGGCAATATCGGCACGGTGCATCTGCAGCAGTTTACCCAATTGGCCGAGCGTTGTGAGATTACGGCGCTGACCGACACTTACTGGCCGGCGGCAGAGCGGAAGGCCAAGGAATATGGCGTGCCGCATGTGCCGCGGCTGCCGGAAGAGCTGATTCATCGCGACGATGTCGACGCGGTAATTATTGCTGTGCCGAACCAGTTCCACGCGCCGCTGGCTCTGGAGGCGATTCGCGCCGGCAAGCATGTGCTGCTGGAGAAGCCTATGGGCTTGAATGCGGAAGCGGCGCGCAGCATTTATGCCGCAGCCGAGCGTTCGCAGCAGGTGGTGATGGTGGCGCATCAGATGCGCTTCGAATCGATCCCCATGCAGATCAAGAACATCGTCGAGCGCGGCGAGCTGGGGCAAATTTATACGGCCAAAACCGGCTGGTATCGGCGCAAGGGCATTCCCGGCTGGGGCACCTGGTTTACGCGCATGGAGCAGTCCGGCGGCGGCCCGCTGATTGATATTGGGGTGCATATGCTGGATTTGGCCTTGTATTTGATGGGCAACCCGAAGCCGGTTGCCGTGTTTGGTTCGACGTATGCCGAGTTCGGGCCAAAGCGCCGGGGGATCGGCACATGGGGGCGGCCGGATTGGAACGGTGTGTACGATGTGGAGGATTTGGCGACGGCGCTGATCAAGATGGAAGACGGCAGCTCGCTGACGCTGGAGGTAAGCTGGGCGGTGCATATGGATACGGACAATATGCCGTTCATTCATCTGATGGGCACGGAAGGAGGCGCGAGCTGCAAAGGAAGCGAAGGCAAGCTGCTGTACGAGAAATTCGATCGTCCCCTGGAGACGCTGCTGGACAAGCCGGAGCAGGACGAAGGCGAACGGCAGCGCTTGAGCCGTCATTTCCTCGACTGTGTGCAACTGGGGCAAACGCCGATCAGCTCGGCGTTGACGGGATTGACCAACAATCTGGTGCTCGATGCGATCTATGAATCGTCGCGTACGGGCCATGAAGTGCAGTTGAATTGGGATGTGTAGACAGTTTGCGGGCCGGCGGATGCGGGATGCGCGGGCGAGTTCAAAGCCGATCAGGCCGACAGCATAAAGGAGGAGCTTGGGTGATTAAAGGATTATCTCGGGCGGGTATCGGAGAAGTTGGCGCGATCGAGCGTTTTGTCGCTGCGGCGGCGCAGGCGGGTTTTGGCGCGGTAGATGTCGGGGGCGACGAGTTGCGAGGTTGGGTCGAGGCGGTGGGACTGGCGGCGGCGCTGGAGCATTTGAACAAACAGCAGGTGATCGTGGGTTCGATTGGCTTGCCCGTGGAATGGCGAACCGATGAAGCGGCTTTTCGCGGCGGCTTGGCCGAGCTGGCGCGGCAAGCGGAGGTTGCGGCGCAATTCGGCGTGAAGGCGTGCTGCACCTATGTGTTGCCGGCAACCGATGGCAAAGCGGCGCATGTGATGGCGCTGGCGACGCGGCGGCTGCGCCTGTGCGCGCAGATGCTCGCAGCCTACGGCATCCGATTGGGGCTTGAGTTTGTCGGCCCGCACCATCTGCGCACGGCATGGGCCAATCCGTTCATCTGGACGCTGGACGAAACGCTTGATTGGCTTGCGGCGATTGGCGAGCCGAATGTCGGACTGCTGCTGGACTCGTACCATTGGCATACGACGGAAGGCACCGCAGCCGATCTGCTGAAGCTGACGCCGGAGCAAATTGTGCACGTGCATCTGAACGATGCCAAGCCGGTTCCGCTTGGCGAAGCGCTGGACAACGACCGGCTGTATCCCGGCGAAGGAGTGATCGATCTGCGGACGTTCTTGCGGGCGCTTCACACGATCGGCTACCGGGGTGTGGTGGCGCAGGAGGTGTTGACGCCGCAGCCCCCGGCAGCAGACAGCGGGCAACTGCTGGCACGGTCGGCTGCAGGTTTCCGCAACGTTTTTGCCGCGGCGGGGCTTGAATAACGGAAAAGGCACGGACGGGTTTTCTGCGGAAAGCCCGTCTTTTTTTGGTGCGCGAGGAGTTATGGTTTCCGTGTTTTCCAGATGCGGTTGCAGTTTCCGAGGTGAATGCCAAAGCCGGGGAAGTTGCTGGACAAGCGTCAATAGTGAAAACTAATTGCCGGGCAGTTGGATGCCGCGCCAGCCGCCGACCTCGCATTGGCCTTCATGGTTTCGACCTACAGCCACCGCTGTGCCGCCCGATGTAAGCCCGACGGTATGCGCGCAACCCCCGGCCACCGCGACGATATCGCGCCAGCCGCTTACATCACATTGGCCGTATTTATTATCGCCCACAGCCGTCACCGCGCCGTCTGCGTTCAGCCCGACGGTATGACGATACCCCGCCGCCAGGGTATGTTGGGGAATGCCTCTTCTGCCTTCCATATTGACCTCCTTGAAAATAAGATCTATTTGATTATATATGTTACAACGAATCGTGGACAGGCGGGAAGCGAAAAGCAAAGATTAAGGAGAGGTCGGAGAAATACGGCCATGTTTCATGCCAATTCTTCAGAGACACTGGCAAAATCCCGGCCCTGCAAGCCTCCAGCGGCGTGGCGGTTTATTGGGCATGAGCCGCAAGCGGCGGGCAGGTGCAACCCGGCCATCTTGCATGGTTCGCTTTATTTAGAAATCGGATGAATTGCGTATAGTAAGAAGGACAATCAAGGAAAGCGCGCTCCCGACGTCGCCGCTGCGGAACCGGGCGTTGGCTGCCGCGGCTGGCTCCCGGTGGAGCGGCGGCTTGGCGGCGTCGTGACAAAGCTGGCGCAGAAGATGGCGGACGGCACGCTGCCAGAGTTGGTGTTCTTCCGCAAGCATCGCGGAACATCGTCCGTGGGCGGGCTGGGAGGGTCTGCGGAGCAGGAACGCTTGCTGACTTAACCGGCCAACGGCCATATGCCAATAAATTAGGAAGGAGAATGATCACCATGAACAACCCGCGTTATTTCCGTAAAACGATGCTGATCTTCGGCGGGCTTGCCCTGCTGGTCTGCGGCTTGACCGCTTGCGGCGGCGGCTCCGCAGGGGAGCATGCGGAGCACCAGCAGCAGACGGAGGCCCCGGCGTCTCCGGCTTCGCAAGGAGCCGGGCCCGACGCTCAGGCTTTGTACAAGAGCAACTGCTTGTCCTGTCACGGCGCCAATCTGGAGGGTAAAATCGGCCCGGCGTTGGCCGCGATTGGCGGCAAGCTCGATCAAGCGCAAATCGCGGCGAAGATCAATAACGGCGGCGGCGGGATGCCGGCCTTCAAGTCGTCGCTGAAAGAGCAGGATGTGCAGGCGCTGGCCGCCTGGCTGAGCGGCAAGAAATAAGAGATCAGGCCCCGATTTTGCGCAAGGGTGTATATCTCACTCAAGAGAAACTCAACTTCCATCTTAAGTGGCGGTTGAGTTTTTTTATTGGCTGAGTTGTGGGGCAGGGTTTAAGGTTCTTATGTTTTGTGAGTTTGAATTGACATTGATAATCATTATCAAATAAAATGAAAAGAAGGTGTTTGTCTGCAAGCCAAGCGGTGATATTGAAGCGGTCGCTAATCAGGGAACGGTCGGCAAGCCGCTTGCGCAGCCGCTGCTGGAGATGCTGCCGGAACTGGATGCGGATTATATTGTCCACGTGCGGCAAGATTCAAACGGCGATAACCGGCCGGACGTTGTTGTGAACAATACGATCTGGAGGGGGCTTCCTGCCATTAAGGCGGGTTATGCTTACGAAGCGGAGTATGGACACTGGATGAACGGCGGGATGCTGGCCGGTATGAAACCGATTGACGGTGTGCCGCGGCTGATGATCAATGAACAAAGGAGTTTGACGATGATGACAAATCATGATGCTGAACCATGCCGCGAGGGAAGTGTAGCGGCTTTAATCCGCGAGCGGAGATCGATCCAGAAATACAAGCCGGACCCGGTGGCGCTGGAAACGTTAACCGAGCTGCTGGACACGGCAGTATGGGCGCCGAACCACGGGCTGCGCGAACCGTGGCGGTTCATCGTATTTAAAGATGAGGGCAAGCAACTGTTGACAGACGTGATCGGCAGCTTTCTGACGCAGGGGCCGTGGAAGATGGACCCGGAAGCGGTGGAGAACCGCATGCAGTATTTTCGCGGCATTCCGTTGCTGCTGCTCGTCGTGATGCCGCTGCACTCGCAGCAGCATGAGCGGGATGAAGATTTTGCCGCGGCCAGCGCGCTGATTCAGAATTTGCAGCTGGCCGCCTGGGAGCGGGGAATTGGCGTATTGTGGCGGACCAATCCTTTTATCGCTGAGGAAGAGGTGAAGGAGCAGCTGGGTGTGGGACGGGAGGAGCGTATCGTCGGTTTGCTGCAAATGGGCTACCCCGAGGCCATTCCGTCGGCTCGGCCGCGAACTCCTGCCGCCGATCGGCTGACTGTGGTCGACAGCGCAGCGGGTTATGTTGCCAAGCAAGCGGGGCGTTCCGCCGCGTACAGCGATTCCGCCAATTGAACTTGAACGGATCGTTGGGCCGGGCTTATGACCGTGGTTCGAGCGGTTGGCGCGCATCCTTGATCCGAAAGGAGAACATTTCATGTCCAGCAAATCCAAAACTGGCAAACCGAAGTCGCCCCTGGCGAAGCTTCGTCCCTATTTGATGCGGAAAAAAGCGCCGTTGTTCGGGTCGATGCTGATGTCGGCGCTGGCTGCGGCCTGTGGGCTGGTGCCCTATTTGATCGTTTATTTGCTGTGTGTTCACATTATGGAACGTACGGGCGGCTATGCCGATTATTTGCTGCTGACGGGGATGGCGGCGGCTGCGGTTTTGCTCAAAGGCGTTTGCTTTACCTTCTCGGCCAATTTGGCCCACAAGGCGGCCTATGATATTTTGTACCACATCCGGCTGGACCTGGCCGACAAGTTGACGAAGCTGCCGCTTGGTTATTTTGACCGGCACGATGTCGGCAGCATCAAGCATACGATGAACGAAGATGTCGAGCAACTGGAGGAAGGAATTGCCCATCTGATCCCGGATGTGACGACCGGCATTGCGGTTCCCGTCCTGACCTTTGCGGCGATGCTGGCGCTGGATTGGCGCATGGCGTTGGCGTCGTTCGGGTTTATCCCGATTCTGAGCGCCGCCTTTGCGTGGGCCAACAAACGGATCAAGCCGCTTATGCCGCGGTATGGGGAAGTGAATGCGCTTATCAGCTCGGCGTTGTTCCGGTACGTATACGGCATGAAGGTGATTCGGGCGTTCTCGCGGACGGAATCCGCTTATGCGGACTATCGTCAGGCCATGATGCAGGCGGGCGAGCTGGGCGAAAATATCGAGGAGCAAACCGTTCCTCATAAATCGCTTGCCGCCGGTCTGGCGCAAATGGCATTGCTGGTTGTCGTGCCGGTTGGCGTCTGGCTGCATGTTGTCGGCGAGATTTCCTTGCCGCTGCTTGTGCTGTTTATTATGCTGACGGTGGGCATCGGCAATACGCTGATGAAAGCGTTCCGCTCCAACGGACAAGTATCGTTCCGCATCGCCGGGGCGACGCGCAAAATCGTCCAGCTGCTGGAACAGCCGGAGCTGAGCGAGCCGGAGCAGCCGTTGCGGCCGCAGCGGGCGGACATTGTGTTCGAGAACGTATCGTTTTCGTATGACGATCAGCGCGAAGTGTTGAAGCAGGTGTCCTTTACGGTGCCGGAAGGAACGTTGACGGCGCTTGTGGGGCCGTCGGGCGCAGGCAAAACGACCATCGCCCGCCTTGTTCCACGCTTCTGGGATGTGACGGGCGGAACGGTGCGGATTGGTGGCGCGGATGTTCGCGCAATCGGCGGCAGCGACTTGCTCGATCAGGTGTCTTTCGTCTTCCAGGACGCTTATTTGTTCGAGGGCACGGTCATGGACAATATTCGCATGGGACGTCCGGCAGCAAGCGACGAGGAAGTGATTGCGGCGGCGAAGCAGGCGCGCTGCCATGACTTCATAGCGGGCCTGCCGGACGGCTACCGGACGCGGGTTGGTGCGGGCGGCAGCAAGCTGAGCGGCGGCCAGCGGCAGCGAATCAGCATGGTGCGGGCATTTTTGAAGCAGGCGCCGATTCTGGTGCTCGACGAAGCGACCGCGCTCGTTGATCCCGAGAATGAAGCGCGGATTCAAGACGCGATCAACGAATTGATCCATCCGGCCGACGGCCGGCCCAAGACGGTGCTGATGATTGCGCACCGGCTGCATACTGTCGTTCGCGCCGATCAAATCATCGTTGTGGAGGAGGGGGCGATTGCAGCGTCCGGCACGCATGAACAACTGCTGGCGGCCAATAGCGGCTACCGCAAACAGTGGGAGTCGTATATTGGGCCGGATCGCGGCGTTGCGCTGCTGCCGGTTGACAGTGAGCCGGCCCCGGAGGCCGGATCGCATGTCGCAGCTCCGCTGCAGAAGCTGGCGGATGCGGCGACATCGCCGGCGCAGCCGGCAGCGGAGCGCGACGATGGGCCGGACCTGTACCGCCGGTTGGACGAATTGCCGCTTGTGCGCAAATCGTTTGTCATTGCCGGACAAGGCAAGGACCGGGCCCGGCTGGTCAAGTCCTACTGGCTGACGCTGCTGGAAAGTCCGCTGATCAGCATAGCGCCAATCGTGGTGGCGCTGATTGTCTACCGGCTGTTCCAGGGGAGCAGCGGCGGCGCCTGGCAAGGTGTCGGCTGGATGGCTGCGGCGTTCCTGCTGCAGGGGTTGGCGTATTACCGCTCCAACCGCGAGCTGTTTCCTTTTTACCCGAGATTGATGACCAATGTCCGCGTCTATTTGGGCAGACGTTTGCAGACGGTTCCGTTCGGTTTCTTCTCGAAGCGGGATGCGGCGACGATCGAGATGCGCATCAAGCAGGACGCGATGATGGCCGGATATTTGCCGACGATGGTCGTTGGGCTGATCAAAGGGTGCGTTGCTCCGCTTGTCACCTTGGCCGCGCTGTTCTGGATCGATTGGCGGCTGGCGCTTGTGGCGGCGGCTGGCGTTCCGTTCTGCTTCCTGATTACGGCGCTGGCCGACCGCAAATTCCGCAAGGTGATGGACAGGCTCCGGGCAGCGCGCACGCAAGCTAACGGACGGATGGTCGATTTTATCCGCGGCATTTCGGTCGTCCGGGCGTTTGGGCTTGCTCGCAGCTCGCTTCTCGGCTACAGGGATACGATGGACGAATACCGGCAAAGCAGCATGGCGATCAATAATGGGTTGTCGCCGTATTCGGCCTTGAATGTCATTATGTTCGAGCTTGGTTTTGCGGCGATTATTTTGGCCGGCGGCTGGCGTTATGCGCACGGCTCAATCGACGGCATCGGTTTCGTCTGTTTTATGGTGCTGGCGGCGGGTTTGTACGAGCCGCTGCCGATTGTCGATTACATGGCGATTCGCCGCATGATGCATGCCACGATCGCCAACCTGAACGAAATCGTGCAGGAAAACGATTTGCCCGAGCCGTCGCCCGGCGAGGAACGGCTGCCGACAAGGTATGGCATTGAGCTGGACCAGGTAGGGTTCGGCTACGGCAGCGAGCCGGTGCTGCAACAGTTCAGCTTGCGTGTGCCCGAGCGAGGAATCACCGCTTTGGTCGGCCCCTCCGGGGGAGGCAAGACGACGGCGCTGAATATGATCGCCCGCTTCTGGGATGCGGAGACGGGCAGCGTTCGCATCGGCGGGGTGGATGTGCGCGAGATGAACTATGACAGTTTGATGCGGCTGGTCACGTTTGTGTTCCAGGATGTGTATTTGTTTGCCGATACGATTCTGAACAATTTGAGATATGGCCGTCCCGAAGCGACGATGGAGGAGATTGTTGCTGCGGCGAAAGCCGCCCGCTGTCACGATTTTATCACCGAGCTGCCTGATGGTTATGAGACGGTGGTCAGCGAAGGCGGCGGCACATTGTCCGGCGGCCAGAAACAGCGGATCAGCATTGCGCGGGCGATCTTGAAGGATGCGCCGATCGTGCTGCTGGACGAAGCTACGGCCAGCGTCGATCCTGAAAACGAGCTGTATATTCGTGAAGCGCTGCAGGCGCTGGCTGCGAACAAGACGGTGGTGATGGTGGCGCACCGCTTGCAGACGATCCGCAGCGCGGCGCTGATTGCGGTGATCGACAACGGCCAGGTCCGGCAAACCGGACGGCATGACGAACTGCTCGGGCAGGACGGCCTTTATCGCAGGTTCTGGCAGGAACGCGAGCGTGCGGAGCGCTGGCAGATCGGCGCCGAGGAGCAGAAGGTTTAAGCCGGCTTTCGTCCCACCGCGAAATGGCCGGCTTGCGGCATCCGCAGCGCTGGAGGAGATTCCGAAGCTCGACGCCGATGGTATACGTTACGGCCGGGTGAAGTTTTTTTATCGGCTGGATGAGCAAGTGGAAGGATGGCCTTGTATGCTGTCAGAGGCGCGTTCGGGGTAAGCAAGAATTGCTATGCGCCGGGGACGGTGCAGGCAGGAGAGCGAATGCGGCGCGGGAGCACCGGTCGGCGTGAGCAGGGGAAGATGAGTCGGGCATCGATCGTGGATGTCCGGCTTTTTTTTGACCGCATCAGGAACTTTAAATGTAGCAAAGCATTTCGGATTGGCATAAAAATTTTCCGTCACCACGCGGCCGCTCCTCCTCGCAGGACTCCAATCGGCGTTGTTCGCGCCATGCCCGCTTGCAAAAAAAATCTGCCCGCCGCAGCAAACATACCGCGGACAGGGCAGAGATGTGGGGACGAAACATGGGCTGCTGTGGCAAGACTGCGTGAAGCGCGCTTACCAGCCGATGCCGATGGTCAGACTGGTCGGTGGCTCGCTGTTCGGCAGAATCCGCACGGAGCTTTGGTCGTTCACGTCGTCATACGCGAAGCCGTAAGCCCGATTGTCGATGCCGATTTGGTGGAAAAATTCCGCGAAGTCGTTTTCAAGCGGATTCGTGTAATAATCCGTGATGTCGCTGCCCCACCACTTGGACGTATCCTTCAAAGCGATGCCGCGCGTGAAGGCGGCACACAGCTCGGCGCCCAATTCGCCCTCCTCGGGCATCATGGTTTGCTCGCCTTGCGGGCGGTCCATGTGTTGGGTCAGGTTGCCGGAGCAAGCCATGACATCTTCGGAAGTTGGCTTATGGATCGAATAAAACGCCGGCAGCGGGTGGTCCGAAGGGCCGGCCGGATTGTCCGAAACATGGGTTGGACCGCAGCTTGGATCGCCGGTGTAACATAAGGTGTTCGCAGCCGGAGCCGGCGGGGTGAGGGATTGGTCATATTCCTCGCGTTGCGGACCGTGGCCGTCTTTCGTAAATTGAAGGTTTCCGTCTACGACGTTGCCTGCAAAAGTGGCGCCATTGCGGTTTAATACAAACGGATGATTGGTAAAATAGTTCCAGGTTTGATCGATGTAGGATGCCAGGTAGTTTCCGTTTTCGCCGCCTGTTCTGAACAGCGGGGACGTACGGGGAGCCAGAATCCGGTAGCTGTTGGCCAAAGCTCTGAACGGCTCAGCCACGGAGCTGTTATACTGACTGAACACTTGATCTCTGGTGAGCGTGATGCCGGACGACTTGTCATAGCCGGAGGCGGTCTGCTGCAGTCGCGCAGTCATCGGGAAACCGAACTGGTCCACCTGCGTCGTGTTGCCGCCGTAAGCAAATTCATGATAGCTGTACGTATATTCGTACCAGTCAAAAACCACGTTGTAGTTCGGATCGTTTGTATTGTTCAGATCTGGAAGGCCAATGCCTTTATCATCAGGGCTGATGGAGAAATACAACGGCGATCCGATCGAGATGTAAATTCTGCCGCCTCCAATGTAGTCCGGCGAGTAGACTGTAGGGGCCTGGTCCAGCGTAAGCGAGAGATTGGCGTAATTGCGGCCGTTTTTCGTCCAATGCCCAGGAGCGTTTTCATCCAGATGATTGATGCGGACGAACGATCCGTCCGGTTTCAGGTAGGACCACTGATTTCTGTCTGCGGTCAGGTTGTTGACGCCGAGGACCGTAATATAGATCTGGTTGTCAGCCCAGTTGCCGCGGGTGTTGTTTTGGAAAAGAAGCGGGAAATTGCTTGAGGAGAGCCCGCCCGCAATCATTTTGTATTTTTCCGTAGTGACCTCCGAAGCGGTTGCCGAGCCTGTTTCGTCGGTTGTAACGGCAATGGCCTTGATCAACTGATCAGCCGTCACGCTGAGCGGATGCGTATACAACGCGGAGGATGGGGTTGGCGTGCTGCCATCCGTCGTGTAGTAAATCGCCGCGCCCGCTGTCGGGGTCGTCATCGTCACGGTTTGCGCGGAAGTATAGATGCCTGCTGCCGGCAAAAGGTTGGGCGCTGCGACTGCATTCGGATCACTGCCGGTTGGGCTGCCGCCGTCGTTCGAACCGCTTCCGCCTTGGCCGCCACCGTCAGGGGCCTGGCCTCTGCCCAGCGTGTACGTGTAATGCTCCGTATCGTAGGCGAGACTGTTGTTTTCATAGGTAAAATAGTAGCTCAACACGTCGCCGCTCGCCGCTGCAATTGTTTGTTGGAAGCGGCTGCTTGCGCTGTCGTAGCTCATTCTGAGGTTTTGCTGCACGCCGTTGTCCATCGTGTAATGGACGTCGGCCCACGACGAATTGACCGCCGAGTGGAACCAAAGCGTAGCCGTTGCGGCGTTAAGCTCGATGCCGTACGTATAGTTGCTGCCGCTGCCCTGGTCGCCGCCCGGAGTTCCGCCGTTGCCGGGGTTGTCGCCCGAGTTGCCGCCGTTGTCCGTGCCGCCGCCGTTCCCGCCTTGGCCGAGGTTCAGCGCATAGGTAAAATGCGGCGTATCGTAAGCGAGATTGTTGTTTTCATAAGTAAAATAATAGTTGATTGTGTTGCCGCTTGTCGCTGCAATCGCTTTCTCGAAACGGTTTGCGCTGCTGTTGAACGTCATGCGGAAGTCCTGCTGTCCGCCTCCGTCAAGGTTGTAGTGCACATCCGTCCAAGCGGACTGGACATCGGAGTGCAGCCAGAAGGTGACTGTTGTTCCCGAAATGTCGACGCCGTACGTGTAGTCGGCTGCGGCCGACATGCCGGTTGCCGGCAAGGATGCGCCCAGGACGGCAACCAGGATGAACAAGAATGTGATGATTTTTTTGGACAAGTTGATCAACTCCCTTTCGATCATGGGTCATGCTTTTCCGCAAGCTTCAGGGGTTTGGATTTGAAGTGCGGCGGCTGTAATGCGCGGGTTCCCTCCTTTCTAGCCGGCGGTTAGCGCCGGGGTACAGGGCGGCATCGCCCAACTTGAAAGCGCACTCATGATTGTGCAGCCCCGTTCGCAACCATCGGCAGGCAAATGCCCGATTCGCAGCGTCATATGCAGCTGGCCTTTTGCTGTCTGACCTGTTAGTATCGGAATAAGGATATTGTATTTCAATGAAAAACCAATTTATATATAATACTTTTGATTTTTAATATAACAAAATGGAAGTGATCTCATTGCATATACGCTATGTGTTGACACCGCTCACCGAGCGGTCGTATCCGGTTTTTATCGAAGCGGTGGGGATGAACGGGAAGCAGGAGGAGCTTGTGCGGGACGCCGGTTATCCTTATTTTCATTGGATTCAGACGCAAAGCGGGGTCGGCGAAATGTATGCGGACGGCCGCACGTTCCTGATGCCTCCCGGCACGGGCGCGCTGATGTTGCCCAATTCGCCGCACCGCTACCGTCAGGTTTCGGCGGAAACGTGGTCGACGTGGTATTTGACGTTTGGGGGGGCGCTGGCGCATGAGATCGTGCAGATGCTGGGACTCGGCCATCGCGCTACGCTGTTCACTTGGGAAGCGGGAGCGCCCGGCACGCTGCACGACAGTGTGGAGGCGATTATGAATCGGCTGGAGACGGACGAACGGTATACGCCGTTGCAAGGCTCGCAGGACGTGTATCGTTTTCTGGCCCAGCTCAGCATGTACGTGCAAGTGAACAGCCGATCTTCGCTGTCGGAGGCGCAAGGTTTGCTGGAGCCGCTTGTGCAGCTGTTGGAGGAGCGTTATGCCGAAACCCAACTGGGGCTTAGCGATATGGCCGCTGTGCTCGGCGTATCTTCCCGGCATGTCAATACGCTGTTCCGCTCGGCTTTCGGGTTGTCCCCTTACGCCTATTTGATTCTGCTGCGCATCCGCAAGGCCAAGTCGCTGCTGCTCGATCATCCCGAGCTGCCGGTTACGCAGGTGGCGGAGCGGGTTGGCTTCCGGGACGCCAGCCATTTCATCGCCAGCTTCCGCAAACATGTCGGGCTGACCCCCGAGCGGTTCCGCAATTACCGGTAATCGTTTATGTAGAGGGAGGGCGCCGCGGCGCGTTGGAAGCGTCGGTGGGACCGGTCGGTGTGAGCGGGCGGGGCCGGGGCTTTTTTTTGAACTCTCTCAGCATCCGATAAAACGCGGCCGCCGATCTTCGAAGCACGCTAAAATAGGAGTTTTTCTTATGGGAGGAAAAGCCTGGGGATTTTATCGCGGGCTGTTCCTTTTTTTAATATTGGATGTCCGAACTATTATATATAATTCGTATTTTTTATCGCATACAATATCCTTATTCCCATATTGATGGTTCTGGCCAAGCAGGTACGCACCACAAACACGAACGGGAGGTGAATGGGGGCACGAGTGTCAGACGCATCAACGGGAAGCACATGCCATCATGGCAACGGGTGCACATAAGGGGGAGGAGCATGAATGCGAAAAGGTAAACAACTATGGTCTTTTATCGCCACGATGATGTTATTGCTTCAAGTGGTTTTGCCGTTGGTTCCGGTGGTTAGCGCGGCCGGCGAGACCAGGCTGATGATTGACGATTACAACGACTTTACGAGATGGACGAGCAAAATCAATAGTTTGAACGGTGCGATCACTGTTGGAAGCGGTGTCAACACCAATCTGGAAAGCGGCAACGAGCCGGGCACTTCCAATCTGTATGTAGCGATGAATAACGGCGGATATGTCGACAACAGCATCGGCAAAAATGTATCCGCTTACAACGATCTTGTGCTTAAGATCAAAGGTGTGGAGGGGAACGAAGCCCAGCATATCCAGGTCATTCTGAACGACGGAGCCGATCATGCCGTCACGCTGTCGGGTTATGGCACCGTAGGGACCGCCTACGGAACGATTCGCATCCCGTTGTCGGCGTTCGGCGCGAATCTGGCCAATGTCGTCAAAATCAGATTGGCCAGCACGTATTTGAATCGGCAAATCCGCATTGACGAATGGTATTTTGAAGGCGGCGGGTCTGCGACGCCAACGCCAACGTCGACACCGACTGCAACGCCAACGTCGACCCCAACGCCAACGCCGACGTCTACGCCGGCCGGAGTCGGTACGGTTAGCGTCGTGGATGTGGGCGGCGGCGCGGCCAAGTTTTCGCTTACGTTAACGGAGCAAAAAACGACGGTGCTGCTGTTCGCCAAGAAAAACGGCATCGTGGATTTCGCTCCGGGCGATTTGGCCGGCAGCGTGATCAACAATGGCAACGGCACGTACACGTATACGTTGACCCGCACAGGGGCGTATGTGGCCGGAGACAAAATCGAAGCGCGATTCTATACGTATACGCCGGCGAGCGGGCAAATTTTTTACCCTGGCCCGACGGATATCACGTATTCGACTCCGCTGATTTACGGCTCGCAGCCAACGTCGACGCCAACAGCGACACCGACTGCCACGCCAACTGCCACGCCAACGTCGACCCCAACGCCGACGCCGACGTCCACGCCGGCCGGAATTGGCACGGTTAGCGTCGTGGATGTGGGCGGCGGCGCGGCCAAGTTTTCGCTTACGTTAACGGAGCAAAAAACGACGGTGCTGCTGTTCGCCAAGAAAAACGGCATCGTGGACTTCGCCCCGAACGATTTGGCCGGCAGCGCGGTCAATAACGGCAACGGCACGTATACGTACACACTGACCCGGACGGGAGCGTATGCGGCTGGAGACAAAATCGAAGCGCGATTCTATACGTATACGCCGGCGAGTGGGCAAATTTTTTACCCTGGCCCGACGGATACCACGTATTCGACTCCGCTGATTTACGGCTCGCAGCCGACGGCGACACCGACGGCTACGCCGACACCAACGGCAACACCAACCGTTACGCCGACGGCCACGCCAACCGTCACACCAACGGCCACGCCAACGATCACGCCAACACCGACGCCGACGCCAACCACGCCCGGAGATCGCGTGTTGACCGATGCCGACTGGACGCTGACCTGGCAAGACGAGTTCAACAACTCAACGATCGACCAAAGCAAATGGACGTATGACCTGCAAAACGGCTACTGGAATACGTATTCCCAATCTTGGGTCAACGGCTGGGGCAATAACGAGCAGGAATATTACACGGACCGTCCGCAAAATTCGCATACCGAAAACGGTGTGCTGAAAATTACGGCGGTGAAGGAAGCGCCAAAATACGTGGACCAAGCCGGCTATTCGTGGGATTACACGTCGGCGCGCTTGAAAACGCAAGGGCTGTTCAGCCAGAAATACGGCAAGTTTGAAATCCGGGCCAAGCTGCCGGCAGGCAAAGGCTTGTGGCCGGCGATCTGGATGATGCCGAAAAACGACAGCTATGGCATGTGGGCCGCATCGGGTGAACTGGATATCATGGAATCGCATGGCAGCCAGCCGGACCGCGTGAACGGTACGATCCATTACGGCGCGTCGTGGCCGGACAACCGCTACGCGGGCAAGGAATTCGTGTTCCCGAACGGCGGCAGCACAACCGACTTCCACGTGTACAGCATCGAGTGGGAGCCGGGCGAAATCCGCTGGTACGTCGACGGCCAACTGTACCAAACGCAAAACAACTGGTACACGGATGGCGGCGATTATCCGGCTCCGTTTGACCGGGAGTTCTACTTGATTCTGAACCTGGCCGTTGGTGGCGACTATGACGGCAACCCGGACGGAGCGACGGCGTTCCCGGCAACGATGGAAGTCGATTATGTCCGCGCGTACACGCTGACCGGCAAACCGTACCGCACGCCGGTGCCGCCTGTAGCAGCAGCGCCGGAGCCGCGCCCTGCAGACGCACGGCCGGCATTGGCTGACGGCAACGAAGTGTACAACAACAATTTTGACCAAAATGTAGCAGGTGTGGACAACATCGCGGGCGTAGCCAACACGTCTTATTGGAAATACCTGCAGGTGGCAGATTTCCAAGGCAATGGCAACGTGGCGATTGAACCGCTGAACGGCAAAAACTTCGCGCGGATCAACGTATTGGCCGGAGGGACGCAGCCGTATGCGCTGCAACTGACGCAAAATGTGCCTTTGATCAAAGGCCATACGTACAAGTTAAGCTTTGACGCGAAATCGACGGCCAGCCGGACGATGCAGGTCAAGGTGAACGGCGATGTGGAACGAGGTTATGAAACGTACTCGAAGCCAAGTGTCATGACGCTTTCGGGCAACGTGGAGCCGTACAGTATGATGTTCAAGATGGACTCGGAAACCGACAATCACGGACGCATCGAGTTTAACGTCGGGCAGGACACGCAGCCGGTCTGGGTCGGCAACGTGCGGCTGGAGGAAGTGCTGCCGCAGGGCGACTGGACGATGACGTGGCAGGACGAGTTCAACAACTCGACGATCGACAAGAGCAAATGGACATATGACCTGCAAAATGGCTACTGGAATACGTATTCCCAATCGTGGGTTAACGGCTGGGGCAATAATGAGCAGGAATATTACACGGACCGTCCTCAAAATGCGCATACCGAAAACGGCGTGCTGAAAATTACGGCGGTGAAGGAAGCGCCGAAATATGTGGACCAAGCCGGCTATTCGTGGGATTACACGTCGGCGCGCTTGAAAACGCAAGGACTGTTCAGCCAGAAATACGGCAAGTTTGAAATCCGGGCCAAGCTGCCGGCAGGCAAAGGCTTGTGGCCGGCGATCTGGATGATGCCGAAAAACGACAGCTATGGCATGTGGGCCGCATCGGGTGAAC
>Ga0222419_100416_pt1 | contig 44525 bp, 32 predicted proteins | sample 1B20Ametagenome_FD_182474 | JGI IMG/M metagenome (GOLD analysis project Ga0222419, IMG submission 182474) | Enriched microbial communities from leaf-cutter ant dump, University of Wisconsin, Madison, United States - 1B20A (version 2) | ecosystem: Environmental > Terrestrial > Nest > Insects nest...
GACAAAGCCGGGCGTCTGCAAGTGCCCGCGGGCTATCTGGAGTCGATCGGCATGAAGGACAAGAACAAGATGATCGTCGAGCTCGTCGACGGCAAGATCGTGCTGACGCCGCCGGAGGAAGCTTCTTTATAAACAGGGTAATTTAACTCAAATACTGTAAATACCCCTCGAACCGGATGGATTGGTCCTGCTCATGGGTATAAGTAATCGGCTTCGGGTCGAGCCAATCCACAAGGACGTCCTTGATTGCAAATGCAAAAAAATGATTGCCCGCCGGCTTGTAATGCCCGATCAAATAGCGATTGAAATAGTCTTCGAGCGGGGTTTTGAAGTTCTTGAAATCGGCAGCGTGCACTTCGTTCATATCGAAATATTTCATTTGGCTATGCTGCAAGTAATCGACGATCTCCTGGTCATATCGCTTCCCTGACTGAATCATCTGTCGGGCCGCCGCCGGGCAAAAAAGCGAGATTAACAAATGCTTGTTGTTCGCTTCCGCGAATCCCCGGCTTTTGGCCAATATATATTTTGTTGCGGCAAAGGCATATTTGTGGCTTAGTTTGGCGATAGATTCCTTAAGCTCCGCGAGGCTTCCGGCTTTTACCGGAACATGCAAGATTTCCGCCAATGTCCGGATCTTGTTCATATCCAATATTTTCGTGATGTCCAGCTCGGAGGAGCGATCGTCGTGCCAGTGGAACAACAGCATTTGCAGCATGAGATCGTCTTCCAGCGATTCATACATGAATTCGGGATCGCACATCCGGTATAGCGATTCAGGTGTGGGACAAAGACTCTCTTTTTCAACAAGTTGCCCGGCGTGCAAGTCCATTTCGATGTTGGCCCAGAAGTTGTTATGAAAAAAACTTGCGCCGGAATGGTTCTTGTTAAACCAGGAGGAGATGAGCGCATACCTGCATCGCAACAGGCTCCGGTAGTGGTCGTCGCCCCAGATATACAAGATCGAATAGTCGGCGCCTTGCTTGCTGCTTTCCGTCCGGATCATTCTGCGATAAGCCTGATAGACCCCGTAACCGCCCATGCCGAAGTTTCGGACGGGTTCACCCAAATGTGCTGCCAGATACTCCTGCCACGTCTCGCCGTCACTTACCTGATGGCATTGCGTGAAACTGTTGCCATAAGTATTCATCCTGCATGGTTGATCGGCATAGTGGTGTTGTGTCCTCATTCCGGCAGGGGAGACGGTTGAAATCGAACTGCTGTTATCCATGCCGTCCTTGGGCATGCTGTTGCCGAGCACATAACCCAGCTCCGGGTCGAATCGCGCCCAATTCCTCTGCTTGGCGTCCAGAAAACGATCGATGACTTCCTTTTTTACAGCGCTTTTCTTTAAAAATTCCTTGAGAGTAAGCATGGCAGTACCTCCCTATAGATCGTTCAGCCGATAACATGTAGCATCCCGTCATCCGATGTGACCACAATCTCTCCGCTTCCATCGCCGTTTACGTCGCCGTACACCGGCCAGGACAAGGCCGCCCCCAAATGCAATGCCCACATGCTCGTCCAGCCGCCGCCGTCAAACCTGCAGCTTGTTCACATTTTGCCCGTTGTGCTCTTCAAAGCTCTCCGTCAGAAGAGGTAGTTCAACTCCCCTTCATAGAGAGGCAGGTAGCGCCCGTTCTGATAGTCCTGCCAGACGAGCGTTTTCCCGTCGACGGTTGCACGGGAGCCGTAAAAACCGTATTCTTCTTCGACGGATGCCAAGCTCCTGCCCGTGTCGGACGGCATTGGCGCGCTCTCGCCCTTCGATTCGCCCAACAGGAAACCTTTGTAATTGCCGTACCTGTATTTCGCCACAATTTCCGGCTTATCCATCGAGCCGGACAGCAGGCTCTGCGAATTCCGCAAGTTGTTTCCCTTGAGGGTCGGCCACTCGTCGCCCGAGGGAGTCTTGCTGTATGGCGCGTTAATCGGACGTGACGTTAACTTCGTGAGGGCGATAAACCGTCGTCAAGCTGCCTCTGGCATCCGAAGCAAACAGGACGGAACGTTCGCTCTCGATTGCAAAGCGATAGGCTCTGTCGGTAATCGGATCTTTGACTTGTATATTCGCATCCTGGCCCGATTCGGAGACGAACACGTACAGACTGCCGTTGCGGAATTGCAATTTGCGTCCGTATATGCCCGTCAGTTCGCCGCCGACCAGCCATTCCAGCTCGGTTGTTACGCCGGCTTTCGACAGGGCCGATTTGTACACTTCGACGATCGGTTCCGATCGCTCGTTCAATTCGACCGGCAGCGGGCACCACAGCAATCGTCCTTTGCCCAATGCCCATTCTGCAAGTTTGACAGGCGCCTTTGCCGATTGTTCGGCAGGCAATTCCTTATTGGCAAATGAGATGACCGATCCGCCGAAGGATACGGGGATTACGCGTCCTTCGACTTCCAGCATTTCCTCGCGCAGCACGTTGGCAAGACGAGTCGGGCCCGATTCGGCAACTCTTCCCGGCTGCGGCCGCCAATATTCATCGATTCCCAGAGGCCCGGTTGCGAGCAGCGTGGACCCGTGCCGACGAACATGATCCAGGATGCGTTCAAGAGCGGAGCCGCTGAGATTGTGAGCGCTCGGAAGGATGATCAGCTTGGGCGGCTGCTCGTCAAGCGCGTCAAGATGATATTCGCTGAAGCCTCTTGGGTGAATATTCAGTTGGTAGGCCAATGTCCGAATCGCATTCGCCGTCGTTCGGTTGGCGAAGCTGCGATTGGAGTAGTCGTTGGAGTAGGGGAACAGGACCGCTACATCTTCCAACTGCCGACCTTCGAATATCGCGTGAATCTCGTTCATAAATCGGCCGAAATCGTACGACACGTCCGCTTCCGGCTTCTGGGTACCGTCCGCGCGCAGAGCGCCGATGTTCGCTTCGTTGAGATGATTGAGATAAATATTCGTGTTCCAGACCCAATGAACGGCGCCTGCGCCGCCTGTCGAGAACGCATAGGCATACTTTCTTTCCAGTATATTGCGCAGTTCCGGCTCCGATCGCTTCGCTCTGCCGTCAGGCGTTTCCACATACATGATGCCCGTTTCCTGAACCAGATTCGGTTTGTGCAGCGTTTTGGTGAATACGCCGTCCCAGACGAGATCGTCCATTCTCCACCAACTGTGCACGGTCGTATAATCCATCTCTGCCGCGTAGAAGAACGGCCCCGGCCGTTGCGAAGCAAACCCCTCGTCCTGGCCGACTGTCACCAGTTGCCTGGGATTGATCGAACGGATGGTTTCGGTAAGCTGCCGGGCCCAGCGGTTATGCATGTCCATCGAGAACAAGGTATAGTCAAGCCACTGCGCGCCCTTCTTTGGCTTTTCTTCCGTCGTTCCAAAATTGATATCGGTTGGTTCAGGCAAGCGTGCGTCTGCAAACGAGGGCAGTTCTTCCGGTGTCATGTTCCATCTTTCCTGAAGGCTCTCAATCGTGCCATGCCTCTGCTCCAGCCATTCCCTGTAAGCGGCCTGTTCGTAACGGTCCTGTGAGGATCTCGGGCCGCTGAAAACTCGCTTCGGATCAAACATCGAAGGTTCATTGATCAGGTCCCAATTGACATGGGTTGAGTGTTGATGGCGCGAAACGATCGCGGCGATAAACCGCTTCTGGGCTTCGACGCTTCTGGGATCCAAATACGGATTTTCTCCTTCCCACAGCTCCGGAGTGAACGAGAAGAAGGTGAAGGTGACTTCCAAGCCGTTCTTTTTGGCTGTCAGGATAAAGGCGTCGATTGCCCGCAGCACCTCTTCGTACGGATGCCCGTCCACGAACATCACATTGCGATAGGCTGTCCATATGCCCGTCCGAATCAGATTGATTCCCGCATTCTTCATCATCGACATGTCTCGATCCCATATGGCGGGATTGGGCAAAAGCATAAATTTTCGGGAAACATCGGACGCCATATAGGTCATGCCGACGATCGGCATCGGCTTGCCGTCTTTGCGGAAATAATCCCTGTCGCAAGCCAGAGGTTCTCCTTGCTGCAGCAGTTCGCGGTCGAATCCCCAGCAACCCTGCCGGATGGTGCGCCGCTCGTTCCGGTCGGAAGTCGCGGTCGCTTCGATCGAATAAAATCCCGGCTCAATGGAGAAGGGCAGGGCGATTCTTGATATCGTGAGTTCGCGCGATGCGGTCGCGTTAATTCGATCGGTCCGGATGACTTGGCCGTTCATCGATATTTTGAGGTCGAACTGCCAACGGCATGGAGCGCCTTCGCCGCGTGACAGGTTATTTTGCAGATGAAGCGCAATGACAGGTCGTTCTCCGGGCTCATAGGAGGCATAATTCGTTTTCAACCACATTTCCGTAACGCCGTTCGCGCAGAAGCCCGCCCATTCCATCAAGGCATCGGCGCCGTCGCCCGCCCAAAAGCGGTCGGTCAACTGCTGGTTGATAAGCATCCATCGCCCGCCGGCGTATTGTCCTCGCGTATGCTCGATCAGAACGGCCGGAGCAGCGATTTCCCGCTTGTCTCGATCCAGACCTTTCAGCAACGGGTAAATATGGGCGTCCATCGGCCCGGCGGAGCCGATTTCGCCAGGCCGGTCGATCGCACGGGCAAACTGCACGACCAATCCGTATGTAGGCGCTGCCGCAAACAGGCTTTCCCGGCCTTTGAACAGCGGGATGTCGGCATGATGGACAAGACTGACAATCGGAGCGGGATCGATGGCAAGCGCCTCTTGGATGTATAACTGTTGATGATAGCCAGTTTGTTCATGCTCCCGGCGCCACCTGTTATTCCCGCGAACAACCGGAATTTTAAACGGGGCGCCGCCTGCCAGCACGATTCCCTTGCCTGCTCGCAGATGTTTGAGAATCGCCCGCCAGGCCTGTTTAGGGAAGTAAGGGCCATGAAGGTGGATGAAGCAATCCGCTCCGGGAAGACGTTCGGCGATCTCGTCCGCCGAGACGAGAAGGTTGTCTTTCTTCCAATTTGCAACAACGTTGTCATCGGGCCGTTCGCCGGCGTACGGGAACGACGCGTCGTAAAAAACGAGTGTTTTGTTCATGTTCATCCTCATTTCGTTCATTTCTATCATATGACGCGGGTCAGAAACATCGCTTCAATGGCGGCGTTTCGTCGGTCGTTCACATATATGGCGAAAGTACCAGGGTCGGCATCCGGCGGAATCGCGATTTCAAACGGGCGAGTATACAGCGAACGGGAGGTGAAGCGCAATCGGTGAAGATGGTCGAGCAGGTGCGTATCGAACTGCCGGTCCTGCGCCGGTTCGGCGGCAAAGCCGTCCGGAAGCGCCCAAATCCACTGCTCTTCTGCCGCATGCACGGATTCGGGGCTTTCTCCAACAAGCCAAACCATCAGTCGTTCACCGCGCTTCACCGTTTGCATGAACGGGTAGGCTGACAGGTAATGCGGATCGAAGTGGATTCGCCAGTCACTGCCGGGAGGGGCCAGCTTCTGCATGCGTCTGAGCGCTTCTCTGCCCCAATTTGCGCGACTTTGAAATTCATCCGCATCGTACAGGAACGGATAAGCGTGCCCGGTCAGCAGCCACTCCGGCGCAATCTCCAGCGTTCGTTCCGCCGAGTAAGTATGGCCTGCCGGCAAGCCGCGATTCAAGCCCATGATGCCGCCTGTCCCGGCCCATTGATCGACCGGGAAGAAATTGTCGCCAGTAAACAAGACGTGCTTGCCGTCTACGACAGTCTCAATGGCGGAACCGAAGGCGGTTTGGCCCGGATACCAGTGAAACTTCAGGTTATATTCGTTCCAGGCGATCTCCGATCTGTCCTGAAGCTTGCGATCCACCGTCATGTTCGCCCACCTGGAGAAGGGCTGCCAGTATCTCTCGGGCGCTTCCACGACATCGCACAGATGCTCCAGTGCCCAAATCTCCGCTCCGTAGCGATTTTTCAGGAAGGGCATATATTCGACATGGTCGTTATGAGCATGCGTGGGAATGACGACATCCACGCCGGAACAACCCAAGTATTCGAGAAATTCGGGGATGAAATTCTGATAATACCCGTATCCGCAATCCACGACGAGACAACGATTGTTGGAGGAGAGAAGGAAATAGGTATTATCCTGATTCCACAGGCGCTCGGACAGCCGCCAGGCCGTGAAATGACCAATTTTAACAGTGGACAGCACAGGAACCCGGGGGCTGATCAGCCGGCCGCCGGTGTGTATATGGTAATTTTCAAACGATGTGCATATTTTATAGGATCGCAAGTCTTCCAGCGCCAAGGTCAATTGTCCGGCAACATCGCCATGCACAATACTTCCGTGAGACGGGGCAAGCCGTTGCGGCGCAAGCCGGATCAATTGCACCAGCGTTTGGCAAGCGGCTTCAGCCCCGGTCGGATCGCAATGATGCCATTCCAGCGAGTATCCTTTCCACAGCTTTCCGCCTTCGCAAGCTGCATCGCCGCAAAACAACACATCGCCATCGGGGTGCCGCAGCAAATACGCCAATTGCCCCGGAGTGTGTCCGGCAGCGTCGATCGCTTCGAGGCGAAAGCCGCCCCATTCGATGACATCTCCGGCTGCAAGCCGGCATTGGACTTCCTCGTATCCCGAACTTAACACGGAGTAATATGTCACAGAATTGACCAAAGGGAAGTGCCGGTTCCAGAACTGACGCACTTCTTCTTTATTTAAATAGGGCTTCTCTTTTTGCGGCGCAACGATCTCGGCCCCGTGGCCAATTACCGCGGGCATGCCAAAGCACTGATCGCGATGCGCATGGGTGAGCAAGGCCATGTCGACCTGTGCAACCCCGGCGTACCGAAGATGCTCCAGCACGGCCCCGCTGCCGATATCGATCAACAAGCCTTTATTCCCTGATTTCAGCAAGTATACATTGCAGCTATCCTCATACAGATATACGTCTGTGGCTATTTGCTTCAGCACCCGGAGTCCTCCTTTATTCTTGATAAAATGAATACTCCCGCCACTTACCAAGTATAAATGGATGCAATTATTTACGTCAATAATTTAATTAATATGGCTGATTTTTTTGGTTTTAGCGATAATTATTTACGGTTTTTAAAACGGAATGGAGGGATCTTTGTTTATTTTTATTCAAAAATTCGCGATAATGCGGACAAAACAACGGGTTCAGGTTGGTGGGATGGGAAAAGGTGGTAGTTGCGGGTTGTCGTTGATGCAATCCTATCAAAATATGTGGGGAAATCCACCAGAGGTAACTTTCAAATGCCGACCGTTTTCGATACAAAGATCAGCGTCAAATCAAGGATTCCAGTCCAATTCTTTATTTTCATCGAAGCAAAGAGCCGCTAAAGTGTTTCCTTGGCGGCTCTTTGCTGCTTTCATGGTAATATGATTTTCAAACCTGTGCTCGAACTTCAGTTTACACACAAGCCAGATATCGTTCCTTGATCTGCGCCAGCACCTCGTCGCCGGGGCGGTCCCAGATGGCCTGGTTGAAAATCTCCACTTCGATCGGGCCTTTGTAGTTTGCTTCTTCGACCATGGATCGAATGCCGCGCAAGTCGATGACACCGTCGCCCATCATGCCGCGGCCCATCAGCATATCCGGAGTTGGAACGATCCAGTCGGATACGTGGAAGCCGAGAATGCGGCCGCTGGCGCGGGCGATTTGGGCGGCCAGCTCCGGGTCCCACCAGACGTGGAACACATCGACGACGACGCCGACTTGCTCCGGGGTGTACTGCTCGGCGATCGCATTGGCTTGCGCCAGCGTGTTGATGACCGATCGCTCTGCGGCGTACATCGGGTGCAGCGGCTCAATGCCGAGCTTCACGCCGTGTTCCTGAGCGAAGGGGACAACGCTGGCGATGCCGTCTTCGACCATCCTGCGGGCTGATGCGATGTCCTTGTCCGGCGCCGGGCCGCAGACGAGCACAAGCACGTCCGTGCCGAGCGCCGCAGCTTCCTCGATCGCGCGCTTGTTGTCGTCGATCCGCGTCTGCCGCTCGGCCGCCGTCGCCGCCGGGAACATCCCGCCGCGGCACAGGCTGGACACGCTGAGGCCCGCATCGCGCACGATTCGGGCAGCCTCCTGCACGCCGCCGTCAAGGCCCGCCAGCTTGTGTCGCCAGATCGCGATGCCGGGAATGCCCGCCCGGGCGCAGCCTTCCGCCGCCTCGCGCAGGCTCCAGCGATCCGTCGTGATTTGATTTAAGCTTAACCGGCTATAATCGCTTAATGCTTTCATTCCTGGAATCCTCCTTCTTGTACTCTTCCGCTCGAAGCGGGCAAAACCCGGTTACAGCACCTTCGCCATCGCACGTATTGGCCCTAACCCGGTAAAACCCGGCTACAGCGCCTCGGCCACTGCACATGTTGGCCCTAGCCCGGTAAAACTCGGTTACGGCACCGCCGCCACTGCGCATGTTGGCCCTAGCCCGGTAAAACCCGGCTACAGCACCGGCGCCACTGTGCATGTTGGCCCGAGCCGGGCAAAACCCGGCTACGGCACCGCCGCCACTGCACATGTTAGCCCGAGCCCGGTAAACCCGGCTACAGTACCTCAGCCATTGCGCATGTTAGCCCGAGCCGGGCAAAACCCGGCTACAGCACCGCCGCCACTGTGCATGTTGGCCCGAGCCGGGCAAAACCCGGCTACGGCACCGCCGCCACCGCACATGTTAGCCCGAGCCGGGCAAAACCCGGCTACGGCACCTCATTCACTGCGCATATTAGCCCTAGCCCGGTAAAACCCGGCTACAGCACCGCCGCCACTGTGCATGTTGGCCCGAGCCGGGCAAAACCCGGTTACAGCGCCTCAGCCACTGCGCACGTTGGCCCGAGCCGGGTAAAACCCGGCTACAGCACCGCCGCCACCGCACATGTTAGCCCGAGCCGGGTAAAACCCGGTTACGGCACTGTCGACGTGTCGCAAGCCCACTCGAACCCGACAAAGTCCGGTTGCAGAGTTGCTTCGCGCTACTCCTCGATGCCCGCAACGGCAAGCACGCGCTTCATGCGCTGCACGGCCATCTCCGGATGCTGCAACAGGCCGGCTTGATCGGCCATGACGAACAATTCCGACAGATGGACGATGGACCGGGCGCCTTCCGCGCCGCCGATCATGCGGAAGTGCTTCTGATGCCCGTTCAAGTAGGCGAGGAAGACGATGCCGGTCTTGTACGCATACGTCGGCGCCTGGAAAATATGGCGCGACAGCGCAACGGTCGGCGCCATCAGCGCGTCGTAGCGCGCGAGATCGCCTGCGTCCAGCGCGCGGATCGCTGCGGCGGCAACCGGCGCGATTGCGTCGAAGATGCCGAGCAGCGCGTGGCTGTAGCCTTGTTCGTCCCCGCGGATGAGGGCGGGATAGTTGAAATCGTCGCCCGTATACATCTTCACGCTCGCGGGCAGAAGCCGCCGCATGCGGATTTCCTTCTCGTCGTCGAGCAGCGAGATTTTGATGCCGTCTACCTTGTCCGCATTCGCATGGATGACCCGCAAGGCGACGTCCATGGCGGCGTCCGCATCGCGCTCACCCCAGTAGCCGGCCAGCGCCGGGTCAAACATGTCGCCGAGCCAGTGCAGAATGACGGGCTGCGACACCTGGTCCAAAATCTTGCCGTATACACGCTCGTAGTCGTCTGGCCCGGCTGCGCAGGCGGCAAGCGCCCGGCTGGCCATCAGGATAATGCGGCCGCCGTGGCCTTCCACGAAGCTGCACTGCTCCTCGTATGCCGCTTCCACGTCCGCCAGCGTGACGCCGGGCCCCGGCGTCAGATGGTCGGTGCCGGCGCCGCAGGCGATGTTGCCGCCCACGGCTTTCGCTTCGGCGAGCGAGCGCTGAATGAGTTCCTGCGAGCGGGCCCAGTTGAGCCCCATGCCGCGCTGCGCCGTGTCCATCGCTTCCGCGACGGACAGGCCGAGCGACCAGAGATGCCGGCGGTACGCCAGCGTCGCGTCCCAGTCGATCTGCGCCTGGTTCAGCGGATCGCTGTCCGCGAGCGGGTCGCAGACGACGTGGGCAGCGGAGTAAGCGATGCGGCTCCGAAACGGCGAAACGCCGTCCTGGCTTGTCGCGAGCGCAATCGGTTCAGCCGTGCTCAACGAATACGTGGACAAATTTCCGCCCGCCCGGGGCAATCGCACAGACAGTCCCATTTTCACCATCGCCCTCCCTTACAGCTCGAGCGCAGGCACGTCGATCCAACGCCGCTCGTCCCAAGATTGCAAAGCCAACTCGGACATCTGCGTCCCCTTGGCGCCTTCGAGCAGATCCCACGGGAACGCGCTTCCCGTCACGATATGCTTCAGGAACAGCTCCCACTGCACCTTGAAGCCGTTGTCGAAAATTTGGTTGTCCGGCACTTCGTCCCACTGCTCCAGGAAGCGGAACGGATTCGGGATATCGGGGTTCCATACGGGCTTCGGCGTGTTGACGCGGTGCTGCGATTTGCAATCGCGCAAGCCCGCCACTGCGCTGCCTTCGGTGCCGTCTACGTGGATCGTCAGCAGATCGTCGCGGTTGACCCGAACGGTCCAGGAGGAGTTCGCCTGCACGACGATTCCGCCTTCCAGCTCGAACGTCGCGTAGGCCGAATCGTCAGCCGTGCAATCATAGGCTTTACCCTGCTCGTCGATGCGCTGCGGGATGTGCGTCACGCCCAGGCACGACACGGACTTTACTTCGCCGAACAGGTTGTCGAGCACGTACCGCCAGTGCGCGAACATGTCCGTGATGATGCCGCCGCCGTCTTCCTTGCGATAATTCCACGAAGGGCGCTGTCCCGGCTGCCAATCGCCTTCGAACACCCAATAGCCGAACTCCATGCGTACGGACAGGATCCGTCCGAAGAAGCCGCTGTCGACGAGCCGTTTCAGCTTCATCAGGCCGGGCAGGAACAGCTTGTCCTGTACGACGCCGTTCTTCACGCCGGCTGCACGGGCAAGCCGCGCGAGCTCCAGCGATTCGGCCAGCGAGGAGGCCGTCGGCTTCTCGCAGTAGATGTGCTTGCCCGCCGCGATCGCCTTCTTGATGCTCTCGTAACGCAAGGTGGTCGTCTGGGAATCGAAATAGATCAGATTATGAGCGTCCGCCAGGCACGCGTCCAGATCGGTGCTCCAGCGGGCGACGCCGTGCTTCTCCGCCAGCGCCTGTACTTTGTGCGCCTGCCGACCGACGAGAATCGGGTCCGGCATGATCGTGTCGCCGCCGGACAGTGCGACCCCGCCTTGCGCCCGGATAGCCAGAATCGAGCGGATCAAATGCTGGTTCGTCCCCATCCGTCCGGTAACGCCGTTCATGATGATGCCTACGTTGTGTACTGTCATTGCGATAACAAGCCCCTCTCCTTGAATGGATAATTCCATTGTAGGAGAGGGGCCGGGGTGATTTCTTATCAAATTAAGATGACCATTCCAACATTCGGAACCGATCGCGATGGCCGCAGTCATTCCATAGCGATCTGCAGCTCCGTTGTCTACCCTTTCGTACCACACGGCAATGACTGCGGGAATGGACTACGCGTCGCCACTCATCGCACCGGACGGAATTCAGCCGCCAGCACCAGTGCCCCGCTGCCGATACTGGTTCGGCGACATTTGCGCGACGCTCTTGAACGTCCGATAGAATGTAGCGAGCGATTCGTATCCGATCTCGAAGCAGATGGAGGCGATATCTTTGTCCGACTCCCGCAGCAGCTTTTTCGCCACGCCGATCCGCACTTCGGTCAAATATTGCATCGGCGTCATCCGATACTGCTCCTTAAACATCGCGTCCAGGTGCCGGACGCTCATGCCGAGCCGGGCCGCGAGCTCCCGCGAGGATGCGACTTCATAATAATGCGTATCGATGTAGTGCCGCGTCCGTTCCGCCCGCAGACTGCCGGCATCCGTAATTTGCGAAGCGCTCGCCGCCCGCGCGAGCAGAAGCATCACCTCGTGCAAATGAATGCGCATGGCCCAACTGCTGAAGCGGTCTTGGCGGCTCTCCTCGAACAGCAGCTTCCGCAGCAGCAGGCGCAGTTCGTTGCCGTGCAAGGCGCTCAGCTTCAACACCCGGGAATGATGGAAATCGTACTTCTTCCATTCCTGCAGCATCGGCTCGTGTACGGAGGTGTCGTCATAAGCCAATACGAGCAGCGTCAAGTGAGAATCCGACGAGACCGCATGCCGCGTGAACGGCACGATCACGGCCGCCGTATCCGGGGACAGCACATGCGCCGTGCCGTCCAGCATGATTGTGCCTTTGCCTTCGATCACATACAGCAATTGAGCGTGCTCATGATGGTGCACATGATACGAATATCGCTCGTCGTGCTTGCTCTCATAGAGGTGAATCCGCTCATCCATGGGCTCCGCCGCGCTCCTCGTTGTGCGTATATTACCAGCATAAGCGGTCTTCGCTGTCGCCGCAACCATGAAGATGCTTTCTCCGTGTCCAGGCCTTCATGTTGCTGCGGATAGAGTCCATCTCTTTCCTTTCATATTAACGGCGACAACTTGCGAGTTTTCCTTGTAAATGGGTAACGTCCGAAAAGTAATTGTCGCCCGCTGTTGCGCATTATGCGACGATGGTGGACAATAGTTGTAGCTGTTTGTCGCCTCCGCCATTGGTTGAAGGCGATTCAATTGCCGGACGCATTTGTGGTTAAATAAGTAAATGTTGTAGAAAAGTTGGAGGAATACCCGTGGAGTGCCTCGAGTTGCGAATACCGCCATTGCCCCAGCTTGTGACGATCGGCCATGCGACGTGGCAGGCGGGCATGCAGCATTTTCGCCGCAATTTTCAGGTGTTCGATATTTTGTTCGTCCGCAGTGGCTGCTTCTATATCACGGAAGACGGAACCGAGTACGAGTTGGGCCCTGGCGGGCTGCTTGTGCTCGAGCCGGGCAGGACGCACTGGGGGCATCGGCCGGTGGAGGCGGCTACGGCGATCGATTGGGTGCACCTGTTCCATCCGCATCCGCATCGGACGGTGGAAGCTGAGCAGATCTCCTGGTCCAGCTTGCTCCGACAAGGATCGGACCAGGATTTGATGCCGACCGATCAGTGGATGTACTTGCCCAAGCACGGCTATTTCGAGTTGGACGGCTTGACGCCTCTGCTTGACGAGATGGGGGCGGCGCATCGCACGCTTACGATACGCAATGCGTCCGCGCTGCACGTATTGACCGGTCAATTGCTGCATCGGATGCAGTCGTTGATCGACGTCAATGCCGGGTCCCGTTCCTACCGGCTGAGCGAACGCGCGGTGCGCTATTTGCAGGATCATATGCTGCAGCCGTTCAGCGCCGCGCGCATGGAGGAGAAGCTGCATTATCAATTCGACTACTTGTCCCGCTGTCTGAAGCAGCATACCGGGATGACTCCGCTGCAGTACCTGCACCGGCTGCAGATGGAGCACGCCCGCTCGCTGCTGCATCGGACGGACCTGACCGTCCAGGAGGTCGCCGATCAGGCGGGTCATCCGAACGTCAACTATTTCAATCGGCTGTTCCGCAAGCACTTCGGCATCTCCCCGGGCCAGTACCGCAAGTCGACGAGAGGATTACTGTAAGGTAGCGCTCGAACAGACAACCGACTCGTGCATAATCGCCGTAATTCCGCTGATCCGCAGCTCCCCGGGCCGAGTTAAGGCGATAATGGTGGTAATTCCACCGAACCGCCGCTCTCCGGGCCGAGTTAAGGCGATAATCGCCATAATTCCACCCAACCATCGCTTCCTCGAACCGAGTTAAGGAGATAATCGCCATAATTCCACCGAACCATCGCTTCCCCGGACCAATTTAAGGAGATAATCGCCATAATTCCACCGAACCATCGCTTCCCCGGACCGAGTTAAGGCGATAATCGCCGTAATTCCACCGAACCATCGCTTCTCCGGGCCGAGTTAAGGCGATAATGAGACCGTCGATGAATTATTAACAGAATGCATTCCGCACGAAGCATCGCTCTTTCGCCTAGCCATCCATCGTAACGGAACACAGCGCCTTTATCCGGTGAAGCCGGTTCCGCTCTGGATTTTAACGAAACACAGAAACGCTATTCCGCGGGTTTACGGTGATTTTTGCAACGTTTGCGGCTAATAAAGGCTCACCGTTCCGTTAGCTTTTCCAAAACACCCTTTATTGTCGATTAAGGCTTCTGGGTTCCGTTGCGCTGCCTGCACAGGTTGTTTGGCCCGGTCCACTATCCATCGACAGTCTCATAATCGCCGCAACTCATCCGAACCACCGCTTCCCCGGACCGAGTTAAGGCGATAATCGCCATAATTCCGCTCAACCGCCGCTCCCTGGGCCGAGTTAAGGCGATTATCGCCGCAATTCCACCCAACCACCGCTTCCCCGGACCGAGTTAAGGAGATAATCGCCATAATTCCACCCAACCATCGCTTCCCCGGGCCGGGTTAAGGAGATAATCGCCATAATTCCGCTCAACCGCCGCTCTCCGGGCCGAGTTAAGGAGATAATCGCCATAATTCCACCCAACCATCGCTTCCTCGAACCGAGTTAAGGAGATAATCGCCATAATTCCACCGAACCACCGCTTCCCCGGACCGAGTTAAGGCGATAAACGCCGCAATTCCACCCAACCGCCGCTTCCCGGACCGAACTGCCTTGACCAACGCCAAAAAGACGATCTCCCGCGCCGGATCTGGCCGGAGGATCGTCTTTCCTGCGCTCAAGCGCTCGTTCGCAAGCTTAAATCAACTCTTTAATAACGATTGCGACGATGAATACGACGGCCATGAAAGTGAACATGACGGCAAAGCCGGTCGCAACGTCGCCGAAATCATTGCGCGGTTCTTCGTTCACGTGGAGTTCGGGGTTATGAATATTTTCCATCGGGAAGCCTCCTGGTCCAACTTCGTTGACTTTAGTATACCCAACAATGCTTTTTGTTGTAAAGCGATGCGGCGGGCAGATCGTGACAAGTTTGCGACAATCCCGATGCCGGCATGCGGTCGTCTTGGGCGAATGGGCCAAATTGGCGGCGTGCGGCGGTCGGCGGGGCGAACGGGCGATGCGGGTCTAAAAACTTCGGGAAGCAGCGTTCAAGAGGGTGAATTTCATCGCTCCGACAACGCCAGCATGTGCTAAAATAAAGCGGGGGAGTGATGATCGATTGGAATCACCGAGGTTATTGACACAATTCATCAAGCGCAAATGGTATGTGTACGTTTCCGGAATCCTGTTCATCGCAGCCGCGAACATCGTGCAAGTGTATTATCCGAAGCTGATCGGCCAATTCACCGACGAATTGGATCGGCTGGGCTTGACCGGCGATGCCGTCGTCCATTACGGGGTGCTGCTGCTGGCCGTCGGCGTCGGATACGTCGTGCTGGGAGGCATCGGACAGCTTCACGTGATGTACGCGGGGCGGCTGTTCGAATTTTATACCCGGAAGCAATTGTTCGATCATTTCACCAGCTTGACCGAATCGTTCTATGCCAAGCAAGGCGTCGGCAAGCTGCTCAGTTATATGATGAACGACATCAAGGGCGTGCGCGAATCGATCTCGAGCGGCGTCAATCATACGACGAACGCGGTCATGCTGATCGTCGCCGCCGTCGGCACGATGCTGCTCAGCCAAATCCCGCTCTACCTGATCGCCGTTTGCGTGGCGCCGCTGGTCGTGCTGCCTTGGCTCGTCGTTCGTTTCGGGCCGGTCATCCGCACCCGCTCCAAGCAAGTGCAGGACGATCTTGGAAGGATGACGGAGACGGCGGAGGAGCAGCTCGGCGGTATCCGGGTGACGAAGAAATTTGCGGTGGAATCGATCATGAACGACCGGTTCGGCGAGAGCGTGGATCGAATTCGCGACGACCAGATCCGCCTCGTGCGCGTATCGTCGCTGTTCCAGGCGCTCATCCCGTTCATGGGCGCGCTGTCGCTGATCGTGACGATCGCTTACGGCGGTTATTTGGCCTTGTCGGGCAGCATCTCGATCGGCAACTTCGTGGCTCTGACGCTTTATGTGCGAATGATGGTCAACCCGCTGCAGCAGATCGGCAATGTCATTAACACGATGCAGCGTTCGCGGGCATCGCTGGAACGGCTGAACGAGTTGTTTGCCGTGCGTCCCGAGGTGACGGAAAGCCCGGAAGCGATCGAAGCCGATTTTGCGAAAGCGCGGGTAGAGGTGCGGCAGCTTACGTTCTCCTATCCGGACACCCAGGAGGAAGCGCTGCGCGGCATCGACCTGACGATCGAGCCGGGCCGTACGCTCGGCATCGTCGGCCGCACGGGCAGCGGCAAGACGACGCTCATGAAGCTGCTGCTGCGCCTGTACGATCCGCCGGCCGGCGCGATCCGCATCGGCCAGGCGGATATCCGCGATCTGACGCTCGAAAGCCTGCGTTCGGGAATCGCTTACGTGCCGCAGGACGGATTTCTGTTCAGCACGACGATCCAGGACAACATCGCGTTCTACAAGCGCGACGAGGCGGCCGAAGCGGTCGCAAGGGCTGCCAAGCAGGCGCAAATTTACAACAATATCAAAGCCTTTCCCGATCAGTTCGATACGAAGCTCGGCGAGCGCGGCGTCACGCTGTCGGGCGGCCAGCGCCAGCGCACGAGCCTGGCCCGCGGGCTGATCAAGAACGCGCCGATTCTGATCCTCGACGACAGCGTCAGCGCGGTCGACGCCGTCACCGAGCGTCGTATTCTGGAGACGGTGCGCGCCGAGCGCCGCAATCGCACGACGATCGTGATCGCCCACCGGATCAGCGCGGTCATGCACGCCGACGAGATCGTCGTGCTGGACGAAGGCAGGATCGTGCAGCGCGGCAGGCATGAAGAACTGATCGCGAAGCCGGGCATATACGCCGACCTGTACGCCATCCAGGAGGAGGGAAGCCGGTATGCGTAAAGGAGTCGCGAGCATGCTGTACAGCTTCGCCAAGCCGCACCGGGGCACCTTCGGGCTCGTGTTCTTGTGCACCGTCCTGGGGATTGCCGCCGACCTGCTGCAGCCGTACCTGGTCAAAATCGCCATCGACGATCATCTCATGGCCGGCAACAAGGATGAAGGGACGCTGTTGCTGATCGCGGGCGTCTATCTGGCTTTGTCCATCGTCAGCCTTATTTTTACTTATTTGCAAAACAACTTGCTGCAATTCGCCGGACAGAGCATCATCGCGCAAATCCGCAAGCGGTTATTCAAGCATTTGACGAATTTGTCGGTGTCCTTCTTCGATCGTGTGCCGCGGGGAAGTCTGATCACGAATGTGTCCAGCGACACGGAGACGTTGAACCAATTTTTCAGCCAGGTGCTGCTGAGCTTGATGCGCGACGGCTTGACGCTGATCTTGATCCTTGTCATCATGTTCCAACTGGACCCGACGCTCGCGACGTATTGTCTGATTTTGCTGCCGATCATCGGAGCGATCGCGGTCGCTTTCCGATCCTACATGCGCAATATTTACCAGCAAGCCCGATCCCGGCTGTCGCGCCTGATCGCCTTCACGGCGGAGAACCTGGCCGGCATGAACCTGATCCAGGTATTCCACCAGGAGAGGGAGCAGCAGGAACAGTTCACGAAGCGCAACCGTTCGTATTTTCGAGCCAACCTGCAAGAGATTCGCACAAACGTGCTGTTCAACCGGTCGTTCGAAATCGTCGGCAACGCGTCGGTCGCATTCCTCGTATGGGCCGGCGGCAACGCGGTGCTCGATCGGACGCTGGAATTCGGCGTGTTGTACGCGTTCATCACGTATATCCGCCAGTTTTTCCAGCCGATCTCGAACATTACCCAGCAATGGAATACGTTCCAGTCGACGGCGGTATCCGTCCAGCGCATCGGCCAGTTGTTCGAGGAGAAGCCGGTCGTATTGGATTCGGCCAACCCGGCGCGCCTCGAGCCGGACAGCGTGCGGGGAGAAGTCGAGTTCGACGGCATCGCGTTCGCCTATCAGCCGGATATTCCGGTCATCCGGCATCTGGATCTGTACGTCCGTCCGGGCGACACGATCGGCATCGTCGGCGCGACGGGGGCGGGCAAAAGCTCGCTGATCAGCCTGCTGTGCCGGATGTACGACGTGAACAAGGGCAGCATCCGCATCGACGGGACGAACATTCGCGATATCCCGCAGCAGACGCTTAACCGCATCGTCGGACTTGTGCAGCAGGAGCCGTTCCTGTATTCGGGCAGCATCCTGGACAATGTGCGTCTGTTCGACGAGTCGATTCCGCGAGCAGAAGTCGTGCGGGCTTGCGAGCTCGTGGGCGCCGACCCGCTTATCCGCCGGATGAAGCACGGCTACGACACCCGCATCTCGGAGAGCGGCAGCGGGCTCGCGGCAGGCGAGCGGCAGCTCATCTCCTTTGCCCGCATCATCGTGTTCCGGCCGCGCATTCTCATTCTCGACGAAGCGACCGCCAATCTTGACTCCTATTCGGAGCAGCTCATTCAGCACGCTTTGCAAGTCGTTTCGAAAGATCGCACGACGCTGATCATCGCGCACCGGCTGTCGACGATCCGGCAAGCGGATCGCATCATTGTGATGAAAGACGGCGAGATCGTCGAGCAGGGCAATCATCTGGAATTGCTCGGCCAACATGGCTACTACGAGGAATTATACCTGCATTCGCAAGGAAAAGGAGCGCTCTCCTCATGACTTCCTATATGGACAATATTCGCAGCAAGCTGGCGCTCCTTCCGGACCAGCCCGGCTGTTATCTGATGAAGAACGGCGAGGGTCAGATCATCTACGTCGGCAAGGCCAAAGTGCTGAAAAACCGCGTCCGCTCGTATTTCAACGGCAGCCACGACGGCAAGACGCAGCGGCTCGTCTCGGAAATTCGCGATTTCGAATATATCGTCACCGCCAGCAACACCGAATCGCTCATTCTCGAGTGCAACTTGATCAAGCAGCACTTCCCCCGGTACAACGTGCTGCTCAAGGACGACAAGTCGTTTCCGTACATCAAGATCACGAATGAAGATCACCCCCGGCTTGAGGTCACGCGCCGCATTCTGAAGGACAAGGCCCGGTATTTCGGTCCTTATCCGAACGCGTACGCCGCCCAGGAGACGAAGAAGCTGCTGGATCGGCTGTACCCGCTGCGCAAGTGCAGCAACCCGCCTGACAAGCCTTGCCTGTATTACCATTTGGGGCAATGTCTCGCACACGAGGACTACGAGAAAGTGAAGCCCGAGTATGAACGCATTGTCGTGGAAATTACGCGATTTCTGAATGGCGGCTATCAGGAGATTAAAAAGGAACTGCAGCGTAAAATGGCAAAAGCGGCGGAGGAGCTTCTGTTCGAGCGCGCAAGCGAGTACCGCGATCAGATTGCCGCGATCGAGGCCATCATGGTGAAGCAGACGATCACGATGCAAGACGCGCTGGACCGCGACGTGTTCGGATATGCGGTCGACAAGGGCTGGATGTGCGTGCAGATTCTGTACATGCGGCAAGGGAAAATGGTGCAGCGTCATGTGTCCTTGTTTCCGTTCTATGGGGATGCTTATGATGATTTCCTCAGCTTCGTGACGCAGTACTACAGCGACAACCCGGCGCTGCCGCGCGAGATGCTCATGCCCGCGCCGGAGGAAGAGGGAGCCGGAGCAGCGGCGGGAACTGGAGCTGGAGTGGGAGCTGCGGCAGAAGTTGGCGACGGAACCGAAGCAGCAGCGGAACCTGGCGATGGAACTGCAACCGTAGCTGCAACCGCAGCGGGATCTGTGGCTGGTGCGGGATCCGTGGGGGATTTGGCGGAAGTGGAGGAATCGCTGCATCGCTGGCTCGGCGTAAAGGTGCATATACCGAGGCGCGGGGCGAAGCGCTCGATGGTGACGATGGCGTGCGACAACGCCCGCGTTGCGCTCGAAGAGAAGTTCCGCCTGATCGAGCGGGATACCGAACGCAGTGTCGGAGCGGCAGCTGGGCTGGCTCGGTGGATCGGCATTCCGGCCGCGCGGCGGATCGAGGCGTTCGACAACTCGAACATCCAGGGCGTGAATCCGGTGTCGGCGATGGTCGTCTTCACGGACGGCAAGCCGGACAAGAAGGAGTATCGCAAGTATAACGTCAAGACGGTCGAAGGCCCGGACGATTACGAGACGATGCGCGAGGTCGTCCGGCGCCGGTATGAGCGCGTATTGAAGGAAGGGCTGGCGCAGCCCGACTTGATCGTCGTGGACGGCGGGCGGGGTCATATCGCCGCGGCTCTGGACGTGTTGGTCAATGAGCTCGGGCTGGATATTCCCGTGTGCGGCCTCGCCAAGGACGATAAGCATCGGACCGCGCAACTGCTCGTCGGGGACCCGCCGGAAGAAGTGCGGCTGCCGCGCGACAGCCAGGAATTCTACTTGCTGCAGCGCATCCAGGACGAGGTGCATCGCTTCGCGATCACGTTCCACCGCGAGAAGCGCGGCAAGTCGATGATCGCTTCGCGTCTCGACGCCATCCCCGGCATCGGGGAGAAGCGGCGCAAGCAGTTGCTGCGGCACTTCGGCTCGCTCAAGGCGATCCGCGAGGCGACGGTGGAGGACTTCCGCGAAGTGTCCATCGGCGAAGCGCTAGCCCGGCGCATTCTCGACGCGTTGAACAAAGAAGCTGCCGAGACAGACGGCGCCCCCTCTTTATAAACTCGGCACATCGCCAAATTTCTGATCGGCGAATATTCGCATTGCCGCGACAGCCCCCATCATGCGCCTTATCGGCGAATGGGGGCTGTTTAATTTCGCGCAAGGAATAAACCGGATGAATTATGTGAAAATATGGAATGTTGCGTAATCAGTGATTATCCGGGATTCCTCGCAATTTATATTTGACAAAAAGAAATTTGTGCTTTACCCTTATGTCATTGGAACCGGTTCCGTAAACCGATACCATTCAAAGAGGAAAGGGGTTGTACGGATGAAACTCAAGCAGAAAATCGCGATCATCACGGGAGCGGGTCCCGTACACGGAATCGGCAAAGGGATCGCGACGGCGTTTGCGAGAGAGGGAGCGCATCTGTCTCTTAATTATTACGGACACGACGCCGTCGACATGGATCGTTTCAAGGGGGAGCTGGAACGCTTCGGCGGCAGGGTGATCCTGACCGAAGGCGACATCTCGCAGGAATCGACAGCGAAACGCCTGATCGAAGCGACATTGGATGCATACGGGCGGATCGACATTTTGGTGAACAATGCTTATATTTCCGCGCAAAGCCTGATACAAGACATGGCGGTGGATGACTGGGACCGGATGATGCAAGTCAATTTAAGAAGCGTATTCCTTACCACTCGTTATACGGTTCCCCATCTCATCAAGCAAAAATCGGGCAGAATTATCAACATGGCTTCCCAAATCGGTCAGAAGGGCGGCGTTGAGCACAGTCATTACGCTGCATCCAAGGCCGGCATTATCGGTTTTACGAAATCGATCGCGATGGAGCTCGGACAGTATGGCATTACCGCCAATTGCATCGCGCCGGGCCCGATCGAAACCCATGTCATGCAAACGGTTAACCGGGAATGGCGGGACAAGAAGCTGGCGGAATTGGTCATCCCGCGCTTCGGGCAAGTGGAAGAAGTGGCGCCGACCGCCGTATTCCTGGCATCCGACCCGGACGGCAATCTGTTTACCGGTCAGACGCTTGGCCCCAACCTGGGAGATGTCATGCTCTAAGTCATAGCCATTTTTACTGGGGGTGATCGCATTGGGAGAAATACTGCTGGAAGCCCGGGACATATGCAAATCTTTCTCCGGCGTCAGCGTGCTGCGCAATGTCCGCCTGACGGTACGCCGGGGTGAGGTTCACGCCCTGATGGGGGAGAACGGCGCCGGAAAATCCACGCTAATGAAAATTTTGACCGGCGTCGTCAAGCAGGATTCCGGCCAGGTCGTCTACAAGGGGAAGCCGCTTCACATTCATCATCCGAAGGAAATTCGGGACTACGGCATCGGCATCGTGTATCAGGAATTCAATCTGCTGCCGGATCTGACCGTGGCTCAGAACATCTATATCGGACGCGAACCGGGAAGCTCTCTGAAAGGGTTCATTAACGAAAGAAAATTAATCGCGGACACGCGGCAAATTTTGCAGCGGCTGCAGCTCAAGATCGATCCGCAAGCCAAGGTATCCGACCTGAGCGTTGCGGAGCAGCAGATGGTCGAAATCTCCAAGGCGCTGTCTTACAATTGCGAGCTGCTTATCATGGACGAACCGACCGCGGCGCTGACGGAATCCGAAATCGACACCTTGTTTGAAGTCATCTCGGACTTGCGGGCGCAGGGCGTGGCCATTATTTATATCTCCCACCGGATGAACGAGCTGAAAAGAATCGTCGATCGCGTAACGGTGATGCGGGACGGTCAATTCGTTGCCGAAAACCGGTTCGAGGATACGAATGTCGATGAATTGATTCAGCAAATGGTAGGTCGTCAATTGGTGTCGAAGTTTCCGGACAAGCCGCATTATTCGAGAGGCGATCTGACGCTCGAAGTGAAGCACCTGGCCAAACGCGGCGTGCTGCACGATATCAGCTTCGAAGCCTACCAAGGCGAAATTTTGGGGATTGCCGGGCTGATGGGCGCGGGACGTACGGAATTGGCTCGGGCGATCTTCGGCGCGGACCGCGTCGATGGCGGGGAGATCCGGGTCCGCGGCGAGAAGGTCGCGCTGCGTTCCCCCCGACAGGCGATACGCCGGGGTATCGGTTACATTACGGAGGACCGCAAGAAAGACGGGCTGATGCTTTCCTTGAGCATCAAGGAGAATATCATTGTCGCAAGCTACGATCAGTTGTCCAAAGCCGGCTGGATGATGGACAAGAATGCGGGCCGCGTGAGCGACAAGTTCATGCAGCGGCTCGGCATCAAGGCGGTGAATCGCAATCAGGAAACGGGTAATCTGAGCGGCGGGAATCAGCAGAAAGTCGTGTTGGCCAAGTGGCTGTGCCGCAATACGAACCTGGTCATTTTCGACGAACCGACGCGCGGCATCGACGTGGGCGCCAAATATGAAGTGTACCAACTGATGTTTGAGCTGGTCCGGAACGGCGTTACCGTGATCATGATTTCTTCGGAGCTTCCGGAAATTCTGGGCATGTGCGATCGCATCCTGGTCATGTCCGAAGGGCGCATCACGGCCGACTTGCCCGCTGCGGAAGCGGATCAAGAGAAGATTACCCACTATGCGATGAACAAATGAAGGGAGCTGTCTTTGTTGGATAACGCCATGAAACCGCAAGCAGGGCAGCCGAAGCCGAATGCCGCCGGCAGACGCCGCTTGAATCTCCAGAAGCTGGGCGCGCTGCTTGGCCTGGTGCTGCTCGGGCTGTTCTTTACGATCGCAACCAGCCATTTTCTGCAAGTCAACAATCTGCTGACGATCGCGCTGCAAACGTCGATCGTGGCCATCGTCGCCATCGGACAAACCTATGTCATCATCAAAGGCGGCATCGATTTGTCGGTCGGCTCCATCGTCGCCTTATCCGGCATTATTTGCGCCAATATGATGAAGGCGGGCAGTCCGATCTGGCTGGCGGTAATCGTCGGCATCGTCGCCGGCACCGTCTGCGGCTTGATCAACGGGGCGATTATTGCCTACGGCAAGCTGCCGCCGTTCATCGTGACCTTGGGGATGATGGGCATTGCCCGCGGCGCGGTGCTCGTCATTACGGACGGCATTCCGGTAGCCGGCCTGCCCAGATCCTTCAGCAAGCTCGGCGGAGGAACGATCTTCGGGATTCCGACTCCCGTGATCATTATGATCGTGCTGGCTGTGCTGACGGCGTTCGTCTTGTCGCGCAGCCGATTCGGTCGAAGCGTCTATGCGATCGGCAGCAATGAGAAGACGGCCTACCTGTCCGGAATCAACGTGAACAAGACCAAGCTCGGCGTCTACGGGTTGAGCGGGCTGATGGCCGGCATTGCAGGCATTATTCTGACTTCCCGACTCGTCTCCGCTGCGCCTACGGCCGGTCAGAACTACGAGCTGGACGCCATCGCGGCAGCCGTTATCGGCGGAGCGAGCCTGAACGGCGGCGTCGGCAGCATTGCGGGAACGTTCATCGGCGCGTTCATCATGGGGATTTTGCGCAATGGTCTGAACCTGCTCAGCGTCTCCTACTACTGGCAGCAAATCGCCATCGGCATCGTCATCGTGGCTGCGGTATATATCGACAGCATGAGGCATCGCAGCAAGTAATCGCAGCGGATGAAGCATTCGACGGCCATCCGTCCGCCGAATGTTCATTATAAAAACACACCAAGGGAGAGAGAAGAGAATGAACAAAAAAGCGGGTTTGGTTTTGTTGGCGGCAATGTTGGTTTTGCTGGTGTTGGCTGGTTGCGGTTCAAACAAGGAAGGAGCCGCATCGTCCCCGCCTGCGTCCGCATCCGGTGAAACGGCTCCGCCGCAAGGCGGCGAAGGCGGCGTTATCGGCGTCATCCCGAAGTCTACCCTGTACGATTATTGGAAGTCGGTTCGCGTTGGGGCGGAGAAAGCGGCTGGGGAAAACGGCTATTCCATCGTGTTCCAAGGAACGGCCAAGGATACGGATGTGGAAGGACAAGTCAAAATCATCGAAGATTTCATCACCAAGGGCGTGAAAGCCATCGTCATCTCTCCCGTGAGCGCGGATGCGATGGTGCCGGCGCTGGAGAAAGCGGACGCAGCCGGCATACCGGTCATTATTATCGATGGCGATCTGAATTCGGATATTCCGCATTCCTTCGTGAGTACGGATAACGTTGCGGCTGCGGCAATGGCGGCGGAGAAAATGAATGACTTGATCGGCGGACAAGGCAAAATCGCCGTCGTCAGCGAAGTGGCCGGCTCGATTCAGGGGGCTGCCCGCGAGAACGGCTTTATCGACAAAATCAAATCCTACGGCGGGTACCAGTTGCTGAACACCTTCTACAGCGAAGGAGACCGCAACCTGGCGTTCAATATTACGCAGGATATTTTCACCTCGAACAGCGATATCAAAGGCATCTTCTCCACGAACGAAGGTTCGTCGGTCGGTGTTTCGCTCGGCGTGGATGCCTCCGGCAAGAAGGACGACGTCGCCGTAATCGGTTATGACAGCTCCGAAGACTTGCTGCAGGCGATTCGCAACGGCGTCATCGACGGTACGATTTCCCAGGACCCAGCGGCGATCGGATATACGGGCGTAGCCAATGCCGTGAAGGTGCTGAAGGGCGAAGCCGTCGAGAAGGACGTTCCCGTATCGGCCGTTTATGTGGACAAGAGCAATATCGACAATGAAGATATCCAAAAAATTCTGTATCCGCTCGGCAAGCAATAAAGAAACAGACAGATAGATAGGAGAGGAAGAACGCCATGGCACAGAGAATCATCGACCTGACGCTACCCATCACAGACAACATGCCGGTGCAGCGGGCGTTCCAGAGCAACGTATATGTCCGGTTGGCAACCCACGAAAGCACGCTTGCGATGGGATCGGGAACACCGGAAGATCCGCATACCTCGGCCTGGAATTATATCGGGATGATCGAGCACATCGGCACGCATGTGGATGCTTTCTATCATATGAATCCCAAGGGCCGTACCATTGACCAGATGCCGCTGGACATGTTCTTCGGCAAGGCCGTGTGCTTCGACATGACGCACATTCCCGACCTGGGGGAGATCACCGTTGCCGATCTGGAGGAGGCTGAGCGGAAGAAGGGTGTCAAGGTTGACGGACACATCGTTTTGTTCAATACAGGGCTTCATAAACGACATTTTCCCAATCCGATCATATTCGACGTCAACCCCGGTTTATCCGTGGAAGCAACGCACTGGCTCGCGGACCGGGGGTCCAAGCTGCACGGCGTCGAAGGGCCGTCGACGGATATCATGAGCACGAACCTGTTTCCCAGTCATCGCGTTTGCCGGGACCGCGGCATTACCCATTACGAATGGCTGATCAATTTGGAAGAGCTGGTGGACGTGAAAGAATTTATGTTCTACGGCGTTCCGCTTAGACTGCACGACGGGACGGGATCGCCGGTCAGGGCGTTTGCCGTCGTGAACGAATAATTTCGGGCGACTGAACCGGGCTGCACGACGAGGGCCCGGTTCTTTGCCGGGAGGAGGAAGTGGAATGAGCGTTCTGCTGACAGGAGGCACCGGGTTTATCGGGCTTAACGTTGCCGAAGCGCTGCTGGACGAAGGCGTTTCGGTCGTCCTATACGCAGCATCCCCGCCGCGCCCCGAAGCGGAGGCAGCGCTGCAGGGCAAGAGAGGGCGATGCGTGTTCCTGCGCGGAGATGTGCTGGACAAATCGCAGCTCGATTCAGCATGGCGGGAGCACGGGATCACTTCGGTTATTCACGGAGCGGCCGTCACCCCGGACGAACGGCGGGAATTGGACGGCGGAGCCGGCGTGGTTCAAGTCAATTGCATCGGTACGCTTAACGTGCTGGACACCGCGCTGAAGCATCGGGCGGACAAATTCGTTTATTTGAGCTCGATTGCGGTTTACGGAACTTCAACGGTGTCCGAGCCGCTTCTGGATGAAGAAGGTACGGCTGGAAAGCCCGAAAATCTATACGAGATTACGAAATTCGCGGCGGAGCGGATGGCGCTTCGCTACAAGCAGCTCACCGGCCTGAATGTCACGGCCGCCCGGCTGGGCGATATATTCGGGCCGTGGGAATACGAAACGGGCGTGCGTGATGTTATGAGCGCACCGTTTCAAACAACCCGGATGGCCATGCTCGGCCGTCGGGCACGGCTGCCACGCCGCGGCCATAAAAGCTGGGTTTATTGCCGCGATGTGGCGGGGGCCGTCGTTGCGCTGTGGAAAGCTTCGGCGTTGAAGCACGAGGTGTACAACGTCAGTTCGCCCTGTCAGTGGTCTGTCGCCGATTGGTGCGACTTGCTGGCGAAGCGGTATCCTCATTTCTCTTACGCGATTGCCGAATCGGCCAAAGAAGCGAATGTCCGGCTGTTCGCGGACAACGCGCCGATGAGCATCGACAGGCTGCGGGAAGATACCGGCTTCGAAGCGCGTTACGATTTGCGGCGGGCGTTCGACGATTACATGGATTGGGCCGATAAACATGCCGCGATGATTACCGGATAAAGGTGAAATTTCAAGAGAGGAAGGGGCTGCAGCCATCATGAACGGCATCGGCTTTCAGAGCGCGCTGACCTTGCGGAACATGCTGGATAACAAACAATTGTCGGCGGTAGAGCTTACACGTGCGGTGCTGGAAAACATGGAGCGGACGGAGCCGATCTTGAACGCGTTCGTCACGCGAACGCCGGAGCTGGCGCTGGCGGCGGCTCAAGCCGCGGATGAGGCGGCGGCAAGAGGCGAGAAGCTCGGACCGCTTCATGGGCTTCCGGTCTCGCTGAAGGATTTGATTCCGGTCGGCGGCGTTCGGCATACTTCCGGCTCGCTTACGATGAAGAGCCATGTTGCGGATCAAGACGCGCCGGTGGCGGAGCGGTTGAGACAGGCGGGGGCCTGCATCATAGGCAAGACGACGACCTCGGAGTTCGGCGCGAAAGCGGTCGGCGACAGCCCGCTCACCGGCATTACGCGCAACCCGTGGAATCCGGACAAGACGAGCGGCGGTTCCAGCGCGGGAGCGGCCGCAAGCGTTGCGGCAGGCGTCACGCCATTCTCGATCGGGACGGACGGCGGCGGATCGTCGCGGATCCCCGCCGCGTTGTGCGGTATCTTCGGATTCAAGGCACAGTTCGGGAGAGTGCCCGTGTTCCCGACGACGGCGACGCCAACCTTGGCCCACATCGGGCAGATGTCGCGGACCGTGCGCGATGCCGCGCTGCTGCTTGGAGCCGTGGCCGGCTTCGACGGACGGGACCCCGGAAGCTTGGCGGCGCCGGTGCCCGATTTCCTGGCCGCGTGCGACGAGCCGGTGGCCGGCTTGCGCGTCGCCTGGAGCCCGACGCTTGGATACGGAAGAACGCTTCCGGAAGTGGCGGCGCTTGCGGAACAAGCGGCGAAGGCGTTCGAGCAATTGGGCTGCCGGGTGGAGCAGGTGGAACGCGTATTCGACCGGGATCCCGTGGATTTGATGCAGGCGGAGTATTACGGAGGCGTGGGGACGAGGATGAAGGAACTGCTGTCGTCCTCGCGTCATCTGTTCGATCCCGCCGTCGCGGAATCGCTGGACCATGCGCTGGAGATGAAGCTGGACGATTATTACGGCAAGGTGTTCGAGCGATACGCGCTGAGAGAACAAATCCGCCGTTTTTTTCTCGATTACGATATTCTGCTGTGTCCGACGCTTCCCGTTGCGGCATTCGACGTCGGCTTGAATCATCCTCCCGATTTGCCGGAGCGCGATATGGTCTCATGGGTTTCCTATACGTACCCGTTCAACCTGACCGGTCAGCCGGCGGCATCGGTCCCGTGCGGGTTTACCCGCGACGGGCTTCCCGTCGGCCTGCAAATCGTAGGCAGGACCCTTGGCGAGGCCGACGTGTTCCGCGCGGCATCCGCCTTTGAAGCAGCGAGGCCCTGGGCGCATATCAAGCCGCCTGCGTTTCGATGAACGACTTCCAGGCCTCCTTCATGGGCGCTGTCAAAAGTGTAAAGTGTTCTCATGCCATAGGAGCATCCCGCAACATATACGAAAGGACCTCAAGTTCCACTGCAAAGTGGAACTTGAGGTCCTTCCTTTATAATATAAGAAAGTAAAAGTCTGAGGGGCTTGGACGGCATCTTTTCTCAATCGCAAGGTTCACGCCTCTATGCCTTAATCCCGCCTTAGCCCCGCCAATCCGCTGAAATTGTGTCGCAGAGCCACTAATCCCGCCTCAGCCCCGCCAATCCGCTAAAATTGTGTCGCAGAGCCACTAATCCCGCCTCAGCCCCGCCAACTCCGCTGAAATTGTGTCGCAGAGCCACTAATCCCGCCTCAGCCCCGCTAACTCCGCTGAAATTGTGTCGCAGAGCCACTAATCCCGCCTCAGCCCCGCCAATCCGCTGAAATTGTGTCGCAGAGCCACTAATTCCGCCTCAGCCTCGCCAACTCCGCTGAAATTGTGTCGCAGAGCCACTAATTCCGCCTCAGCCCCGCTTGCGTTGATTGAACGGCAGCTTATTTCCGGATGGACCCGTGAGGCAGGACGGCATGCACGCCGCAAACGCCGTTGACGATTTGCGTAATCCGCAAATCGACGGACGGGCCGCACATCGCCAGCGCTTCCTTGCGTCCGACGCCGTGCAATTCCTGCACGAGATCGATCATGCCGTTCAATGCTGTATAGGTGGCTTCCTGCAAGTTCTCATGAAACCCGAACGTAAGCCATCCTGCCGGCGTATTCGCGCGCGGGTTGGCAATCCGGACATCGGGGAGCAAGGTCAAACGCAAGACGACTTGCTCCATCGGGCATTCGATCGCGGTTGAACCCACTTCGCCGTCTCCTTGCGCGGCATGGCCGTCCCCTACGGAAAACATCGCGCCTTCGACCGCAATCGGCAAATACAGCGTGGCGCCGGGGACGAGCTCCTTGCAGTCCAGGTTCCCGCCGCAAAAGCGGGGCGGGTGGGTCGAATGAAGCCCCGGCTCGTCGGGCGGCATCCCGAGTACGCCCATGAACGGGCGCAGCGGAACGGTATGCCCGAGATGGCTGGTGCCGATCATGCGCCGCGTATCCAAATCCCAACTCAGGTAATAAACGTCGCCTTCGTCGACGCCGAGCCGCCGGTCGTAATCCGTCTGTCTGCCTCCTGACCGGCTCCATCCCCAGGCGCCTGGACGGTTCTCCACAATATCGACGGCCAGCGTCATGCCGGGCTTGGCTCCTTCGACGGCAATCGGCCCGCACATGGCATGTCCGGCATCGCGAACGGGATCGCGCGGCTCGAACTGGGGCCCGTGGCCGGGGTTCGGCGCAGGCTTCAGCGATTGCAGCCAGTCGCCGTCGAGCGTGGCGCATTGCACGGTATCGCCGGATCGGACGGTGAGTATCGGCTCATGATCCCGGGAGAAGGAGCCGTGAAGCGTTCCTTGCCTGGGATGAATCGTATGAATGGCCATGGGGCGAAACCTCCTGTCGATCGTTAGAGATTGGTGTGGCGAAGGAAGGCATCCCGGTTGGTGACTTGCCGGGATTCGGCATACCGCAGGCAGACGGCGTCGAACACGATGTGCGCGCATTGGTCGAACAAGGACCCGAGAGGCTGCGCGGATGCAGCTTCGGTGTCTTTGCGGTAGCGGGTTGCCGCCTCGATCACGATCAGATCGTCGGCATGGCAGGCAAGGGGAGAGGCGGCATCTGTCGTTACCCCGATGACGACGGCTTGCGTCTCGCGCGCTTTGGCGGCTGCCGTTACGACGGCTGCAGAAGTGCCGGAGCCCGACACCGCGATCAGCACGTCATTCTCCCGAATGGCCGGGGCAATCGTTTCTCCGACGACGTACACGCGCAGCCCCAGATGAAACAGGCGCATCGCGAACGACTTGGCCATCAGGCCGGAGCGGCCTTCTCCGATCGTGAACAGCGTTCTGCCGCTTTCCAGCAAAGCGAGCAGGCGGTCGATTCCATCCGGCCTCAATCGGCCCAATACCGCCTGCACTTCGTCAAGGATCAGTCTGCACTCTTTCATCGTTCAACACTCCTCGCCCTGAGCATTTTCGGCTTGCATGGCCATGTACAGCTCCCGCGCCGCCGCATGCGGGTTTTCGGCCTTCGTGATGCCGGTTCCGACGATCGCGATATCCGGGCGCAGCTTGCGCAAGGAAGGCAAGCTGGCGGACGTGATGCCCCCCGCGACGGCGACGGCCGCCCCTCCATTGACGATGTAGGGACGATAGTCGTGGCGGGAACCGGCATGGATGGAGGCGCCGTTCATCTCCTGTTGATCTTTGCCGACATGGAGGCATACCGCGATGTCCGGTTCTTCGAACAAGGGAACGCTCTGAATTGCGGGGGCATTAAGCAAGTCGATCATGCACAGCTTGCCGTATTGTTTGGCCATTCTTCGGCAAGCATCGATCGTCGCCTTCGGAGCGGCAGCCATGACCGTCGCGGCATCTGCGCCGTGGTCGAAGCAGAGACCGAATTCGTAGGCGGCATTATCGAATGTTTTCATGTCCGCTACCAGGAATTTGTCCGGAAATGCTGTGCGGATTTGACGCAAGCTCTCCATGCCGAATTCCTTCAGCAAGGAGGTGCCTACCTCCAGCCAGTCGAAATAAGGCTCGGCCGCCCGCGCGACGGCAATCGCTTCTTCAATCGTCATCCGGTCGAGCGCCAGTTGCAATTTCATTAGAAATGGCCTCCTCTTTCCGACATGAAAGCTTCCAACTGCTTTCTTGTCGGCAGTCCTTCGGAGTCGCCTTCCGACGTCACGACAACAGCTCCGATCGCGGCTCCTCTTCGGACAGCCTCTTCGAGGCTGCAGCCCTCCAGCACGGCGCTGACAAAACCGACTGCAAAGCCGTCTCCGGCGCCGACTGTGTCTACCACATGTTTCACGGGATAGGCGGGGATCTTGATTTCCATATCCTCCGTTCGGCAATAAGCGCCTTCCACCCCCAGCTTGATGCAGACGATCCTGGCTCCGCGGCTGAGGTACCAGGCGGCAATATCAGGCGGCTCATCGCACCCCGTCAGCAAGCGGCCTTCCTGCAAGCCCGGCAGCACCCAGTCCGCCTGCACGGCGAGACGGTTGACGCCCTCGATCATCGCCGCTTCGTCCGGCCACAACGCCGGCCGAAGGTTGGGGTCGAAGGAGACGGTGATGCCGCCGGCTTTGGCTTGCGCCAGCAAATGTTCGGCGAGGGCATAGGCGGACTCCGACAAGGCGGGAGCGATGCCGGTCAAATGAAGATGCCGGGTGTTCAAATAGTAGCCGGAATCGAAATCGGCAACGCTCATCGTACTGGCCGCCGTAAATTTCCTAAAATATTGAACGACGGGATCATTCCCCTTGTCGGCACGACCTTTGAGTTGAAACCCTGTGGCCCGCTCCTCTTCGATCATTACGGCGTTCGTGTCCACCTTCTCTTCGTTCATTCTTCGGGCAATATACGCGCCGAAGGGGTCGTTTCCGATTTTGCTCATCCAGCCTGCGCGCATGCCGAGTCGGGACAAGCCGATGGCCACGTTGGCCTCGGCACCGGCCATCCGTCTTGTGAAATGCTCGACCCGATCCAAGGGACCGGATTGCTCGGCGATGAACATCGCCATGGCTTCTCCGAATGTGACGACGTCAAAGAGCGGGTTCTTCATGTGCAGTTCGCTCCAGTCTGGACTAAAGGAATGTTATCTTGTTGTGGAATCGGTTAACGGTATCGGTTCCATTTGTGCCGAAATAAAAACCGCGCCTCGAAAAGGCGAGGTCAACGGCTCGGAGGCGGCGCCTTATCCTTTCCGCACATCGAAGGTCGAGCCGCGGGTCAGCAAGGTTGCGGCCAACTCCGTTATCTGCGGAGGAGAAGTATCGCCTTCGATTCGCTTCAGCACCTGTTCCATTGCGATCGTGCCGATTTCGAACGTCGGTTGCGAGATCGTCGTGATGCCGGGGCCTACGTAAGGCGCCCATTCGGGATTGTCGAATCCGATCAACGAAATATGTTCGGGAATTCGCAGCTTCCTGTCCTTCAGCGCGCCGATCAGCTTCAACAGGACAACGGCATTGCCGGCAAATATGACGCGGTTGCTGCCGTCCGAAGAGGCCAGAAAACGGTCCAATCCACGCTCGAATAAATCGTTGTCTTTAAAATCGACTTCGTAGAAATCGTCGACGCTCGGATGCCCGCGTTCCTGCAGCAGGTTGCGGAAAACTTCCGCCCGTTCGTAACGGGGGCTTGTGCTGCCGATCGTTTCCGTAAAGAAAGCGATGCGGTCGTAACCGCAATCGATCAAATAATGAAGGGCGTCGGCGGTTGCGCTGCGGTTGTCGGTTCCGACCAAATCCGCTTCAAGCTCCGGGACTTTGCGGTCAACGAGCACGACGGGCATATTATCCTTGGTGAAGTCATGAAGAATCGCGTTGTTCATGCCGGTCGTGTTGATCAGCAGACCGTCGATTCTGTGCGTCTGCAGCAAATCGAAATAGCGGAGTTCTTTATCCGCATCCTGATCGGTGTTGCACACGAGCAAGTTGTATCCGTGTTTCTCGCAAACCTGCTCGGCACCGCGCAGAATGCTGGTCGCGTAAGGGTTGGCGATATTCGCCACGACGAATCCGATCAAGTAGCTGCGATCCTGCTTCAAGCCCCGGGCCATCCGGTTGGGGCGGTAATTCAGCTCGGCGATCGTCTGTTCGATCCGCTTCAGCGTATCCGCCGAGATTGAATCGTACTGTTTGCTCAGAAACCGGGAAATGGTCGTTTTGGAAACGCCGGCGGTCCGAGCCACGTCGGCAATCGTCGCTCTTGTCTTAGGCGGCTTGTGGCGGTGTTCCCAATCCATGTCAATCAACCTTTGCATCTATAATAAAAGCTATAATCAATGGAACCGATACCATTCCAATGTAAAGGTGTTTTTGCAATTTGTCAATCCTTCGTTGGCAAGGGGCTGGCTATTCGGCTGCGGAAGGCGTGCAGCCAACTTACAGCATAGGCGACGGCGATAGGCAGGAACGGCCCTGCTATGCCTGCCGCCAAGTTGCCCGGCAGCCCGTCTGCCATCATCTGGACGCTCATCAGGATGGAATTGAGGATGATATGGGCGAACAGCACCGCCAGGAACCCGAATCGCAGCATAAACCAGCCGAACAGCATGGCCATCGCCGCCAGTTCGATCAGCCTCGAGTAGACCGGATAGACGGCGTAGCTGACATGCCCGAACGCCCAGAACAGCCCTGGCGGGAACATGGCCAGCGCGGTGAGCCAGGCGGCGGTGCGCGGTGCGGGCGCGCGGCCCAGCAGCCGCGCAGCACCGCCGACCAGCCAATGCCGGAACAGCCCGATGCCGAACAGCCGGCTCTGGATTTCTTCCGAGATGCCCGCGCACCAAGCGAGCATGAGAAGCAGCCAAGGCACGGTCATATTATAGGAGGATTGACTCGCGTCCGACGATTGGAACATGCCGATCCCCTGTGCCAATCCGGCCAGGATGACTGACTGAACGCCGAGCAGCAGAAACGCCAGCAGGTAGCCTCTCTTCATGCCCGCAACGACTTCCCCGCCGAAAGCGGTCTCCCGCCATTGCGGCCATAACGATCGTCCCATCGATCTCCACAGTCCGTCCCCGCCAACCGCGGACAAGTAAGTGAACAGCGCCATGATGCCCAGAATGATGAAGTTGACGACGAGCAACGATTGAATCGCCGCTTCATCTGCGATTGCTCCGTCCGTGATCAATCCCGCCCGAAATCCCGGTATCAGATTGAAGTAGAAGCCGGCATACATCGCCGCGAATATCGCCGCAAGCCATAGCCCGCGCCGCGCGGATGTATGCGATCGCCGCGTAACCGCATAGACGATCGACATGACCAGGAGCAGCAATTGCGGCACGACGAAGCCGAGCGCATTGAGCGTGCCTGCAAGCTTGCTTTGATGTTCGAGATAGTCGGCGAATGGTTTGGGTACGCGTATCTCATAAGTGACCGATCCGCCTGCCCAACTGCGTTCAGATGAAGATGAAGAAGAAGAGGCCGTCGCCGAATCAGCCGCAGCCGCGGGGGAGACGACATGCAAGATGAGCGCAGCTTCGCCGACGTCCTGCTGCCGGGACAGGAAAGTATAGGCTCCCGGCGCATCCGCCGCGCGGCCGTCCCAGATCCAGTCTTCCGGGTTCTCTCCCCATCGGGATGCGAACCGCAAGGCGTCTGCAGGCTCGACAGCAGACGGAAGATCGGCCGAAGGCGCCGATGCCTTCTTAAGACGGCTTTGCCAGCCCGTCAGCTTGCCGGATTCCGGATGCAGGTACAGCGTCAATGCGGAAGGGTTATTTGCTTGAACAAGATCCGCACGGTATACGTCGACGGGATGACGGGCGTCCCACTGCCGATGATAGGAATCGAACAGATCGTGCTTGGAAAAGTAACCGGCGGCCGTACTGTCGGACAGATAGGTGATTTCCACGTCAAGCGCATCGCCGGTCCAGCCGAATCGCTCGGCGGCGATGGCAAGCGCGTGCTGCTTGGCGGCCTGCCGGCTCATCGTTGCCCGGCTGTCCGCGTCACTTGCCCCGAACATCGGGAATACCTGGATGAGAACGAACAATATCAGGCCAAGCCCGGCCGCCCCGTACCACAAACCGGACATCGATTCGTATCGCTGCATCGTCAACGCTCCTCTATCGGCGGAAATTATCTCAGGCTAGCGTATCATATTGCCATTCCCGAATTCCAATGCATCGTGTCGTTCTCGCAAGATAACGGAAGATAACGGCCGGATAATGCGTGTGCGGACCTGTTTCTATCGCCGGAAATACGTTTTTAAGCGTTACCGTGCTTCGATTCGGTTAAATCCGGGTGTTGTCGCTTCGCGAAGGAAAGACTATAATGCGTAAAGTACGATCATGAAAGCAAATGAATGTTATTCATAAACCAGCCGAATTTCTGTGAAGAAAACGGGGGAACCAATGTTGCCGCCATCCGAAGCACGCGCGGCAATCCCGGGGTGAATTCAGACCGCACGCCGTCTGCGATTGCCGGCGCGAGTGCGCAACGATAGGGCCGCCTGTTCGCGCCCGAACCCGTCAGCTAACCTCGCAGGCTGCCAGAACAGGACTCGCATGCGCGCGTGAAGCATTGGAGTTCCAATGCTTCTTTTTGTTTCATACGGCACCCAAGCGCGTGCGCCGGAGATCCGCCACAGAGGTGAAGGAAGTTGTTCAGCAAGCTGTATCGCACGATCGCATCTTCACCGCCCAAGCTGCTCGTGCTCGGATTCGCTTTGATCATTCTGATCGGCGCACAACTGCTGCGTCTGCCGATTGCCGCGACCGACGGTCAGCCTGCCCGATGGATCGATGCTTTATTCACTGCCACTTCGGCGACTTGCGTAACGGGGCTGGCCGTTGTCGATACCGGCACTTATTTCACCCCATTCGGGCAGATCGTCATCCTGGTCCTGATCCAGATCGGCGGCCTCGGATTCATGACGATGGCGACGCTGTTCGCCGTATTCCTGAAACGGCGAATCTCGCTCAAGGAGCGTCTGGTGCTGCAAGAGGCGCTGAACCAGTCTTCCATCGAAGGCATCGTCCGCCTCGTCCGCAAAATCGTGCTGTACTCGCTCTGCATCGAAGCAGCGGGCGCATTATCGTTCACTTTACGCTTTATGCTCGATATGAGCCCGGGGCGTGCTTTGTATTACGGCATCTTTCATGCGGTATCCTTCTTTAATAACGCAGGCTTCGATATTATGGGCGATTTCAGAAGCTTGACCGGCTATGTCGGCGACGCGTGGGTGAATATCACCTCGATGCTGCTGATCGTGCTTGGCGGCATCGGCTTCGTCGTGCTTGCCGACCTCGTCGACTTTCGCAACAAGCGCAGGTTGTCGCTTCATTCCAAAGTGGCGCTCAGCATGTCCGGCATTCTGATCGCGGTCGGCGCAATCGTCATCATGGCATTCGAATATACGAACAATTTCACGATGGGCAGCCTGCCGTTCGGAGAGAAGCTGCTTGCCGCGGTGTTCCAATCCGTTACCCCGCGTACCGCCGGCGTGAACACGCTGGATATTTCGGCGCTGCGCCAAGCGTCGCAGTTTATTATCATCGTGCTCATGTTCATCGGCGCCTCTCCGGGATCGACCGGCGGCGGGATCAAGACGACGACGTTCGCGGCTCTGATCGGCGCGGTTCATACGATGTTGCGCGGCAAGGAGGACGTCGTGATGTTCCGATATCGGCTCGCCAAGGAGCGGGTTTACAAGGCACTGACGGTTACGCTGTTCGCTTTGACGCTCGTTCTGGTCGCTACGATGATCCTGTCGACGACGGAGGACCACCATTTTCTGATGATTCTGTTCGAAGTGACTTCGGCGTTCGGCACGGTCGGGTTATCCATGGGCTTAACGACAGATTTGTCGCTCGTCGGCAAGATCATCATCATCCTGATGATGTTCGTCGGACGGCTCGGTCCGCTTACGCTGTCCTACGCGATCGCTCCCAAGCCGGGGCGCGTGCTGTATCGCAATGCGGAAGGCAAGATCATCATCGGATAATGAGGCCGTAATTCGAAGCCTACAGAAGGAGCAGGATGGACCCATGAAATTGAAGCAATTCGTCATTATCGGGCTGGGCAGATTCGGTTCGAGCCTGGGCAGGGAATTGGTGCAATCGGGCTACGAGGTGCTCGGCATCGACGAAGACGAGGAGAAAGTGGACGAAATGTCCGGCGTGCTGACCCATGCGGTGACGGCGAACGGGACGGACGAAGAGGTGCTTCGGTCCGTCGGCGTGCGCAACTTCGATTGCGGCATCGTGGCGATCGGCAGCGATATCCAGGCCAGCATACTGGCGGCGATTCTGCTCAAGGATATGGGCGTCGGCAAAGTCGTCGCCAAGGCGGTCAGCGAGCTGCACGGCAGGGTGCTGGAGAAGATCGGCGTCGACCGCGTCGTCTATCCGGAGCGGGACATGGGCGTCCGTGTGGCGCACCAGCTCGTGTCCCCGAACCTGCTCGACTACATCGAGCTGTCCAAGAAGTATACGATCGCGGAGCTGGTCATTCCCGAATGCCTGTCCGGCAAGACGCTCGCAGCCGTCAATCCGCGCGGACGCTTCGGATGCAGCATCGTGGCGATCAACAAGTCCGAGGGCATGATCGTCGCCCCGGCTGCCGACGACGTGCTGATCGAGAACGACGTCATGGTCGTCATCGGCACGAACCAGCAGATCGAGCAGTTTCAGTCATCCATTATGAAATAGGTTCATCGAGCTTCTGTTGCATTTCGCGCAAATGATCGGTTATTTCATGTTCCGGGCATGTTCGAACTTCAACCTGAAAAACAAAAGTTGCGCCAGCTCCCTCGTTCTGTTCGACATGAATGGTTCCGCCCATCAACTCGACCAGCGTCTTGGTAATGGCTAGCCCCAATCCGCTGCCCCCGTATTCCCGGCTCGCGGAAGCGTCCACCTGCGAGAAAGGCTGAAACAAACGGTCGACGAAGTCAGGCGGGATGCCGATCCCCGTATCCCGAACCGTGAATTCGAGGAGGAGGGTGTCTTCGTACTCGGCAGCTTTGCGGATCAAAATATAAATTCCGCCTTCGCAGGTAAATTTGACAGCATTCCCGATCAAATTCAACAGAATCTGCAACAGCCGGGAATCGTCTCCCCGTAAAAAATCAGGCAGTTCCGGATCGTAAAATACGATATATTCCAATCTTTTCTCCAATAGTTTGGATGTGAAAAAGTCGCGTACCTGCTCCAAACATCCTTTTAGCAGAAAAGGCTTGTCTTCGAGTTCCATTCGGCCGGCTTCCAGCTTGGAAAAATCGAGCACGTCATTAATCAAAGATAATAGAGTATCTCCGTTTTTGACGACAATTTTGACGAATTCGCTCTGCTCCTTGGTCAGTCCGGAGTTCAGCAACAGGTCCATCATTCCGATGACGCCGTTCAGAGGAGTTCGAATCTCATGGCTCATAAAAGACAGAAATTCGGTCTTAACCTGGGCGGCATGTTCCGCAATCTCTTTGGCGCGAATCAAAACATGCTCTGCGCTCTTGCGCTTGGTAACATCTCTCACGGTGCAGGCAAGATGACTGGGTTCGACTGCAGATATGCCCAGTTGGACTTCCGCGGGGAAGGTCGTGCCGTCTTTGCGCCGGGGCGTCATTTCCACTACTTTGTTCAATAAATCGCCGCTTATGTTTCCATTCAGGGCCGGCAATATCAAACGAATCGATTGCCCGATCAGCTCGTTCCTGCTCATCCGGAACATGCCTTCAACGGCAGGGTTAGCCATCAGCACTTTGCCGTTTGCATCGAAGACGAGCATGGAATCGATGGAAGTATCCATGACGACGCGGGATTGCGCCTCTGCATTCCGCAACTCCCGATTCATTCGTTCCAGTTCGTTTGCTTGCCGCTGCAGCGATTTTTGCGCATCGTACAGGGCTACGTATCCATGTATTTTAGATTTTAATATATGCGGAACGAACGGTTTGGTCATATATTCGATCGCGCCTGCGGAATAGCCGGCTGCATAATGCTGCGCTTCCTTGCTGGTTGCCGTGATAAAGATGATCGGGATATTGCGGGATCGTTCATAGGCTTTAATATGGTTCGCCGTCTCAAAGCCGTCCATTTCGGGCATTTGCACGTCCAGCAAGATGACGGCGATTTCCTCCCGGAGCAGAATCCGCAGCGCGCCGGCGCCGGAATGGGCACGGATCAGACGGTACGGCTCTTCTGCCAATACGGCTTCGATGGCGAGTATATTTTCAAGACGGTCGTCCACAAGCAAAATATTGATCGGATAGTCGCGGTTCGTCAACAAGGTTCATCCTCCCCGGCATGATGGCGTTTTTCGAAAAAGCTTCTCCTGCTTGTTTATTTCCGTATAATTTGCGGCATGCTCGCTGGTCCGGATCGTTTCCCGATCTCCCAGAACGAGAAAGCCGAACGGTACCAAGCTATCGTAAAACAGACGGTGTACGCGGTTTTGCAGATGTTTATTAAAATAAATGAGCACATTTCGGCAGAAGATCACATTAAATTCATTAAACGATTGATCCGAGGCCAGGTTATGGCTGGCGAATACGATATTTTTCAAAAGCGACCGATCGAAAATGACGGCGTCGTGCTGGACGGTGTAGTAATCCGAAAAGGCTCGGATTCCGCCGGCCTTCAAATAATTTTGCGTGTAGAGCTTCATATTGTGCAGAGGTACGATACCCGATTTGGCTTTCTCCAGCGATTCTTCGTCAATATCGGTTCCATAGATGCGGGCTTTGTCGTAAAGCCCTTCTTCCTGCAGCAAGATAGCCATCGATATCGCTTCTTCTCCGGTCGAACAACCCGCATGCCAGATTCGGATATGCGGATAGGTGTGCAAAAAAGGGACGACCTCTTTGCGGAAAGCCAGGAACAAGGAAGGATCGCGGAACATTTCGGTTACATTGATGACCAGGGAACGAAGCAATCGCTGCATCTTGGCAGGATCGTGCAGGATCTCCGCCAGGAGAGCCGAAATCGTAGGGGCTCCGGCTGCCTGCAAGCCGTGCCGGATTCTTCTTCGTATCGAATCGTAGGCATAGTTTCGGAAGTCGTAACCATACATGCGATACATGGCCTCAAGCAGCAGTTCAACTTCGATTTTCTCCCGTTCTGCCGGCCAATCCCTTCCTGTCGACTCTCCATTCGTATTGCTGTTTGCCGGAATGATCGTATGCCTCCTTTATTTGTACAGCCATACTTTCAATAAGGACAGCAGCTTGTCAATATCGATGGGCTTGCTAATGTAGTCGGACGCCCCCGCATCCAGACAACGCTGACGATCCTCCTTCATGGCTTTGGCCGTGAGCGCTATAATCGGCAGCTTCTCGAATCTTGGCTGTTCGCGAATCGCCTTGATCATCTGATAACCGTCCATTTCAGGCATCATTATGTCGGTAAGAACGAGGTCGAAATTCGGATTTTTATCAAGCAGCTCCAGCGCTTCCCGGCCGTTCTCCGCGAAGGTCACCTGGATGTTATACGATGAAAGCACATTGGTTAACGCAAAGATGTTGCGGATATCGTCTTCTACAAGCAGCAATTGTTTCCCTTCCAGAGCCGTTTCGTTATCGTAAAGTTTTTTGAGCAAATAGCGCCGATCTTCCGGCAGGTTGGCCTCGATACGATGAAGGAACAACGCTGTTTCGTCAAACAGGCGTTCCTGGGATTTCACGCTTTTGAGAATGATGCTTTCCGCGTATTTTTTCAATTCGATTTCTTCTTTATGGTCGAGTTCTTTGCCGGTATAGATGATGATCGGCAATGATTTCAGCTTATCGATCTGACGGATTCGGTCCAGCAGCTCGAAGCCGGATATATCCGTCAGCCCAAGATCCAGTACCATGCAGTCGAAAGGTTCTTGCAAGAGTTCCCGCAACGCTTCTTCGCCGGTGGATACCGCTGTGATGACAAGGTCGTCGTGGTCGATCAGCTCGACCATGCTGTCTCGCAATACGATATCGTCTTCTACAATCAACAGCCGCTTGAGTCGATGATCGATAAAGGATTCCATTCGGGAGAAGGCGGCATCGATGCGTTCTTTATCGACCGGTTTTTTCAAATACGCCATGGCGCCCATCAAGAGCCCTTGCTGCGATTCTTCTTGAATTGAAATAATATGGACAGGGATATGCCTTAAATCGGAATGCTGCTTCAATCGCTCCAAAATGGACCAGCCATCCAGCACGGGAAGTTGAATATCCAGAATAATGGCATCGGGCTTGTAAGCGTGGGCGAGCGCCAGTCCTTGATCGCCCTGGAGCGCTACGAGCACCTTGAATTTCCGCGTCCTGCCCATATCGAGCAAGAGCTTGGCGAAATGAACATCATCTTCGATAATAAGCAGCACGCGATCCCCTGGTTGCAATAGATCCCGGTCGTCCTGCACCTCCGAAGCTTCCAGCAATTCCGGATTCGTCCATTCGACGCTGGTCAAGATCGGTTCGGCGTTCGGCGGCACAGCAGGGACATCGGGTTGAGCAATCGCAATTTCCTGCATGGACGGTTCAGTGAATGTCCGGATGTACTCCGGCAAGTATAGCGTGAAAGCGCTACCTTCTCCTTCGCGGCTTTCCACTTCGATATAACCGCCGAGCAATGTGGACAATTCCCGGCTGATGGTAAGCCCCAAACCCGTACCGCCGTATTGCCGGTTCGTCGAACCGTCCGCTTGTCGGAAGGCTTCAAAGATCATCTTTTTCTTGTCCTTTGGAATTCCGATTCCGGTATCCTGAACGGAGAAGGCAATCAGATCGTTGGGAACTGCGGTTTGGGCAGCGGCATCGATGTCTTGTCTTACCCGGAATACGCGCAGCAGAACCTCGCCTTGATGGGTAAATTTAAACGCATTGGACAATAGATTTTTCAAAATTTGCTGAAGGCGGTACACATCCGTATACAAAGTTTCGGGCAAGGAATCTTCAAGCCGGATGTTGAAATGGATACCTTTTTTTTCAGCCAGCACCCGGAAGCTGTGCCATAGATTTTCCTTGATGCCATACAAATCGACGGCGTCCATTTCGATTTGCATCCGACCGGCCTCCACCTTCGACAAGTCCAGGATCTCATCGATCAGTCGCAGCAAATCATTGCCGGAGGAGTGAATGGTTCGCGCAAATTCGATTTGTTTGGGCTGCAGATTATTTTCTTTATTGTCCGCTAAAAGCTGAGATAGAATCAATAAACTGTTCAATGGCGTTCGGAGTTCGTGCGACATGTTCGCGAGAAATTCCGATTTGTACTTGGAGGCGGCATTCAATTCGGCAGACTGCTTCTTGAGTATCTCATTTTGCTTTTCCATCTGTACGTTGATCTCTTCAATTCGACGCATATGGGATTCCAGAAGAGCAGCCCTTTTTTCCAACTCATGATTGCCATGCTCCAGTTCTTCCTGTTGAGCTTGCAAGCGCTCTTCGGATTTCGTAAGCGCATCGTTGGAAGCCTTTAATTCGTCCTGCTGTGCGATCAATTCTTCGGATTGGGCTTTTAACTCATCGGTTTGCTGCTGCAGCTCTTCCGACAGGGCCTGCGATTCTGCCAGCAACCGCTGAACTTCCATTTGCACGATGACATTGTTGATGACAACACCGAGTGTACGTTGGCTTTGTTCCACCAATTTGCGATGGATAAGGCTGAACTTTTCAAGCGAGGCCAATTCGATGACACCGATGACATGGCTTTCGTATTCGATGGGAATAAGCAGGATGCTCGCCGGATGCGATTCGCCGAGTCCTGTCGCAATTTTAATATGGTCGCCCGGGATTTGCTCCAGCACAATAATGCGATTTTCATATGCGCATTGACCGATCAAGCCTTCCCCGACCTGGAACAGATTTTTTCCCGCGCCATCTCCGGATTCGGCATAGGAGGCTTCCTTCACCAGGTGATTCCCGGAACGAAGGTAGAAGACGCCGTAAGAGGCATGCAGCAGAATCGCAAGCCTGGACAAGAATGAGCGAGCCAATTGGGAAATTTCATGATGCCCTTGGCTGGCCACCGCGACTTCCGCAATGCCGGCTTGAAGCCAGGTATCGTTCTCGTAGGATTCCAACAGTCGGTTCGCAGCATCTGCCAAATCTCGGATTTCATCTTGGGTATTGACCTCAATTCTTTTGGCGGTCAAGGTTTCTTCCAGTGCGATTTCGGAGAGGGCATGAGTGACTTGCTTCATCGTTTTGACGATCGTTCTCGCCAGTACGAACGAGGTTATGATCGATATTGCTACGACGAAAAGGAAAATGAATACCAGTACATTTTTAAATTCGGTATTGTTACGATTTAATTTTGCGATGCGCTGATTCGTCAAAGCTTTTTCGGCGCTGCGGAAATCGTCGGTTTGCGCTCGCAGCAGGTCAAGAATTTCCTGACCTGTATTGGCTTTATAGAAGGCGATAATATCCTGTTCCTTGTTTTCCGCCTTCAAAGCGATCGTCGGATCGCCCATCTCCCGGACCCATTGATCGATAAGCGCCCTGACAGCTTCCAGTTTTTTTTGCTGAACGGGATTGTCCAGAATCAGACGATGGAGCTGCAGATATTCTGTCTGGATATTCACTTTGTCGGCCGCGTATTTCGATTGATAACTCTCGTCGCCAGAGATGATATATCCCCGATGACTGGCCACGATATCCAGATATACATTTTCGATTCGGTGAATCTGGTTATGGACTTCAAGATCGTGATCGGTAATAAAGTGCATCTCGTCTTCCATCGAATGAATCCGGCTATTCAACACAAACATGGCGCTTCCCAGACACAGGATGACAATCAGGTATCCCAACATGATCTTGGAACGAATCGTTAATTTGAAAATAGTGTTCAACCTCCTGTGGGCATACATTCCTAGTATAACGATCCATAAATAATGCAACTATATTCCCAAAAAAGTTTGTGGTGTAATGTTCATAGAACATTTCGACCGAAGAGATATCAAGCCCTTCAAATCCAAGAAAGACGACAAAACCCGGTTGCAGCACCTCAGCTACTGCGAACGTGGTCCCTAACCGACAAAACCCGGTTACTGCACCTCAGCGACTGCGAATGTGGTCCCTAACCCGACAAAACCCGGTTGCAGCACCTCAGCCACTGCGAACGTGGTCTCTAACCCGACAAAACCCGGTTACAGCATCCCAGCGACTGCGAACGTGGTCCCTAGCCCGACAAAACCCGGTTACAGCACCTCAGCTACTGCGAATGTGGTCCCTAACCCGACAAAACCCGGTTATAGCATCCCAGCAACTGCGAACGTGGTCCCTAACCCGACAAAACCCGGTTACTGCACCTCAGCGACTGCGAACGTGGTCCCTAACCCGACAAAACCCGGTTATAGCATCCCAGCGACTGCGAACATGGTCCCTAACCCGACAAAACCCGGTTACAGAGTTTAAATAACGTTACTTAAGGATCGTTCTACTAGTATATTGATCCCGAAATAATGTAACTATATTCCAAAGGTTTTTGGTATAATCTGCATAGAACATTTCGACCGGAGAGATACCATGCCCTTCAAATCAAACAAAGAAAAACTTCAACTTAAT
>Ga0222419_100417_pt1 | contig 44476 bp, 39 predicted proteins | sample 1B20Ametagenome_FD_182474 | JGI IMG/M metagenome (GOLD analysis project Ga0222419, IMG submission 182474) | Enriched microbial communities from leaf-cutter ant dump, University of Wisconsin, Madison, United States - 1B20A (version 2) | ecosystem: Environmental > Terrestrial > Nest > Insects nest...
ATGGGCGGCTTGAGAAATAAGATCTCTTTTCCTAACCTGGCGAGATTTGCGGAGAACGTGACCAGTTCCAAACCGGGGTCAAGGATCGTGATCAATAAGGCAGAGCTGGTGGTGAACGTGAGCAGCGGGACAGACGTACAGCCTTTTACTCCTGCTGAGCGGCTGTCACTTTACAGATTGGATATTGCCGGTCAGCGTACCAATTTGATCGATAATGTCACTCCTTCGCCGGGCAGTACTAATCCATGGAATACCGGCGCATTTGGCGGTTTTTATGACAGGACAAATAAGCGTTATATTTTTATCATAACAGGTTATCTTCAGCAGCTTATTGACGGAACGACCAAAGACTATGGCACTTACCTGGCGCCGAGTCTGTTGTCCCAGTTCAGCCTTACGCCTTCCATCAGTTCTGCTGAGCAGACTGTAATTAATACGCAGGCGGCCGGAAGTGGCAATAAGGGCATCAAACTGAACATCTACTATACGCTGGCTGACCAGAAATAATCTGGTGCATAGTTTATTTATTCCCGGGGGCTTTATTTTTATTCCCCGGGAATCATTATTTTCGGAGCGGTTTTTAAAACAACAAATATGTGTGGAATTGTAGGTTATATCGGCCATAGGGAAGCCTGGCCGATCGTGATTAATGGACTGAAGCGGCTGGAGTACCGTGGCTATGACAGTGCAGGTGTTGCATTGGTCTCTGACCACGGCCTGAACATCTACAAGAAGGCGGGCAAGGTACCGGAGCTTGAGGATTTTGCCAATGGCAAGGACCTGTCCGGATCTGCCGGGATGGGCCATACCAGATGGGCTACGCATGGTGCGCCTTCTGACCGGAATTCACATCCTCATACGTCTAATGACGGCAAGCTCGCCATCATCCACAATGGCATCATTGAAAACTATGCTACGCTCAAAGAGGAACTGATCAGCCGTGGCCACGTGTTCAAAAGTGATACTGATACCGAAGTCCTGGTCCATTTGATCGAGGAAATCTATAAGAACGAAAAAATTGATCTGGTGGAGGCCGTAAGGCTCGCCTTGCAGGAGGTGAATGGTGCGTATGCGATTGTCTTGATGGATGAGGACCATCCGGATCAGCTGATCGCTGCAAGAAAGGGCAGCCCGATGGTGATCGGGGTGGGAAAGGGTGAATATTTTATTGCTTCTGACGCCACGCCTATCGTGGCCTATACCAAAGAGGTGATCTACCTTAATGATAATGAGATCGCATTTGTAAAGCGTGATGAACTGGTCATCAAAAGACTGGATAATGTGATCCAGACACCTTATATCCAGGAGCTTGAACTGAAACTGGAGATGCTTGAAAAGGGTGGCTATGAGCATTTCATGCTTAAAGAGATCTACGAGCAGCCACGGTCTGTACGGGATTGCCTGAGAGGCAGGATCTACCCCAATGAGGGCAGGGTGCAACTGGGTGGGCTCAATGAGTATGCTGATAAGTTAAAAAATATTGAGCGGATCATTATTGTCGCCTGCGGGACTTCCTGGCATGCGGGCCTTGTGGGCGAATATCTTATTGAGGAATATGCCCGGATTCCGGTGGAGGTTGAATACGCTTCTGAATTCAGGTACCGTAATCCCATCATTACGGAAAAGGATGTGGTCATCGCCATTTCTCAATCAGGTGAAACTGCTGACACGATGGCCGCGATTGAAATGGCCAGGGATAAGGGGGCCACAATTTTCGGGGTATGCAATGTGGTCGGTGCTTCGATCCCGCGGATCACTCATGCCGGTGCTTATACGCATGCCGGCCCGGAGATCGGGGTGGCTTCTACCAAGGCTTTTACGGCACAGGTAACCGTACTGACATTGATCGCTTTTCATCTCGCCCAGCAGCGGGGAAAGATCAGCAGCTCAAAACTTGCCGAACTGCTGACCGAACTGGACAATATTCCGGTTAAGATCGAAGCTGCGCTGGGTTCTGAAGCCCTGGTCAGGGAGATCGCCGGAAAGTTTAAGGATTCCAGAAATTGCTTGTTCCTGGGCCGGGGAAGTGGTTTTCCTGTTGCGCTTGAGGGTGCCTTGAAATTGAAGGAAATTTCTTATATCCATGCAGAGGGCTATCCTGCGGCGGAAATGAAACACGGGCCCATTGCACTGATCGATGAAGAAATGCCTGTTGTGGTCATTGCTACAAAAAATTCTTCTTATGAGAAGGTGATCAGTAATATCCAGGAAGTGAAGGCAAGAAAAGCTGTTGTGCTTGCTATCGTCACTGAAGGTGATGCCGAGGTGAGGAAGATCGCCGACTACTGTATTGAAATACCTGATGCCAGTGAAGCGTTCTTGCCCTTGCTGGCCACCATTCCGCTGCAACTGCTTGCCTACCATATCGCAGTGCTGAGGGACTGCAACGTGGATCAGCCAAGGAACCTGGCGAAATCTGTTACGGTTGAATAAGTATGTTCCGGCTTCAGCCCGGCCTGCTTAAAATGGAAGATCTCCGGAAGGGTCTTCCTGGTCTGTATATTCGTTTTCGCTTTTTATTGCGGTATTTTCGGTATTGCCCGGTGTTTGTTCAAAATCGCTTTTCCTGCCCAGGATCGTAAAGTTTTCGGCGACAACTTCTGTGACGTATTTTTTTATCTTTTCCCGGTCCTCAAATGACCGCGTGCGAAGTTTCCCCTCGATGTAAACGAGTTTTCCTTTCTGCAGATATTTGGATGCTACTTCGGCAAGGCCTCTCCAAAGTACGATATTGTGCCATTCTGTTTGCTCTATTCTCTTTCCATCTTTGTTGTAGGTCTCTGATGTGGCAAGGGGGAAGCTGGCTACGGTAACGCCTCCTTCTAGATGTCTGACTTCGGGATCTTTTCCCAGATGTCCGACTAAAATAACTTTATTAATACCTGACATGAAATATGAATTACTTTTTTACCTGGTGCCATTTTATAAAATCGGCGATCACCTTTGGCTGCGGCAATGCTTCAAATTCAACCATCGAAACCCATTTTATGTTTGCTTTCTGATTAAAGTTAATGATATAATTGTTTAAAGCAAAAAATTGAACATATATAGTTTGGTGTGTCAGCAGATGTTTTTTTTGTGTCAATGGCCGGAGGATACAGCCTGCTCCAAAGCTGGCCTGTACCGCTGCGGTAAACTGCCCAGGATCATTGGTAAAGCTGTCTGTGGTCTCAATCAGCGGCAGGTCGTACAGTTCCTGCCAGATATCGCCTGCAACTCTCCGGCGCGCCAGTATCCGGCCGGTATGCTGGTCTTCACAAAGAAAATAATTGAAATGCCGGATGCGTTTATTGATCTTTTTTTCTTTTACGGGTAAGGTACCGGCCATATTGTTCTTAAATGCAAAGCATCCGTTTTGTACAGGACAGCTGTCGCATAACGGCAGTTTAGGCTTACAATGCAGCGCTCCGAATTCCATAATTGCCTGGTTGTATACTGAGGGCTGCTGGTTTTCGAGGAGGCGCTGCGCCAGTCCCGTAAATTCTTTTTTCCCGGCTGAGCTGTTGATGGCCGTGGAGATGCCGAAATACCTGGACAATACCCGGAATACATTGCCGTCTACCACCGCCCTCGCTTCATTGACTGAAAGGGACGAGATGGCAGCTGCGGTGTACTCGCCGACTCCTTTCAGTTGTAGGAGCTTTTCATATTCTGCCGGAAATACGCCCGCATGCTTATCCACTACTTCCCTGGCAGTGAAAAGCATGTTCCTGCCCCTGGAATAATATCCCAGGCCCTGCCACAATTTAAGGATATCTGTTTCTGAGGCGGCGGCAAAGTCTTTAACCGTGGGATACCGTTCATGGAATTTTATAAAATAGGGGAGGCCTTGTTCAACCCTGGTCTGCTGCAGGATGATCTCTGAAAGCCAGATCACGTAAGGATCGGTTGTTCTCCTCCAGGGAAGGTCTCTTTTGTTGTTGAGATACCATTTAACGATCTCGGATTGAAAAGTCATAACTGCAAAAATAAGCGCTTCTGATTTGTTTTTTGCAAAACTTGCAATTCACTGATATATCGCACATAAATAAATCATCTTTTATTTTCCTATCTCGTTAAAAAGCAATACTTTTGCAACCCCAAAACACTTATAAAGTATAAATACATTATAAAAAACAAATAATAGAGAATATGACTAAGGCAGATATTATTTCAGAAATATCAACGAAAACAGGAATTGAAAAAGTAGATGTGCAAGAGACCGTTGAGGCATTTTTCAAAGTGATCAAAAATAGTATGATCGGCGGTGAAAATGTTTATGTTAGAGGTTTTGGCAGCTTTGTTGTTAAAAAAAGAGCGCAAAAAACTGCAAGAAATATTTCTAAGAACACTGCGATCATCATTCCGGAACATTTTGTTCCAAGTTTCAAACCGGCCAAGGTTTTTGTAGATAAGGTAAAGAACAATTCAAAAAAAATTAGCGTAGAGGCTTAAGCAGATCATGACAAATATCCGGACTAAACAACTGAGCGTTATCGGGGCAATTGTTTTGCTCGTGGCATTTTTGTTCAGCCGTGATATTAAAGGCCTGGTCAAACCCAAGGAGGAGAATGGAAAGGGTGCCCCGGCTGCTGCTCAAATGGCAGAGGCCGGACCTGTAGCTGAGATCAGCCTTAAGGAGGTTTCCACCACTGCCAAGAACATGATCAGTGGAGGGCTTTCCGGGGAGATCACGGCATTGGAAAATACTTTCAATACTGCTGCTGAAAAGGACAAAGCTAAAACGGCAAAACTGCTGGCCCAAAAATGGGAAGACCTGGAACAGGCCGTACCCAGCGCTTTGTACCTGGAGATCGTTGCGCAGCGGGAACCTGATCTGAAAAGCTGGCTTGCTGCGGGAGATCAGTTTCTCAAAGCTTTTGACAACAGCCGGGACAGCTTGCTGCAACCTGCTTTGCTGCAAAAGGCAAATAACGCGTTTTCAAATGCAATGAAGCTGGATTCTACCAGCAATGATGCAAAAACCGGATTGGGCATTACCATTGTTGATGGCATGGGGATGCCGATGCAGGGAATTGCCATGCTGATGGATGTGGTTAAAAAGGATCCTAAGAACTTAAAGGCAAATATGAGCCTGGGTACTTTTGCGATCAAGTCCGGCCAGTTTGATAAAGCCATCACCAGGTTTAAGGATGTCATTGCCATAAAACCTGCTCCCGATGCCTATTTTTACCTGGCTACTGCTTATGAGAACCTGAACAGGAATGAAGAGGCTATAGCGGCTTATCTGGAAAGCAAAAGGCTTGCTGCCAATCCGACCTTATCCAAATTCATTGATGAGCGCGTATTGGAGCTCAAGAAAAAAAATTAATAAACAGATTTATAAAAATATTTAAATTTCAAAATTATGCCAAGTGGTAAAAAAAGAAAGAGACATAAAATGGCTACACACAAACGCAAAAAGCGTTTAAGGAAAAACAGGCATAAGAAGAAATAATTTTCTTTATGTTTTTGCATACCGGATAAGGCTATGATTGTTTCAGGCCTTATTTGTGGTGCATGAGTTTTTTTATTGTCCATGTGTTCATAAGGCTGAAGAAGCCTTAAAATCTGCAGCTTTTGGTAAAAGAATTAATCATAGATTCCTCTCCTTTGGGAGTAACCATAGCTTTAGTTGAAGACAAGCAACTTGTAGAACTTCATAAAGAACAGATCAATAACAGCTACGCAGTAGGCGACATTTATTTAGGCCGCATCAAAAAGATAATGCCCGGTCTGAATGCTGCGTTTGTAGATGTGGGATACGAAAAGGATGCTTTCCTGCATTATTTTGATCTGGGTCCTCAGGTTCAATCTTTGATAAAGCTTACTAAAATCAAGCGTAACGGCTCTGTTAATGGCACTTTATTGGATAACTTTAAGTTAGAAGGTGACATCAATAAGGCCGGTAAGATATCTGAAGTGGTGGGTAAAAACCTGCTGCTTCCGGTTCAGATCGCAAAGGAGCCCATTTCAACAAAGGGACCGAGGCTGAGCTCGGACCTTTCAATTGCCGGGCGTTATATTGTGCTTGTTCCTTTTTCTAATGTGATCTCTATTTCTAAAAAGATCAAGAGTAATACGGAAAGGAACCGGCTTAAAAAGATCATTGAGAGTATAAAACCCAAAAACTTCGGGGTCATTATCAGGACTGTTTCCGAAGGCAAAGGTGTTGCCGAACTTCAAAAAGATCTGCTGGACTCTGTTGCCAAATGGGAAAATTTCATCAAAAAACTACCTGAGGCTGAGCCTTCTAAGCGTGTATGGGGGGAAATGGACCGTACGTCGACCCTGATCCGTGATATTTTGAGCACTGATTTTACCAATGTTCATGTCAGCGACCAGGGCCTTTTTGAGGATATCCGCTCTTATGTTCATGAGATCTCTCCTGAAATGGAAAAGATCGTGAAACTTTATCGTCATAAAGAGCCGATCTTTGAGCATTTCGGGATCGAGAAGCAGATCAAAAATTCTTTTGGGAAGACGGTCAATCTTGCTGGCGGCGCTTATCTGGTGATCGAGCATACTGAAGCACTTCATGTGATCGATGTGAACAGCGGCAACAGAACTGCCAGTAAAGAGAACCAGGAGGACAATGCCCTTCAGGTAAATAAGGAGGCTGCCAAGGAGATTGCCCGTCAGCTCCGCCTGCGCGATATGGGTGGTATTGTCGTGATCGACTTTATTGATATGCACAAGCCTGCCAACCGTAAGGTGCTGTTTGATCATCTCAGGGACCTGATGATGCTGGACAGGGCCAAGCATACCATCCTGCCTCCGAGTAAATTTGGCCTGGTACAGATCACACGTCAGCGGGTAAGACCTGAGATGAACATTGTGACCAGCGAGAAGTGCCCGACTTGTGACGGGACAGGTGAGATCAAGGCCAGTATTGTTTTAATGGATGACATCGAAAACAACCTGACCTATATTTTGCAGGAGCAAAATGAAAAAAATATTACGCTTTGTGTGCACCCTTATATTGATGCTTACATCAAAAAGGGATTTTTCTCCCTTCAGTGGAAATGGTTCTTTAAATATGGGCAACGCATAAAGGTCAAACCTGTTTCTTCCTATCATTTGACCGAGTTTCATTTTTTGTCGTCAAAGGATGAGGAAATCAAATTATAATCCTGTATTTAAGGGATTTTAAAAGAAAACCCGGACCGTTGAACGGCCCGGGTTTTTTGTTGATGCGATATTGATGGCAGAGTCTTGAATTTATTGATGGATTAGGCTTAAATTTGCTTTTTGATCATTAAAAATTCTCATCAGTTGGCCAAAACTAAATCAGCTTATTTTTGCCAGAATTGCGGGTACGAGTCTGCAAAATGGCTCGGCAAATGCCCCTCCTGCAATGAATGGAATACTTTCGTAGAGGAGGTGGTCGGAAAGACCGCTTCACAGGTTCCTTCCTGGAACGGTAACGGGGGGACACAAAGGCTGAGCAAGCCAACCAAAGTGGATATGATCCAGACCTTCGGTGAGGAGCGCCTTTCTACGGGTGATCTGGAACTGGACCGGGTACTCGGTGGCGGATTGGTTGCGGGCTCTGTCATCCTGATAGGCGGGGAGCCGGGGATCGGAAAGTCCACGCTGATGCTGCAGCTTGCATTAAGTATAAGGGGGAGGAAAATTCTTTATGTTTCGGGCGAGGAGAGTGAGCAGCAGATCAAGATGCGGGCGGAAAGAATCACTGCTGATCCAAAAGCTGATTGTTATATTTTGACGGAAACCGCAACTCAGCATATTTTTAAGCAGGCGGAGGCGCTGGAGCCCGGCATCATGATTGTGGATTCGATCCAGACCTTGCATTCAGCCAGGATCGATGCTGCGCCGGGCAGCATTTCTCAGGTGAGGGAATGTACCGCGGAACTCATCAGGTTTGCCAAGGAAACAGAGACTCCTGTTTTTCTGATCGGGCACATTACTAAAGACGGGACCATCGCCGGCCCCAAGGTCCTGGAGCATATGGTCGACACGGTATTGCAGTTTGAGGGTGACCGGCATCATATTTACAGGATACTAAGGTCTGTCAAGAACAGATTTGGCGCTACAGCTGAACTGGGTATTTATGCCATGCATGGAAGTGGCCTGAGACAGGTTTCAAATCCTTCGGAGATATTGCTGCTTCAGCGTGAGGAAGCGCTTAGCGGAATTGCCATATCGGCTACTTTGGAGGGCGCAAGACCGATGCTGATCGAGACGCAGGCCCTGGTGAGTGCCGCGGCCTATGGGACTCCTCAGCGGTCTGCTAATGGGTTTGACACTAAGCGGATGAATATGCTGCTGGCTGTGCTGGAAAAGAGGTGTGGCTTCAGGCTGAGTACCCGTGATGTGTTCCTGAATATTGCCGGGGGCATTAAGGTGGAAGATCCGGCGATTGACCTGGCCATACTGGTGGCCATCATTTCCTCGCATGAGGATATTCCCATTGCGTCAAAAGTATGCTTTGCAGCTGAGGTAGGACTATCCGGTGAGATCAGGGCCGTAACGAGAATTGACCAGCGCATATCTGAAGCCGGGAAGCTCGGTTTTGAGCGGATCTTCATATCAAGTTATAACATGAAAGGGCTGGTAAGTGAAAAGTACAAAATAGAACTGGTCCCGGTGAGCAAGATAGAAGATGTATTTGCATTTTTGTTTGGGTAGGTAAAAAAACGTTACGCGAAAAAACCGCTTGTTTTTCTACATTCAGGGGATGTTTTTCCCCTTTTAGATCTTTGCAGGGATGAAGGATCTTCTTTTTAACAAGTTGATTTATTGTCATTTACAAAAAATAAACAGCATAATCTTGTATTGGTCTGGCAATTGCATAAAATAGATGTTGTCACACATTTATGTTTGGCAACAAACAATAGGGATGATTATCCTCGTTACCTGGAAGGGTAGCGAGGACTTTTTTTTTCACAATAAAAAAAATCCCTTTCGGGACTTCTGTGTCGTTCTGGAAAATAGCCTGGTTATTTAGACAAATACATTGATTTATCTTTGATCAGTTTTCTGAAATATGGATCTTCCAGATCTTTAATGAACCTGATCGCTTCTCCTGTTGATTTCATTTCAGGGCCAAGTTCTTTGTTTACTTCAGGGAATTTCTCGAAGGAGAATACAGGTTCCTTGATCGCATAGCCTTCCAGCTTTCTTTCGATCTTAAAATCTTTCAGTTTATTTACACCCAGCATGATCTTAGCTGCAATATTGATGTAGGGTACATCGTAAGCTTTTGCTATAAAAGGAACTGTCCTGGAAGCCCTTGGGTTTGCTTCGATCACATAGACTTTATCGTCTTTAACAGCAAATTGTATGTTGAGCAGGCCAAGTACATTCAGTGCCTTTGCAATTTTCCTGGAATAGGTTTCCATGTCACTGATCACCTTTGCTGAAAGGCCAAATGGCGGCAGCACAGCGCTTGAATCACCGGAGTGGATACCTGCCGGCTCTATGTGCTCCATCAATCCCACAATATGTACTTCCTCCCCGTCGCAGATCGAATCTGATTCTGTCTCTTCTGCCCTGTCCAGGAAATGGTCAATGAGCACCCTGTTGCCGGGAAGATCGCCCAGTAATTTCACCACTGCTTTTTCCAGGTCCTCATCATTGATCACGATGCTCATGCCCTGACCGCCCAGAACATAACTTGGTCTTACCAGTACAGGATAGCCCACTTCATTTGCAACCACAATGGCTTCTTCTGCGTTTTCTGCTACGCCGTACTTAGGATAGGGGATGCCCAGTTCTTTGAGCAGATCTGAAAAACGGCCCCTGTCTTCGGCGACATCCATGTCATTATAAGCTGTCCCGATGATCTTAATGCCATTTTCATGCAGTTTCTCGGCCATCTTCAGCGCAGTCTGCCCGCCGAGCTGTACAATGACCCCCATGGGTTTTTCCAGTTCGATGATCTCTCTTACATGCTCCCAGAATACAGGCTCGAAGTATAGTTTGTCGGCCATGTTGAAGTCTGTAGAAACTGTTTCCGGATTGCAATTGATCATGATCGCCTCAAATCCGGATTCTTTTGCAGCCAGCAGGCCGTGTACACAGGAATAGTCAAATTCTATTCCCTGGCCGATACGGTTTGGCCCCGAGCCTAGTACGATCACTTTCTTTTTATCTGAAGGAACAGATTCGTTCTCTTCTTCAAAGGTTGAATAGTAATATGGGGTCTGGGCTGCAAATTCTGCCGCACAGGTATCTACCATTTTATAAACACGGCGGATACCGAGTGATCTTCTTCTTTCGTAAACCTCGTCCTCGGTCACATTGCCCAGCAGATAAGCGATCTGAATATCGGAAAAACCTTTTTGCTTCAGGGTATAGAAAAAGTCTTTGGGAATATTGTTCAGCGAGTAACGCTTCAGCTCCACTTCCAGTTGTACCAGCTCATGGATCTGGGAAAGGAACCATTTGTCGATGCGTGTTACTTTCCTGATGGATTCCAGCGGCACGCCCATGCTCATGGCGTCTTTGATCAGGAAGATCCTGTTCCAGCTGGCATGTTCCAGACCGTACATGATCTCGTCTATGCTGCGGTTGTGCTTACCGTCTGCACCCAGTCCTGCCCTGCTGATCTCCAGGCTCTGGCAGGCTTTCTGCAATGCTTCAATGAAAGTGCGGCCAATGGCCATCACCTCACCAACTGATTTCATTTGTAGTCCAAGTTCCATATTGGCTCCTTTGAACTTGTCAAAGTTCCATCTTGGAACTTTAACGATCACATAGTCCAGTGTGGGCTCGAAATATGCAGATGTTGTTTTGGTGATCTGGTTCTCAATTTCATCCAGGTTATAGCCAATAGCAAGCTTTGAGGCTATTTTTGCAATAGGATATCCCGTAGCCTTACTTGCAAGTGCAGATGATCTTGATACTCTTGGATTGATTTCTATCGCTATGATGTCGTCATTCTCCGGATTTACAGAGAACTGCACATTGCAGCCTCCGGCAAAATTGCCTATCGCACGCATCATCCGGATGGCCTGGTTGCGCATGTTCTGATAGCACCTGTCTGAAAGCGTCATGGCCGGCGCCACTGTGATAGAATCCCCGGTATGAATGCCCATAGGATCAAAGTTCTCAATAGAACAGATGATGATCACGTTGTCATTACCGTCTCTTAAAAGTTCCAGCTCATATTCTTTCCAGCCCAATACTGCTTGCTCAACCAGCACTTCATGGGTTGGGGAAGCTTCCAGACCACGCTTTAAAGCCTGGTCAAATTCTTCTTTTTTATGTACAAAGCCACCACCGGAACCACCCAGCGTATAGGAAGGGCGGATCACCAGAGGATAACCGATCTCCTGCGCAGCTTCCTTTCCTTCAAGGAAGGAATTGGCTATCTTTGACTTTGCTACACCTACGCCTATATCTACCATCAGCTGGCGGAAAGCTTCCCTGTTCTCTGTTTTTTCAATCGCAGCTACGTCTACACCAATTACCCTCACGCCATGTTTTTCCCAAACACCCCGCTCCTCAGCTTCCTTGCAAAGGTTAAGTGCGGTCTGCCCGCCCATAGTAGGAAGTACGGCATCGATCTTTCTTTCGATGAGGATCTGCTCGATAGAATCAACGGTGAGCGGCCTCAGGTAAACATGATCTGCGATCACTTTATCTGTCATGATCGTAGCCGGGTTTGAATTAATTATAGATACTTCAATGCCTTCTTCTTTCAAAGAAAGCGCGGCCTGGGAACCGGAGTAATCAAACTCACAGGCCTGACCAATGATAATTGGTCCTGATCCGATAATTAATACTGAGCGTATGGAAGTGTCTTTAGGCATAAGGCTTTAAAAGTCTAAAGTTATTAAAGTAGTAAAAGTGCTATTTTGCAGACCGGAATAGTCTCAGAGATTGTGTGATCATCATTAAAGATCCCCCCGACTGTTCTGTCGGGATGCAAAGCTACGCTTTTGCTCATTAAAAATGAGGTATTTTTTCAAAAAGCAAGTACAATAAAAAAGCGGAACCATTATTCCGCTTTTGTTCTGTCCTATCACTGTTTATTGCTGCAGCTTGATCTCGCCTACATCGGTTACCGTACTGTCCAGTACTGCAACATTTTCAACAGATGTGTCCCTGTAGGGGGCTTTTGCTTTTACCCATATCGTATAGGTACCTTTCTTGACATTGCTCAGCGCAAAACCTCCTCCGCTTATTGCTGCTTGCAGGGTATCTGTACCGGAGATGGCGACGATCTGGGCTGCCCCTTCTGCCGGAACAACAGTTCCTTTAAGGCCTCCTTCCCTAACAAAGGTGAACGCCAGCAAACCAAGCGACAGGAAAGCTGTCGCCAGGAAATTCATATGTAGCTTTTTCATAAAATGCTGTCTTATTAAATTAATGAACCGGTAGCGCGTCCTCATTTAAATAATTATTTCTCCGTATCAATAAATGACCGTTACAATAACAGACAACTCAAAAAAAGATTTGTTTTCGAAAACGCAGATTTGCACGGGTTGTATTGGAACAACATTTGCAGCCATCATTTTATGAAAAGAAACCTTGCGGTAATGATACTTGCAGTGATCCTGGGAGGCTGCGCTACCATGCAATCCATTATAAAATCAACATTCCCCTACACAGCTACGCTGATCATTCCCGCGGGTGCAAAAGCCGGTAGTCCTGCCTCGGCCACCTCGGCAGCCTCCAGCTTTGATGAGATATTCGGCAATCAGAACGGAACAAATTATATCAAGGAAGTCAGGATCGCCTCTGCGAAGCTTGATGCCAGCAGTCCTGCCAACAAAAGCCTGGGCATGTTTAAATCGGTGAAACTTTATATATCCAACGGGGACAGCGGCGAGATACTGGTCGCCTCTAGAAGCGATGTGCAGCAGAATATAGGGTCAAACCTCGTACTTGATATTGACAACTCAAAGTTTCTGGACGATTACATAAGGGGCAACAGTCTGAAAATCAGGTTAGAATATATCCTGCGTAACGCCAATACCACCGATGTCAGCATACGGACCGCGCTGAGCTTTACTTCCGCCCCCAACCCGCAATAACAACCGGTTTTTTTTATACTTTTGGGGCATGCAAATCCAGTTGGCCTCTTTCATGCAATTGCTTGCCGATCAGTTCAGGCATACCACCTGGGCCGAATGGCTGGGTGTCATTACAGGCTTTACCTGCATCTATCTTGCCGCCAGGGCACACATCTGGAACTGGCCGGTATCCATCATCAGTGTCATTTCCTATGCCTGGGTGTTTTTTGAGGCAAGAATGTATGGAGATATGGCCCTTCAGTTCTATTTTCTTTTCACGGCATTCTACGGCTGGTATTACTGGATCAGGAGAAGAGACACCAACGAACGCCCGGTCGTGTCTATCAAAGCCCGCCAGTGGTTATGGGTATTGGCATCAGTTACGGTACTTTCAGTGCTGTTGGGAATGTTCCTGGACCGTTTTACCGATTCGGATGTGCCTTATGCGGATGGCTTTTGTACAGCGGTCAGCTTCGTCGCACAAATCCTGCTCACCAGAAAGATCCTGGAAAACTGGATCCTCTGGGTCTTTGTAGACATTTGTTATGTGCCGCTGTATATCTATAAGAACCTTAACCTGAGTGCGGTATTTTATGCCTTTTTAGTGATCATTGCCTTCAAGGGATATCTTGACTGGAAAAAAACCTATCGTGAGCAGGCACATTAAAAAAATAGCCGTTGTAGGGCCTGAGAGTACAGGCAAGTCTACAGTCACCAGGATGCTGGCTGCACACTACGGCACGCTTTGGGTGCCCGAATATGCACGCTATTATTGTGCCGCACTGACCGGTCCCTGCTCACTTCAGGATGAGATCAACATGTTCCACGGACAGGTCGCTCTGGAAGACTCGATCCTGGCCATTACAGAAAAAGACCTGGTCTTTTGCGATACCACCTTCATTACCGTGAAAATATGGAGTGATGAAATGCTGGGAGAAACACCAAAAGTAGTATTGGATGCGTTGCCCTTGTACCACTATGACCTGTACCTGCTCATGGACATCGACCTGCCCTGGCAGGAAGATCCGCTCCGCGATTTCCCGCACAAACGTGAACATTTTATGAATGTCTGGCACAAAGAACTGCAGGCTCTGAACGCAAACTACCGGATCGTCGGAGGGATCAGCGACAGGTTTGAAAATGCTGTTAAAGCTGTAGACCAATTTCTTCAGCAGAGGTAGGCCTTTTACAAATTCAATTAATTTAATACCTTTGCTTCATCGATAAAGGGGTGCCTTGTTTTTCAAAAACACAAAAACGGGCTGAGAGTATACCCATCATAGCTGAAAAGACTATGAACACCTGATCCGGATAATGCCGGCGGAGGGAATTGGAATTATGGGAATTTTAAACAATCAGAAATTGAAAAGATCAATGATCGCAGTCTTCACTGCACTGCTATTGCCGTTACTGTCAATGGCCCAGCAATTTACTGTTTCAGGTACAGTAACCGACAGCTCGGGAAATGTCCTGCCCTATGCAGGCATATCTCTTGAAAACATCAGGCTATCCACCATCGCCAATGGCTCGGGCCGCTATGAGATCAGAGGCCTGAAGCCGGGCACGTACAACATAATGGTAAGCAATGTCGGCTATCAGCCCCAGCGCAGTACCATAGACCTGAAAGGTGACCAGCAAATCAATTTTAGCTTAAAAACAGCCATATTTCTTGCAGATGAAGTGATCGTAAGGTCAACAAGAGCCAGTGAAAGATCTGCTACAACTTATAAGAACATCAGCAAAGAAGAGATCACGGCCAATAATTTCGGCCAGGACCTGCCCTTTATTATCGGCAATACACCAGGTGTGGTTGTCACCTCCGATGCAGGAGCAGGAGTCGGTTATACAGGCATCAGGATCAGAGGCAGCGATGCAAGCCGTGTCAATGTGACCCTCAACGGGATACCTTACAATGATAGCGAAAGTCAGGGCACTTTCTGGGTGAACATGCCTGATTTTGCGTCCTCGACAGACAACATTCAGATCCAGCGCGGAGTCGGTACCTCCACCAATGGAGCTGGTGCCTTTGGAGGCAGCCTGAACCTGCAAACCTCAACCCCTGCTGAAAATGCCTATGCAGAGTTAAACAATTCCTACGGTTCATTCAATACGCTGAAGAATACAGTTAAAGTGGGGACCGGCCTCATTGACGATAAATGGAGTTTTGAAGGTCGTCTTTCCAGGATCAAATCTGATGGTTTTATTGACCGCGCTGCTTCAGACCTTAAATCCTATTTCCTGTCGGGAGCTTACCAGGGCAAGAAAGATCTCCTTCGGGTCAATGTGTTTTCAGGCTCAGAGAAAACCTATCAGGCATGGAACGGCATCCCGGAATCGAGGCTCAAAAACGACCAGGAGGGCATGCAGGCATTCATCGACCGCAATTATCTAAGCGAAGCCGATGCCACCAACCTGCTCAGCTCAGACAACAGGACTTATAATTCCTTTACTTACAAAGACCAGACAGACAATTACTGGCAGAACCATTATCAGGCCCTTTATGCCAGACAGTTCAACGAGCAGTTCTCTTTCAATGGAGCATTGCATTATACAGATGGCAAAGGCTATTTTGAAGAATTCAAGTCTGGCGATAAATTTTCTAAATACGGACTACCAAATGTAGAGGTCAACGGGACAGCCGTCACCGAAACAGACCTGGTACGCCGGCGCTGGCTTGACAATGATTTTTACGGGTTCACCTATGCTTTCAATTACCGGCCGCATACAGCCCTCAGCTTTACGCTTGGGGGGGCTTATAACCAATACCGGGGCAAACATTTTGGCGAGATCATCTGGGCGCAATTTGCATCCACAGCCGGCAATTCCGCTCACTACTATGACGGCAAAGGGAACAAAGATGATTTCAACATTTATGGAAAAATAAACTATGCCCTGCTTGAAAAGCTGAGCCTGTTTGCAGACCTGCAGTACCGGAGCGTGAATTATAAGATCGGCGGAACTGACAAGAACCTTAAGCCACTGGACTTCAGCAATACCTACAATTTCTTTAACCCAAAGGTGGGAGCAACATTCCTGTTAAACGACCAGAGTAATTTTTACGCTTCATATAGTGTCGCCAACAAAGAGCCTAACCGTGACGATTTTACAAATCTTAAAGCAGGGCTTCCGGTGCCGAAACCTGAACAGCTCAATGATGTCGAAGCGGGCTACCGGTATAAAGACAGCCGTCTTGCTGCTGGTGTCAATGTATATGGTATGTTTTATAAGGATCAACTCGTCTTCACGGGAGAAATCAATGAATATTCCGACGCCTACCGTCAAAATGTAGACAAAAGTTACCGGCTGGGTGCTGAACTGGACGCTTCCTATACGATCAACACCTATTTCGCCATCAATGCAAACGCCGCATTCAGCAGGAACAAGATCAAAAATTACATAGATTATGTTCCGGAATACAATGACGATTTTGAAGTTTCAAACCTGGTAGCCACGAACTATAAAAGCCTAGACATCGCTTTCTCCCCCAATACCGTGCTCTTTGGCGAACTGGTATATCAACCAATCAAAGGTCTGGCCGCCGCATGGCAGAGCAAATATGTAAGTGAGCAGTTCATGGACAACACGCAGAATGACCACAGGAAACTGGATGCCTACCTGGTCAACAATGTCCGGCTGGGATACGACTTTAAAATGAAAGGGCTCAGAAATGTAAATATCGGCTTGCTGATCAACAACATCCTCAATGAAAAATACGAAAGCAACGGCTATACCTACAGCTCTATTTACCAGGGTGAGACCACAACCGAAAATTTTTACTTTACCCAGGCCGGAACCAATTTCTTACTTTCGCTCAACCTTAAATTCTAACCACATGAAGAAATTCATTGAGAAGCTCCATTTCATCACTCATGACACGGACCGGCTTACTCATGCCGAACAGGCACAGATCGCCTGCGAGGCGGGGGCCAAATGGATCCAGTACAGGTGCCTGAGTAAAGAAGATAAAGATCTCCTCAGGGAGATCGGTCTTATTGCAGAGATCTGTGACGACTGGGGGGCAACGCTCATCGTCACTGACCACATCCACCTGCACGGAAAGGCAGATATTCAAGGTTTTCACCTGGAAGACATGAATGCCGATCTCAGGAGCATCCGTCTGCAACTGGGAGAAGCTATCACACTCGGCGGATCTGCCAATACGCTGCAAAGGCTCCTGGAACTTTACCATGCAGGCGCCGATTATGCGGGCTATGGCCCTTTCAGCAATACGATCACCAAACCCAATGACTATCCGCATATCGGGCTTGAAGGCTACCGGGAGGCAGTCGCTTACCTGCGCCGGCAAAACATTGATTTCCCGGTTCTGGCCGTGGGCGGTGTGCAACTGGACGATATTGAATCCCTGATGAAGACCGGTATCTTCGGTATTGCAGCCTCTGCGGCAATCAACCGGGCTGCCGATATGCACGAAGCTTATCAGGCATTTTATGACAAGATCATGTAATTGTAGCGAACCGGCAGCCGGTTTATTTTTCTCAAAACCACTACATTTGTCCAAATTATTTCCCTTTGGACAACATCGATCTTATAGAGAAGCCAGATCCCTTTGCCGCCCTTAGATACAGAGAATTCAGGTCATACCTGGGCATGCGGTTCTTTTTCACTTTCGCGTACCAGATGCAGGCCGTGGTCATCGGTATTTACATCTATCACCTGACCAAAGACCCGCTGGCCCTGGGATTTATCGGGCTTTGCGAAGCCATTCCTGCCATCAGTGTCGCCCTGTACGGAGGTTATGTAGCAGACCGGTCAGAAAAAAGAGGTTTGCTGCTGAAGATCTTTTCGGGAGTATTTCTTTGTACCCTTGTCATGCTGTTCGTCACCAATGAACAGGTACACACCTATATTCCAGTTCATTATGCGATCATAGTCATGTACCTGATGATCTTCGGCATAGGCATTGCCAGAGGTTTTTTCAGCCCGGCTACCTTCTCCCTGATGGCACAGATCGTCCCCAAGAAACTCTATCCCAACTCCAGCACCTGGAACAGCTCCAGCTGGCAGGCCGCCTCGATTGCAGGACCCGCCTGCGGCGGACTTGTCTACGCCTATTCCGGGATCACCGTAACCTACGTGATCATCAACCTTTTTGTACTTTCCTCCCTCATCTGTATATTTTTCCTGAAGCAACATCCGCCCACTTTCGTAATTAGGCAGGACATTGTAAAGAGCCTTACAGAAGGCGTACAATTTGTATTCAAGAGTAAGATGATGCTTGGTGCCATGAGCCTGGACTTGTTCTCCGTATTTTTCGGAGGAGCCGTAGCCCTGCTTCCGGTATTTGCCAATGACATTCTGAAGGTCGGTTCAGAAGGGTTGGGCTTTATGCGCGCAGCTGCTTCCAGTGGAGCTGTGATCACCATGCTGCTCATGACCCGGTTCTCTCCCATGAACAAACCCTGGCGTAACCTGCTGATCGCAGTGACCGGATTCGGCACCAGCATCATCTGTTACGGGTTGTCCAAAAACTTTTATCTGACGTTACTCTTCCTGTTCATGGAGGGATCATTTGACAGCATCAGCGTGATCATCCGTTCCACGATCATGCAACTGCTTACCCCCGACGAAATGCGCGGGCGGGTTTCTGCCGTCAACAGCATGTTCATCGGATCCTCGAACGAGATCGGAGCTTTTGAATCCGGGCTTACCGCCAGACTGATGCGGACCGTTCCGGCAGTCGTATTCGGAGGAAGCATGACCATCCTGGTGGCAGGCATCACTTATCTCAAAACCAAAGGACTGATCAAATTAAGTCTTCAGGAGATCAACGAGCAAAAAGTCTGAACAACAGTTAGCCGTTCGCAGCCGTCACTTCCCGCTCACCCACTTGCTGCCTCCACATGGCATAATACAAGCCATTCTGGTTCACCAGTTCGTTATGAGTTCCCTCTTCGATCACGTTGCCCTTTTCAAGCACATAAATGCGATCAGCATGACGAATAGTACTTAACCTGTGTGCGATCAGGATCGTAATATGATTGGAGATGTCCGACACATCACGGATCGTAGCAGTGATCTCCTCCTCTGTCAGGGAATCCAGAGAGGAAGTCGCTTCGTCAAAGACCAGGATATCCGGTCTTCTAAGCAATGCACGGGCAATGGAAAGACGCTGCTTTTCCCCACCGGAAACTTTTACGCCACCCTCACCGATCAACGTATCGAGCCCCTTATCTGCGCGGGCAAGCAAGTTCTGGCAAGCCGCCTGATGCAATACCCTCATACAATCCTCGTCGGTGGCATCTGGTCTTACAAATTGCAGGTTCTCGCGGATCGTTCCTGAAAACAACTGGGTATCCTGCGTAACAAAACCTATTTTTTCCCTGAGCACGTCCAGATCTATTTCCCGCTCCGAAATACCATTATACTTAATATCCCCGAGCTTAGGCTGATAAAGCCCCACCAACAGCTTGACCAAAGTCGTCTTGCCGGAACCAGAGGGCCCTACAAAAGCGATCGTTTCACCTGTCCTGGTCTCAAAGCTGATTCCGTTGAGTGCATTGTTGGTAGCAGACTGATGCTTAAAACTCACATTTTCAAAATCAAGCGAATGGATCTTGGCAATGGCCTTTGGGTTTTCAGGCTTTTTATCTCTTGGAATGGACATGATTCTCTCAAAATTGTTGAGCGAAACCTCCGTCTCCCGGTAAACATTGATGATATTTCCGAGCTCCTGCAAAGGACCAAAAATGAAGAATGAATAAATAAACAAAGAAAAGAATTCGCCCACCGTTATCCTCCCTGCAAAGATCAGGTACATCATCAGGAAAAGAAGACCGTTACGCAGCAAGTTCACAAAAGTACCCTGTATGAAGCTCAGGCTCCTGATGTACTTCACCTTCTTTAGCTCCAGTCCCAGGATCTTGGTCGTGGTAGAATTCAGGCGGTTGATCTCCTGATTGGCTAGTCCAAGACTCTTTACCAGTTCAATATTCCTCAGGGACTCTGTCGTAGAGCCTGCCAGGGCAGTGGTTTCAGCCACAATATTTTTCTGGACCCGCTTGATCCGCTTGCTCAAAAAAGAACTCAGAAAACCCAGCAACGGAATAGAAGAAAAATAGACCACAGCGATTACCCAGTAAACAGAGATGGCATAGACCGTCACAAAGATGATCCCAATGATGCTCGTAAACAAAACATTAACCACCGCCTGTACCAGCTTTTCCGTATCGATCCTTACCTTTTGCAAGATACCCAGAGTCTCACCACTCCGCTGGTCTTCAAAAACCTGATAAGGCAGTTCAAGGGAATGCGCCAGACCATCCGAATAAATCTTGGCCCCCAGCCGCTGAGTGATCACATTGACATAATAGTCCTGGAAGTTCTTCGCAATCCGGGATACCATAGCAGCACCCATGGCCAGCAAAATGAGCACACCCGCACCTCTGATGAACTGATCAGTCGTATAATGCTGATAATTGGTCACATATTTATCGATAATGAGGCGGAACACATAAGGATCAAGAAAAGAAAATATCTGGTTGACAGCGGCCAGAAACAAGGCAAGGACGATCAGCCCCTTATAATTTTTCAGATAACTATATAAAATCTTCATAGGATTGGGGTAAAGCAAAAAAACAGCCATCAAAAATAAACAAAGGGAATGAAGCATTCACCCCATTCCCTTTATATTACTTATAAATTATAAATCCTGACTTATACGGTCATGATATCCTTTTCTTTGGCTTCCGCATGTTTGTCAACCTTTACAATGTAAGCATCAGTGATCTTTTGGACCTCTCCCTCGCCAGTCTTGATCTCATCATCCGAAACACTCTCACCCTTTAGCCTCTTGATCTTTTCGTTGGCATCCTTACGGATATTCCGGACAGTAACCCGGCCCCGCTCAGCTTCTTCCTTCACCTTTTTAACGAGATCCTTTCTGCGCTCTTCCGTCAGCGGAGGAACCACCAAGCGGATGATCGTACCATCATTTTGAGGATTGATCCCAATATTGGCCTCCATGATCGCCCTTTCGATCGGCACCAATAATGATTTTTCCCATGGCTGTATGATCAGTGTACGTGCATCAGGGGTATTGATGCTCGCAACCTGCGCCAGGGGTGTTGCATTTCCATAGTAGTCAACCATGATACCGTCCAACATACCCGCAGAAGCCTTGCCCGCGCGGATTTTGGTCAGTTCAGATTCGCAGTGCAGAATTGCTTTCTCCATCGATGTCTGTGCATCCTGCAATTGCTTTTTTATGAGGTCATTCATATAATTAAATTTACGACAAATATAAGTCTATCTATTCCGGATCTTAGCTTACCAGCGTCCCAATGGCATCCCCGCTGGCGATCTTCATAAAATTACCCGTCTTGTTCATGTCAAATACAATGATCGGCAGCTTGTTTTCTTCACATAAAGTAAACGCCGTCATGTCCATCACATTCAGCCCTTTAGCATAAACCTCCTTAAAGGAGATATCGGAATACTTTGTTGCGGTCGGATCCTTTTCAGGATCAGCAGTATAAATACCATCCACCCGTGTGCCCTTCAGCACGACATCTGCCTTGATCTCTATCGCACGCAGTGCAGCCGCAGAATCAGTAGTAAAATAAGGATTTCCCGTTCCGGCGCCAAAGATGACCACACGTCCCTTTTCAAGGTGCCGGACAGCCCGTCTCCTGATAAATGGCTCACAGATCTGTTCCATCTTGATCGCGGTCAACAACCTGGTCTTCAGCCCCACCTTTTCAAGCGCATCCTGCAATGCCATACTGTTGATCACCGTAGCAAGCATACCCATGTAGTCGGCCTGGGCACGGTCCATTCCGGATTTCTCAGCACTTAACCCCCTGAAAATATTACCTCCTCCGATGACTATCGCAATTTGCAACCCTTGCTGATGGACGGCCCTGATATCTTCAGCATATTGTCTTACTATCTCATTATCAATGCCATACTGCTTTTGGCCCATGAGCGATTCACCGCTTAATTTGAGTAGGATCCTTTTATATTTCATGTCCCCAAACTTAGATAAAATTGCAAATAAATGCAATATATTGTTGGTCGTACCGTCGCTTTTACCAACCGGAGATCAGTTTGTTATCTAAAAATGCCCGCAACCAATACGCCCCTTAATTCCAGCTCATCGGAGACCAGGACAAGATCCGCCTTGTGGCCGGGATCTATTGAGCCCAGATCCTTATCAAGCTCCATCAATTTTGCAGGATACAGCGAGGCCATCCTCAGCGCTTCATCCAAAGAAATGCCGCAGTGATCGACACAGTTCCTCACAGCCTCCAGCAAGGTAATATTAGACCCGGACAATGTCCCATCAGGCGTCACAAACCTATCCTCCGACAACCTGTGCTGATAAGGTCCTGTGCCGCACGCCGTTACTGCATCAGTAATCAGGAACAACCGCCCTGCCATGAGCCTATGGCTCATACGGATCACTTCAAAATCAATATGCCGGCCGTCAGCAATGATACTTGCCATAGCGGTTTCATGGGTAAATGCCGCCACAGGCAGGTTAGGCGACCGGTGATGTATAGATGGCATGGCGTTGAACAGATGCGTCGTAGTCTTAAACCCCTTATCATAAGCAGCCATCGCCTCCTGAAAACTGGCATCACTGTGTCCCAGCGACAGTACCACCCCAGCATCCAGCAAACAGTTGATTACAGCATCATCCTGGAGCTCTGCTGCAACAGTCATCATTTTTACCACGCCGTCCGCATGGTCCATCAGCCTTTTAACCTCATCCAATTCCGCCTTTTTGATGTATTCCGCAATGTGCGCGCCCCTGCGCTTTACATTTAAATAAGGTCCCTCAAGGTGCAGCCCAAGAAAACCAGCAGCCTCATGACGATAAATCTTTGCAGCTTCGATAGCTTGCCAAACCACCCCCGGAGTATTGGTAGCCACACAAGCCAGAAAACCAGTCGTCCCTTTACCGCAGAGATCAGCATCCATTTGCCTTAAAGTCGCAGCATCAGGATGAGCAGAGAAAAGATTGCCCCCGCTTCCATAGATCTGAAGGTCAATAAAACCGGGGCTCACATAACAATCATCAGCATCTATCAACTCACAGCCAGAAGGAATGCCTTCCGCATCCAGTTCCAGTATTTTTCCCTCTTTAATGAGAATTGTCCTGTTCCGCAGCAATTCACCGTCTTTAAAATATTTGCAGTTTTTAATAGCGATCATAACACGAATATAATGCAAAAACAAAAGGCCCCCTGCAAGACAGGAGGCCCTTTTAATATTAAATTCCAGTGCAGCTTAAGCACCCAATTGTACACGCTTGAATGCAGTCACAGTCAGACCGGCGGCAGTATCATTTAAAAATTTACGTACATCTTTAGATGAATCCTTCACAAATTCCTGGTTCAGCAAAGTACTGTCCTTATAAAATTTGTTCAGTTTACCAGCAGCGATCTTTTCAACCATTTCCTCAGGTTTACCCTCAGCACGGATCTGCTCCTTGGCGATCTCAGTTTCACGCTCAATGGTAGAAGCATCCACATCACCCTTATCAAGAGCCACAGGATTCATTGCAGCGATCTGCATGGCCACATCCTTACCCGCTTCCTCAGCCGAAGTCACATCCTGGTTCAATGCAACCAGCACACCCAGGCGGTAATTGCCGTGGATATAAGGAACCACCTTTTCACCTGAAACAGTCTCATATTTAGAGATGCCGATCTTTTCTCCGATCTTACCGGTATTCTCCACGATAACATCAGAAACTTTCTGGCCATCCAGTTCCAAAGCCAAAAGATCCTCCAGTGAAGCAGGGCTCTCTTCGATAGCCAGATCAGCAAACTTGTTGCCCAAGGCAACAAAATCCGCGTTTTTAGCAACAAAATCCGTTTCGCAGTTCAGTTCAACAATGACACCACGCTTGCCGTCAGCCGTAGCCTTAGCAATAACAACCCCCTCATTAGAATCACGGTCCTGACGCGAAGCAGCGACTTTAGCCCCTTTTTTACGCAAATAATCAACAGCAGCTTCAAAATCTCCATTTGCTTCTACCAATGCCTTTTTGCAATCCATCATACCGGCACCTGTCTGTTGGCGCAATTTATTTACATCTGCAGCAGTAATTTGTACTGACATCTTAATTTCCTTTTAAGTTATGATTTAAAAAATATGGGCTGTATAGCTATTGTTGTGAGAAAACCCGGCAACGCACCATACAACCCAAATTATCTTGTTATTTAAGCCTCTTCGCCTGCACCCTCTTCGGTCTCAGCTTCTACTTTTTTTCTTCTCGCACCCGGAGCAGCAACTTCAGGCGCATCTGCAGCAGCCTTGGCAGCCACAGCTTCCCTTTCAGTCTCCTCATCTTTTTCACGTTTGCGTTCATCCAGCCCTTCTTCGATCGCCTTAATGATCACCTCGGTAATCAAAGAGATAGATTTAGTTGCATCATCATTTGCAGGGATCGGGAAATCGATGTTTGAAGGATCAGAGTTGGTATCCACCATTGCAAAAGTCGGAATGTTCAATTTCAGCGCCTCGCTCACGGCAATATGTTCCTTCTTAACATCAATTAAAAAGATAGCGGCAGGCAAACGGTTCAGGTCAGCAATACCTCCCAGTAAGTTTTCCAGTTTCACACGTTCACGCTGGATCATCAGGCGCTCCTTTTTAGAAAGGATCGAATAAGTGCCATCCTTGGTCATCTTGTCGATGTTGGCCATCTTTTTGATCGACTTACGCACAGTTGCAAAGTTGGTCAGCATACCACCAAGCCAGCGCTCGGTTACGTAAGGCATGTTCACTTTCTTTGCCTGATCAGCTACAATTTCCTTAGCTTGTTTCTTCGTAGCCACGAACAGGATCTTACGACCGGATTTAACGATCTGTTTGATTGCTGAAGCAGCCTCTTCGGTTTTGGTTAAGGTTTTATTTAAATCTATGATATGGATCCCGTTGCGCTCCATGAAAATATAGGGAGCCATTTTAGGGTTCCATTTACGGGTAAGGTGACCAAAATGTACACCTGCATCCAATAAGTCCTGATATGTAGTTCTTGCCATTGTTCTGTCTCCTTAAGATTAACGTTTACTGAATTGGAATTTCTTACGTGCTTTTTTGCGTCCTGGCTTCTTACGCTCCACCATACGCATATCACGGGTCACTAACCCTTTGGCACGCAGTGCTGATTTTTTATCAGCATCTAACTCAACAATAGCTTTAGCAATAGCTAAACGAACAGCTTCCGCCTGTCCTTTAATTCCGCCGCCGGCTACATTCACATTTACATCATACTGGCCTGTAAGCTCAGTAACTTCAAATGACTGGCCAACGATGTACTGCAAAGGCAGCGTTGGAAAATATTCTTTATGATCTTTACCGTTTACGGTAATGGTGCCGTTGCCTTCCTTTAAATAGATGCGTGCAACAGCTGTTTTTCTTCTTCCTGAAGTATTAGTAACTGACATTCTTCCTTAATTAAAGTTTAATGGTTTTTGGTGACTGTGCTGCATGAGGATGCTCTGCGCCTGCATAAACATAAAGATTGGTGTACAATTTGGCACCAAGCTTTGTTTTAGGCAACATACCGCGTACTGCTTTCTCGATAACACGCTTAGGGTGTTTCGCCAATAACTCTTTAGGAGAAATGAAGCGCTGACCACCAGGATATCCTGTATAAGAAGTATAGACCTTCTCAGACAATTTGTTCCCGGTCAGTTTAACCTTGTCCGCATTGATAACGATCACATTATCTCCGCAGTCTACGTGTGGGGTGTACTCAGGCTTGTTTTTACCACGGATGATCATAGCGATCTTCGATGACAAGCGCCCCAGAATCTCGCCTTCAGCATCCACAACAACCCACTGTTTGTTAACAGTTTTCGCATTGGCAGAGACAGTTTTGTAACTTAACGTATTCACTTGCTTGTATTTAATTTGTTTAACAATTACTTATTCCCCCTTTTTTTGGGGACTGCAAAGATAGTTCAAAATATTTAATTGTCAAACACTTGAGTAAAAAAATTGCAATTCCTTTTTGTATAGGAAACAATGCCATTACAATGGCCGGCGGCCAGGCCACAGCATTAAAGTCCCCTAAATTTACTAGCTTTGTGCAATGAACTAAAACATTGTGAGCTCCAGCAATTTACAGACAAAAAAGAACAAACACACCATAAGCCGCTACAGCACAAGCGGGCAACTGATCCAGACCTATGCAAATGCCCGCGTAGCCGCCGAAGCAATGAACGGGACACAACAAGTGATCTCCGTAGCCAGCTCCGGCTCAGACAGACTTTATACAGCCTATGGCTATGTCTGGAGAAGAGGGGACGCCCCCCAAATAGACCTCAAGCCCATGCTCAATAAAAAATGGTACGGACAGTCTCCGCTTGCAAAAGAGCAGTACACCGTTGGCCAGTATGATACCGAAGGCAACCTGCTGTGCACACACTTAAATGCAAAAGCCGCAGCCAAAGCAGTCGGTGTACATTACAACGGCATCCGCGACGTGATCAAAGGCAGAGGACTCACCTATGGGGGCTTTGTATGGAGTAAAACGATCCGGAAGAAGATCAAGGTAAACCCTCAGATCAAGCTCAACAGCCGCACCATCTCCCAATATGACCTCAACGGCAAGTGGATACGGTCATTCAAAAGCGGCCTGGAAGCCGCAAAGGAAACCGGTGTAGGCAATGACAACATTTCACTGGCGATCAAAGGAACCACGCTCACCGCAGGAGGCTACCTTTGGCGCAAAGGACAAAAACTCATGCTAAATACCCGGGAATTGCGGCATCATCCAAAATTCCCGGGTTCAGTACTGGAACAGCACATGAAAGCCAAGCGGAAGTCCCGCCTGAAATCCTAACACCCGCTATTTCACCTCCAAAGCCTTATCGATCAGAAAAACAAGATTCCTTCTGTGCGCAACCGTCTGCTCATCATTCCCGGTCATAGAACCAGCGAGTTTCGTTTTGATATTCGTTAAGGTAGACAACGCAGCAGCCTTACTCCCATTATCATACCCGCCAGGAGCAGACACGATACTAATGGCCGCTTTAACAAACTCAGTTTGCAGGTTCTGCCTGAAAGGATTCACGTCCTTGTTCAGGTCTGCGTCAAATATATCACCCGTCAGGTCATTCATCACAGCAGCCACCGAATAAGTATTGCCATACAAGCTGCTGTTATTGATCCTGTTCAAAGTATTTGGATGCAGGATCTGCGCCAGCGTGCTTAATTGTAAAGACATAAAACTGCCAAGCGGCTTAATGTCCTCATTGTTGCCAAAAAAGTTAAAACCTCTGCGCTGCAATTGCAGATAAGGAAACAACGACTTGTCCGCATCAAAAGCATCCGGGGCAAACACATATTTGCTCAGCAGCCCCATTGCTTTCTTCTGGTAATCCACAGGAACAGGAGTAAAAGGCGCAGTAGACGTTTTCTGGCCTACAAAGCTGCGGTCTACATACACCCCGCCAATAAACCTGCTCAGTGCAGCAGCCATACTAAGGCGCTGACCGTTCAACTGGTTATAGCGCAGCCTCAGCTCCTGGTAGCTCTGGTTAGGCCTGCTGAACCTGTCCTTAAGCTTAGGCATCATGGTATTGATCAGCTTAAAGCGATCTTCCCCATAAGCGACCATATCATTGGTCTGGTCATTGACATTGACCCTCGGATCAATACCACTTCCAGGCGTACGCATGTCATCAGCGTCATTACCAAAAGCAAGCTGCGGGTCAGTACTTCTGTTCAAGATCTTCCTCAGGCCCTCCTCTTCCTCAGCCTCCGAAAATGGAGTATAGCCAAACTCGATGGCCCAGAGGTCATAAGGACCAGCCTTCGTGGTATAATAATCCCCCTGCTTACTGCGGTCGCTGCTCACGTTGATAGCCGGGTAATCCATCACAGAACCCTGTAGACCGATCTTGCGGGTCAGTTTCACATCATTCATCTGTTTCGGGCTCAGCATCTGGCTCGCCTTCATGTTATGGTTCAGCCCCAAAGTATGCCCCATCTCATGCATGACCAGGTAATACAAGAACTGTTTGTGCATTTCCCGGACCTCAGCAGCCCTGACGGCAGCAGGTGCATCCGCATCCAGTGCCTCTATAGCTGTAAGACCAGCCTGGTACTGCATGCTCAGCTCCTGGGCCAGCATACAAGTTGCCATATGACCTTTACCCAAAGCATGACCATGAGCATCATTTTGCGACACCGCCTCCAGCGGATTCTCCCAGGGCAGGGCAGGCATTGCCTGTCCGCCGTTATACAAGTCATCCAGCACAGGAGTACCCGCACCGGAACGCCACTCAACCGTAATATCAGCACCCAGGATCTGACCAGTCAGCGGATTGAAAAAGCTCGGCCCGATAGCACCATAAGAAGGATAAGCCGAAGAAACCCAGCGGATCACATTATAAGAAATATCAGCAGGATCCCATTTGGCATCATCCGGCATCTGCTTCATTACCACCGCATTCTTAAAACCAGCTTTTTCGAAAGCCTCATTCCACTTTTCCCCGGCCTCCTTAATGATCGCGCGGTACTCAACAGGCGTAGTATTTTCGATCCAGAACACGATCGGCTCGACAGGCTCGCTCAGTTTCGCGTTCGGATCCTTTTTCTTCAGGTACCAGCGGCTGATGAAATCCCTGTACGGAGTAGGGGAAACAGACGTAAGATCTTCAACCTCAGCACCAAAATAGCCGACCCTCGGATCATCCCTCCTCGGCCGGAAATCATTCTTAGGAACCTCCAGGAAAGAATGCTGCATCTTCACACGGACATACCTTGCATCAGTAATGTCCTTACCGCCGCCATTCATCGGAGCGGGGTTGTCATAAGCCAGTTCTACGACCACATCCGTATTTTTGGGAAAAGACCTTACCAGTTCATACCTGGATTTAGAAGTATTCAGGTTGCCTAAGTTGAACACCGCACCCGGAGGCATTCCCGGAGGGAACACCGGTTTTACAGGATCCAGCTTATCCCCGATAAACAGTCCGTCTACGGGAATCAGGAAACCGGTCTTATCCTCAACCGAAAACTTATCACTAAAAAACACCGCATCAGAAACATCCACATTAGCCGCCTTGCTTACGGCATTGTTCTTATCATAATAAAAATTGGTGTTCTTTTGCAGGAATTCGATCTTGTCATCGCTTTTCTTAATGGTAAACAACATCGTGTTCCGTATCATATTCTGGTTCAGGAACAAAGACGTGGGGCCACCCATAGAAAAGCTCTGGTAAATGTAATCCTTACCCAGCTGATCTTTGGTAATGTACATCTGCAAACTGCCGGTGACCGTATCCCTGTACAACCTGAAAAGACCATCGATCCTTTTACTGGATTTGATCTTTTCATCTATTGTAGGTTTTGCCGGAGTAGCCTTCTTGATCGAATCAAGCACCGCCTTTTTTACAGAATCAGCTACAGAAAGCTGTTTTTTCTTCTCCTGGGCAGTGCCCGCCATAGCAAAAAGCAATGCCATAGCAAGTAAAATGGTAGGTTTGGTCATGTTGAAGATAATTTCTACTAAAATATGAAATTTTATCTAACAGACCTATACCCCAATTCCGCACCTCCGCTCACAGGCAAAATAGTTCCCGTAATAAAACGGGCGCGGTCCGACAACAGGAACACACAAGCATCAGCGATCACATCCCCCTCCGGGCAATAACCTAAAGGATGAATATCATCCAGGTATTTTGCTACCGATCCAGGATCGTGCTGTTCTGCACTCCAGCGCCTCAGCATCGGCGTCCACACCCCCGCCGGCAATACTGCATTCACCCGGATATTATATGCCGCATAATCCAGGGCCATAGATTTGGTAAGCGCATTCATAGCACCCTTGGTAGCAGTATAGGCAGCATGATTGTCCTGTCCGATCTCGCCAACCAGGCTGCTTGTATTCAAAATGCAACCAGCAGTCGCCTTCAGCGCCTCAAAACCATAGCGCGTAGTATACAAGACACTTTTCAAGTTCACGTCCATCAGCCGGTCCCAATCTGCGTCACTGGTTTCATGTAAAGGACAGGAAGGACTGGCAATGCCAGCATTGTTATGGATGGCATCAATACGGCCATACCTGTCAAGCACTGCTGCGACCGCCTTATGCACATCACGCGCATCCGACACATCACAAACAAGCCCGAGGTGTTCATTCCCCAATAATTCTGCCGCCTCAGCAACAGCTTCCTGGCCGGAGGCAGCAACCACAACCCTGGCACCTTCCCGTGCATAAGCCTTTGCGCACTCCAATCCGATTCCAGCCGAGCCCCCCGTCAGGAAAATAACCTTATCTGATAATTGCATCTTTTTGATTCATGTATTAATCTGTGTGGAAAACCTGCTCCATATCTGTCCATATCTGATTCTTACCGGCAGCCTCGGGCAGGGGCAATTGGCAGGGATCCGTTTCCTTCCACCAGCGTTGTGTATTGGGATCATCTGCCATCTTCTTCATATCACCTTCAAAATCATTACCGTTATATTCAAAATAGCTGAACAGGTAATAATTACTATCCAGCCGCTGCATATAAATAGAGTAATTCCTGATATGGCATTCCTTGATCTTCTTCAGTACCTCAGGCCAGGCATTGGCATGAAGCTGCTTATAATAAGCGATTTTTTCAGGCCTCAGGCCGGTCACCGACCCAAATCTCTTCACCGGACCACTTTCAGCCCGGCGTCCGCAAGCCGCAAACAACAGCGCCGCAAGCACCACATAAATCCAATACCTTTTCATTTATCTGAATATAAAATACAATATGCCCATCAAGAGCAACAATAAAGCAGCCAGCACCTTATAATTACCCAGGCCGTTCCAGCCTTTGCTTTGCACAGGCTCCCAGGGTGATTTCCAATACAGCTCCATACTTTTCTGCGTATGCAGCACAGGATAAACATAAGAGAAAGCCACCTGCATCAGCACACATACACAAAAAAGATAAAACGCCATCATCATAAAAGGTACCTGACCGATCCATGTCTCCGGAAACAACTTATTGACAATAAAGACAACCACCCCAAGTCCGGACCCGATCCACAAAGTAAGTTTTGCCGACTTTGCAGAAGCACCCTTCCAGAATATCCCCAGCAGGAATACACAAGTGATCGGCGGCGCAATGTGCGCAATGATGTCATTGATCCCGCTAAAAATACTTTCATACTGGTCCAGCAAGGGCAGCAATGCGAGAGAAAACACCAGTGCTGTGCCCGCTGCAACCTTTCCCGTCATCACCAGTTGCCTGTCAGAAGCCGCCGGTCTGTACCGCTGATACATATCATAACTTACCATCGTAGAAATAGAATTTAAAGCCCCCGCAACCTGGCTCATCAGGCCAGACAAAAGAGCAGCTACCAATACCCCGACCAGACCCGAAGGCAGCAGCTGTGTGATCATCAGCGTATAGACCCCCTTAGAATTTACATTTCCCGCAGCATCCAGGCCAAGACCACTGATGTCCAGTTTTCCGGAAACACTTAATGTATAAGCAAACAAACCTGGAAGAACGAAAATGAATACCGGCAAGATCTTGATAAAGCCACAAAACAACGCACCCACCCGCGCATGATTTTCATCTCTGGCACCCAGGACCCGCTGCACGATCGTCTGGTCCGCGCACCAATACCAGATGCCCAGCACAGGATAACCCAAAAAGACCGTATACCAGGCCATACCACTTTCATCGCCATGTGGCCGCAACATGGATAATTTCTCCATACCGCTATTTGCTTTCAGCACGGCTGTCATCGGCTCCCATCCACCCATCCGGTGAAAAGCAGCATAACTGATCACGAACGCGCCGGTCAGTAAGACCACCGTCTGTATAGATTCCGTCACCACCACTGCTTTTAATCCACCAACAATTGTATAAATTGCCGTCACCAGGCAAATGGCGATCACACTCACATACATATTCAACCCAAAAAGTGTTTTCAGTACAATCCCGCCGGCCAGCATTGAAAAAGCAATATGGATGATAATGGCCGATACCACAGAGATCACGGCCAGCCAGTCCCTGCTGGATCTGTCATACCGTCTTTCCAAAAAATCCGGCAATGTTGAGACACCAGACCTGATATAAAAAGGGACAAAGAACAACGCAAGCAGCACAAGTGTAAAAGCCGCCATCCATTCAAAATTACCATTCAGCAAGCCACTGTCAAAGCCACTCTGTGCGAGACTCACCAGGTGGACCGTCGAAATATTCGTTGCAAAAAGCGCAAGTCCGATCGCAGGCCACTTCAACGTCTTGCCAGCCAGAAAATATTCCCCCGCCACATTAGCCTTACTCTTTCTGCGGTGCCGGACACCCGTCCACAAACCCACAGCAAGAATACCCAGAATATAAAAAGCACTGATGCCTAAGTCTAAGGAATTTAACATCTCTTTAATTTATCAAAAAGGTTTAAGATCACAGCTGCTGCCCGGTTCAGCAGGAGTCACATAAACCCCATCTTCAATTTTGACCGGATGTACAAAATGAGATTGCAAATGGGGGATATGTTCCAGGAACAATGCCTCATGTCCCATAGCAATATGATTGAAAAGCACCAGGTGCTGGTGCAGCTGCCCCATGTCGCCCACATGCGGAACAACAGGCACCCCATATTTCCGGCACAACAAGCTGACCGTAATGAACTCGCTGACCCCACCGACCCTGACCGCATCTACCTGTATAAAACCAGCAGCACCAGTCTGCAAATAATTCTTAAAAACAACACGATTGGGAACATGCTCACCAAGCGCCAGCTTGACCGGACCGATCGCATCAGCAAGGACTTTATGCGCCAGTACATCATCAGGATGCGTAGGTTCCTCGATCCAGTAGGGTTGCATCCCGCTCAATTCCCTGCAGATCCGGATAGCGTTTGGCAAAGTCCACTGCTGGTTTGCATCCAGCATCACCCGTATATCAGGCCCGGCAACTTCACGGACAACATGTGCCCTGCGGATATCCCTTTCCGGATCGGTACTGCCCACTTTAAGCTTCATGGCAGAGAAGCCTTCTGCAACAGCCTTTTTACAATTATCACGTACCTGCTCGTCGCTGTAGTTGAACCAGCCTACAGAAGTATCATAACCCGCATAACCCCGATCTAAAATGGCCATCCTATCCTGCTTGCCGTCCAGGTTATCATTCAAAAGCTGAATGGCCTGTTCCCTTGTCAATTCATCCTCCAGATAGGAGAGATCAAGTGTTTGCACGATCTCTTCAGGAGAAAGCCCATTCAGCAATTTCCATAGCGGCACACCCCTTTTTTTTGCCCAAAGATCATAGCAGGCATTAGTCACAGAAGCAAGCGCGAGGTGCACGACTCCTTTATGCGGACCAAGCCACCGGAACTGCTGCTCATTGGAAAGCTTATAAAACCGAGAGCCAAAATCAGCCATCAGTTCCTCAATATCCAGGCCCTTCAGTTGTTCCGCATAAAAAGCAGCCGCCCTGCAAACAAGGTCATTGCCCGCTCCAAGGGTAAAAGCAAGTCCTGTGCCGCTCAACCCGCTGTCATCAATTAATACAGTTACTGCATACGAATATATAGGGTCGCGGTGGATCGCGTCACTGCCAGCCCCCCGCCCTAATGGAAACCGGGCATCACGGATCTCAATATTATTGATCATATTAGGATACTCTCATCTATTTGGTTGAAAAATCTAAATTAACCGCTTAATAATACCCTCACAATAAATTATATACCTGTTTTAATGGACAATCCTATTAAATGAAAACTTTCTGAACAAACCAATCCGCGACTTGTTACAATCAATGTATCAACCCTATAAATTATGGAACAATTCAGAATTGAAGTAGCAGACAATAAGGGCCTTGGCCATTTCTATAACATCAAAGCCCTGGACAATGACCAGTACCAGATCTATGACGATAACCAAGAAAGGATCGGCACGATAGAGATTGACGAAGAAGACCACCAACACTGCCGGCAAAGCCTGGACTGCCGTATAGACATGCCTCTTTTAAATTCCATCAGAGACGAGATCCTGCATCATGATGAGCTTGTGCACAGCCACTGATCATGATCATCTATAGGCAATCCCGATATATCATTTACACCGATTGATTTTACTTACAACAGTTGATTTTTAATCGTACAACAAATACTGGTCTTTTGTTAAATTAGCCTGAAATTCATCAAATAAACTGATGCCTGTTCACTAATCATACAACTGCCACGAAATGGAAAACTTCGACTGGACTTCCTTCACAAAACGCATTGCCGTCAAAGCAAGGATGGCAGACATTTACAACGCATGGACAAAATCCAATGAACTCGAAAAATGGTTTCTTGAAAAAGCAACATTTTATAAGCACCAGGAAGCAGTCAGCAAATACATCAACGCCAGCAGTAATACTAGTTATGAATGGCTCTGGTATTTATATCCTGAACCGATGAAAGGTATTTATAAAAGTGCAAATGGGAAGGATCACCTACAGTTCACCTTTGAAGGAGAATGCCTGGTCGATGTACAGCTGAGCGAGAACAACGGCTATACGGTCATAGATTTAAAGCAGCACAATATCCCTACAGATGACCATTCCAGGCAATTCATCAGGCTGGGCTGCTCCAACGGCTGGCACTTTTACCTGACCAATCTCAAATCAGTATATGAAGGAGGCATAGACCTACGCAACAAAGACAAGCACAGCAGCCCGATGCTCAACAATTGACCTGCTTCATGCGCTACCCGTTTTAAAACCTGGTGTACACCGCCAATTGAACAATGTTGTTAACCGTATTGTCAGACAAACCCTTCAAAGCCTGGTTCATATAACCAGCCTCCACATCCAGCTGCTTGCCAAATCTGTATCCGATGGCACCATAAGCCCTGTTCTGGTCAAACACATGACCATTCAGCTCACTTTTATGCTGAACATTCAGAAAGATCTCATTTTGGAGCGCAGCAAACACCCCTTTTTCAAAACTTTGGCCCTCCGCTCCGGTCAAAGGCAGCAAGCCCCTGATAAAATAACGGAACCGCTGTGCAAACAGATCACCAGCGCCATACCTTTCCATGAAACGCTGCTCCAGCCTCAGCCTATGGCTGAAATTCACCCGGCCAATCTTGTGCCTGTAGATGAACTGCTCCCAGACCCGGTGCTCAGTGAGTGTATTGTCAGCAGCCCCGATAAGCCTGGTAAAAGTGTTGGTATATAAATACCCCAAGGTGACATCAGCGCTGCCATTGACAAAATAAGTCAATCCCGGCCTGAGCAGGACATTCCTGATCCCATCCCATTTGTCCTGAGACCTGAACTGAGCATCAAAATAAACACCCCATTTGTCATTGATCTTCGTATTGTTCATCAGGAACAACCAGCCGCTACTTTGCTGATTGGTCTGGGCAAAGACCACAGAGGTAAATAAGCACAATGCCGATAAAAGAAGGTGGAAACGCATATTTTTAAATCGTATGCTAAACTATGCAATTGCGAAAGAACATGCAACTGCTTTAACCTGCTAAAAATGAATTCAATAAAACTACCAGTTCTTCATCGCGATATGTGCTGTAAGCAGCCATTTTACAATTATAAGTTATCCCCGGACTAATTTAGTCAATTCTCAAGACAATATGTATTTGCTGTTGACGATACATTATCTTTTAAGGTCTTTTTGTAACCGGTATTGCGGCCGGTCTGATGCAGGTCAGCCAGGGGATTGACAGGCTCCGGTCCCAACCAACCCCCTAGTTGATACCTTGTTGGTCCCTGTCAGATCCCTATCATCATCAGTAGCACTCCGTTTTCAGATATTTTTACCGGTGCATAGAACTGGTTTAAATACCCAATGTCTTTATGATGGATATGGGTTTGAGAAATTGTCTGATCAGTAATTTCCAGTCCCTGGCTGTCCGGGAAGATAAAGGTGAGTTGTGGGGAAATGCTTTTTACAGGTTGCCAATCGATAAATATGGAGCGAATACCGTTTATAATTAATCTAAATAAACTATATTTGCGACTGAACCATTCAGATCAGTTTTGGCAAACAGGGATTCGACCATTTTTACAGGCAGCACGGTCCGCATCGACAGGCAGACTTTCGAAACGGTATACCATGTGTATTGGGAGAAAGTTTATGCGGTTTGCTACAACAACATCAAGGAAACTGAACCGGCCAGGGAAATGGTGCAGGATATTTTTAAATCGCTCTGGGAGCGGAGGGAAAAACTGGAACTCGAAAATGTCGGGAATTACCTGATCCGCGCAGCCAAGTTCAAAACCTTTGAATATATCCGCAATAAAGTGAGCCAGCAAAAACACCTTTGCATCAAACACCAGGAATGCAGCTATGCCTCCAATTGTACGGAGGAGCGGGTTCATTACAACAACCTCCGGGAAAAAGTAAATGTCCTGGTCGATACACTGCCCTGCCAGTGCCGCCGGGTTTACAAAATGAGCCGAGAGGAAGGGCTCAGCAATAAAGAGATCGCTTCTGCCCTGCTGATCAGCGAAAGGGCGGTAGAATACCACATCACCAAAGCACTGAGCGTGCTCCGGCTCAATTTATCAGGATATAAATTTTCAGGCTGACTTACGGAAGCCGGGCTGTTATGCTACTTATATTTTATATAAGTTTGCATGGCGATCAAAAAGTTTACGGCGTAAATGAAAGTTGACAAGGACCTAATCGAAAAATACCACAGACAGGAGTGTACTGCCGAAGAAACGGAAGCGGTAGAGCAATGGCTGTTTTCAGGGGAGAGCGACGAGGCTTTGCAACTGCCTGCCGGTGAGGACAAGGCTAAGCACAAGGCCGGTCTCTGGAAAGAGATCAGCAGTATTTTGCCTGAAGAAGATGATTTGTCCGGCACGGCTGCCACAGCAGGCACTTCCGCACACATAAAGAGATACCTGACAATACCTGGTTTCTGGACCGGTACCATTGCGGCTTCTGTTGCGCTCGTACTGGTGGCATTTACGTTTTACCATTTTGGAGGCAGCGGGCAGAGTGGAGACCAGTTTGTGTCTGTCGACAACCACTCCGCGGTAGACATCAGGCATATCCGCTCGGCAGATTATGACATATCGGTAGGGCCCAATACCAAAGGGCTCATCGACAGGAACAGCGGCACCATCGATCTGTCGGGCAGCATGGTAATCACGCCGTCCAGGGATGTGGAGCTGACCTTTGGGCAGGGACATGAAAAGATCACTTTCAAGACCGGAGAAACTTATATTGTACTCAATGACCTGGATGGCAAGGGCCGCATCATTATTGTCAATGAACGTAACCTGACCGATCTGCCTCCGGTGATCCAGAAACAGATCATCAACCAGTTCAAGATTTAAAACAGCTGACCATCTATATGCTCCCGACGGCAAAAAACCTGAATTTCCTGCTGACACTGCTCTTTACCGCATCTATATTCTTTTCTTCCTGCTCGGATAAGGGCAAGGACGATGAACCCGGAGATAAGGCTTATAGCATCTATATTCTGGGGAAGGATGGGCGGGAATGGATTACCCCGGCCGATTCGCTCAGCGGAGGGATCATTTATCCTGAGAGACAGGGCGCCCCACTGAACATCAGGGAGATTGACCGTGATATTATTGTCAGGAACGGCTTTTATTACCGGCTCAACTGGAAAAATAAGCGGTTCTATAAATACAGGCTTGCCGGAGGTGCGTTTGAAAAGACAGATTCTGTTACGCTCAAGGATTTCTCTATTGAAAACTTTCGCTGGCTGGGCGGCGATACGCTGCTGCTCACGGGTTTAAAAACTCCTGATTTTGCCGAGGTACGGTATTTTTTGCTGAAGGCAAGTGACCTGACGCTGATCTCGCAGGGGAGTATGGACATTGCACGGCCTTCAGGAAGGTTTTCGAGCATGTCCATTGGTTTTGCCGAGCCTAAGGGGGACAAGCTGCTCCTCGGCTATACCTATCACCAGCAACTGGGTGGTTCTGATTATACGACAAGCGATACCACCTACATTACCGCGTTAAAATATCCGGAAATGTCTGCCCTGGAAACGCAAAAAGAGTTCCGTTCTACTTACCCTGCGGGCATCAATACCGTGCAGTCCTATACTTTTTATGATGAGCAGGGGGATTTTTATTTTATGTCCTGTCCGGGGATTGCCCTGGGCAACAGGCCTGATGTGCATACCGGGATTTTCCGCATCCGCAAAAATGCTTTGCAGACCGACCCGGATTATTTCTTTGACATTTCTGCTTCCAGGATCAATAACCATGCTTACGGCTTGTGGTATCTCGGCAACGGGCAGGCCATCATCCGCAGCGAGCGGAAGGATCTCTATAAAGGACTGGGTGACCATTACAGTACTGCTCATTTTGAGTTTTACCTGCTGGACCTGAAAGCACAGACGGTAAAAAAGCTGGACCTGCCGCTGGACAAAGGTACGCGAAGGGAATGTGTGATCGTGGATAAGGGCATTGCCTATATTGCCGTCAATTCTACAAAGGAAGGCAACTTCGTCTGGCTGTATGACATCAGCAAGGGCACTCTTAGAAAGGGTCTGCAACTGGCGGGAGAGACCGACTTCATCATGCGTATAGACCGCCTGCACTGACAAAAAAATATATTTTCATTTTCCGCCTTCGGGAAGTCTGCGGTTGTGCTACTTACTGGTATAATGGTACAATCAAAAAGAATGTCTTACGGAAAAACGCTGCTCGTTATTTTATTTAGCTTACTTTCATCCGGTGCTTTTGCCCAGGCAACAGCTTTCATTTCCGGGTATGTAAAAGATGAAAATGAATTCATCTCCGGTGCTTCTGTCTTGCTCAGAGGAACGAAAACAGGTGCGATTTCCAATGAAAAGGGCTATTTCAAACTGGACGGCGTCCCTGCCGGAAATTATACGCTGATCGTTTCTTACATGGGCTATCTCCGGGAAACGAAGGCAGTCACTGTTGCAGCAGGTCAGCAATTGAATATCAGTTTTTCCTTAAAAAGGGATCCGCAGCAGTTGCATAATGTCAACATTAACGGCAAGACCAAAAACCAGGAGGTGAAGGAGTCTGGCTTTGCGGTAAACGCCATTGAGACCAGGAAGTTTGCCAACAGCACCGCCGACCTGAACCAGATCCTGAACAGGAGTACCGGGGTGCGTATCCGTGAACAGGGCGGCCTGGGCTCGGACTTCAAATTCTCGATCAATGGATTGTCCGGAAAGCAGGTGAAATTCTTTATTGATGGTATCCCAACAGAAGTGATGGGCAGCGCCATGTCTTTAAACAACATCCCGGTCAATCTATCGGAGCGGCTGGAGGTTTATAAAGGGGTTGTTCCGGTACAGCTCGGCGCAGATGCCATGGGTGGTGCAGTAAATATAATCACCAATCAGCAGGTAGCCAGTTTTCTTGATGTCAGTCACAGCTACGGTTCCTTCAATACGCACCGGTCTGCGCTTTCGGGGCAATACACGGATCAAAAATCCGGGCTGATCTTCAAGGGCAGCGGCTTCTTTAATTATTCTGACAACGACTATACCATGAAGGGTGTCGAATATCCTAAAGATGCGATCAGGAATGGTAAGGAAATTATTGACATGAACAGTGCGTCGTTTGAGAAGGGCGATTTTAAACGCTTCCACGATGCCTACCGGTCTGCAATGGGACAGGTGGAACTAGGTGTGGTCAATAAAAAATGGGCAGATGCGTTATTTGCCGGTTTTGGGTACAACCATATTGAGCAGGAACTGCAAACGGGTTTTGACCAAACGGTGGTTTATGGAAATGTGACAAGGAAAAGTGAAGCCTTCAACGGCTCTCTTCGCTATAAAAAAGACAACATTTTTGTACAGGGTCTTAACCTGAGCTTGTTTGCTTCCCGGTCAAGGGATGTTTACAAGACAGCGGATACTTTGACACGCCAGTATTTCTGGGACGGCTCATGGACCGGGGAAAAGGGTTCTTATGAGATCGGTTCTTTAAAAACGATCACCAACATTACCCGCCCCAGAACCTATGCAAGGGCCAACCTGAGCTATGCGCTCGCTGAGGGGCATTCTTTCAACCTGAACTATACGCTCGACCACCTGAACAATGAGACCTATAACGAGCTGTTTACCAGCACCGACGACATGCCCGGTAAACTGAACAAGCAGATCGCCGGGCTTGCTTACCAGCAGGAACTGCTGGACAAAAAGCTGGTCAATACTTTTTTTGGAAAATTCTATCACCTGGGGCTGGCACGGAATAAATACATCAGCAGTGTGTTTACGCAGCTGGATACCACGTTCAGCAATTATGGCTATGGTGTTGCCTCAAGGTACAAGCTTACCGATAACCTCGGCATCAAGGCTTCTTATGAACATGCTTTCCGCTTGCAGGAGGCCGAGGAGATGTTTGGGGACGGACTGACGATACAGTCTAACCCGGACCTTAAACCGGAGCGCAGCGACAATTTCAATCTTGGTGCTTATTTCAGCTTTCAAGCCCGGCAGCACCGGTTTTTTGTCGAAGCTTCGGGATTTTACCGCAATGCGGCAGACTTTATCTTCACGGTTCCGGATGAGCGTTCCAAGCTTTTCAAAAATGAAAATAAATCCAGTGTCCGCATCACCGGTTTTGAATCTGAGGCCCGCTACAATTATGCAGACTTGCTGGCCCTGAACCTGAACGTGACTTACCAGAATGCCATCAATACGACAAAGTTTGCAAAGCCCGGATCAACAACTCCTGAGAATACTTACCTCAACAAGATCCCTAACCAGCCCTGGTTGTTTGGAAACGCAGATCTCAGCATAGGGAAAGACGATTTACTGGGCAAAGACAGCAGGCTCCAGCTCAACTGGTATACCCAGTACGTGCACTGGTTTTACCTGACATGGGCCAACCGGGGGGCTGTGCAGGGGAAATCGGATGTTCCTACGCAGTATATACACAATGCCGCGATCAGCTATTCAAGGGATCAGGGCAGGTATAACATTGCCCTGGAATGCAGGAACCTGACCGATGTTCTTGCCTATGACAACTTTAAGCTGCAGAAGCCGGGAAGGTCTTTTTCTGTTAAAGTCAGGTATTTTATCAAATAACACATTAATAAATTAATCTATAACAAAGCAAAATGAAAAAACTACTTTACTATTCGACAAGGGTTACCCTGGCGCTTCTGCTGGCCGCAACCATCAGCAGCTGTTCAAAGAAAAACGAGCCGGGGCCGGGAAATGAGGAGCCGGTGAAAAGTCAATATTCTGCTATTCTGTGTGTTGGCAGCTGGCCAAATACAGCTTACTATATTGCAGATATCCCTTCTTTGACCAGTGGTTCGGTAAGCCTGGCCGGCAATGGCGCTGAAATGACCGGCAAGGTGTATGCACAGGACATCATACAGAAGGATGGCTTTTACTATCATGCCAACTTCAGCAGCGGCCGGCTTGGAAAATATCATGTGGAAAATAATGTGCTGATCGTTGACAAGGAGATCGCGTTCAGCTGGCTCAACTGGAGCTCTTATACCTGGGTGGACAACAATACCCTGGTCATTGTTGGTGATGGCAATAATGAGGTCCGCTATGCTGTGGTCAAGGTAGACAACATGACCGTTACGACCGGCAAGCTGAACCTGAATGCAAAGCCTGACGGTTTTGATGCTTATACGATCGGTTTTGCCCAGTACAGGGACAACAAACTGTTCATCGGTTATGGGTTTGGTTCTACCGACTATACCAATTATCCTGCTATGCCGGTTTATCCCAAAGCTTATGTTGCTGTGGTCAGCTATCCGGCCATGACTGTCGATAAATCTATTGAGGATACCAAAACGACCACTTTTGGCGGCCCGAACGTTTATGCGCCTTCTTCTTTTGTGGATGAGAACAATGACCTTTATTTCATCAGCGACCCGGTTTACAATTATGACTATACTTCGCCTTCCCTGATGTACCGGATCAAAAGCGGCAGTACAGAGATCGATCCTGCTTATTCCTTTAATTTCTCTGCGGCGGCAAATAATGAAAAGGTGCCTGCCATGTGGTATATCGGAAACGGCAAAGCGATCGTCCGTTCAAGAATTAACGGTGAGTCTATAGATGCCGATCATTATTTTTCTGTGATCGATGTCAGGAACGGCAAACTGATCAAAAAGCTGGACCTGCCCGTGGACAAGGGCGAGCGTATGGTCAATGCGGTGATCGTAGAGGATGGCAAAGCTTTTATCGCGGTGAATGCTGCTGATAAAGATTATATCTGGCAATATGATCCTGCAACTGACCAGCTGACCAAAGGTGTAGAGTTTGTTGGAGGTATTGATTATATCCTGCGCATCGAAAAATTAAAATAGCCATCTGTGTCGTTCAAGAAAATAAATGCCTGGTTTCACTTATGGTTCGGGCTTGCTTCCGGTATCATTGTGCTGGTCCTGGGCATTACAGGATGTATCCTGGTTTTTGAACAGGAGATCAAAAGCATTTCTTCTCCCTGGCTGCATGCTGATGCAGCGGGGAGAAGCTTGCTGCCGCCTTCCAGGATTTATGCGGCCGCGGCCAGGGTACTGCCGGATAAAAAGATCCGCTCGGTCTGGTACCACGGCGAAAACCGTACGGTGCATGTGTCTTCAAATTCTGATTCGCTGGTCTATGTTGACCCTTATACCGCAGAGGTGGTGGCTATCGCCGATCATGAGGACTTCTTCCATATTATTGAGGAGGGGCATTTTTATCTCTGGCTTCCGGTAAAGATCGGACAGCAGGTGACGGGCTGGGGAACTCTGGTGTTTTTCCTGCTGCTCATCAGCGGACTGATCTTGTGGTGCCCGAAGAAATGGAACAAAAAGGGCCGCGACCAGAGTTTCAGGATCCGCTGGAAGGCTAAATTTAAAAGGGTAAATTATGACCTGCACAATGTGCTTGGCTTTTATTCCCTGATCGTCGCTGCTGTGATGGCCTTCACTGCGCTGATGATGAGCTTCTCCTGGTTCAACGGCAGTGTATACTGGCTCGCCGGAGGAGTGGAGAACAAACGCGTTGAGGCGGTCTCTGATACCCTTGGCAATCCGAAGCGTGATATGCTCGCGCAGGCGGACAAGGCATGGCACAAAGGTATTTACGAAATTGCGGAACACAATCCAAAGGAGATCATCGTCGGTTTCCCGGAAAGCGCTGCTGATGCGATCTACGTCTGCACAGATATGTTTGGCGGTACCTGGCGCGACGTGTACCTGGACCAGTATACGCTAAAAGAACTTCCTGCTTCCAACAAACGTTTGCGCGAAGAAAGCCCTGCCAGCTTTATCCGCCGCATCAATTATGGCCTGCATGTCGGTGCCATCGGTGAGCTGCCGACCAAGATCATTTACTTTTTGGCGAGCCTGATCTGTGCCAGCCTGCCCGTTACCGGATTTTATATCTGGTGGGGCCGAAAGCGGAAGGCCTCCCGCAAAAAGAAATTGCTGCCCGAACTCGTCAAAGTTTAACACAACATTTTTATGAAACATACTCATCTGGCTACAGGAAAATTTCCTGTTACAGGAATACTTTTGCGTCTATTTATCCTGTCGGCACTGTGCTTCTTTTCCGCAATGACCGCACTTGGGCAGGAGCACGGGAACATCACCGGTAAGGCTGTCGATACAACCGGCGTTCCTCTTGAATTTCTATCTGTTGCTTTGCTGCAGGAAGACGGCAAGGTAGTAAAAGGGGTGCTGAGCGATTCTTCGGGAAGGTTTTCACTGTCTGCGGTTCCTTTTGGGAACTACTCGGTAAGGATCAGCGGTGTGGGCTACCGGGCATTTACGACTTCTTTATTTGCGCTTACATCTGCAAAACAGCGCCTGGACCTGGGCTTGCTGAAGCTCAGCGAGGACAGCAAAACGCTGAGTGCGGTATTGGTTTCTGCGCAAAAAAAGCTGATTGAGCAAGGCATAGACCGCACAGTGATCAATGTCGAGAACAGTATTCTGGCTGAGGGGAATACTGCCCTGGAGCTTTTGGAGCGGGCTCCGGGGGTGAAGGTCGACGAGGAAGGACAGATCTCTTTAAAGGGCCGTCCTGGTGTAATGGTCATGATCAACGGAAAGCAAACTTATCTTTCTCCTAAGGAACTGGCGGTCCTGCTCAAGGGCACCAATTCTGCTTCTGTTTCAAAGATCGAGATCATGAGCAATCCTTCTGCAAAATATGATGCAGCCGGAAATGGCGGCATCATCAATATCCAGATGAAGAAAAATCTTGCATCAGGATTTAACGGAACGGTTGCTGTCAATGGCGGGGCCGGAAGGAATGCGCGCTATGGCAGCGGCTTGAACTTAAATTATCGCAGCAACAAGATCAATACTTACGGAAGTTATGACTATGGGTACCGGGGCGAGACTGAATACCTCGATTTCATCAGGAGGTTTTACAACGGCGGGAACGTGACGGGCTTGCCTGACCGCAGCTCTTTTCAGCATACCAGCACCAATGAGCCTTTGCATACGCACAATTTCCGCGCGGGTATAGATTTCGATTTTGATCCTTTCAACTCGGTCGGCTTGCTGGTCAACGGGAATATGGGCAAGTACACACATGACAGCAAGACTGGCAACCGCCTGATCGATCTTTCGGGTACGCTGCTGAG